>Ga0315291_10004229_pt1 | contig 18334 bp, 20 predicted proteins | sample YL17G12_20_MG_FD_203070 | JGI IMG/M metagenome (GOLD analysis project Ga0315291, IMG submission 203070) | Sediment microbial communities from Yellowstone Lake, YNP, Wyoming, USA - YL17G12_20 | ecosystem: Environmental > Aquatic > Freshwater > Lake > Sediment | place: USA: Wyoming | collected...
AGAGATCCGGTCCGAGTCCCATTCCCCCCGGAGCACGACCGCGGCCATTCCCGCGGCGCCTTCCTGCCCGGGAATCTTCACCCCATACACGCTGATCTCGCGGATCTGGGGACAGCGGTCGAGGACGATTTCCACCTCTTTGGTCGCCACGTTCTCGCCCTTCCAGCGAAAGGTGTCCCCGGACCGGTCCACAAACGACACCCAGCGGTCCTCGTGCATCTTGACCACATCGCCGGTGATAAAGAACTCGTCCCAGGGCCAGAACACGCCCTTGACCATCTTCTGCCGGTTGGCTTCTTCATCCAAATAGCCGTCGTATCCCAACAGGGAAAGAATCGAATTCGCCCTGCCCAGTAACATGCCCTCTTCGCCTTCCTTAACCGGGATGCACCTTCCTTTGGGATTGCGCACCAGGGTCTCGGTCTCCGGGTCCCACTTCACCACCGCGGCCTGGATCGGCATCAGCCGACCGAGCATGCCCGGCCGACCCTCCACGTTCATGATGCCCACGGAGGTCTCGGTCGCGCCATAGAACTCAAAGACTTTCTCGATCCCGAACCGCTGCTGAAATTCCTCCCAGATATTGGCGCGCAGACCGACGGTGATGACCTTGCGGATGTTGTGGTCTTTCTCCTGGGGGCCGGGGGCCTGGGAGAGAAGGTAGCGGGGCATCTCGCCGATAAAGGTCGCGCCGGTGGCCCCGAACCTTTTCGCCTCCGGCCAGAACTCCGAGGCCGAGAACCGGCGTCTGATCCCGATGGCCGCGCCCGTGGCCAAAGCGCTGCCCCAGGCCACGAACATGCCGATGGAATGGTAAAGCGGCAGGGGCACGTAAATCACGTCTTCGGAGGTAAACTTGGCCAGGGCATAGCCCAGAGCATACCCGGAAAAGAACCATCGCCGGTTGGACACTTTCGCCGCCTTGGGCAGGCCGGTGGTGCCGGAAGTGTAGATGTTGAGCACGTGATCATCGAATTTGGGCCGGGCGGGATGAGGAGGAGGAGCATCCGAAGCGGATGCCAAGGCTCGGGCCAGGTCCCGGCCTTCCTGCCCGGCCGGGGCCTGGCCGTCCCATACCCAGACGACATCCCGCTTCAAGGGAGACTGGTCTTCCACGTCTTGCAGGGCCGGCGCCAGGGTTTCGCTGGCCACGATCCATCGGGGCGAACAGATGGTCAGGGCATGCACCAGGGTATGCTGTCGCAGGTGGGTGTTGATCAGGGAGGCCACCACCCCGATCTTGTTCAGCCCGGCGATCAGGGCCAGATACTCCGGACAGTTCTCCATGTAGAGCGCGACCAGGTCGCCCGGCCGGGCGCCCAGGCCGAGGAAGTGATGGGCCACCCGGTTGGCCAGAGAGTTGAGCTCATGGTAGCTCAGCACCCGGTCCTGGAAAAAGACGGCCGGCCGGTCCGGGATTTCCCGCGCCCATTTTTCAATCAGCCGGGGGCAGGAGCGCTCGCCCTTGAGCAGGCGAAACAACGCCAGGTTCAGCCGGCCAAAGACTTTCCACTCTTCCTTGCTGATCCAGCTCGCCATCTCACTTTGGTCCTGTTGCAACCGGCATCCAGCCCCGGCGCCGCGCCTTTTCTTCGACCACCTCGATGAAGGCGTCAATCCGGGACAGGGTCTGGGCCTCGCTGAAGCCGGAAATGGTCACTCTGTAATTTTCCATAATAGGGATCAGACCCCAGTTGCGCCAATTCCGCAAGAGCTATTCCGTAATGAACTTTTTGACGATCTCTTTGACAAAAGCAGGCATTTTCTTCTGGAGCTTCATTGTGCGGCGCTTCAACTTTTCGTAAACTTCAACCTCTTTTTCTTTCCACATAAGATCCATGCGCCGGATGGGTCGCATGGCCACATGATTGTATTTCTCCGGATAAGCCCAATAACAGGCGCGGCATACTTGAGGCTTCTTCAGATCTTGCCAGTTGACGCAATGTTCACAAGACCAGGATTTCGCTCGATTGGCTGAGCCGCACAAGAGCATGAAATCTTCAGGATTTTCTTCATCATGACCTCGATCTCCGCCTACCTCAAATGGAATACGGTGGTCAATTTGAAGTTCTCGCTCCGGCAATTCCTCGAGATAAATCGCACACCGGCAACCGTCTTTGTCCATGAGCTTCTGCTTTAGCTCCCTGGAGAATGCCGTGCGCCCTTGCCGCTTTAAGAACCGTGTTTGAGCCGGATCACCAAACCGGTAAGCCCCGATCTTTCTGCCGTCTGAACCAACCACGCGAAATGTTTCCAAAGGGATGCCTTGCTCACGCACGTCTCGGGCCGCGCGGGGAGGATGATTGTAACCATATCGGTCCTTGAGTTCTTGGGTGGTGACAGATCCATGTTTCAGGATGTGCTGGATTACTGTCCGGGGCCTCTGGGCTGTAATTTTATTGCATTCTTGAATAAATTTTTTGGAGAGCTTTTGCTTTTTCACAACCTTGCCTCGAGTAGTATCATTTGCTCGCTTTTCTTATAGCGGTAGATCGAGGGGGCACGAGAAAGTTCCTCAGTAAGCGCGGGGGAAAGATAAAGGGACTCCACGGTAATATCTTCTCGACCCAGCAAGGTCGCCTGGGAGGAACGTCCCGCCCGAATCTCTACTTGCGTAAGGTTCAATGCGGAAGGCAGCAGCTGGCCATGCACTTTGTTGCCGGTTCGGCCATCATAGCTGACAATATAACGAATTCCTCTTTGGTTGAGTTCTCCCAAGACCTCGACGAACTCGCAGAACTGAACGCCGGTCAGGTATCGGGTATCGCGATTCCGGCAGACACCCTGATAAGGAGGGTCCAGATAGACCAGGTCACCGGGCTTTGCCTTCGCTAACACGTCCCGGTAGTTCCGAGACGTGACTTTGGTTTTTCCCTTGAGAAGAGAAGATGCCCCCAAGATCATATGGCGCATGGTGCCGGGCATGGCGCCGCGACGCCGATTATCCGGACTTTGATTGAACTCGCCGTTGGCGTTGTAGCGCACGGAAGCCTTGACACAGCGAGCCAGGAGATACAAGAAATAATCGGGCCTCCCGGTAAGGTTGAACTGATCGCGGATGCGGTCATAATAACGGCGGGGATCTTTCTGTTGCTCTTGCCACAGATGCTCATACTGCCGCGATATTTCTTCAGGGTGGTTGATTATCTTCTCCCATAAATCCATCAGGGGTTTGTTGAGGTCATTAATCCAGTATTTTTCTGCTAACCGATGGGCAGCCGCGGCTAAGGAGATGGCCGCCGACCCGGCAAAGGGTTCGTGAAGGGTCTCGATTGGCTTCGGAAAATAGCGCAAGATATCGGAGGCGATATTTCGCTTGCTTCCTTGATACGGTAGGGGATGCGGAACTTTCAGGTTCACTTTTTCCTAATCCTCGGAAAGACACTCAATCTAAATCTGAGAAATTCAAACTGAAACCGGAAGAAACTAGCGTGATCATGCCTCAATTATACAACAGTTGGAAAAACGAGGAAAGCCCTTTCTGCAAGACTTCCTTTATTCCGGAATTTTCGCCCCCGCCGGCGTCCAATCCCGCCGGCGGGCCTTCTCTTCCACCACCTCGATGAAGGCGTCAATCCGGGACAGGGTCTGGGCCTCGCTGAAGCTGGAGGCATCCACCATGTCGCTCTCCAGGAGCAGGGAGGGGACGCCCAGTTCTTCCCTCAGGGTGTTCTGGATCTCGAGCTGGTTGATATAGAGCGCCCGGCAAGTGGGGGTGTAGGACAGGATCGCGCCGTCGCAGTTGTAGTCCACCACCGCCTTGATCACCGAGGCCACCATGCCGTTGATGCCCCAGCGCCCGGGCTCGCGTTTGGGGTTGCCGCTTCGCTGGGCCGCGCAGCCGTAGGCGGTATCAATCACCACCACCCCGCCGCGCTCCTCGAAGTAGTTAAGCAGGCCCATGTTATACCAGAAGGGAATCCCGCTCCAGACCAGCCGGTAGCGCTCCTCGGAGATGATCCCGAGCTTCCGCTCCATCCGCTCGCGCACCTCGGCCCGGAGCCGGGTGTAGAAATCATCGGCCAGGGGCGTCCCCGGCATATACATGCCCGGGAACATGGCGGCAAAGGCATCGGCCGAGCCCATGGGGCAGGGGATGGCCTTGCGATATTCATTGATCTCGCGCCGGATCTGGGAGACGCGCGCGCTGGCCTGGTTGATCTCGGCGAGGCGTTTCTGGTCAAGAGGCTTGCCGCACTGGGCTTCGAGAAACTTGATGAGGCCCACGTAATTTTGCGCGGCGAAAAGGGTGGTATGGGGGGCGTCCCGCCGGCCGATCTGGATGCCCGCGCTCTCCATATCCGCGGCGGAGATGACCGCGCCGCTTCGGCCGGGGGGCGGCATTTCCGGGGCCTCGAGAATATAGACCGGCACCTCAAGGAGCTCGCCCATCAGCTCCCACCACTTGACCCGGGTGTCGCACACCGCGGTGGTGACGATGAGCATGTCCGGCCGGGCCATGCCGCCCAGGGGCGCGTCCTCGGGCAGGCCCTCCAGAATGTAGCCGATCGTGATCCGGGCATAGCCGCACATTTCCCGGCTCAGGCCGTAGCTTTCGGCCACCGAGAGGAACCGCTGGGGATCGCCCCGGGTGGCGACCACCGTTCCATACTGCTCCGGATAATAAGCCAGCACCTCCATGGCCTGAAGCGGCGGTTTGGGAACCGCCACCCCGCACCAGGCCACTTTCTGGCCCGGGTGCCGGCCTTTCCGGTCCCGCTCCGCGTAATAGTCCTTGACGATCTGCGAGATCTCCCGGGTGGTCTTCAGGTGCTTCTTGCCCCGCATCCGGTTGGCTTGTTTGATCTCTTGATCGTGTCGCTCGTCGCTCATTCCTGCAAAATCTCCACAAAGGCCTTGATCCGGTTCACGACCGCCTCATTGATTCCGACGGTCTGGTCGCCCTGGAGGTATAATATCCGGGAACCCGCGCTTTGTAAACGCTGGTGCAGGATCGGATACTGGAACAGGTGGGCGTCGCAACAACGTAAAATGTAAAAAATGACGCCGTCCACCTGATAGTCGCGGACCAGGTGGAACAGGTGTTCACTGCGCGGGGCCAGAGAGCCCACGCTTCTCGGACAGGGCAGTTTGTTCAGGTAGCGGCGGACCAGCGCCGGGAGCGGGTTCCCTTGGACCTCGCCCACCAGGTCCCAGAAATAACGGCTGCCGGTGCAGGCCTCATCGGCAACTACCCAGGCGCCGGCCGCCTCGATCGCGCGGACCAAGTCCAGGTCATCCAGCACGGAGGCCGAGATCAAAATCCGGGGTCGGGAGTCCTGGTTCGAGGGCTTGTCCTCCCGTTCAGCCAGAAAAGCCTCCACCCAGGAGTTGAACCGGTCCTTGGGGGAAAGCAAGGCGCTGAGCGCGATGGAAAAGGCCTCGGCGCCGCTGATGCCCGGAGGATTGGTCCGGCGAAGTTCATACACCCGCTTGAGCAAAGACCGGCTTCGGTCATAAATCTGGATCGCCTCTTGCAGGGCTGAATCTTGAATCGGCGTGCCGGTCCACTCCTCCAGGCACTTCTGCAAGCGCTTGAGTTCGCCGGACATGACCCCGATCGCGTCCGGGTCAAAGACTTTATGCGGCACCCAAACATAATGGATAAAGGAGGGACCTTTAAGCCGGTAGGCCCAAAGGTCATACATCTTGGTCATCACGTCGCAGGTATGGGGGATGACCAGGGCGTCCAGGTAATCATAGACGCCTTCAAGGGCCTGATCTAAGCAGCGCCGGGCAAAGGAACAGACGTTGGACTGCAGGTGTTTGTCAGCCGCGATCACGTTGCCCCGGCCGGCGGTGATCCGGATCGGGGTGAGGCCGGCGGCCCAGAGGATTTCCTCGGGCACGTAATCGCAGAAGAAACCCGCCACCCGCCGGCCGGTTTCCGACTTGTATCTTCGGATCCACCCGTGCCGGTCCGCGAGCACCTCGCGGAACGGGGCCATGACCTCGCTCATCGCCAGGTCTCCAGGAGTTGTTCCCGGCCGGCTTGTTTAAATTCTTCCAGGAGGGCTTCCAGCTCCGCCCGGGTAAAGGGCCGATAGGTGTCAAAGCCGCGGCGATAGAAATAAATCGTGCCTTCCGGCACCCACTCCAGGTTGTAATATTCGTGCTTGAGCGGCCGGGCCAGGATCTTCTGGGTGCGGGTGTATTCGAAGTCCGGTATCACTCGGACGAACTCCGGCATCCACTTGCGGTCCATGTCCCCGCCGGAGCACTGCTTTTCCAGGTATTGGTGGAAAACCTCGGGATCGAATTTCTGCCCCTCGTGGAGTTTCACCGCCGCCATCACCCACTCGTCCGACACCGGGCAGGGCACCCCATAAGCCGCGGCCAGCGCCACCGGAGCGAAGCCGGCGACGACCTGGGCCACGCTCTCCGCGGAGAAGTTCTCGCCGTCCTTGCGGATCCAGTCATCGGTCCGTCCGTCAAAATACAGGAACCGCCTCTTCTGGATCACCCGGATATGGCCGAGGTCTCCGGAGTGATAGACGCCGTCGCGGATCTTCTTGGATTCTTCCTGGGGGTTATCGTGGTAGCCTTCAAAGGCCGGGAGCGGTCCGCCCAGGCGCACGATCTCGCCCACCGCCTCGGTGTAGTTCTGGAACCTGCCGTTCTCGTCGTATTCGGCCGGAGGGCACTCGTGGTTGTTCTCGTTGTAGATTTTCACGCTGGAGTCCATGATCAGGCCGACGCTGCCCCGGGGGTTGTCCTTGTGGCCGATCACGGCGATGGCCATTTCGGTGGTGCCGTAGGATTCCATCATGTTGCTGAGCCCGAAATAGCGGATGAATTTTTCCTGGTCCACCGAGGACGCGCCGTTGCCGAAAGCGACGCGGAGCTTTTTCTTGGGGTTCTGGGCCGCCGCGGCCATGATTTTTTCTTCGCTGCCGTATTGGCGCTCCAGGGCCAGGAGGATGTAGTGGACCGGCTGGCCCACGTAATTCCAGAAGGTGACGCCGTACTTGAGAATGTCGGGCAAAAAACCGCTGGCGCTGAAGCGGTCCTTGATGACCACCGAAGCGTTATAGACAAAGGCGGTCATCACCGCCAGGAACATGGAGTTGGAGTGGAACAGCGGCATGCAGGCGTAACCCACGTCCTCGGGTTTGGCGCCCACGATCATGCCCCCGGTGGCAGTGCCCAGGGTCATCAGCTTGCGCTGCGAGTTCTTGATGCCCTTGGGCAGGCCGGTGGTCCCGGAGGTATAAATCACCATCAGGTTGGTTTCCGCGGTCGGGTCGGCGGCGGGACGCGCCCAAGCCAGATCGCCCAACTCATCGCGTGCCGCCTCGAGCGCTTCATCCACGGTGCGAAGACCTGAGGGCGCCTCGAATTCCGGGAGATCGGTTTCGAGCAGGAAGATGCGGTCCGGGGTGATGAACTCGAGCTTGTCCCGGATGTCCCGGACCCGCTCGTAGTGCCGGTCGTCCACGATCAGACACTGACAGCGGGCCTTGTTCAAGAGTTCGGTCAAGACTTCGCCCCGCAGCCCGGTGTTGACCCCGAACAGCGTCCCGCCGGTCAAGGCGCAACCCCCGAAAGCGTAGAGAAAGACGGGGTGGTTGTCCATGAAAACGGCGACGCGGACTTCCTGATCCCCGGCGGCTGCCTGTTGGTGCAGCTTAAGAAACAATTGGGCGTAAGCGGACGATCGTTCGTAAAACTGTTGGAAGGTGATTTTTTCTTCCTTGAAGAGGAGGAAGGTATTATTTTTGACCTTCTCGTTCGTGGCCTTGGACTCCATCTGGTCGGCCACGGTGTTCTTGTATTTCTTGGGTTCGGTCACGCAAAACTCCTTATTTGGCGGCTGGGGCGACGGCCTTGCTTTCCAGGGTCTTGACCAGGTGGAGCATGGTTCGGTTGATCGGGGTGGGAACCCCGTGTTTCTCGCCCATGGCGATCAGAGCGCCGTTGATATAATCAATCTCGGTCGGCCGGCCGGCCTCCAGGTCCTGAAGCATGCTCGGCTTGGGTGGAGTCGCGGTCTGGACCTTGACCGCCATCTTGGCTCCCATCATGAGCATGTCCACGAAATTGGGCTGGGCCCAGACCTTGACCCCCATGGCCTTGCTGACCGCGAAGTATTCCTCGGCCAGCCCCTTGAGCACGAACTCCATGTGGGGATGGTTGGCCATCTCGATCACGTTCAGGCCGGTCACCGCGGCGGTGCAGTTGAGCACCGCGTTCCACAGGATTTTGTTCCAGACCACTTCGTGCCCGTCCGGGTGAACTTTCACCGGCGCCTTCAGGTTTTTCATCACCCCGGCCAATTCCTGGATCCTCTCCGTGACCTCGCCCTGCATCGGGCCCAGGTCCACGCCTCCCGCGCCCATGAAATAAACGATCTGGGTGGGGCCGGTCACCAGGAAGTTGTGCGCGGTGGTCATGGCGATGATCCGCTCGGGCTTGCCCACCACTTCCTCGATCACGGCCAGGTTTCCATAGCCGTTCTGGAGACTGCAAACTAAAGTGTCGTCCGAGACCAGGGACCTGGCGCCCGCGATCGCGGCCCGGGTGTGGTAGGCCTTGGTCGCGATTATCACCGCGTCCGCCGGAGGAAGGCCGGCCAGGTCTGCGGTGATCTTCGGCCGGTAGGTCTTGCTTTTGCCCCCGGCCGGGCTGATGGTCAAGCCCTCGGCCTGAACCTGTTTCACGTAATCGGCGCGGATATCGTAAAGCGTGATCTCCGCCCCGGCCTCGGACAAAAGCGACCCCACATACCCGCCCAAGGCGCCGGCGCCGACAAGGATAATCTTCACTTTTTCTCCGTCGCTCCGGGTCTGGATTCAGGCAACCGAACCAACTCGAAGAAGAGAAAGGGTCTGTTGCCTAAACCGGTTTGCATCGTTTTTCGGTTTGTAGGGGCAGGGCTTGCCCTGCCCAACTCTGCGATAGGATTGGGCGCGGCAAGCCGCGCCCCTACGCCCTCACCATGAATTCGTTTTGGGCAACAGGCCCGAAACGACTAACCTGGTCTCGATGCCTTGAAAAGATTGAGAACCCTGATCCTTCATCACTTCCGAAAATGCTGGATCTCTCCGACCGACACCCAGGCTATTTCCCCTTGAACGCGGGTTTTCGCTTCTGCATGAAGGCGGTCACCGCTTCCATCAAATCCCCGGCCTTGAGAATCAGACAGCTGCGGGCCGCGGCATAGGCCAGGCCGTCGCGGAGGCTCTGGTCCCGGCTGTAATTCATGACCTCCTTGGCCCCCTGCACCGCCAGAGGCGCGGCCGCGGCGATCTCCAGCGCCAGCTCCCGGGCCGCGGCCAGACAACTCTCCGGGTCCGGGAAGACATCGTTGACCAGGCCGATCCGGAGCGCGCGCTCCGCGGTAATATCCTTGCCGGTAAAAGCCAGTTCCCGGGCGTGGCCCTGGCCGATAATATGCGGGAGCCGGTTTAAGCTCCCCAGGTCCGAGATCATGGCGACCCGGGCCTCGCGCAGGGAAAAGCGCGCGTCGGCCGAGGCCAGCCGGATATCGCAGGCCGCGACCAGGTCCAGACCCCCGCCGATGCAGGCGCCGTGGATCGCGGCGATCACCGGCTTTTTGCACTCCTCAATGGCGTTGAAGGACTCCTGCATCTGGAGAATGGCATGAAACAGACTGTCCATCTCCGCGGAACCCACGGTCCCGCCAAAGCTCTGGGCCGAGGCCACCAGGTCCAGCCCGGCGCTGAAGTTCTTGCCCTTGCCGGCGACGACCGCCGCGCGAATCTCGGGATCCTGGTGGATGCGAAGGAAGACCTCGCGGATCTCCGGCCAGAAGGGCGGGTTCATGGCATTGCTTTTCTCCGGCCGATTGAGGAACACCTCGGCCACCGGCCCCTTCTTCTCGAACGTGATTACCGTGTAATTTTCCAGCATCTTCGATCCTCGATTTCGAACGTCTCTTCGGGAAGGACGATTCCGAATGCAGACCCCTGGACTCAGTTCCCTTACAAGCTCCTGCACGACTCTGGCGAGCTTGGCTCAGGGAGGCCATTTAGTAGGCTAAACCCAGCGCCCAGGATTTGTCAAGCCTCTCCATACTCTTTTTTCAGGGATAGAACTCCAAGAAAGTAAGGCTTTTTCTTTCTTGCCGAGCCGAGGGGGATGTGCTAGAAAGAGGGGGTCGGATCAGGATCGGATATCAACCCCGCCGGGAATCCCGAGGCGGGGCGAGGTAAGCCATGACCAAGATAGACCAGGACCAGCTCACGCGCTACCTGGCCGAAAAGCTGGGCGCGGATCGTCTTACCATCACCGGGATCGAGCAGAACCTGGAAGGCTGGTCCATGGAGACCTTCAGCCTGAATCTTTCTTATGTCAAGGACGGCCGGCCGCTAGAGCAAAGCCTGATCCTGCGCAAGGAGCCGGTCTCCGGGCTTTTGGACCCCTATGATTGCTCGATCGAGTACCGGGTCTTGACCGCTTTGAACCGGACCGAGGTGGCGGTCCCCAAGACCTGCTGGTACGAACCGGACCCAAAGGTTTTGGGCCTTCCTTTTTACGTGATGGAGAAAGTGGAAGGGCAGGTCCACTTCTTCTCGATCAGCTTTGATCCCAACTGGCGGCTGATTCCAAATGATCAGGAGCGCTTGAGCCTGGCCGCGGACTTCGTTCGCAACATCTCCCTGATCCACAACGCGGACTGGCGTGCCCTGGGTCTCGGGTTTTTGGGAGACCCTGGTCCGGGCAAGGGTTCCGCGCGGAAGCAGGTGGAATACTGGGAAGAGATCATCGCCCGGGCGGGTTTCCGCAAGAAGCCGGTGGTGGCTTACGCCGCGAACTGGCTCAAGGACAACCTGGTGGAGAACGACCGGGTCTGCCTGGTGCATGGGGATTATCGCACCGGCAACTACATTGCCCGGGACGGACACATCGCCGCGGTGCTGGACTGGGAGATGGTGCACCTGGGCGATCCCATGGAGGACATCTCTTACATTATCGGCACTCCCTGGCGCTCTTCTCGGCCCCGGCTCTGGGTGAGCCACCTTCTGCCCCAGGAAGAGTTTTTCAGCCGTTACGAGCAGGCCAGCGGCATCCAGATTGCTAAAGACAAGCTCAAGTTCTATCACTTCCTGAACAACTTCAAAGCCGTGGGGATTGCCGGCACCGCGGCCCACGCCTTCAAGACCAAGCCCGACCTGGACCTCAAGGCGGGGGTGTTCGGGATGACTTTGTATATCCAGTATTTCAACTTGATCCGGACCTTCAACAAGTATCTGGCCGGGGAAAAAGGAGCCTGACCATGTTCATGAGCACGGACCTCTATCTGAAGCGGATCACCCAGGCCCTGGACAAGGTGGTGGCGCCGGAGATCGAGTCCGACCGCGTGCGCGGCCAGGTGTTCGCGGTCATTAACCTGATCGAGCAGTTGGCCGAAAAGATCGAATACAAGCCGGCTCTGATCCAGCAAGAGATCGAGATGGGTTCCGAGACATTCCGAAGGGTGGTGCAAGCGGTGGAGAAAGGGGTGGGCGATGTGCCCAAGGATCTTCAGGCGTTCCTCCAAGAACTCGACCGGCCCGGGCCGGGCTCAGGCCTCGGCTTCCGCGACCGGGTGGAGGAGATGCTGTGCCAGGCCATTGACTTTTTCTATGCCCATCGCGGTCGCCTGGAGCCGGCCGCCGCGCTGGAGGTGGACGGCCTGATCCGCGGCTACATTACCAAGATCACCACCCGCGACCTGGGTCTGTTGAAGCCGCCCAATATCGAAAAGATCTCGCGGTCGAAGCGTCCGCCAAAGAACAGTAGGTAGTAGGTCGTAGATAGGGAGAGGAGGCAGATATGGAACCCATTGACGAGAAGATCCACGCTTATCCCAAGCCGCTGGACGCGCACTGGAAAGAGAACTGGTATTTCAACTTCATTGACCGCAAAAACAACGCCTGGGGCGTCAACCATGTCTCGCTGATCCGGCTCAAACAGCAGGGCCGGTTCTCCACTTTTCACGTGATTGACGGCGAAGTGCTCCTCTATTCCAACCTGATTGACCTGACCGATGATTTCCAGGAGCTCTTCGACGGCAAGCTCCGCTTCGAGTTCCTGGAGCCGTTTCAAAAATTTCGGGTGACCTTCAACGGCCCCAGGCACCAGGTGGAGATCAATTACCAGGCGCGGTTTGAAGTCTTTGACTACGCGCGCAGCCGCCGGCCGGGCCGGGACAAGGCCCTGGCGCTTAACCACTACGAGCAGGCGTTGTTCGCCAAGGGCACGATAACCAAGGGCGGAAAAACCCGACCCATTGAGTGCTTCGGCCACCGCGACCACTCCTGGGGCTATCGCAACGAGTCCAAGATCAGCGCCTGGAACTGGGCCGCGGTGCAGTTTGGCGACAAGACCATCAACCTCTCCCGGGTGATGATCGGCAAAGCCTTCATGGGCCAGGGCTTCGTCTCCACCGACCAGGGCAACACCAGGATCAGCCGCGTGAACGTGGAAGACACTCAATTCCAGAACAACGTGCCCGCCTCCTCGATCTTTACCGGCTACGACGAGAAAGGCAAAATCTGGAAGCTGAAATCAGAAAAATTCTCCGGCCTCTTCCTGCCCATGACCGAAAAAGGCAAGGGCGTGGTCATCCACGAGAATTTTTCCGACTACACCCTGCTCGACACCGGCGAAAAGGGCGTGGGGATTGACGAATATCTGGTCAATCCGGATGCGTAAGGCAAGTCGGAATGATCCCCGGGCGAAGTCGGTGGCCTGGGTAATCGGGAATCAAGAAGAAGGAATTTTTCCCCTCCCTTGAGGCGAGGTGACCAAAGGGGGGTGGATTTTCTCCGGAGTTTAAATCACCCTCTCCCTTGCCCTCCCCCCTCAAGGGGGAGGGAACTTACGGCAGTGGGCTTACGATTTACCAAGGAGACTTTGCCATGACCGAACCCGTTCTCGTCGAACGCACCGGTGAAATCGCGAAACTGATCCTCAACCGGCCGGAAGCCTTCAACGCGCTCAACCTGGGGATGGCTGAAGCTCTGGCCGCCATCACCCTGAGCCTGGCCCAGGATGATTCGGTGTCCGCGCTCGTCTTCACCGGCGCGGGCAAGGCCTTCTTTGCCGGCGGCGACTTGAAGTGGATGGCCGGATTTCCCCAAGGCCCGGCCGCGGCGCTCCACGAGCTGGCCGGAAGATTCCATGTGGCCATCCAGGAAATCCGGCGCATGCGCAAGCCGGTGATCGCCGCGATCAACGGGGTCGCCGCCGGCGCCGGCTTTTCCCTGGCCCTGGCCTGCGACTTTCGGGTGATGGCCAAGTCCGCCACCTTGAAGCAGGCCTACACCTCGGTCGGACTTTCCATTGACGGCGGCGGCACTTTCACCCTGCCCCGGCTCGTCGGCCTGGCCCGGGCCCTGGAAATCGCGGCTTTTGATAAAACTATTTCCTCGGAGAAAGCATTGGAATGGGGCCTGGTCACAAAGGTGGTGGAAGATCAGCAAGTAGTGGAAGAAGCGATGACCATGGCCCGCGAGCTGGCGAAGATTTCCCTTCACTCCTTCGGCTGGTGCAAACAACTCCTGACCGATTCTTTTGATTCCTCGTTGGAAACCCACCTGGAACGGGAGCGGAGAGGCATTTCCAACTGCGCCGGCCATCCCGACGGCCGGGAGGGAATCAAAGCCTTCCTCGAAAAGCGGAAGCCTAATTTCAGCAAGAAAAAGTAAAACGCGAAAAGCCATCCTTTTCGGGTAGCGTAGAGAGCTTGCCTCTCGGCGCGCGAGCACAGGTTAATTCAAGGACCGGCATTAAAAACTGCGGACAAGGGTGTATAATGGCAGGGTCATTACTTTGCTAAAGGAGCACAAAGATGGCAACGAACCCGCTGGAAGCATTCAGTCCGAAAAATATGGATAGCACCATTTATCGTTACATGGATTTTACCAAATTTATTTCCATGCTTGAAAACCGCGGCTTATGGTTTTCTCGGGCCAATAAATTGGGCGACCCTTTTGAGGGGTCAATGTCTCTGGCAAATCTAAAGCTCAGACCTCAACTTTACGGGAACGATATACCTCCCGATAAGTTAAAGGAAATGGAGAAAATAAGAGAAAAAATGGTCAAGTTGGCATTGGTGAATTGCTGGCATATAAATGAGGGAGAATCCATGGCTATGTGGAAAATTTATGGAAAAGCGAACGAGGCGATAGCCATCCAATCCCGATGCAGATTATTACAAGAATGCATTCAATCCGATCATGATATTCATATCGGAAAGGTCAAGTACATTGATAGGCAATCAGATAATCCTGCTAATTTTGTTCCAGAAGGAAATTTGATGTATGCATTTATGTATAAGGATAGGGCATTTGAATACGAAAACGAGTTGAGAGCTTTCAAACTCGATCTCAAGGAAATTCCGCAGGATGATAAAGGAATCAACATTACCAAGAGCGAACCACCCAATTCTGGAATGATGGTTACCATTGATCTCCGGAAGCTCTTGCAGAGAGTCGTAATCTCTCCCGTCTCAGAACCTTGGTTCTATGATTTGCTGAAAAATTTGCTGGAAAAATATGAGTTGGACCGAGAAATTTTAGGGTGGTCTTCTTTTAAAAGGAAGCCTGTTTTCTAATCGAATCATAAAAAGTTTCTATTTCTTCTTCGCCCACGATCCCCGGACCTGGTAGAGGCCCTCAGAGACAGAGACGACCAGACCGGTTTTGGCTTTCATTTCCAGGTTGATTAAAAATGTTAGCAATTCCCGGCCCCAGGTCCTCAAAGGTTCTCCGGAGTTAAGCCAGTGTGCTTGGCGATCCGGGCGAGCATTCGGGGGCCGATCTCCTCGTGGTCGTGAAAGGCGAACACAAAATCAGGCCACCCCCGACGCTCGAGCACGCGGTGCGATGTGCCGGCCTGCCGCTTCACTGACCAGCCGATGCGCAATAACGCCGCCAGCACCTTTCGGGCTTTGAGGGCAGGCCATCGGCTCATGCTGGCACGGCAAACACTTCGCGGAGCTCCGGAATTTCCTCTCCGTTTTCCAAACGGTCGGCCAACACCCGAAGCGCCAGCGCTTTGACCTTGGCAATCGCTTCTTCCCTGCCGCGGCCATAGGCCATCACGCCCGGCAGGTCCGGCACTTCGGCAATCCACCGGCCGTCCTCTTCCTTTTCAATCTCGATGAACAAAACCGGTCTCCTTTTCCTTTCCCCTTTATTATATCATACGTTTGGTTTGCTAAAAGGGATTTTGCCGGAGCATGGCGATATGCGGGCCTTCTTTCACCGTTGCAAACCCCAGCGCTTGGAGGGTTTTAATCACCTTGGCTTTAGGCGCGTCAACGGGGAATTTGGTCATCCGATGGAAATACCCGCCTCGGCCACGAATGCCTCCAGGACCGGCGATTCTGTCTCCAGGACTTCCTTGCCGAAGGTGGCAATGTGAAATTGGATCGCAGACTTTACATCCGCCAGCGCATCCTCATAAGTATCGCCTTGGCCGACAACGACACCCTTGAGGCCCAGGGGGTAGGCCACATAGCCGTCAGCATGCTTTTCCACGATGATTTTGAATTGGGTCATCACGATTCCCCTTGATAGATTTGCATGGAAGAAATTGAATCCCTCCGCTTGTCCGCCGGTTTGACTTAATCAAATCCTAGCAGAATCGGGGATGGCAGTCAATGGTGCCCAGGGACGGAATTGAACCGCCGCCCAGTCGGAAGCAATCCTACTTCAGGGGTAGGGGCCGGAGAGAGGACGGGATGAGATCAGTTTTCTATTTGGGCTTTTTCGCCCACGATCCCCGCACCTGGTAGAGGCCCTCGGAGACAGAGACGACCAGGCCGGTTTTGTCTTTGAGTTCGAGGCTGATGGAATAATCGGCTTTGCCCTTTTCCTTGCACTCGGCGATGATGCGCTGGACTTCTTCCGCGGTTATGGCGTAGGTGGCGGTGATGTCGGAGGTGGCGGGTTTGAGGAACTTGATGGAGAGGCCCTTGACGATGGGGATGAGGTTATGCTCCATGAAATAGACCATAGCCACGGCGCCGCCCATCATCTCGGCCAGGGTGAAGAGGGCGCCGGCATACATGGTGCCCACGTGGTTGATATTGGGCCGGAGCGGCATCAGGAGGTCAATGCCGTCTTTGTCCAGGCGAGTGGCGGCGATCCCGGCCCGTTCGGCAAAGGCGATGCCTTTTCGAAACAGCTCTTTCAAATCAACCTGGCCTGGCATTGGCGTTTCTCCTTCTTAGAAAGGGTAGGGGCACGGCATGCCGTGCCCCTACGCCTTGATGCAGACACTATCCTTTTGATTCAGCACTCCTAAACCACCTGGGTGAACTCGACTAAAACCCCCTTGCAGGTCTTGGGGTGGATGAAGCCCATCACGCCGCCCATCTCGCCCATGATGGTCATCCCCTTGTCCGTGAACGCCTGCTTGGCCTGCTTGTAATCCGTGACCTTGAGGGAAATATGATGAAGCCCTTCCCCCCGCTCGGCCACGAACTTGCCCACCGGGCCTTGGCCCTCCTTGGTAGGCTGCATCAACTCAAAGGCCAGCGGGCCGACCTTGACAATGGCGGAGATGTGCAGGCCGAAGTTCATCTTGCCGTCCTTGGACTTGGAGGTATCCAGCTCAGCCCCGAACTTGTCCTTGAAAAACTCGATCGCCTCGGCGATGTCCTTGACCGCGACACCAACGTGCGCCAACCCTTCGATCATGGCTAACTCCCTTCTCAAACCCTCCCCCTCTCCCTGACCCTCTCCCCCTGGGGGAGAGGGGAGGGTGAGGGGGATTTACAGCGGTATCTAAAACTACCGAAAGCTCAGACTTTCTCCACCACCGCGGAGATGCCCACCCCGCCGCCGCCGCAGATCATCTGGAGCCCGGCCCGGCCCTTGATGCGCTTCAGGTGCCGGCACATCTCGCTGAAGTAGATCACGCCCGAGGCGCCGATGGGGTGCCCGAGCGCAACCGCGCCGCCGGTGGGGTTGATGCGGGGGTCCATGCGGTCGTAGCCCAGCTCGTCGGCGAACTGGAGCAAGGGGGACACGAAGGCCTCGTTCGGCTCGATGATGTCCATGTCGGCAATTTTCTTGCCGGCGCGCTGAAGCGCCTTTTTCGCCGCGGGGATCGGGGCCAGAAGCATGGGCACCGGCTCGCCCCCGGCCACGGCGCAGGCGGTGATCTTGCACAGGGGTTCCAGCCCGAGCTGCGCGGCCTTCTCCCCGCTCATCAGCATCACCGCGGCGGCGCCGTCCACGATCTGGGAGGAGTTGCCGGCGGTGACGATCCCGTCCTTCTTGAAGGGCAGAGGCAGCTTGGCCAGGTCCTTCATGAACCCCTCCGGGTCGTCCGCGGCCTTGGGCCGGAGGGTCTCATCCTTTGTCACCAGCTTCTTTTCGCCCTTATAGCTGAACTCGAAGGGCACGATGTTGTCGAACCAGCCCTTGCGCTCGGCCTCGACCGCCTTCTTCATGCTCCAGGCGCCGAAGCGGTCCAGGTCTTCGCGGGTGTGCTTCTGATCCGCGGAGATCATCTCCGCGCATTGGCCCTGGGGCACGAACATCTTGGTCTCCATCATCCGGGGCGACAAGCGCAAGGGGTACTGGTTGGGATGGGCATTTTGGGTCAGCTTGTGAAAGTCCATCACGATCTGGGCATCGGCGCCCATGCCGAAGTGGGACATGATCTCGACCCCGGCGCAGATCATGATGTCCCCCTCGCCGAGCATGATCTCGTGGGCCGCGATGTTGATGGCCTTGAGCCCGGAGTTGCAATACTGGTTGACCGTAGCCCCCGCCGCCTCCTTGGGGATGCCGGCGAGGAGCGAGGCCAGCCGGGCGATGTTGAGCGCCTGGTCGCCGATCTGGGAGAGGCAGCCGACCATGACGTTCTCAATCTCGATGGGGTTAAAATTGGGGGCCTTGGCCTTGACCTTGTCCACCAGAGCCTTTAAGACGCAGGCGAGCAGATCCTGGGCCGAGGCCTGGCAAAGCTGGCCGCCCTTCTCCATGCCTTTCCAGCCGGACTTGCCGATCGCCGACCGGACCGTGTCAACTACCACGCATTCATGTAATTTCGCCATCGTTACTTCTCCTTGCTAAAAGTTTTTGCCACAGATCCCTTTTTGCGATCAAGCATCAAATCAGACTCAGTTCATTGCGGGCGCAGGTGAGCATGTTGATGTCCGTGGTGCCGGCGCCCAGCTCCAAAAGCTTGGCGTCGCGATACATTTTTTCAATCGGATACTCGCGCATGTATCCGTAGCCGCCGAAGATCTGGAGCGCTTCGTTGGCCACCTCCACCGCGGCCGTCGAGGTGAAGGCTTTGCAGGCATTGATGAAGCTGATATCCCGAATGCCCTTCTGTTGCATCCAGGCGATCCGGTAGACGATAT
>Ga0315291_10004230_pt1 | contig 18333 bp, 42 predicted proteins | sample YL17G12_20_MG_FD_203070 | JGI IMG/M metagenome (GOLD analysis project Ga0315291, IMG submission 203070) | Sediment microbial communities from Yellowstone Lake, YNP, Wyoming, USA - YL17G12_20 | ecosystem: Environmental > Aquatic > Freshwater > Lake > Sediment | place: USA: Wyoming | collected...
CAGTGCTGACAGGAATGTGTGTGATGAACCTTGGTGGCGAACTTCCCTTCGTCGATGTGCCGCCCACCGCACTCAGGGCACCACAAGAGCATGGGGATCGGATCGGGCTCCGGTTCGGGAGCTAGCGCCCCAAGACCGAGCTGAGCGGCCACCTGGGGCGCGTAGGTCTCCCCGACATTCTTCCACGAATGTGGCGCTTTGAGCTGGTCGAGTGGGGGCCACACACGGGAGCCGTCCTCACCGTTGCGGCATGCCTTCTGAGCGATGCGGATGATGCAGTCTTGAAGGATCTCGATGGGCTGCTTCATGGGATTCTCGCCTGGGGAGGTTGCAACCTCCCCAGGCTCTTCACGTGAGTCTCAGACCGGCGCCCATCTCGGGCTACTGCCTAACAATCGACACGGTACTACTGCCTCGACCTATTCGGGTTGAGCGTCCATACCCATCTCGGGTGATGCCGATGTCCCTGGTGATGGGTGGTCCCAACGGGCCTCCACCGTGTTTCACCCTCAGAGGGAATCCATCGAGCATCGGACAAGCAACACACGACCATTCAAAATTGCTCACATTATATTTGAGCAGGTGGCCATCAAATGGGCTTCAGCTTTACCTCGGGGTCTGACGAGGTTTTCGGCGCTCTCGCACCTTGAGCCTGGACCGGCTCGTTTACTTCGATCAATTTAAAAAGGGACAGTCAGACAACGAGTTTGCATTCTTAACTCACGGGGAACCTCCTTTCATCTGGGACGTCAGGGGATCACTGACGGAAGCGCGAGTCCAGCGGACCTTCAGGGGCTTACCGGACCGACGGAAGTAGGCGAACGTGATGCTGTCCGCGTTCTTCTCAGTGACACGGTGCCGGATCTCCTTGCTGCTCGTCCCTCCGAAGTGACGACGCGCCCTCCGCTCAGTCTTGACCTTGATCCGGTCGATGCCGTCTGCGCTGAACCGCGCTTCGGTGGTGTTGCCCTCGACCTCGCACTTGAGGTCTCCATGGACCGTCATGGTGGGGGCCGGGGGCGGTTCCGCTGCCTTCCGATAGGGGGCTGCGTCGGCCGGGACCCTGGGCGGCGGCGGGATCTCGACATCGCCGGCCGCCTTCTTCTTCCGACGAGTCTTGACCTCATCGAGAGCCTTCCGAAGCGCTTCGTCCTCCGGCGTGGGCTTCGTCTCGACAGGAGGCTTCTCGTCACCGTCCTTCTTCGTCTCGACGGGAGGCGGCGGCGGGGGCGGTGCTTCGGGCTCGGGTGCACCGAAGATGCAGTCGATCGCACGCTTGAGAAACGTGAACATGGGAGACCTCCGAGGAGTACATTACACCGGGCCTCCCACCGGCAAGCCGTTTAGTTCGACCGCCGATGGCGGTACTGCGAAACCTTCGCCACCGGCCCGTCAGGCGTGTGCAGGCACACCACGAAGGTCACGTCCACCTCGGCACGGTTCCCGAGAAGCCGACCCAGAGCTGCTTCCAGCTCCTCATACGTCGTGCCCTCTTCGGTCTTCGACCCCACTATGGCTACCCAAGTCGTGTGCATACAGGGGAGACGCCACCTGCTTGCTCTATCTGACAGGGAGCCGTGCGGACACGGTGGGTTGCCCGCCGGCCGCATGCGGTGCAGGCTCGCTCATGGACGATGCCGATAGGAGTGCCGAGGAAGCTCCGCCACGTGTAGCGGTAGCCGGTTCGACGGAGGGTCCCCTTGCGGCAGTGGCGGCAGATTCGTCGCATCGTGAGCCCACCGGGGTACTCTACACCGGAATGCACCGGCAAGAGCACGTCGAGCGCTTGGCCGCCGAACTCGGATGCGAGCTTCGGCAAGCACCGGGCCGTGAGGGGATGCACCACGTCGAGCATGGCTTCATAGAAGGTCCGACGATCAGGAACCAGCGGGACTACCTTGCGATCCTTCACGAGCTTGGGCACTTCGCTTGCGGGCACACGCAAGGACGACCCCCGAACTACGGCGAGACCTTCTACTTCGACAACGGCGTTCTCCGTTCCGAGGCTCAGGCTTGGCACTGGGCGATGGATCGATGCAAGGAGCCGCTCGAATACGACTCGCGCCGGTTCATGTGGGACTTCTGCCTCGGGTCCTACTATCGCGGGCATCTCCTCTTGGGGACCAAGCCACACCGCATGGGGAACGGAAACCGGGGCCACGTGTGGTTCGTCTACGACGAGCCGGACATCTACTTCGCGTGGATCGTTCACCGGATGCAGGGCGGGGAACGAGGGTTCGACGTCACCTTCCAGGGTTACCGCGAGAGAGGATCGTCGTCGAGCAGCCACTCCCAGGCGGAGGGCCGAGAGTCGCGCGTCCTTCGGCAGTAGGTCAGTGACACGAACGAGGCGATATCATTCAGCCAGCACCTTCTGACCCTCTGCCGTGATACGGAAGGTAGGCCCAGCGCAATGGGAGAAGGCATCCTCGTGGCGTTCGATCAGGCCGCTATCGAGGAGGGCGACGATTACCCGAGGATCGTGAGAGAAGTTGCGCACGGGGGGCAGTCCACGTCGTTCTTGCAGAGGGAGCCGCCTGTCCGTGATGTAGGCGTAGTACGCGAGACCCTTGCGACGAGCCGATGTGAGCTTGGTGGCCATGTTGAGACTACAATCGGCAAGCATTCCGATCAAAAGACACCGGCTCGATCAGGCGCTCGAACCAGGCTTCCAGCTCGGCCTCGTCCTTGAACTGCGGGTAGAACCGGGAGGCGCCACCTGCGTCCTCGTGCCCCCGGACCCCATTCGGGCCGCTAGGGCCCTTGCCGCCCCCGTAGACGTTCCCGTGGCGCTCTCCTCGGCGGTGGCCATCGGAGTGGGTAAAGCCGCTCTGAGAGTCAAGGAGCGCCACGGGGCAGCCCTCCTGGCATGACCACTCGGAAATGGTCTCCTTCCCTTCGCCGTCTGCGTGCCCTGCCCACGCGGAGGTGCGTGTTGTCTTCGTCCCCTTTTGGGAGAACTGGGACGAGCTGCCTCCGGGGCCGTTCGGGTAGCCCTTGTGCCCTTGGATGCGGCGTTCCCCGATGAGGGTGCACTCGGGCCCGTGAATGAGGACGATGTTCGTTGGCCAGCGTCCGCTAGGGGCCACGAAACCCCCGATACCCATACGGAACCCGCTCCCTTGTCCCCCGGAGCGGTCCGTGTTCTGCCACTTTGTTGTCTTTTCTCGGCGATCACCTGTGTAGGCGCCACCATTCAGGTTCTCCGTTGTGACAATCCGGCATGCGCCCACGTTGAACGCCCCCGTGCCCGTGGCCAAGACCTGCCCCACAACGGTCGGTTCAGCGATAGGCTTGCGGAAGAGGAAGGCGAAGCGGACCTCAGGCCCGTGGGAGACGACGGCCAGCGTATCCCGAACCTCGAACCGAGCGATGCGGGCTTCGACGCACGTTTCCGCGTTGCCGAACACGATCGCATGGGCGCCTGGTAGAAGGCTGTCGTTCGCGAAAACAGCCCACCCAGGAGCCGGTTGGGACATCAAAACGAAGCTTTGCACGCGGACCGACTACACCCGACGTGGCCGCACTTTCGCGAAAAGCACAGCGTACGGGGGCGGCGGGTCAACAGGAACGAGCCGGATCCTCTTGGCGATGGCCTGGTCGAGCTGAGCCAAGAAGCTCGATCCCCCGTGCAGCTCTTGACCTCTCTCGCCAAGGTACATGAAGCAGTTGCAGTCTTCGACGCCGGTGATCGTGTCCACGTCGTAGAGCGCGATGGAGTAGTCATCGCAGCCAGGGCACGGGACGTAGCTCTTCGGCTTCCCGTGGAGCGGGAACTGGATGCCGATCCTACAACCTGGGCACTGAATCACACGCGCCTCGCTTGACGGTCCCCCTTGGGCCTCGGATGCTTGGTCTTCATCTTGGGCTTGTGGGGCGGGAGCTTGTAGCCCGCTAACTCCCCACCGATGCAATGGATCTCACTGAGCAAGAGCCGACGTCGACACTCCGGGCAGCGGACTGTCTTGCGGGTCAGAGACGCAAACCCCTTTCCACCTCCGGAGCAAAACGCCGGGTTGAGGATCACTTCTTGACCCCCATCGAGGCACCTAAGGGCCGAAGAGCTTCGCTGTAGTGCTTCGCGCAGAGGTGGAATTTATGGTCCCCGGCGATCATCGGGTGGAGCTTGCCTGTGCCCACCCCGCATTGGGCGCAAACGGGCTTCGGAGCGAACTCCTTGGCGATGACGTCCGCACTGTCACCTCGGGCGATGGCCGCAGCGATCCGAGCGTCCCGTAGCGGAGAAATCGGCCGCCGTGGCTCGGGTTTGTACTTGCGGATAGCGTCCCATTCCTGACGACTCATGAAGGCAAAAAGAGAGCCGTCCGCGTTGTAGATGTGAACGACGCCGTTCTCATCTTCCTCGGCATATTCTTTCATGGGGTCGACTTGGCCGCGTCGGTCCGCTGGAAGCGTTCGAGCTTACCATCGTCGCTGAACTCCGCAGCGATGAAGCCCCACCCCTTCTTCGGGCCCTCGGGGATGGTCCCAACGAGGCCGTTCAAGATCCCGAGGAAGCCCACCCCTTCGTCTCCGGCCTGGATGGTCGGGTGGTCCAACGTCTCCTTCGAGCACGGAACGCGTGTCTCGATCAGTTTCCCGATGTCCTCACGGATGGCCGGGTTCTGAATGAGACCGTTCAGACGCTCGATGAGCACGTCAGCGAGGTAGGCGTCGTTGAGGGGCATGTGCCCTACTACACCGAAGGCGGCGACAGGCGTTCTTCGATTCGCCGCTTGAGCGTGTTGATCGCCTCGCCAATGGCAGCTCGGTCGGAAGGCGCCTCACGACCAAGTTCACGCAAGAGGTCTACGATCATACCGTTTTTGCCGAGGTAGCGCTCCAAGATGCGGTCAACATCCTCGTCGAACTTCGTGCTGAGAAACTCTACCCTGTTCAAGAGACCTTGGCTCATGGGGCCAAGGTACACCAGTCAGTCCTTCGTGAACGTGGTCGAATCCTGCATCGCATCGACGAGTGCCTTCAGAATGGGCTTCTCGTTCTCACGTGCCGGCTCACCGGACAGCTCGTAGGTGTCGGCGTCCACGCGGTCGACGAGAACGTAGGCACCCCCGAACACAACGATGGCTCGGCTCGGTCCGAACTCGTGGATCACTTCGCAAGCGTCACCCGTGTCCAGCTTGATCTTCATGCCCAGGTGTAGGCGATGAAAGGACCACCGGAGGCGGTGCAGGGCACTCTACGTCGATCTTCGCCAGTCGTCGCTCGGACCAGCGGTTGACCCAAACGCGGAAGGCGATGTAGCGAAACGCGAGGGTGATCATGACCCATGCGACGAGTTTCCGCGTAGACATGTCCGACCAGAACCAAAGGACCGCAAGGCCGGCTAGGAACACCAGCCAGATAACCATGGCCCCCTTGCCGATGAGGCGAGCTTGATCCGCTTCTGCATCGTCGAGCGCCTTCCCTCGGGCTATGTAGGCGGAGGAGCGGGCGGTAGCGTCACCCATGACTGCGGTAAAGTCATCCATGACCCCAAGCCTACACCGTCGCGAGAACGGACAGGACGTGATCAATCCACGACTGCACGGCCGCGCCCACCGATGGGCAGACGGGAAGCGCGACCATCGAACATGCACATGAGGCCTTGTCCGTCTTCGCTTCGTGGTCGCACTCGATGCCGGCGAGGTAGTGGTCGGTGAGCACCTTGCGGATAGGGTTTTTCATCCTCGCATGGGCCCTTGCGAGGTCGGCTTCGATCGCTGGCAAGATCGTCTCTAGCCAGAACACCGCTTGCTCGGGGGAACCGACCCTTCCTTCGGTGCTGAGCTGCCCTGGGCCGCCGATGCGGACCTTGAGTTCAGGGCCCCCTGAACAGCAGTTCTTGTGCTCGGTGACCATCACCTGGAAAGGGATGCCCGTGAGGATGGTGATACCTCCACTCTTCTCGGCAGGCCCCGTGGAGCCTTGCAGGAAGTCAGGCTTCGAGGAGGTACCCAACGTCCAACCCTTCGCTTCGAGGAGGGGACGGATAGCGTCGATCGGGTTACCGCTCATGGTTTGTACTTACACCGAAACGGCTTCATTCCTCAGGCTTCCCGGCGGCTTCCCAGCAATCTTTGGAGCAGAGCGTCATCTCGAAATACTGAACGCCCTCCCAACTCTTGTCGGTGGTGAGCGTGTGCTTGTGGCAGACGAGATGCCCACACACCTGGCACCGCCAGAGAACCGGAGACCTGTCTTCGTTGACCTCGACACCGCACTTGGAACAGCCCTTGGTAGGGTGACCTAGAGCCTTCCAGTAGGCTTCGAGATCGCTCATGTGTCGTCCGCAGCGATGCGTTGCCACGCCGTTGGGATGCTCTTCTTGCAGAAAGCGACGATGAGGAAGTGGGTCATGTCGTCCGGGTGCTCGACCTTGTGGACCGCCTTGAGGTGCTGGGCGAGGGGAGAATCGTGCCAGAGTCCCCATTCGTTGCGGAGGTGACGACCGAGGGAATGGTGCAGCTCGGATGCCGCCTCGTCTGCGCTTAGGTTGCTTCTCAGAAGGAAATCCCGATCCTCCTGGCCAAGCATCCTGTCGAGCGCCGCGATAGCCTCGTCCAGCGTCTTCGGAGTCACCGGTGGAGAGCCCCCTTCCACCGGGCCCACTTCTCTTTGCAGCGATGGTCGTTCGGGACCGTACCTGGGTCGACATGACCCTCACGGATGCCGTACGCGTGGTAGGCGCAAAAGGCGCACTGGCCGGGGAACTCTTCCTCGTACTCCTCGAACATGTTGCCGCTCGTCCGAAGACAGAGCCAGCCTCCGATGAGGACGAGCGCAAGGACAGCAAGAACGAGAGCGAGGGCCACGACGGGATCCTACACCGGGTCAGTCGCCGAACAGCTCCTTCATCATCTGCGTGTGCTCTTCATCCTTCTTCGCGGTCGCTTCGTCGAGACACGCGGGCTTCTTGAACAGCTCGGCGATGACCTTGTCAGGCACTTGATCGTCCGGATCAGGGCCAGCATCAAGAGCCTCCTGGCGGAGACATCCGAGGGCGATGGTCACAGCCATACGGAGTCGATCCACGTTCATGAGGTCGGCGAGGATCTCTGAAAAGTCTCCCAATTCGACAACAAACTGGCGGCACCATTGGTTGTTGACGCGTCTACCTTCCCGCCGCATCTCCCGGTACAAGGCTTTGGACCTGCGGAGTTGCCGCTCCTGTTTTTCCCTCATCAGGGGCGATGTCGAAGGTAGAGCCCCACGAGCTGGGCGATACCGGAGACAATCGCAGCGACGAGGGCGATGCGAGCCCAAAGGTTCGCACGACGAGTGAACTTCAGAGCATCTCTCCTGTGCTGCTCTTCCAGGGTGAGTTGCTCTAACTGGTACTGCGCGTAGTCCTTGGGTGGCTCGTTCTCGCGGTACGGAATCATGTGACAGCTTCCTCCAAAGTCTTGGCGAGGCCGAACTCGATGAGGGCCTCATGGAGCACACGCTTCGCTTCTCCTCGGCCGAGAATCATTCGCATAGCATCCTTTTCAGGGATGTTTGTGTTGTAACCATGGGGGCAGTCCATCCCCTTAACATGTCCGAAGAGGCGACACGAGAGAGGCCGGGCGTCGTAGACCGCGCACGTCCCCTCTTGGTAGAACGGGCAGGTCACGCCTTGTTTGATGGGAACGATCCCCTTCGCACGAACGACGTGGAGGACCTTCCGGTATTCGGCTTCAGTAGCCGGAGCCGGGCCGCAGCACTCGCCGCACCCCGCGTCGCATTGCATGGACGGGATGACCTTCAGCTTCCGCATTACGTTTTCGGCGGCACGAGCATGGTAACGGTCCCGTACTCGTGCGTCTGAGTCACGACCTCACATTTGCAGCGACGCATGATGACGACGCCGGGCTTGAGGGGGTGCCCGATGTTCTCGTACTCCGCCCCGCACGTGTCGCAGCGGTCGGGCGGGACAGGGATGTGTATGGTCGTCATCCGGGTAACGTCCTGACAACCCAACGCTCACGTGTCGTGTCAAACTCGACTCGAAGCTCCTGAACAGTGCCGCCTGGTTCGCCGACGTAGACCACCCATCCTCGTGAATCATGTTCGAGTGGGGTCATGAAGAAGCCCCCCTTCTTCCCTCGAACGAGCACGATCCCATGCCTCGCGAGGGTCCACGAGTCGTCGATGGTATTGTCCTCGATAGGGGAGTCGACACCAACGAGGACACGGAGGGCGATGCTCCCATGCTCAGCGAACTCCAACTCTCCAAGAGAGGGGCCAATAGGGGCCGGCAAGATCGCCAGCTCCGAACGGATCGGCATCGAGCCCACGTACTTGGGCTCTTCGATGAGGATGCCGTCGAACTTGAAGATGGTCATCTATACCTCACCTTCGGGAGCAAAGGTAATCTTTCCTCCGCACTTTGGACAGGTTGGATCCTCCGTCGGCTTGCGTGAACCCCCTGTGATGGACGGCGAGAGGATGCCCCCGTGAACACGACGCTTGTAACGCTGATGGCACTCGTTGCAACGCCAAGCCATGAACGGCGTGATCCTGATCGACGCAGCTCCAATCTTGATGAAAGCACGCACGACAGTCGGCGGCGGAGGTTCCGATCCGCACCAGGATCCGCCGATCTCAAACGCCTCACCTAGCTTGAGGACCTCGACAACTCGCTCGATCGCATCTCGGAAAAGAATCCCGCCCACTTCGGCGGGGACCATCTTCCCTTCATCGTAATCCGCCACGAGCTTGCGAACCCGTTCGACGTAGGCGATGTCCTCTTCTCGGCTCACGCGTCGTACCTCTCGGGGTTCTTCGCTTCTTCGACCGGAAGAGCCCAGAAGAACTCCTCAAACGTCGGAGCCAGGGGAAGCTGCTTCTTGAGCGTCCGGGCATAGCGCTCCCACAGAAACGAACTGCTTCGCCATTGGGTGAAGAACTGTTCCGTCCGAGCTACGCGAGCTTCGAGCTGGTTGATCTCAGCTCGAAGGATGCGTCGGGCAATGATCTTCAGGAGCTTCATCGTGTGGTTTGCCTCCTCGCGCAGTGCTTGCAACGAGGCTTAGACCTAGAGGCGGGCCTAGGCTCTCTACCGCCGAATCCGCACAGAGCGTCCGCCTCCCCCGTGCGGTAGTAGTGCGCCTTCGAAACCTCGCGCCCACGGCGATCCTTCGAGGTGATCCACGGCGAGGCCATCCGGTTGTTCCTACACCGACCGGTGTATCTACTCGATGTGCTATTCGACCTGTGGGGCCATCCGAGCGAATCCGAACCCTCGCTCATCACGGAACGCCATTCCCTCTGGGTGTTGAATGGTGAGTGGTGGATTCGTGAGGTGCCCTTCTACGAAGGTGAGTACCGTGCAGAGCGGTCGAACTCGCCCATCGAGTACAAAGGGCGAATCGAAGAGCCGTCAAGAGATTGGCGGAAGGCCCTTGAACGAGCCATGGGTGGGGTTAGGACGATGAACGCGTGGGAGCGCGTGGCCTTGGCGGAAGACACCTTCTAGTACGGATCTGACCCTGAGAGGCGCTCCCAGGCCGTCTTACGCGGCATCTCGGGTGGGGGTTTGAAGCGGAGACGGGTCGTAGCCGTGAACTTGAGCGCCTTGCCACCGGGGACCGAATGCGAAGGGTGCGGCAGCCCTTGCCCTTGTTGACGGGCCGCATGCAGACACGGGTGACAATACCCGGCCAGAATCACGCTGATCCCGCACATGAAGCATTGGGCCACTTAGGGTCTCGCAATCGCCTTGCTTCGGTAGTCCGCCCAGGCGGCGAGGGCCTCCGTTGGCTTCAGGTGAACCGCGACCTCGAATCCGATCCCCTTGAGGTTGGAGACGAACACGCGCCAGCCATCGCCTTCCCACACCCAATGTCGGAACTCCGCCGTGAAGCATCCCTTGTGGCGTCCTAGCGCCTTCTTGTGAAACGCGACAAGGTCCCGGTCACCATGTAGAGCACCGCGAGCAACGAGGCATAGCTCCTTGTACTGCTTCTCCCACCGCTTGTAGTGGGGAGAAGCGTACGAGATCACGTTGACGATGGGCGTCGTCATGGCCTGTTCGAGATGGTCCTGAAACCGACGGCTCACGGTCGCCTCCGATCACGTATCCAAGACCCCACCGTGGCGGCGAACATGAACGGCAGGATGATGAGCGTCGTCACGAGAAGGCCGACTTGCCACCGAAAGCCGTAGGGGTTCTCGGGGGTAGCTTCGAGCTTAGTCATCGAGGTTGGTCCGCATGGCAACGCGCCAGATGAGAGAGCACACGTGGCATTTGGCCGCGATGATGATCTTGTCCGAGCCCCGGAAGTACTCGATCTCGTGGCCCGTCTTCATCCGGTGCTGTGTCGAAGAGACCGTCACCTCAGCAGACGTCTCGTATGCGCAAGACTCGTCGTTGGCCGGCGAATCGTTCAGGAGGCGATGCCAGAAGGTCTGGCGAGCGTCGTCCCCGAGTCGCATGGCGTACTCGAAGGCTTCCTTCTGGATGTGAAACTCGTTGGCGGCTCGGAGCGCCGTGAGCGCCTGCTCGATCTCCTTGTCACCCTCCTTCGAGGCGCCCCGGCTCCCTTCGAGGATGTCCTCGATCGCCTGAAGAGACTCCGCCGGCACGATCATCGGCAGGGTCCCGAAGAGCTTGCGGATTGTGCGCGTCATGATCTGTATTACACCGGTGCGACCCCAGACCGACCTTTGGACAAGGGAACATGACCACTTCCGGGGGAAACGCCAGTATTACAGATCCTTGTCGGACACGATCCGCTGCCACGCTGTCTTGCGAACCCGCTTCCGCTTGCCCTTCGGGGGCATCGGTCGGAGGTAGAGGTGCAAGTTCTCTTCGATCTTCGCCTTGAAAGCGTTGGCCCGTGCAAGCTTGATCGGCTGCGTTGCCTGGAAGATCCCCCTTCGGCCAGGTCCGAGGAGCCCAAGGATATAGACAGTGAAGAGCGGGCCCTTTACGCCTTTCTTGAGCGCAATGATCCCTGGCGCTTCCACGATGACGACCTTGATGGTCGACCCCTTCAACGCGCCCATTTGGGCACCATGACCCTGAGCGGCGTCGCTACGAAGGGCTTTGGGTTCGGTCCTTCCGTCCAAAGGAGCTGAGAGACCACCATCGCGGTCTCGTCCAGTCGTAGAACCTGAAGAGCTTCATCCCACACCCACGGTGCTGTGATGTCGTCGGGTCGCATAAGGTCAGACTACCTCTACACCGCACTGAAGGTACGCCAGGCGCGGATTGACCCACGACCACAACGGATGGGTAAGATTTTGTTTCGTCCACAAAAACGATTGACCTGCCGATACCATCACCGCGCGATTAGGAACCTCATACTTCATCGTGAGCCTCGGAGATGTTGTGCAACCTTTGGAATCTATTGGTATAATAGACCGCACCACTTGGAGAGACAGGTGTGGTAGGTTATCGCCAGTAATCGCTTGCTGCCTATCCAGCCAGCCCACCGATTCCCCCTATTACTTTTTGTCGCCGATAATCTCCTTGTGATCGCCCTTGAATGCAAAAGGGCAGCGAGTGTCAGCTCACTGCCCTTTCAGCCCCCGGTTGCCGAGGGCTATTCATGGCATCGACTTTTCAAGGAGAAAACGACATGAACACCTCTAGTGTTGACACAAATGGAAGTGTAACGAATGGCGAAGACGACAAGCGCACCCGTGCTGCCATTCGTGCTGCCATTGCTGAGTCAAAGCCTACATACGACCTGACGAGGGACACTCTCTGGTCGGCGTGTCATTACGTTGACCACCTCGCCAAAAAAGAGGGACTTGTGACCGAGAAGCGGTCGAACGCACTCAACTCGGCTGCGGTGTCCCTTCTCAGCACGGTTATCGATCCAGGTAACCCCTCTCTCGTCAGGGACGGCGGACCGCTTTTGACAGTTGAGTGGGTGCAGAGCAACTGGGCGGTGATCAAGCGAAAGTACTTGAACCTCAAAGAAGGGCGCAAGGATACGTACGACAACTACGAGACCAAGCTCAACTTTCTTTGCGAAGCGTTCAAGAGTCGGTGTACCGACCCTGAGAACTTCAGTGTCGTCGACACCTTCGTAGAGCGGAAGGCTGGCGGCGAATCCGAGAACGGCGGTGAGAGCATGAAAGCATCCCCCAAGAAGAAGGCTTTGCAGGCGCAGCCCACGAGTAACGAGATCCAGATCCCCATTGGACCTCAACAAATCGTCCGCATCGAGTTGCCGCCCAACGTGTCGGAGCTGACCCCAGCTCAAGTCTCCACAATCATCATCTTCCTTTCCAGCCAGGTGACGATGTCGGCCGACGACATGCGGAAGCTCATTGGCCGCCTCGCCCCTCAGATGGAGGGGTACGACTACAACCGTACAGTGGCGGATCAGCTCTTCTCGAAGAGCTGAGTTGATCGGGGGAGTACCGCTGGTACTCCCCCGCCTCAACGCTCCGGGTCGACAGGGGTGATCGGGAAGTCTCCCGTGCGGAGGATGCTCGGCTCGTAGCCGACCTCTTCGGCATAGGCCGCCATGGCCTCTGAGCAGGCCTTGCGGCCGTCCGCGTACCCTCGGTCGTAACCAGGGAGCCCCTCGTGGTCGGGCCTCATGGCGGTGGCAAGGACGCCGTCCCTGAAGCCACGGCGGTACAGGGCGTACTTCTCACTCGGCCGCCACTCCCGAGGTGTGGGGTCGTGGAGGCTCGTGGCGAGGCGCCTGGGCGGCGGCTCGGGCTCACTCCGCTTCGGTTTCGGCGGCGAGGTGGTCCCAGATGGTTTTGCCGTTAGGAGGGGTCTTCGGTTCGACGGCTTGGGCATGGCGGTCCGGAAATTTGCAGGTCGAGGTTTTGCCGGGCCGTTCGCAGTAGGTGCAGAGCCCTCGGATCCGAAGTGATGCCCGGCGTTGCAGCTCACCTAGGAGCTTCTCGTCAGAAATCTCGTCGAGGTCGAGAGGGTAGCCCATGCTTTGTTACTAATACACCGGATCGTCTTCGGAGAGCCTCTCCCAAACAGACTTCCGTGGGGCAGGCTTCGGCATCGAATACCCGAAGCCTCCACGGGGGCCGATACCCTTTTTCCGAAACATCACCCCCACCCTCACCTGCTTGGTCAGGAACGAGGAGACCGTGGGGGCCCAACCGCCCGCCGCCTTGGCGATCTCGGTCGCCGTCTTGCCTGGGTTAGCCTCAACATAACGGAGAATCCGCTGGTTCAGGGCGGTGTCACCCTTCGGCCTCGTCCTCATTTCGGCCCCACCGCAATGCGGAACCAACACAACTCGTAAACGTTCGACGTCGGCTTGCGTCCGTGGTTTTGACAGAGCTTCTCGATGCGCTCGATGTTCTTCGCGTGAACGGTCTCGACGAACCCACCAGGGGACCGTGAGAGTCGCTCTCGGAACATCGCGTACTCGACGCCGAGGCAGAACGCGACCCTTGGGTCGACCTCGTTCAGCTCCCCGGCGTCGATGAAGAAGCGGTCCGCAAGGCTGAAGCGTTCTTCGTCGTCGGGCACGCCTGTCCTTACACCGACGACCTACTTCTTCGAGACCGCGTCGATGCTCGCCTGGAGCCTCGCGAGGAGGTCCACCACGGTTGCCTTCGGGGCCGGCGTCGCTTCGACAGCCTCGGGGCCGAGTCCAGCGATCTTGCGCTCGACCGCCGCCTTGACGCGCTTGACGTGGCCATCCTCGTACTTCGCCGGATCGAACGGACCTGTGGAAAGCATCTGGATCAGCTTCCCCGCCATGTCGCGCTCCGCATCGGCAATCGCGAGCTTGGCGACCTCGACCTCATCGAAGTTGCGGACCTCGTTCGCGTAGTACATCTGGTGGAGCACGAGGCCGTCCCGGAACGGGCGGATGACGACGAGCTGCTCTTTTCCGCGACCGTTCCACTGAGCGACAGCGACCTTGCCCATCGCCTTCATGGTGGAAGCGAGGAGCTGGTAGCCCTTGTCCCCGCCCTTGTCCGGTCCGAGGTAGTAGCTCTTCTCGACCTGGACGAGATCGACCGATGCGGCGTCGACGAACTCTCGGATGTCCATGGTCTTGGACTTCTCGGTTTCGAGCGACTTCAGCTCGTCACCCGTGAAGACCACGTACTGGTCCTTCGCGTATTCGTAGCCGCTGTTGCAGTCCTTCTGCTCGACGACGGCATCCGTCACCGAGTCGTGAAGCGTCTGCTTCACGCGGTTGCCAAGAGCCGTCATGCGGTTGAAGCTGACCCCCTCGCTTGAGGCGGCGGTGAACATCTTGACCGGGATCGAGACGAGGCCAAACGTGAGCGTGGCTGAATTGATTGAACGCATGTGGACCCTACAACGCGAGCCAGGTGCCGATCAAAAGAGATCGGTAACGATCTTCTCCCAGGCCGTTGGAAGAGGCACGATTGACCCACATTCCTCGCACGGCTCTCCGGGTACTGTATCTACAGGCCCTCCTACACGCCAGCACCGGACGTTGCAAGGGATCGAGCGCGTGATCGCCCGCCGCTCAGGGATTTCGAGCTTTTCCCACGTGAGTCCGTTGCGTTGGCAGTAGGCCGCGACCCACTCCTCGCCGGTCATATCTTCCGGCAAACGAGGGTGACGATAGCCTCGGGTGAATCCATGCTCGTCCGCTTCTCGGCAGGGATCGGGGACCAGACTACGTGCTTCACCTGGTACGTCTTTGAAGGGTCACCCACTTCGAGGCGAGCACCCTTCTGAGGAACCGTGGTACCCAACCACCCGACGAGTTGCGTGTGATGGTTGTCGACTGCTTGGATGAGGACCACGAGGGGATCTTACACCGGACCTCGGCCCTTGATCCTGTCCCAGATGGTCGGGAGGCCATCGACCCGGAACTTCTGATTAATCTGCTCGATTAACAGGAGTCGCGTCCCATGGTTCGAGTACATCGCATCGAGAATGGGGGCTTCAGGCCCTCTCGCCGGGTGCGTCGGGAACACGCACGTCATCTCGCAAAAGGTGCACGCGAACATGTCCTCCTTGACCTCCCACTTGTGGCCGGGCGTTCGGACGTGGATGAGTAGGAGCGTGGTCACCAGCTCGGGCGTCCCGTCGAGGGTGATCCCGACGACAGTGGTGTTACCTGCTGTGCTGAAGTCGCTCACCTTCAAACCTCGATGGTCAGGTTCTCGTCGAACTTCGGATTCATATCGTGGCCAACGTAGCCGAAGGGATTGTTGAGAATGCGTGTAGGGCCGATCTGCACGTCCATCGAGAGGTGTGTGTGCCCGTGCATCCATAGCGTCGGCTTGGCTTCCACGATCAGCTCTTCCAGGTCGCACACGTAGAAGCAGTTTGACGATACGGCTGCAAATCGAGGGTGCACTGACCGGAACGTCGGGAGGTAGTGGGTGACAACGATATCCCCTTCTCGAAGCTCACGGCGAAGGAACTGGACCGCCTTCGCGTTCTCCTCGTAGACCCACTTGGAGAACCCACGGATGGATAGAAAGTCGCTCCACGTGGCAGCCTGGAGCGCCGCGAGCCTCGTCTTGGGGAACCAGAGCGTCGTTCCGAGGAAACGCTTCCCGTCGATGATCGCCACGTCATTCTGGAGGCAGGTGAGGTTCGGGTTCCGATCCTGGGCGGTTCGCAATGCCGTGTGGAGCTTGCCTCGATCGGAGCCGTATAGCTCATGATTCCCTGTCGTATACACGACCCGCTTGAACCTCTTACAGAGCAGCGTGAGCGATTGAATGATCCCGGTCTTCTGGTCGCAGAGGTCGCCCGCCACCACAAGAACGTCGCACCCGGACGGGTCCAAGCTCTCGACAAACGACTTCCCTGCATCCTTGTGGAACTCAAAGTGCAGGTCAGAGAGCAGGCGGATCTTCACGAGAACGGGTCATCCTCTAGGCGGTCCCACACCGTCTTCTTCGGTCGCTTCGCCTTTTTAGGCTTCGACCGCTGCCCTACCGCCTCTGAGACCTTCACCTTCCAGTGTTCAAGAGGCGTCACTTCGGGTGCCGCCTCTTGGGTATCTGTCGAGAGCATATCGTCAACCGCGTTCTCTTCGTGTGCCCTACGCACACCTTCGAGAAATGCGTCTAATCCGGCGGGGCTCACGGACAGCTCGACCACACGCCCGTTCTGAAAGACAAGGCGGACTGCATCCCGATTCCGGAAGTACGTCGGCCAGTCCCTATCACGCGCCGCTGCGTTAGCCGCGTCACGCTGTTCACGGGTCGCTCGACGGATGGTGAGGTCAATAAGACCAGAGGGCAGCGGCATACCTAATTGAGTACCTTGGCGGGTTCCCCCTCGAAGCGACCACGCTTGGGAGGATCACCCCCCTCTTCATTGATGTCGATCTTCAGACGGATGAAGAACGCTTCCACGGGTTCGTCAGGCCGACGGTACCCAAGAAGTCCTTCACGTGACAGCGCCGGCTGTAGACCCCCCTCGGCGAACTCGTCCCCCACGAGGCCGCAGACGAAGTTCTCATGCTTCTCGGTATGCTCCTCGGTACCGCACTTGCAAGACGTCATGTGCTCGCAAAGCGCCCAGACCACCACGTCTTCCTCCGAGACGCCGACGATCCTATCCCTCGCATCGCACACCTCAAAGACCGCTTTCCACCCCTGCTCCGCAGGGACCACCGAGATCGGATTGTATTTCTCGTAAGTCACATGCTCTCCCATAGTGTTCACTATACACCGCTGACAATCCGTTCACTGTATCTACGCCCGAGCTGCCTTCTTTTTCTTCTTTGCCCGCTCCTTGGCCAAGTACTCCTTCAACTCAGCGTCGGTTCGAGCCTGCTCCGCAGCCTGCTCCTTGGCGTGTCCGTTGGTAACGTTGAGGATAGCTTGCTGGACCACCACGTGGCGTCCCCACTCACCGAATTGAGGTCCAATGGAGTAGCTCGGTCGCCACCAGTACCGGGTGGCTGAGAGCACGTGGTGAAGGAACCCGAATTCCGCGATCGTGTCGAGGATCTCCTCGGAGACCGGAGCGTTCTTCATCAGGAGCTTCCAGTGAGTACCGAGGGCCACCGTGAATGGAATGCTGTCCTTGAGGATCCATGCACCTGGGATGTCGTTCGGTGGGTCAAGGAAAATGGAGAAGGCGGACTCGACCAGACCAGCGAGATCCGTGTCGCCTTGCTTTTCAGCAGCCTTCCGCATCACCTCCATACGCTCTTGGTTCTTCTTGACCTCTCCGATGTACTTCGTGTGAACCTGCCGGATGCCCCGGCGGAAGGCATCAACAGTGAGGCCTCCCGTCTTGCCGTTGTACCAGCCCTCGACTTCGAGCTTGATGAGCGCTTGCCACACGTCCTCGCGAATCATCGCGTGATCGACGTTGAGCGGCTTCTTCCGGTCCGGGCGACTTCCGTGGTAGTCCTTCGTCCCCGGCTTCGGACGGATACGAAGCTCCCCGGAGTGAGCGTACGAGCCCGTGCCCGCAGAGATCATCGTGGCGTACTCACCGAGCTGCTTGACGGCCTTCGCCAACCACTCGGCGTCCTTGCCGAATTCAGCACCCCAGGATTGAAAGCGGACACGGACCTCACCGAAGGCCCGCTTGTCGATCATGAAGCCACCCTGGGCCCCCATTCCGCCATAGATGGGTAGGCCCGCTTTGATGAGCGTCTTCTCGACACGCTTTCGAGTCGGGACCCCAGGGGGAGTCGTGTAGACGTGAAGGCCCAGTTCTTTCCGTTTGGCCCGCGACATCTCCTTCCGCTTGGGTCGACCGTTGAGGACATCATAATCGACCTCGCGGCTGACACGGACCCGGCCTTCGACGATGGCCTCTAAGAGCGCATCGAAGGTCATGTCTTTCGAGGTCGGGACATCGTGGCAAGAGTTGTCGCCCCAGCCGCGCTCAGAGAGGTCCAGCTTGAGCCCTTCAAGCCAGGTATCCTTGAGCGGCCCCTCCTCGATATCTTCCACCGACCCGTAGTCGTTGTACTTGGCTCGGATGGGGAACGTCCTAGGGAACCAGAGATCCGTTGGGGCGCAAGCCCGTGAGTCCTCGTAAGGGTTTTCCGTCAGAAGGAAGTAGCGAACCTTGTCCCCTGCTTCGATCGGAAGACCCGAAATCGTACACGTGTAGCTGAAGGAGCCCACGGTTACCGATCCGAGAGGGCGAGGACCTTCTCGTTTCCACCTTTGAGGATATCGGTGCTGGTCTCGATCCGACGGCCGGTCTTGGGCGCGTGGGAGTTGGTGTCTCGCTCGACGACCTCAGCGGAGAACGCAGTGTCACATACGAGTCGATGGTTGCGGGATTGGAGGAAGGTCACCTCCAGATCGTCAGGGAGGTTCTTGAGGGCGTCACGGAGCTGAGCAACGGTGAGGGGCATGCCCTGTAATACACCGGTGCAGGACTCTTCAACGGCAAGTATTCCAGTGGTTTTGTCCACAGCCCCGGCAAGGCGGTGC
>Ga0315291_10004231_pt1 | contig 18333 bp, 23 predicted proteins | sample YL17G12_20_MG_FD_203070 | JGI IMG/M metagenome (GOLD analysis project Ga0315291, IMG submission 203070) | Sediment microbial communities from Yellowstone Lake, YNP, Wyoming, USA - YL17G12_20 | ecosystem: Environmental > Aquatic > Freshwater > Lake > Sediment | place: USA: Wyoming | collected...
AGAAGAAATAAAAATAAAAAGAATTACCCCCCGTCTAACAGAGGACGAAGGTGATGCATATTTGTGATGTGCTGCAGAAGATAGATTTTATAACGCTTCGGAGCAATCTGACTTTTTCAGAGCTCTCTTAAAAAATCCTTGACAAAAAAACTCTAATTTATTATAATAAATTAATGCTATAAATCAGTAAATGATTTGAATTTTATAGCGGAAAGGTGGAATGAGTATTTGTGTCAGTATATGGTAAAGTAAAATGGTTCGACGGTAAAAAAGGTTTTGGATTCATCGAACTAGAAGATGGCGGGGGCGATGTATTTGTCCACTACGCCGACATTGGTGGTGAAGGTTATCGAACACTTCATCAAGGTGACCGAGTGCAGTTTGAACTAGAAAATACAGCGAAGGGCAAGAAAGCAACAAAAGTCGCAAAAGCTTAATAAAAAAGTTTTAACCGGTGCGGTATTGATTAGTAATAACTGCTACCGCACCGCCATTATTTTCTGACTTAACCACCCAATAAGCACAGATACTGTCTGTGCCCGTCCAAAATAAATCTAAGCCATCCGTGTAGTCTATTGACAAGCGGAAAAAAATCAGTAGTCTAAAATGTGGCAAGGATTTTCCTAAGTCTCGGCTCCAACCTTACAAATCGTGAAGAGAATATTCGCCGCGCAACCGGACTTTTAAATCATAACGATATTAGACTGACTCGTATTTCGCCAATCTACCAAACCGCACCAGTTGGCGCCACTTCGCTATTAGGTCTGGGAATTGTTTTTGGCATAAAACAACCAAATTTTCTTAATTGTGTTCTCGAAGCGTCTACTGATTATGCCCCTAACCAATTATTAAGAACGGTCTTGAAAATTGAGAAAATATTAGGCAGACGCAGAGTTCCCGGTATGACTAATTTAGCCAGAAAAATTGATATTGACATTTTATTTTATGACGATATGATAATCAACCAATCGATGCTAAAAATACCTCACCCTCGACTGCACGAGCGTGCATTTGTGCTAATTCCGTTATGCGACTTAGAACCGAATCTTGTGCATCCGGTCCTAAATAAAACGGTCAAAGATTTATTGAATAGCATTAGCAAAAATGGAGTTGCACTTTGGCAAGGGCAAGACTCGAAGATATTAGCCTAAGATATATTACGATTGAAGGTGTTATCGGAGTGGGCAAGACCGTCTTAGCGACCAAACTTGCCGAAAAACTTGAGGCGCGATTGGTCTTAGAAGAAGTTGAGGAAAATCCGTTCCTTGCCAACTTCTATCAAGACATGCGCACCTATGCCCTGTCGACCCAGCTCTTCTTTCTTTTATCCCGGCATCGTCAGCAACAGCAGTTTTCACAACAGGTTTTATTCCAAGAAAGAATCGTCTCCGACTACTCTTTCTTTAAAGACCGCATTTTTGCTTATATTAATCTCTCCGAACATGAACTGAAATTATATGAAAAGATTTATGAATTCTTACAAAAAGACGTGCCGAAACCGGATTTGGTCGTTTATCTGCAAGCACCGGTTGAGATATTAATTGAACGAATCAAGAAGCGGGGTCGAAGTTTTGAACAAGAGATGAATCCTGAATACTTACAGGTCGTTTCTGATTCATATAATCGTTTCTTTTTACACTACGATGCGACGCCGTTAATAATTGTTGACACGACCCGCTTAAATTTTGTTCAAAACGAGAACGACTTTATTCAGTTATTTAAAGCAATTGTTTCGACAACATCTAGTCGTAAGTTCTTTTCACCCCAAGCCGATAAAAAATAAGACAATGGCAAAAATAACGATTCACACTCTGCTTGAGATGAAGCAGAAGCAAAAGAAAATTGTCTGTCTTACCGCTTATGATTATCTGACCGCTAAAATATTAGACGAAGCGGAAATCGATTTAATATTGGTCGGTGATTCCGTGGCGAACGTCATCTATGGTCATTCAACTACCTTGCCGATTAGCATGAATGAAATGATTTCACACACTCAAGCCGTCGCGCGGGCAGTGAAACGAGCTTTAGTTGTCGGTGATATGCCGTTTATGTCCTATCAGCCATCAGTTGATATCGCGATAAAAAATGCCGGTGACTTCTTAAAGGCTGGTGCTGAAGCGGTTAAGCTTGAAGGAGGAACCGCGGTTTTAGAAATCGCGGAGAAGTTAATAAAATTTGGGATACCGGTAATGGGCCATCTCGGACTAACTCCGCAATCAGTTCATAAATTTGGCGGATACAAATTACAGGCGACATCAAAAGACAGTCAAAAGCAACTCTTAATAGATGCCAAAAAATTAGAAAATGTTGGTTGTTTCTCGCTTGTCTTGGAAAAAATTCCGAAGTCGCTTGCTAAAACCGTTACTAAAAATTTAAAGATTCCTACAATTGGCATCGGAGCTGGACCGCATTGTGATGGTCAGATTTTAGTCTGGCAGGATATGTTGGGGCTTTCCGAAATGAAACTAAAATTTGTCAAACAATATGCTAATTTGCACAAAATTATTTCTGAAGGGGTAAAGAAATATAAAGAAGAAGTAAAACAAGGGATTTTCCCGAACAAAGAACATAGTTTCGAAGATGATAAAAGTTATCCGTAGTCCTCGAGCGATGCAAAAGATTGCCGATGCAATCCACCGCAATGGCAAGACTATCGGTTTTGTACCCTCGATGGGATACTTGCACGAAGGACATCTTGATTTAGTCCGTATCTCTGAGAAAAAGTCTGATGTTGTCGTTGTTAGCATCTTTGTTAATCCAATCCAGTTTGGACCGAAAGAAGATTTGTCTCGGTATCCAAGACATTTCCAACGTGACAAACAACTATTAGCGAAAGAAGGCGTCGATTATATCTTCTTCCCAACCGCACGGTCAATGTATAATAAAAATTACACCACTTACATTGAATTGCCTGATTTATCCAATGTCTTATGCGGAAAATCGCGTCTCGGGCATTTCAAAGGAGTTGCGACAGTAGTTGCAAAACTATTTAACATCGTCAAACCTGATATTTCGGTCTTTGGTCAGAAAGATGCTCAGCAGGCAGTCGTGCTTAAAAGGATGACCGAAGACTTAAACTTCCCGACTAAAATTATTGTTGCGCCAACAACCCGAGAAAAAGATGGACTTGCGATGAGTTCGAGAAATATTTATCTTACACCTGAACAACGCAAACAAGTACCGATTCTATACCATGCATTACAGCATGCTAAAAAGATGATAGAGGATGGTGAAAAAAAATGCCACGAAATTATCGCATTGATGAAAGAGTTAATCTCCTCAATGCCTGATGCTGATATTGATTATATTGAAATTATTGACGCTAATACTTTACAACCAATAAAGGAAATCAAAGGTAAAGTCCTAATTGCCTTAGCAGTAAAATTTGGCAAAGCCCGTTTAATTGACAATATTGTCGTTTAGATTAAAGAAAAGAAGTAACCAAACCCTAGAGTTAAGATACTCAGTAAAGTCAAATAGACGACAAGAACTTTAGCTCCGAACTGTTTACCAAATACTAACATTGCACTGTAAGAAGTGACTGGACTAATCAGAAGCAAAGTCATGCTAGCCCCGATATTCATCCCCTGACGAATCAACGCATCGACCAGTGGCGGAATCGATGTCGCACAGAAATTCATCGTGACTCCGAAAACCAAAGCAAAAACATAAGAGATTCCACCCGCCAGGAAGTTTTTAATAAACGTTCCGATTGGTGTGACGGTTGTTACAATTGCGGCGAGTAATATTCCAAGCAAAGTCATCGGACCAATCTCTTTCGGCATTTCGATAAATGCGTATTTTAAGATTGACTTAATAACATTTTTAGTCCCTTTGTGACAGTTGCAATTCTCCTCTTCTTCATTACAGTGTGGACAGATGTCTAGTTCTTTTGATTCCTTATCCTGATATTGAATCAGATTACCGACAATTCCGATTACAAGTCCGATAATAATTATCGATACAAAGACAAAAGCGGTAGTTTTTATACCTAAGACACGATATGTCACCAATAAGGCAGTGATTGAAGTTGCCGGAGTTGTAACCAAAAATGCCAAGGTCGGACCCAATTTTATCCCTTTCTTATGCATTGTAATAGCTAAAGGCAAAGCGCCGCAGCAGCAAATTGGTAATATTGTGCCAAGAAATGAGAGATAAAATATCGGTTTTAGACCTTTGCCAGACAGATACTTATCAACGATATTCTGCGGGATAAATTGATTCATTATCCCTGCCAATAAGAATCCTATCGCTAATGGTGGAATTAGTTCGACCAGATAATGAAGGAAGCTATCGGCTAAATTTAATAACATTAATCAAATATTATATATTAACTTTGAAGTCAAGTAAACAATAAAAACTTTCCGCTATCGTCAACCCACTTGACAATCATCAATCTCCTATTAGAATAACTCTGTGAAGGAAATCAAATCAAGAAAGAAGTTTCTTTTCGTTTCCGATTTTGACGAGACGATTTCTTTAGATGACTCAGGTGTTTTAATATCCCAAATGGTCTCGATTGAACCAGAGAAATTTTTTAAGAAAGTTAAAGAAGTTCGAAAAAGGAATATTGTCCAGTTAGGTGGCGAACTTGCTTATCTTCTTATTACCGACCCAGATTATAAAAACCGTGTCAAAAAAGATACCCTGATTAAGGTCGGACAGATGATTAGATTGCATGAGAATGCTAAGGAGTTATTTAATGTTTTGAAAAAAGGGATCGGTGACGTGAAGTTTGTGCCCTATGTTGTATCCGCTTGCCCCAGGCCATTGATTGAAAAATCATTGGAAGGGATTGTACCCGGACATCACATATTCGGCACTGATTTTAAATTTGATAAGGACGGTAAAATTCTTGACATTGAGAGGACTGCGGCCGGACAAGGTAAAGTATCAATCATCGATTCTCTGATTGAAAAAGAACACGTTCCTCGTGAGCGTGTAATATATGTCGGTGACGGCTCATCTGATTTACATGTTATGTTACATGTGAATGTTTACGGCGGATTTACGATTGCGGTCTCGCCATCACCGTATTTAGGTCATATCTCGAAGCGGACTGTATTATCACAGAATGCATTATCCGTGCTTGCGCCAATCTTAGAACATTGTCTCGGATATGATGAAGATAAAGTGAAAGATTTCTTCTCCGAAATCGGTCACCCGGTTTACGAATGGAGCAGGGCAAAGACCGAGTGGCTCACGATTGAATAAAGCCAGCAATTAAATATCAAAAATCAAAATGTAAGGTTAAAAATGGAAAGAATTGTAATTTTTGCATTTTGATATTTGGGTCGCGAAGCGCAGGCGATGCGACAGCGAGCCCTTTTGATTTTAAAACATGACCACTATAATCCCTGCTTTGTATGCTGCTCGAATGTGTCTTCGATCTTCAGTTAGACCCCATCTTCTATTTCCTATTACTGCTCCACTTATAATTCCAAATATGTCTTCTATCACATAATCTATTAGATCATCGTTTAGATAAATAATTTTAAACCGAATCTTGAACCTTTTTATAATCCCAAGTTTAGTTTTAACCCCCAATTTCCAATCCCCAAATCCTCCAAAACCTGCTCCATGGAGTGGATACCTCCCCTATGATAAGAGAATATTGAATTTAGAATTTGGAATTTAGAAGGTTAGAGGAAAAATTTGCTCAATTTTTCTTCTACCTGCAAGTAGAATTTTTACAATTAAAAACCGTTCAATCGGTTATGTTTTAGATTGATTTAACTAAGTTCAAGTTTATTTCTTGCGAAAAAAAGAATACGCTTGCATATACAAAAATTATTGGTCGCGGTCTTTTCTATACAATTATTTACTTAGAAACAGCTTCTACTCCATTTCCACGTTTCTTTAAAATCCTTTGTTGCCTTTTTTACTAAAGCTTCTGCTAATGGACCGTATGCTTCTTCCGGGTCCTTGGCATCGAACATAAAATGTCCACCAATAATACTGATTGAGCCGACTTCTTGTTTATCACGAGCTGAGCCGGTCCAGATTGTTGCGCCGTTGGTCGTTTCGAACATATGGGCGACAAACGATGCTTCTACTACTCCTCTTGCTCCAACAAAGGAAAGCCCGGGTGCAATACTGATTTCGGGTTTAATGTCCGAAATATTAATATTGCCGATAACAATACTTCTAACATTGTATTTAGCCCCAATTGCTTTGTAAGCATCTGGATCCATTGTTGTTTGTTGAATCGCTGCCAAAATATCTGCTTCATTACCTAATTCCAAAATTTGTATTGGTTTTTGGTCTTTGGTAATCTCCTCAATGAATTTTTGGGTTACAAAATCAGCAAGATTACCTTTTTCCGTACAATTGAACTTAATGATACTAATTGCTTGATATGGTTTTAAGTCGATCGTGGGCGGTACTATTATTCTTGAACAACTTATTATAAAAAGACTGATACACGTAATTACAAATATTGTGTTTTTAAGGTTCATTTTTACTCCTTCCCTTAATTATTAAAATATCGCTGATATATTTTATCATACTGGTCTTTGGCACAACAGAATGTCAATGATAATGGCATTACTTTATATGTTTCTTCGACTATTTTGTTTGTCAATTCTCTTATATCCCACTGTGCGGTCTGATCCATCCTGAGTCGGGCAATATGATACAGTTCCCGCAGGTTAACTGTCAGTAAAACACGCCGGCGATGCGCTTGAGTTAAAATATACGGTGCGATATGTGGTAACGTTTTATAGATTTTATCATAAGTTTTTTCAGTTTTTTCAATAATTTGATTAAATAAGTCGGTCTGTTTAGATTCTTTTATGGTATCAGGAATTGTAACACCTAAATTCAGGTTATAGGCTTGAGTTGTAATTGAAGCGATCCGGTGACGCTTCAGCTGGGCAAAACAAGATGCGGATAAAATAAGCTCAAATGTTAAATAGACATGTTCGAATTCTCTCAATGCTACATCGTATAACTTAGCATACTTGAATGCAGTTTTGATAATCTCAAGCTTTTGGTCTTGCGTTAATTTCTTAACTACCTTCAATGCTCTATCAAAAGAACTATTGTTTGCCTTGCAATATAAAGATGTAATTAACTTTTCATCCCCATCCTTTGTATAATCTATTAACCTGCAAATCTCTATATTGTTTTTTCTCTGTGTCTTGGTGTCTCGGTGGTGAATTTTTTCTAATTCTAAATAAGTTTTGCAATCAAAATTATTCTTTTCATAGAAAAGAATAACCGATGGTGCAACTTTAATTACAAGGTCAAATAATTTCCTGCCTAATTTTTGCACCTCTTCGATATTTGACGAGGCAAATCGTCTTATTAAAAGCTCAAGGTTTCGTGCATTCATTGTTGTACCCAATTGAGTCGTCATTGCTAATGAAGTCACATACCGCGCATCTTCAATCGGTTTAGCAAATTTAGTTTCAAAATGATTAAGCTCCTTCGCTAAAGTATTATATGCTTTAACCTGGTTCTTTATTGTATTGAAAAATAACTTGGTAAGATTTGCTTTCTTAATCTCATTAGGAATTAAATATTGTGTAGCCCAGCGGATATATCTCTGCGAAGCTTCGGTATATGACATTAGTCGGTGTGACTCGAGATATTCAACTGCCAAACGAGAAATCCTAATAATATCAAAATTAAAAACGCTATGCTCGGCAACTGAATGGTGTCCCATTTCATAAATGATTCTGCGGTTCTGGTCACGGGCTTTAGTAATCTCATGTCGAGCGATTGCCCGCAAGTGGGGAATTGTCTTAGGGCTGCGGCTAATGCGTGCATAAGCAGCAGAAAAAGTTTCCGGAGTCAAAACCGCCTCTGGATTTTTTTTAACCTCTTTGAGCCCGTCTAAATCAACATTGTATCCTGACAAAATTACTTTCACGCTTGAAAATACTACAATTTTTACTGATAGTCAAGACTTGACATTTTCTTTTATTCGATTATGATTAAGTATGCCCAAAAGAAAATATCAACCGTCTAGAATTAAAAGAAAACGGACCCATGGCTTTCGTTCTCGAATGAAATCAAAATGGGGACGTAAAGTATTAAAGAGAAGACGCGCAAAAGGACGGAAGAGATTAACAGTATAAATTTGTAACGGATAGGATGAAGACAACCGGTGTTAATCACTTGGTGTTGTGTCCTTCACAATTATCCCAATTACTGGTTTGATAATTATTTGTTATGTTAAATAAAGATAAGGATAATAGACTATCCAAGTCAGAAATTTTAAGAAAAAAGGCTGATTTTAAGCAAATTTTTAATTCGGCAAAAATTATGAGCAGTCCGAGTCTTACATTACGATGTTTAAAAAGTTCAAATCGACAGGTTGGTTTTTTAGTCTCGCATAGTATCGCACCAAAAGCAGTTATGCGTAACAAGATAAAAAGACACTTAAGAGAAATTTATCGGACTCACAAAGATAATTTTTTAGATAGTTACACTTATCTTTTTCAAGCTCGTGAAGCAGCTATCTCAAAGAATGTTCACGAATTAACGAATGAGGTTCTGAATTTATGCACAAAAGTGAGAGAAACACAATAGATATTAAATTAAAAATGTATAATTTAATAGTAAAAACATTGGTCTATTTTATAACTGGCTATCAACATGTGATAAGCCCGAATTTACCAAAAGCCTGTCGTTTCCATCCAACTTGTTCTGAATATTCAAAAGAAGCTTTGTTAAAATATGGATTATTAAAAGGGATGTTTTTATCCGTGAAAAGAATTTTGCGTTGTAACCAATTTTTTCATGGTGGTTATGACCCGTTGATTGAATCGAGGCTTAAAAAATGAAAGATACAACAAGAATGATAATTGCGTTTACCGTAATCATGGTGGTACTTTTCGTCTGGCAATATTTAACACCCAAAAAACCCAAACCAACTACTGCCCAGACTACTGAAACAACCCAGGTTGAACCAGCTCAGCCATCTCAAGCCACGGTACCGACGCAACATTCTCAAATTTCGATACCTCAAAAACAACTCGAAACGGAAACAGAAGCAGTGTTGGAAAACAAATTTATAAGAGTCGTCTTGACTAATTTTGGTGGTGCAGTCAAATCAATATATTTAAAAAAATACCAAGCGGAGCTAGTTCCTTCACAAAATTTAATACTGCAAACTGTCTTTACTCAGGATAGTGCATTATCAGCCTGGAATATTTTGCATCAGGATGATTCGATTGTTGTCTTTCAACAACAATACAAAAAAACCTATCGGCTGAATAAAGATTATACATTATTGCTTAAAATCGAAGGTATAAAGGGATCGATACCAGAATACCAAATATCATATGAGGCCGGCTTAGCAATGACCGAAGCGAATAAAAAAGACGAAATAAAACATATTGCACTATTCTATCGAAATTCCATAAAGACTAGTAAAGTTAGCGCACATAAATTAAAACAAACCACTGCTATTGATGTAAAATGGATTGGTCTAAAATCAAAATACTTTACGACGATTCTCTCTAGCCAATCATCAAGTGGCAACGTTAATATCTCACCACTAACTGATGGAAGAATCGGTTACACCTACAAGCCTACAACTAATGATATAATTAACTATACATTATATTTCGGTCCTTTGGATTATGACATCTTGAAAAGCTATAAAGTTGGTTGGGAAGCTCTTAACGACCTAGGTTGGACTAAGATTTTCTCGATCGCAATTCTAAAATTCATAAAATTCCTCTATTGGATATTTAGAAATTACGGTCTCGCAATCATCGTATTTTCAATCATCATGAAGGCAATATTTTATCCGTTAACGCGTATGACGAATAAGCAAATGGTGCAGATGCAGATGTTACAACCAAAAATGGAAGAACTAAAAAAGAAATATAAGGGTGACCCACAAGGACTTAATCGGGAAACAATGCAATTGTATCGTTTATATAAAGTAAATCCATTTTCGGGTTGTTTACCATTAGTATTACAAATGCCAATCTTCTGGGCACTCTACTCAGTGTTACAGAAAACGATCGAACTAAGACGTGGTGATTTTGTTTTCTGGCTACAAGATTTATCTTTAAAAGACCCATATTATATTTTACCTATTCTAATGGGTGTATCTTTTCTAATTCAAAACTTTTTAACCAGCGCCGATAAACGGAACATGGCGCTACTTATTTTTATGCCTATATTTTTGACTGTAATCTTTCTTAATTTTCCATCTGGATTACAGTTGTATTGGCTTATTTTTAATTTACTCTCAATTGGCGAGAGTATGATCGCTCGAGGAGGAATAAAATGGAAGATACAAAAAACATCGGTCCAAATGCCGAAAACGTGATTGAGGACCCACTTAAGATAGAAGCACCTCAAGTAGCCGAATCGGAAAATAAAGAAGGCGTAACACCACCGGAGCCGATTACGCCTGAGAAAATCGAAAGAGAAGTGCAAACTGTCATTGAAAATATTGTTACCTTTATGGGTATCAAGGCAATGGTTCGTGCAAAGAATACCGAAGAGGGTTATTATGCAAACATTCGTAGCCGTAACGCTGATGGGCTTCTGATTGGTAAAAAAGGTATGACTATTGTATCTATCCAATCAATGGTCAATCAAATTATGAGGCATCGTTACCCGGATATGCATATTGATGTTTTCGTTGATGTGTCGGGTTATCGCAAACGACGCGAAGCATTTCTTAAAAAGAAGGCATTGGCGGTGGCAAAAGTAGTTGTTGAAACAAAACGCGATATGGCTTTAGATATTTTAACCGAACGAGAATTTAGAATGGTATCGAAAGAACTGGTACCATTAGGCACAGTTCGAGTTTATTCAATAGGACAAACTTCAAAGAAAACTGTAATTATTGCTCCGCTATGACCATAAGCGGAAAAGTAGTCGGCTTAAATCCAGCTGACACAATTGCTGCAATAGCGACTGCTCCAGGACCATCTGGCATCAGTGTTATCAGAATTTCCGGTAACAAATCTCGTGAAATCGCTGATAAAATATTTTTCAGTAAAATTAAACCATCAAAGGCATCCGCTCAAACAATTCATTATGGCAAAATTATTGACCCGATGTCTGAAAAACTACTCGACGAAGTTCTACTTGCTGTATTTGCGACACCGAACAGTTATACCGGTGAAGACATGATTGAAATTTCCTGTCATGGTGGTAACTTCGCAGCATCTGCAATCCTCAAATTGATTAATAAATTTGGTGCCAGACTTGCCGAGCCGGGAGAATTTACGAAACGAAGAGTTTTAGCCGGTAAAATGGATATAACTCAAGCCGAAGCGGTATTAGATTTGATCCGAGCAAAAAATGAATCTACATATCTTGCCGCAATAAGACAATTACAAGGTAGCTTATCTGCCCATATTCAGAATGCTTCTGATGAATTAAAATCTATTGTTGCGCAAATGGAAAATCTTTTAGAGTTTGAAGAAGACCATAAACAGACAGAATCTGAATATAAAAAGATCGCAAGTAAATTGAAACTATTATATACCAACCTTAAAGATATCGTCAGCAGGAATGAAGCATCAAAATTCTTAAGAGAAGGTGTCTATGTTGCAATTATCGGACGTCCGAATGTTGGTAAATCCTCTCTCTTTAATCGGTTTTGTGAAACAGAAAAGGCGATCGTTACTGAAATTCCTGGAACAACAAGAGACAGCTTAGAACAAACGATTGTGATTAATGATATCGTTGTAAATTTAATCGATACCGCTGGGATGAAGATCATCAACCAAACAAAAGGTTCCAAGAAAATTGAAGCGCTAGGAATTGAGAAATCTAAAAACTGGCTCGCCACAGCTGATTTTATCTTGGCAATGTTCGATAATTCAAGACCGATTGATAATGAAGACCGATTAGTTTATAATGCAATAAAAGATAAACCGCATTTATGTGTGCTTAATAAAATTGATTTAAAATCAAATTTCAATCGGCAATTCTTCAATGGCAAAAAACCCTTTCTAATTTCAGCAAAATATAATAAAGGGATTAACCGACTCAAAACCAAAATTATAAATTTCTATAAAAAAAGGTTACCTGATAATTATCTCTATCTGAATACACGTCACCTCGATACTTTGAATCGAGTTTTACAATTATTAAAACAAAACGAGCAGGAAAAAATATTAGAGGTCTCGATTATGAATTTAAGAAATGCGTTGGAGATTTTAGGGAGTGTAACAAGCGTAGTAACTAACGAACAGATTTTAGATACAATTTTTTCGCAATTCTGTATTGGAAAATGAGAATACAAAAAATCCTACTCTATATCGAACCGAAAGCGTTGGTTGAACCAATATCGCTCTTTGCCATGAATTTAGCTAGACCCTATGATGCGAGAGTTTTTGCACTCTCGATTATAAAACACCAAATTCCCGAAATAAAGGCGCGGAGTGAAGAACAAGCATGGAAACGACTTTACGAAATTGAAGAAGATGCATTTGAAGCTGGTATCAAAACATCCCTGCTCTTAGAGGAAATCGAAACGGTAACACAAAACAGATTAACTACTAAATTAATCAATCTTTGTCAAACATTCAAGACGGATCTTTTAGTAGTATCGAGTGATGCAAAATTAAACATCAAAAAGTTAATAGGTGAGACGACAATTCCTATAATTATCGTCCCGCCGATTCAAAATTTGAGTAAGTTGGAGGTGTAATGCACAAAATATCAGAAACACTATTATCCGACGGAATCATCTTGGAGGTAAAAAACAATGAGAAAACTGACGTCATCCGAGAATTAGCACAAATCTTGATTGACAAAAGTACCATAATTAATAGTGAGAAATTCTTTTCTGCTATTTTTAGACGAGAGAATTTGGAATCGACAGGCATTGGTCAGGGTGTCGCAATTCCGCATGCCCGGACTAGCGCGGTAAAAAATATTGCGATTGTATTTGGTCGCTCGAAAGTCGGTGTCGATTTCTCAAGTCTTGATGGCTTGCCTTCTCATTTAATCTTCTTAATTGCTGCACCTGAGGATAAGAAAAGTGAATACATTATGACTTTAGCTCGATTGTCTAAGCTTTTAAGAAAAAACGACGTGCGTCATACTTTACTTAACGCGAAAACACCAGAGGATGTTGTAAAAACTATAGTTCAGTACGAATAAACTAATTTTGCAACTAGAGTTTTCGTATAGCATTGGGGTGTACTATAGTTGATAAATACAAACAAAAAATGAGGACTATATAAATCATCTTGATCTACAAAATATCTGTTATAACCAATAACATATTTGCCAATCGCAATACTGTCTTATCTCAAAAAATAACTTTACTTTTTATGGATTTCTATAGAGCAACAAAATCCATATGCGTTATATTAGATACCTAGCAAATCTTTACTTGACTGATTATAATAACCATTTATAATAAACAAACATGCGCTATAGGATTGCAGACGGTAGAAAAAAGTGAATAATTTGTATATCACATTACTCACTGTCTGTTTAGAAGTGTGTCTAATTTTCATCGGTTAGGTAACAGAAAGTTATGAAAATAATCGCAACGAATCGAAAGGCATTACGTGATTATACAATTTTTGAAAACTATACTGCTGGGATTGAGTTATATGGCACCGAAGTAAAATCTGCTCGTTCCAACGGTGTATCACTTGAAGGTGGGTATGCAACCGTTGCGGGAAATGAAATATTTCTTTGCGAAGCTAATATCGCACATTATCATAGTGGAAATATTTTCAATCACGAACCGAAAAGAAAACGAAAATTATTGTTAAAAAAAGATGAGATTAAACGACTCTACGGCAAAGTTCGCGAGCGCGGTTTTACATTGATCCCAATGAAGTTTTTTTTTAACAACCGAGGTTATGCAAAAATTGAACTTGCTCTGTGCAAAGGCAAAAAAACTATTGATAAAAGGGAAGTATTAAAACGCCGTGCTATTGAACGACAAGAAAGAATCGAAGCAAAAAAAAGAAGATAAAATGCACCGTATCAAATATCATTTATTAATTATCAATTTATTGTTAATTTTAATATATGCTTTTTGCTCAGCCGCCACAATTGAATCAATAAGTATTTCCACAATTAAAGACACAACGCTATTAGTTTTTGAAGTTGACACTAATGCAAAGGTAACTACGAATCGTATCTCAAACTCCAATCTTAAACTGACCATTAATGCGAAATCGGCAATTAATAATGTGAAATCGAAAGGCATTATCAGAAAATTTTCAATAGACTCTGATTCAACAAAGACAACCTTTAATTTAAATTTTAATCAACCTTACGATTTTCGAAAGCAGAACGAGATCGGCACTGTTATATTTAAATTTTATCCAATTCCGACACGAGAAATTAAAACGGTAGTTTTAGATCCTGGACATGGCGGGATTGACCCTGGCGCAATCGGAAAGAAAAAACTGCAAGAAAAAGAAGTAAATTTAGCAATTGCCAAAATCTTAAAAAAGAAATTAGAGAATTATGGTTTAAAGGTTTCAATGAGCCGTTCCGACGATCGATTTGTTGCTTTGTCTGAACGGTCTCGGTTCGCCAATGATAAAAAAACTGATTTGTTTATTTCCATACATTGTAATTCATCAGTGACTAATAAAAAAGCATGTGGATTCGAAACATTTTTCCTTTCCGAAGCAAAAACCGACTGGGAAAGGGCAGTTCTAGCACGTGAAAATGGTGCTTTGAAATTTGACCCAGAGGTTGATGACACTATCGTAAAAGGTGAATTGAGTTTAATCCTTGCGGATTTGACACAGAATGAGTTTTTGAAGGAATCTTACAACTTAGCTTTAGCAATCCAAACCGCTGGCATAATGACTCTCAAAGATGTTGACCGAGGTGTAAAACAAGCCGGATTCTATGTCCTCCGAGGTACTTTCACGCCATCCGTTTTAGTCGAATGTGGCTTCGTTTCTAATGTAGCTGAAGAAAGATTACTGACAAGTGGTCGATATCGTGAAAATGTTGCACAAGCAATTTTTATAGGTGTTATAAACTATATCAAAGATTATGAAGAACGCACAAAGTTCTAAACCAATTGGGGTATTTGACTCTGGAATTGGTGGCCTCACTGTTGTCAAAAGTTTAAGAAAAATTCTTCCAAACGAAGACATTATCTATTTTGGTGATACCGCACGAGTACCTTATGGTTCCAAATCACCGCAAATTATTACCCAGTTTTCATTTCAAGATGCTAAATTTTTAATCGCTCGAAATGTTAAAATGATCATCGTAGCATGTCATTCTGCGTCATCGGTTGCATTAGAAGATCTAAAAAAGAAATTTGACTTGCCTATTATTGGTGTGATTGAACCTGGCGCCAAAGCCGCAATACGAGCTACGGAAAATAAATGCATAGGTGTTATCGGTACTCAAGCAACAATTCTTTCTGGTGCATATGAACGGGCAATCAAAAAACTTAGCAAAGAAGTTGAAATTGTGGCAAAGGCTACACCTCTATTTGTCCCTTTAGCTGAAGAAGGTTGGATTTCCACTCCGATAACTTATCAAATTGCTCGTACCTATTTAACTCCGATGATTTCAGAAAATATTGACACGCTACTTCTAGGCTGCACGCATTACCCCTTATTAAAAAATACTATTTCGAAGGTATTTCGAAAAAAGGTGAAGATTGTTGACGCTTCGTTAGAAACGGCTTTAGAAGTAAAAACTATATTAGAAAGTAATAATTTAATGAATAAAATTAAGAAGACACGTTCACTTCGTTTTTATCTTTCTGATCTAACGCCAAACTTTGCAGACATCGGTCGTCGTTTTCTCGGCTCTGATTTAGGTGAAGTTTTTCGTGCTTCTCTTTCTGAATAAGGAAAAATGTAATGGTAAGAACAGATGGTAGAAAATGGAACGAAGCAAGAAAATTTGAATGTATTTTAGATTATTTAAGGTATACCGAAGGTTCATGTTTGGTCACTGCTAGTAATACTAAAATTCTCTGCGCCGCATCTTACGAAGCTAACTTTCTGGTTGGAACTGGACAAGGCTGGATTACTGCCGAATATAGTCTATTACCGCGTAGTACTCTTCAACGAACCGTTCGAGAATCAACTCTACAGGGAAGAAATCAAGAGATCCGAAGATTTTTAGGTCGTTCTTTACGGGCGGTGTGTAACTTATTTAACTTAGGAGAAGCTCAGATTACGATTGACTGCGATGTTATACAAGCTGATGGTGGAACAAGAACCTTAGCCCTAAATGGCGGCTTTTGCGCTTTATCTCAATGTGTCAAAAACCTTATCCGCAAGAATATCATAACAAAGAATCCAATTATCGATATGTTGGTGCAATCAGTATTGGCATTGTGGACAGTGAAATTATTTTAGACTTGGCCTATGATGAAGATAGCCGTGCTTCTCCTGATATGAATGTAGTAATTACCGAAACTGGCCGGATTGAAGAAATTCAACCTGCGGCGGAACGTCTTCCGTTTACTTATGATGTGTTTAATAACATGTTTGAACTCGCCAGAACTGAAATCAATCATATTATAGAATTACAAACAACAATTCTTAAATAATCTAATCGTTTACATAAAAAATGCATAAAGTGTTCAGTCGTGTCGTATCTGAAAAAATGTGGGGAAAACGTCTTGACCATTATCTTTTACTGTCGGGTATTGGCGTTTCACGCAATCGCGCGCATAATTTAATCGAAGCTGGGTCGGTCCTTGTCAATGGTAAGCTTTCCAAGCCTGGCTATCGAGTGAAGCCAGGTGATGCAATTGAAGCGAAATATGAAATTGAAGACGAATTAAAAATTATGCCCGAAGTTATGGATATAAATATTATTTATGAAGACGATGAAGTTATTGTAGTCAATAAACCAAAAGGGGTTGTTGTCCATCCGGCACGCGGTCATAATTCAGGCACTTTAGTGCAGGGATTATTGCATCATTGTCGTAATTTACCCGAGCACCCGGATTCAAAAATTCGCCCTGGCGTGGTTCATCGTTTGGATAAAGATACGACCGGTCTTTTACTATTTGCGAAAACCGATACAGCGCTAACTTCTTTGGGTAAAGCAATTGAAGCCCGTAAAATTACCCGAGAATATTTAGCAGTTGCATGGGGGAATTTTCCGCAGGACAAGGGTCTGATCGAAGCACCAATTGGTCGCCACAGTTTAGACCGTAAAAAGATGGCAGTAACACCTTTTTCTGCAAAGACCGCCGCGACCAGTTTTGAAGTGACTGAACGATTTGAAATCGCGACGTATTTAAGATTAAAATTACTGACCGGTAGAACCCATCAGATTCGAGTGCATCTAACTCATTATGGACATCCGGTCGTCGGCGATGTCGATTATGGAGGAAGAAGTAAAAGTTTGATTACCAAACAATCTGAAGTAAATGCTTTCAAGAAAATATTATCAATAATTGATCATCAAGCTTTACACGCATATCGGTTAGGGTTCATCCATCCCCGCTCCAAGCAATATGTTGAATTCACTGCGCCCTTACCAGAAGATTTTACTACTCTATTGAACTACCTTAGAAGTATCAAATAATGAATCCTTATTGACACTTCAGCACTTAATGTTATAATTGAAATCGATGCCCTGGTATATATTTATTCATCCGATTTGGCAACTTATCGCTTTATATCTCGGGGTAAAAAATTTATCAGTTGGTTTTAATAAATCGCGAAGCTGGACTTTTCCATTGCGGTCACATCGTAATAACGGATTGAGTTTTATCATAATGACTTCATCTGGCGCAATCGTTGGGTGGATAATTAACTCAATACTTGCTCGTTATTATAATCCGCTTCACATTATTGGGCACCGCATCATCACATATGTGATGTTAATTTTATTAATTCTAATTACCATATCTGGTTTTATGAAACAAAAGCATGCCCCCCGCTTAAGTCTATTACAATTTCTCCACCCATGGTTTGGTGTCTTAGCAACCGGACTTATCTTCGCACAATTATTCCTTGCTGTAACTAAAATTTTTAATTGGTAACTTACTTTCTGAATGCACATTCAACCTTGAAGTGCAACATAAGTGGTTGCGGCTTCTAAAGGGGTTTTGAAACCCAGACATTTTCTGGGTCGGTTGTTGAGTCGTGATTCTATCCATACAATTTGCTCCTCGCTAATCATACTAAAATCAGTGCCCTTTGGCAAGTACCATCGAATGAGGCCGTGGATGTTCTCGTTAGTGCCCCGTTCCCAGGCACTATAAGGATGACAGAAGAAGCACTGGATGCCTGTAGTCTGGCTGATTTCTTGATGTAAGACATTTTCGGTACCATTATCCAGAGTCAAGGTGTTTAGGGCATTTTGAGGGAACGGAATTAAGCGGTTAATCACGGCTTGGGCAGTTTCAGAGGCTCCTTTCCGTTTTAGCTTGGT
>Ga0315291_10004232_pt1 | contig 18328 bp, 18 predicted proteins | sample YL17G12_20_MG_FD_203070 | JGI IMG/M metagenome (GOLD analysis project Ga0315291, IMG submission 203070) | Sediment microbial communities from Yellowstone Lake, YNP, Wyoming, USA - YL17G12_20 | ecosystem: Environmental > Aquatic > Freshwater > Lake > Sediment | place: USA: Wyoming | collected...
CCCATGAATCTACCGGCACGTAGTCATAGCGCCCTAACAGCATGAGCAGGTTTGCCGCTGCATACCCGCCCACGCCCTTGATACTCAACAGCTCCTTGCGCAGCTCAAGAGTGGGGAGGTTGCTAGTTTTAAGGGACTCCAGGTTCAATTCACCCGATACCACTCTTTGTGTGAGCTCATTCACATATGGGGCGCGGTACCCCATGCGGCATTCCTCACGTAAAGTGGGTTCATTCACCTGTACCAGGCGCTCTGGAGTAGGGAAGGCATGCAGCTCAGGCTCACAGGGCAACGGGTCACCATAACGCGCGGTCAGCTCACGGCACATCCGCAAGGTATGGTTCCATAGGGTGTTGGTAGTTAGTATGGTGCGGATGACATCCTCGAACAGGGTGGGTGAGCGAAGCACTCTGCCAGCCTGGCGTTCTACCATCTTGGTTAGCTTGGGTTCCTGGCGTGCCAGAGCGTAAAATTCGGTGAAATCTTGTTCCAGGTCGAGCATCCAGGTGATGGTCTGGTTAAGTTCTGTTTGCTCAGTCTTAGTGAGTATGTCGGTGGCATCGATCCGTAAGTCTTTGCTGATAGCATGCACCTCGAAGTGTATCACTTTACCAGTGCTCAAGCGGATAACATATGAAAGCCCGTGGTCGGAGGTCTCAGCAAACGGTGGCATTTGAATCCAGCCGTGGCTGCGTACTACAGCCGGCAGGTTGAAGGAGGTGGGGGGTGTTAGGGTGAAGGGCATGGGAGTCTCCTTAGGATGTTTAGGGGATTAATTAATGTATTCCGGATCATCAGCCCAATTTCCGGGGTTGGAATAGATATATTTTACACAATCTGCTAATTCAGATTGATCTCTTATGATATGTTCGTAATAATTCCGTTGCCAGATATTAATCATTCCCAATTCTCGATTAGCTCGGCGTGTCACTGCTGCCTTGTAGGTACGCATGATTGTGGGGATTGAACCAATCACAGGTTTACCATATTGCTCTTTTGTAGGGGCACGATATATCGTGCCCCTACGGTCATCTTCATGGATGGTGATAATCCCGTGGAGGTGGTTTGGCATTATCACAAACGGTATCACTTCTAAATTCTGAAAATGTGCTGGTATTGATTCCCAACAATCTTGCACAATCTCTCCGAGGTTATACATATACATTTCGTTGTCTACAATTTTTCCAAATATGCATTTATGATGTTGGGTCACAATGGTAATAAAATATGCCCCTGGCAACGAATAATCATACCCATTAAATCGGATCGAACGACGATGGAATCGTTTGGGATTATCTGGCATAATGATCAATACAATTTAATTGATGTTTTGCGACCCGCCCCTACTTTACTTCCATGATCTCTTTCCTGAATTCCCCCGACAAATTGCAAAATTCTGTATTTTCTTTCCCCGTGTTCCGCTGCTCGACAATCAAAATCGACCCATCACGACTGAGAACGACGGCGTGCCATGCATTGCGTTTCACATTATACAATTTACCGTTTTCCATCGCTTGCTGGTACACCCCCTCTACCCTTCCCTGATTGCCTCCCAGGATGAGCGTTGCTTGCCCTTCCAACAATACGAACACCTCATCCGTCTGTGTATGGCGCTCCATAATCTCGATCTTCTCCGGCAACATGGACTGCTCCCATCGCAGGATCGCCACACGCCAGTCACCAAAATCGATCAGTGGACGGAATCCCTCCCCACCATAATGCTTGATATCTATCAGATTCTCATCCATGCTCCCTCCGCTTCACTTGCCCATCCACACTAGCACTTGATATTCACCACCCTGCTTATCCAATTTGACCAGATTCCCCTCGATCCCAATGCCATCCACCTCAACCCTCATCACACCCCTGCTGACGTGCTGTGGGTTAAGCACGTCGATGTGCAGCCTGCAGCCCCTGAAGCTGCGCTCGACTGAAAAACCTTCCCATTCAGTTGGAATGCACGGGTCGAGTCGGAGCCCGTCGAACTCCGGGCGAATGCCCAGGATCCATTGGGTGATTGCCAGGTAATTCCAGGCTGCGGTTCCGGTCAGCCATGAATTCTTCGCTTCACCATACGTGGGAGCTTCACGCCCGGCGATCATCTGAGCGTATACGTACGGCTCACAACGATGTACTTCGCTGATCTCCTCCCGTTTGGATGGGTTGATGCGCAGGTAATAATCATGCGCAGCAGAACCATTCCCCAACATAGCTTCGGCGATCATGATCCACGGGTTGGTATGACAGAACACACTCCCATTTTCCTTATACCCTGGTGGGTAAGACGAGATCTCACCCAGGTGCAAATAGTATCTCGTATACCCAGGTTGGTGCAGCATAATGCCATGCGGTGTTGCCAGCTTCTCCGCCACCGAGTCGAGCGCTTGCCTGGCTCTGCCATCCTTGATTCCAAGACCCGCCATGATGCACATCCCCTGCGGCTCAATAAAGATCTGCCCCTCCAGGCATTCTTGCGACCCTACCGGCTCACCAAAATCGTCATATGCGCGGCGGAACCAGGCACCATCCCAACCTGCATCCCACACCGCTTTTTCCATCTGTTTACTTGCTTGAGTGAAGACCTCTGCTGCTTGCTCACCATCCCTCCTACGGGCAATCTGCACCATATCCATGGCAGCTTTGATAAACAGCCCAGCGATGAATACGCTTTCAGCCACCTTCCCATCCTTGTTCGTCGTGGTCTGGAAGGATTGCCCCGGTGTATCTGAGAAGCAATTCAGGTTTAGGCAGTCATTCCAATCGGCACGCCCGATTAAGGGCAGCCCATGTGGACCCAGCCTGTCGAGCGTGTATTGCATACTACGCTGTAAATGCCCATACAGGCTATCCTCGCTGCCGGGAAGGTTATCGTATGGGACAGCTTCATCTAAAACGCTCCAATCCCCCGTTTCCTGAATATAGGCTGCCACCGATAATACCAACCACAGCGGGTCATCATTGAAGCCTGAGCCAACCTCGTTGTTGCCGCGTTTGGTCAGCGGCTGGTATTGGTGGTAAGCACCCCCTGTGGGCAGCTGTGTGGATGCCAGGTCTAGGATGCGGTTACGAGCACGCTCAGGCATCAGATGCATGAACCCAAGCAAGTCCTGGTTGGAATCGCGGAAGCCCATTCCGCGCCCAATACCTGACTCAAAGTACGACGCTGATCGCGAGAAGTTGAACGTCGCCATCAGCTGGTACACATTCCAGGTGTTCACCATGCGGTTGGTATGGATATCCGGCGTGTGCACCTGAAGTGTATCCAGCAGCCCTTGCCAGTATGCCTGCAGCTTCTCAAACGCTGCCTCTACCTCGCTTGGATTCTGATACTTGTAGATAGTGGGTAAGACGGCGCGCTTGTTTATCGTCTGTGTGTCGGGGGGGTCGAACTTTTCATCTGCCGGATTCTCATGATAACCGAGTAAAAAGATGATCGTTCGCTGCTCGCCGGCATTCAGATGAACTCTGACATGCTGTGCACCAATAGGCTGCCAACCATGGGTGAGGGAATTGCTCAACGATCCGCGTTCCACAGCCGCGGGTGTATCAGCACCTCGATACGCTCCAAGAAATGCCTCCCTGTCGGTATCAAAGCCTGCCAGCTTCTCCGAGCAGGCGAGATATGCAAAGTGGTCGCGCCGCTCACGGTACTCAGTTTTGTGGTAGATTATCTCGTCCACCACTTCCACCTCGCCCACCGAGTAATTACGCTGGAAGTTGGTGGCATCATCCATAGCATCCCACAAGCAGAATTCGACCATAGTGAAGATGGATAAGTTAGCAGGTTCTTCACGCTGATTGCTAAGCAGCAGCTCCCAGATTTCGAGGTTTTCACCAAGCGGGATAAAATAGCGGACCTTGGCTCTAATGTCTGTGTGGGTGGATTGGATGATTGTGTAGCCCATCCCATGACGGCACCCGTATTCATCCAGACCTGTACGGGTGGGTTGCCACGTCGGTGACCAGAATTGGGGTGGGGAGACCTCATCATCCCGCAGATAAATGTAGCGCCCGCCAGAATCCAGCGGTGCGTTGTTATAACGGTAACGTGTCAGGCGCCGGAGGCGTGCATCTTTGTAGAAGGAGTATCCCCCCGCAGTGTTTGAGATAATCCCGAAATATTCTTCACAACCCATGTAATTGATCCACGGCAATGGGGTGTCAGGTTGGCTGATGATATATTCATGTTGCTCGTCGTCGAAATAACCGTAGCGCATAAGGCCTCAATGTGGTTCATCCGGATTGAGCACGATAATACTCCACGACCTGTCCACTTACGACTTTCACTGGTTCTGGTTGGATGTCCTTGCAGCCCAGTGCCAGATCTGCCATTGGGCAACGATCATAACAGACATAACCACGCGATACTCCAGCTTGCTTAGCTATGCCTTTGTGTGTTAGGTTTGTCACCAATATCTCCGGCTTTAATAAGAGATATGGATTTGTATAATGATTGGGAGCGCTCCCAATCATTATATTATACAAAACATTGCACAATGAGTCAACTTCATTGTGATAATTCGTCCAAACTGGTATCATTATGCCAATCGTTGTCACACAGAGGAGGGCGGGCTTGCAGTATCTAAATGCTCACGCTACTATACCCGGCGAAGCAATCTCCAAAAGGCAAGAATGATCAAATTGTTAGCTGAAGCAATATACAAATATCTTGGAATAGGAAGGTTGCTTCGCCAGAAAGACATTGGATCGCAATGACACCTGATCCTAGGAGTACCATCCATGACTCAACCTGCACTCCCTAACATCCCTTGGGAAGACCGACCCCAAGGCTCTGCCGAGATCGTCTGGCGCTACAGCCAGAACCCCATTATTCCCCGCAATCTCATCCCGTCCTCAAATAGTATCTTTAACAGCGCGGTTGTGCCCTTTCAGGATTGTTTTGCGGGTGTTTTCCGTTGTGACAATAAAAAGCGGGAGATGAACCTGAACCGGGGTTTCTCATCCGACGGCATCCATTGGCAGTTGGATCACCGGCCGATCGATTGGATTTATAATGATCCCGAGCTCAGCCAATTTCAATATCGCTACGATCCGCGTGTGGTCTGGCTGGAAGACCGCTATTATGTCACCTGGTGCAATGGTTACCATGGTCCAACCATCGGCATTGGTTACACCTTCGATTTTGCACAATTTCATTTCCTCGAAAATGCCCTGTTGCCGTTCAACCGCAATGGAGTGTTGTTCCCCCGCCTGATCAATGGCGAGTATGTCATGTTCAGCCGCCCAAGCGATAACGGTCACACCCCCTTTGGTGATATTTACCTTAGCCGCAGTCCCGACCTGATTCACTGGGGCAAGCACCGCTTCGTCATGGGTGTGAGGGGTGGGTGGGAGAGCACCAAAGTGGGTGCTGGCCCTGTCCCCATCGAGACCCCCGAGGGCTGGCTTTTGTTCTATCACGGAGTGCTCACCTCCTGTAATGGTTTCGTCTACAGCTTTGGTGCTGCCCTCCTAGACCTGGAACAGCCCTGGAAGGTGATCTATCGCGGCACATCTTACCTGCTCTCTCCCCAAACCTACTACGAATGCGTGGGCGATGTTCCCAACGTGGCCTTCCCCTGTGCCACCCTTTACGACCCTCCCACCGGACGCATCGCTATCTATTACGGTGGCGCTGATACCGTCACTGCTCTGGCCTTTGCTAAAATTGGTGAGGTCCTTGAGTTTTTACATCAAGGGGGCTAGCAGAATTCCCGCAATTAGAACAATACCATGGTCTTTGCCTGCCATTATTTGATAAATCTGTCCAAGATTATTGCGCAGCTCAGGAAATAATACGTAGTCATTACTTTATTGCGAAGAAGTAAACGATCCTAAACTACTTCAAATCCTCACTGTGGTTCCCCAAGCCTAACAAATATTATATCCAAACCGAATCATGTGTCTTTAGCAGCGTGCTCATCTCCAATGATTTGTAAGTAAGGTAATATATATATTGACGTTTTTATGAATCCCTCAAGCCACACTTAAATTGGTCCATTACTTTTAAGAATTTTACACTCGTTTTATCGCTTCCATAGTTCTGTTGTACCTCAAGAGAATATAAGAAATATTCTAAAGCAGCTCTTTAATTGCCTAAATTTGAGATAGCATTTCTAAGATTTGCATACCAAAAAGTAATCACCTTTTCGCGAATAATTTGCCTGGTATATTCAATTGCCTTCGAAATGTTATCCTGGGCTCTTACAACGTTCACTGACAGAAAGTAAGCGTTGCCAATATTTCCATGATTTAAACAGGTATGTGTAAAATTTTCACATTCCAGGTAATTAGTAATTGTTCTTTGAGTTGGAATTTTCTAGCTCATACTGGCTCGACTTGCAGTAAGCTAGACCGATATGTGAATCTGCTTTGGCTACTAATCCCTCGTAATTTTGTAACTGCCCAATTGATCTGGCTCTCTCGAAGCATTTAATTGCAGTTTGAATTTCAAGGAGATCTAGATATGCTTTTCCAATTGATAATATTGATTCTCCTTGTGAGAGCTGGGTTTTTCGACTAACGTCATATAAGATATTATCAGGTTCAACTTTCTGGTTCAATAATACATCATGGAGTTTGATAAGCTCTTGTTCGACGTTTTCCCAGGTCTGGAACCGTCGCAGTGCGTCAGTTTGTAAGCATTTAGATATAAATGCATTCAAAGCATCGGGTAAATCCACCTCTCTGAGTCTTTTTAATGCACCCCCTCTTATATGCTCCTCAGCAATCGTCTTCAAATGTCTTCCACGAATTGTATAATTACCGGTCAACATTTCAAGGCAGATACATCCTAATGAATAAATATCTGAGCTTGTTGAAATTCTTCTATTTCTCCATTGCTCAGGACTCATGTATATTGGTGTTCCCCCAAGTCTTAATCGAGTGAGTTTGTCTTGAATGATAGTCCCGCTTAGATTTTCGAGAATGTTTGCTGGAATTGTTACAAGTCCGAAGTCGCTAATGTGAGCATGACCATCAGGTCCAATGTAGATATTCTCCGGTTTTAAATCACAATGTACTAATCCTGGAATCTTCGTGGTGGCGAATTTCATTCCGCGAGTTACGTCGAGCAGTAGCTTAAGCGTATTTTCAATGCTTACCCCCACACCTCGAGTTAGCCAGGCTCGTAATGATGGATCATTTTTTTCGGATAATGATGGCAACATCTCGAGAACAAGGAATATCTCGTGAGAAGTGGAGATATATTCAGAACGATGAGCTTGGACGATGTTTGGATGCCAGCCAATTTCAACCCATATCGCTGCTTCGTGCAAGAAGTGGGTACGAATATTTTTATCAGATAAATATTGAGGCTTGTAGGTTTTTAGTGCTACTGGATAATTATCTTGCTTAATATCATTGCACAGATATATTACACCCATCCCACCGAAAATTATTCTATGTACCTTATATCGGTTAGCGATTATTTTTATAATTGGTCGTTTATTGCTATTATGTATCATTGTCTGGAAATACTATTATTAATCCTCTGTATTTGTATTCTACATTACGATTGCTATTTTTTAGATAACAGATTTGTAAGTAAGGTTTTTGTAATGTTACAGTTTATTCTTTAATCATTTGGACTACGATTGATAAAATTTCATCCGATAATTGCAGACGATAACGAGTGAGATAATCGAACCCAGAATTAAATATATTCTCGATCTTTATCCTTTACCCTTACATGTCTATACAATCGTATAAGCATACTTTCATCATCCGGCCCGGTAAACCCCATAAAGTCTGGTATAATTAAGGCCTACGGACTCCAGATTTGCGCTCGGTACTCATTGCCGCCATTCTGCATCGAATGGCGGTCTCTTTTTTCAGAGCTGATCCTGGATGATCTTTTAACGGCTACCTAGATGCCAGGATGACTGAGGTTAGTTGAATACATAAAAAGGAAAAGAGAATGGATACAAAATTATATGTCGGAAATCTGTCCTACGATACCACAGAGGACGGACTGCGCACCAAATTCGCTGAAGCTGGTACAGTAGTTTCAGTGGAAATGATCAAAGATCGTGATACCGGACGGATGAAGGGGTTCGCTTTCGTGACCATGACCAATCAGGAAGAGGCGGAGAACGCCATCAAGATGCTCAATGGAAAAATGCTGGATAACCGGGAAATCAAAGTTAATATTGCTCGACCGCGCGAAGAGCGTCCACGCAGATCCTTCAATAACAGACGTTGGTAAAATAGATAGCATGTTCCCCGGATCAGGATACCCTACATCCAGATCCGGTAGCACTTATTTGTGCAGGGAAAGAGGTATGAAATGAGCTTTCATATTGGCGATAATGTCATACACTGTACTTTTGGTCTGGGTGAGATCACACAGATCGAAGAAAAGACCATCAACGGGCACCTTACGAACTGTTATGTGGTTCATATAACTGATATGACCGTCTGGGTTCCAATTGATGATCTACAACAGAATAGCCTGCGCGTACCAACCCCACCCGAGGAATTTGTCAAGACTTTACCGATTCTCACCAGCCCGAACGAATCTCTGGAGGAGGACCGAGTACTGCGCAAAAACCAGCTCATGGAACAAATGAAAGATGGTCAATTAGCTTCGATTTGCCGGGTGGTTCGAGATTTGACCCATTACCAGCGCAGTTCCAAGTTGAACGACCAGGAGAAATCCATACTGGAAAGGGCTGTCAAATCCTTGCTCACAGAATGGACCCTTTCACTGGGGACGCCTTTTAGCCAGGCTCACCAGGCGATGGAAAGCATGTTGCAGAGTTAAACACTACGAACAATCCCTGGACCCTGAAGGTTTTCAGAAACCTCAGGGTCTTTTTTTTATGCAAGATCATAATCGCAAGATTATAATCAGCCCCATGTCCAACCACCTGATTCATGAAGGCTCGCCCTACCTGCTACAGCATGCGGATAACCCCGTCGATTGGTACCCGTGGGGGGCTGAAGCGCTGGAGATAGCCCGCCGCGAGGGTAAGCCGATATTCCTTAGTATTGGATACGCTGCCTGCCACTGGTGTCATGTGATGGCCCACGAGTCTTTCGAAGACCCCGCCACTGCCACCTTGATGAATGAAAATTTTGTCAGTATCAAGGTGGACCGGGAGGAGCGCCCCGATTTGGACAGCATCTACATGAGCTTTGTCGTCTCGACAACTGGACAGGGTGGTTGGCCCTTGAGTGTCTTTCTTAGTTCTGAAGGCAAGCCTTTCTACGGTGGAACTTACTTCCCTCCTGTCCATCGCCACAATCTTCCCGCCTTCCGTGATGTGCTGGATACGGTCGTCCGTTTGTGGCGTACAGACCGTACTGCGATACTCTCAAGCAGCGAGAACCTGACACGGAGCTTGCAGTCACGCCCAGCCGCTCAGCCAGGAGGGGAGCAACTACATCCAGCTCTGCTCGAGCAGGCAGTGCGTACCATTGCCCAAAGTTATGATTGGCAGGATGGAGGATGGGGAGGGGCGCCTAAATTTCCTCAACCGATGCTGATCGAATTTCTCCTGCGGCAAGGCGCTCGGGGAGATCATGGCAGCCTGAATATGGCTGCTCACGCATTGCGCCGCATGGCTCAGGGCGGGATGTATGACGTCCTGGGAGGTGGATTTGCACGTTATAGTGTCGACTCAACCTGGCTCACTCCGCACTTTGAGAAGATGCTCTACGATAACGCCCAGTTGGCACTCGTTTATCTGCATGCTTACCAAATAATGGGTGAGCCTACTTTCTGTGAGTTGTGTGAAGCCATCCTGGATTTCGTTTTATGTGAGATGTCTCACCCTGCGGGTGGCTTTTACAGTAGCCTGGATGCCGATTCGGAAGGCGAGGAGGGCAAATACTACCTGTGGACACCACATGAAATCCGTTCCGCCGTGCCCGACCCGCAGGAAGCTGAGCTCTTTATCAATGCGTATGGGGTGAGTGACCAGGGCAATTTCGAAGGTCGTAACATCCTCAAGCGCACCCTTACTGATGAGCAATTGGCCCAACACTTCGATCTGGCGGCAAATTCGATCCCAGCCAGGCTGGCTAATTTGCGTAAGCGGTTGCTGGAGGTTCGCGGCTCCAGGGTGCGCCCGGGCACAGATGACAAGGTGCTAGTATCGTGGAATTCTCTCACGCTCGCCGCATTCGCTGAAGCCGGACGAGCACTTGAGCGCTCAGATTATACCCAGGCAGCCATCCGGAACGCGACATTCATCCTTGAGAATATGCTCCTTGATGGCAGGCTAATGCGCTCCTGGCGTGCGGGGGAAGCGAAACATGCTGCCTACCTGGAGGACCATGCCGGGCTGGCACTGGCTTTGCTCTCGCTCTATCAAACTGACCCCAATCCGAGATGGTACCGGGCAGCAGTAAATTTGGCAGCGGAAATGCTGGCTCATTTTTCCGACCCTGCTGGTGGCTTCTTCGATACACGCGACGACCACGAACCCCTGCTTTACCGCCCTATGGAGCTGCAGGATAACGCCACACCATCCGGCAATGCCCAGGCAGCCATGGTTCTCCTGTTGCTTGCCACTTATGAAGGTCGCTCTGACTGGCGCACCCTCGCAGAGGGGATGCTATCTTCCAACCTGGGATTGATGCTACGCTACCCTTCCGCCTTCGCACAGTGGCTGTGTGCTGCTGATTTCGCGGTAGGTCCTGTTCACGAGGTCGCTATTTTGGGTGAACTGGCTGATCCTGACACCCAAACTTTGCTCCAGCCCCTATGGCGTGGTTACCACCCGCGTCTGGTGTTGGTAGCTTCCCCTTACCCACCTCCTGCTGGTTCACCTACATTATTGAGTGACCGCCCACTCCTGAACGGTAAGCCTACTGCTTACGTCTGCCAAAGATTCGTGTGCCAGCAGCCAGTTAATGATCCTGATGAGATGCTCAGATATTTATCGTTATAAGTTGGGTTGAGGGTAGTGATCTTCTATACGAAACCCAACACCTCACTTTACCTCCGAATCAATAAACTCCTACTAATATCCGTGGTATAAACAGCTGAGATCAGGCACTTAAATACTTCCACGTTTCAAGAAGTTCACGTCACAACTCCCCTCATTTGGATCTGCACCGGCATCCTGGTAGTCCTGGATGTAGTCCTCACGTTACTAGCGCGGCACCTGATTAAGCGTGAGCAGTTCCGGCATTTGCGTTGGCTGCTGGTCATTGCTGCGGGTGTATTTTACCTGCTTGTGTGGACCATTGTGCTTCTCTGGGGCTGGGATTGGTTTTACGCTTACATCTTCCCGGGTTGGACAGGCTACCTGCTGCCGCTGTTGTTTGGGGTAGGCTATGCCCTGCTGGCGCTGGGAATGGGTTGGCTGTGCTTGAAACTACCTGGCAGCCCGGCGGTAACCTGGTGCGTGCTGGGTGGTCTGGAGGGGTTGCTCAGCCACATCTATGCCATCTATGGGTTAGGAGCTGCCTCCAAACCGCCCATCATGCAAGGCACGAATCCATTTGCCGTATTGTTCTTCGCCGTCTTCAAGAAAGCTTCCTACTGGAGTTTCATCCTGCTGTTTTGTGGGTTGTTGTGGTGGTACTAATGACATTACCAGGAAAATAAAGCTGAGGGATAATCTACAGGTCTAATAAATTGGTTTCTAAGTGCCAGGCAACGGCTCATACTCCCAGATCTCATAGGGTCTCTCGATCCTGAACCCCAGCTTGCGCGCCACGCATGCCGAAGCTGGATTGTCTGTGTCACAGCTCCAATAGGCATGCAAACCGCGCTGCTCCAGTGCCTCGATGAGGTATGCCACTGCGATGGGTGCATAACCCCTGCCACGGTACGGACCGTGGGTGATGGCACCAATCTCCGCATATGGAGCACCCAATGCCGAGGCATAGGTTTCAACGATAATCTCATCTCCGTGCATCAAGCAAATACCAACACCATTATGAAGAAAGTTTTCCAGGCTTCCGCAATAGAACGCCATGTCATTCCGCCACTCGCAGCGATTCAGCAGGTTTGCGTCGATGAGACGAAGCTCAAAACCAGCAGAAAGCCGGTTACGAAAATCTTCCAAAACGGGTGAGTGAGGGTCATAATCGAAGAATTCCAACCTTGGGAGAGTGTGGTACCCGTCCGGTGAAGGAGGGTCACCCGGTGAACGGATCAACCAGAGATGTCCGGCATGTCTGAAATAATCGATTGCTTCGGATAGGAATGAGTGGCTCATCAGGTGGCTTGCGTAGGTCAGTACAGCTTCGGTCCGCAGAATACACTGCGACGGATGCTGAAGGTCATCCACCACTGCCTGCCCGGCATGCCGCCCCTGGAATACTGCCCATAAAGCAGGATTATTTGGGACGTGGGGGTCGAACAAACTAGGCAATCCTGGATGGTTAATAGGACATTCGATCATGGTAAGCGATTATCTCTAATCAGTATAATCATCATGAGAAAGGTTTACGAAGGTAAATTTCCAATCGAAACCCTCCGCTGTTCTACTGATTTTACTGGTATAGTAGCAGACCAGGGAGTTAGAACAGGAAGGGAATGAAACGCCTGGTACGGTGCATGTATTCAACATACTGATTTCCAAAGTTACGCAGGTTCTCTCGCTCCTCGAAAATGGCTGTGGTATACAATGCCAGGCTCGCCAGGATGACCAACAAGCCTGATAAAAGGGAGATTTGTTTTAGAAATACCCCCCATGTAAAGCACATCAATGAGGCGTACATGGGATGACGGATGAAGCGGTATGGTCCTCCAGTAACGAGATGGGTGGTTTTCTCGAGAGTCAAGCGACTGGTATCCTGAATGGATTTATCAGGCTTGCCACATTGACGAAGTACCCAAAACGCATGGACTGCCAGGAAAGCTGAGTTCAGGAGTAATGCCCAGGATGCGATTTGAGCCAATGAAAGTGGCTCGACGAACCAAAAGGCAGTGTTTAGCACTACCAATCCCAAAATAGCTTCAAAGGCGAAGAATCTTGGGAAGCCATGGCTATGAGGTTTCGTCAACGCATGGCTTGAGAGCAGGACAAATCCCAACGATCCAAGCAGGAAGACAACCAGTTCCAACATTAGCTAAGAAACAGGCTTTTATCGAAGGCACTCTTTTTCAAGACGCCCTGCCAACCCATAATATTTCTCGTGCATTCCCTCACCGTTATCATCGCGCTCGAATTGTTCAAACGCATCCAGGATTTGCTCCTGCTGGGTGGTGGGAATGACTTTGTCTGCCATAGGAAAGAGGATTTTATCCTCCTTGGCGATATGCAGGCGAAGCAGCTTGATATAGCCGGTGGCGTTCTCTGCAATTGCCTCGCGTTTGCGCACTTCGCCTGCTTGAAGTCGTTCTACAGACTGGCGCAGCATATGGGCTAGTCGACGACCGTCTTCATGTTCAGCCAACATCACCGCTACCGGTCCCAATTCTTTGGATAACCCATTTTCGATTAATGCCGGAAATAAAACAGCCTCTTCCTTTTTATGATGGCTGCCATCTATAAAACACTTGATGAAGACTGTCGTGCCAGTGAAAAATCTGAGATAGACATCTTCACCACGGCTAAGACGGTTAGCAGCTTTTTCGAGGGCGTTTAATACCCGCTCGATCACCCGGTGTTCTTCTATTAGGATTTCAGTTGCTTTCAAGGTGTCTCCTCCTAAAGATAAGATACTCAGTTAGGTAAGAGTCTGTCTTGTTATGTATTCCCAAACACTTGTATTATATGCTCATAGACAAATATTGGGTTCAAAAAAACCATCAACCAACATACAATTTTGATAGATTTCGGGCAATATACTCAGTCCATCCTGCTATCTCCCTCAGCTTGAGGAGCTACCTCCTTACGTCTGCCCATAAACCTGGGAACCCGTCGCTTATATTCTAAGTAGCTATCTCCATATTGCTGCTCAAGCCACGGTTCCTCCGTATAAGGTGCGAGAATATTCAGCGCCAAAGCCAGAATGCCTATTACCCACACCATCCAAGAATTGGTGAGCAGCATGAATCCAATGATAATCAAGCAATCCCCGATGTATTGGGGATTACGCGTGTACTGGTAAGCTCCCTTGATGACCAGCCTGTTACCCAATCCAAGCGTCCCTCGCATCCCCAGTACCAGGTTGCCCCAGCCTCCAATGACGTTCCCGAACACAAAAAATATCCCTGCCAGTGGAAGCCTTATTTTAAAATCAAACTGGTCCCCGCTGTCAAGATCAAGAAATCCCACCCAGATACCGCACAACCCTACCACCCCCACCATCAGCCAGGCGAGAATGAATTGCCACGACCATGCAGATGGTGGGGGCCAAAACTGAAAACGCGGTAATTTTATGGTCAGGATGAATAGCAATACGTAGATTAGCTCAAGAAATACCGCTGTGGAGAACAGAATCCATTGCATATTGGTCATATCATTTCAAAGAGTGAATACCTGGTTAGATTTCCCTCGCCATTAATAGCTTATCGTTAAAAACACCGTCGTAATAATTGCTCTTCGGGTCCGTGCCGTAAACCCGCTGCGAGAAATACAACAGATGGCCGATATATTGGTGGTAATGACTCCCAGCTTAACTATTAGTACTCCGTACTCACGCACCCAGGTGATGCACTCATCGATGATCGCTTCAGCGATTTTTCCAATCCGATTCCATTTCAGCTTTCTTGGCTACGTGATTTTCGTTAGTGACGAGTGCTTTGTGGGCTGTTTCCGTTTTTTGATCCGTTTTGCCGGCAAGATAAAGAAAAAAGTCAAAAAGCCTATTTATATCCCTCCACGAGCTATAAAAATCTTTGGCTGAGGAGAACCGATTTTGAGATGTACGATTTTTGGTTTCATGCAAGTAACCATTGATCTTACAGAAATTTACAAGATAGTCATATTAATGTATATATCATCTAACTAAGAATGAAATCACACACATCTGTGCGGTTGGTAATCCGATTGTATTTTCCAAATTGACAGAAACCAAATGAATTCCTTGAAACTCTCATAAAACTTAATCCTTGGGCAGTTCTCGTTCATGCATGTCAACAGCTGGTCGGCCTGTGAACTCAATCCAGTTAATAATATAATCCATAGCCAGGCGTAAATTCCCTATCTGACAATGATTCTGGGCATGTTCAGCCCGAGTAAAAAGACGGGTTGTCAGCGATCTGACATTCTTCAACCATTCAGTTTGCTGGAAAAAATGACTGAGCGGAATCACGTGGTCTTCACTACCAGCCATCAGCAGGACGTCTTGTTTGACTAAAGGCGATATATCCCATGTTGTATAAAGCTTGCTTTTCTGGAAGACCTCATAGGATGTTCGTGCCCCAAGCACTAACATCGCCTGGTGCATAGCCCAATCAAACAAGGGACTTTTACTCATGATACCTGCCAACAACGCGTTGAAAGGCGCGGATGCTTTAATGTCAAGGAGAAGTTTAAGCGCTGGACCAATAGGCTTGAGCTTTTGCAGGGTAGTATCCGGCCAATCGAGGAAAACATCGTAAGCAATCACCCGTTGAACCCGTGGTTCAAAAGCCGCTGCACGCAATACCAGACATCCTCCCATAGAAATCCCCACAAGCGTGACCTGTTCCAATTTGAAGTAATCCAGAACAGCACTAACCGGGATGTGCCACTCGTGGGTCAGTAGTAATTGAGAATCCATCAACGCTCCACCCTGCCCGGGACCTTCGAAGCAGATAACATTGTAACCCGCAGAGTGTAAATAAAGAATCACCGGGAAGAACTCTTCAATATAGCTGTCGAATCCACCATTGACGATGATGGTATCTTTAGGCTGATCGTGGGAAAAAATGTATGCTGGTAAGAAACCTTTGGCATTGCCGTGCATGTATGGGATGGCATGTCGGTCGCTTTCTTTTAACCCATAATTCTCCCATAATAAACTCAGGAACTTTTTACGGGTCATCGACTTGGCAGGATCTTCCTGCCTCATGAAGAACTCGGCAGAACGGAAGTAATATGCAGCATGCAGGTTTCGTCCCTCAAATAGCGCTTTCTCAGCCAATGCTAGAAACTCCCGGCGGTAGGATGAGAAATCTGTGAGGCGAGGGGCGATAGCTTGCATATCCTCCAGCGCACTTACCCCCAGATAGTTGATCCAACGATTCATCTGGAAATTAATGGATGGTTCGAGGTGAAGGTGATCGTAATAACCGACGTGAAACTGAAACTCTGTTTGCATGGGTTACCCTCCAACCTTATTATAATTACGTATTCAAGGATTAATAAACTAATCACTGAAGGATAGAATTTAGTGGAAGATGCGATTCCAGTTTGCCGGGATTCGACTCTGTGCAGCATTCATAATCTCATCCCTCTCTACCTGATAGGGGTGTATCCGTATATCTTTCCCCCGAGCTAGAAGCAAGTTTCTTAAACCGTTGGACATCCGTCCTGCATTGAAATTTCAGGGCAGAAACCCTGAATCAAAGAAGCTTCGCCATCATTAATTCATCGTAATAAACGTCGTTGTAATAATTGCTCTTCGGGTCTGTACCGTAAACCTTAAACCCGCTGCGGGTATAACAACGGATGGCGGATGCATTGGTGGTTATGACGCCAAGCTTCACAACCACTACTCCTTGCTCACGCGCCCAGGTGATGCACTCATTGATGATCGCTTCAGCGATGTGCAAACCACGTCAATCAGGGCTGACGTATACACCCCACAAGATACTGCTGTGACGGGTTTTGGGCCAGTGACCTCGTCCAATGCCTGCCATACCAATGAGTTGTCCAACGTATTCTGCAATACTGATCGCCGTGGACTCATTCTTGACATAATCAGCGATGCGCTCTGCCCACACATCAGCCCCTTCCGCTTCGGTCATGGAAACATCCGCTGCAAAAGCTTCGGGATGCATGGAAAGTGCCTCCAGCCGCAGCTCACGCAGTAATGCTGCATCCTCTGGAGTTGCTATGCGGATGGTGATATCACCTTTGGGTGTGGATAAAAGCTGCGCCATTTTTATTCGTGTCCAACGCGTTTATTGAGGGCATCATCCCGGGACCCAACACTACCATAAATTCCTCACTGCCTCCATAACCCTCTCGTCGCTATCTGCCTTCAACCTGCCGGGCATGCGATAGAAATAGGGCGACATATCGACTTCATAACCTCCCAATGCATGCTCGCTTGCAGTGGGCAGGTAGCCAATACAGCCATTGCTTACGCTGGCAAACATGGTAGGGTTGGTTGTTGAGGTTTGCTTGATGGCCATGCCGATTTCGGTAAATACTTCTGCTCCGAGGGCAAACAATGCCAGATCTCCAGCACGGATGTGGGTCAGCACTACTGGTACAGACCAGAACCCATCCCGTGCAGCGATAAGCGTCTTCCAGGGGTAACGGTAATTGAGCACAGAATCGACCATGAATTGCGGTACGTGCGCCATCCTGGCAAGCACGGCACGATAGGTTGGTGGGGGCGTGTTTCCTCGTGCCTCCGCTTCCAATGGCAGCCAGACCTGCTCCTCATGAAAGCTGACTGCCTCACCTAGAACCGGCACAAGCTGCGGTAATAAATTTAGTACCTGCCCAGCTACACTTACACCGATTTTCTCCACTGCTTCAAAGTCATTCCTACCCCAGGCATGGTTTGGGTTCAGGTCACCTGTCGCTCCCTGTAGATACATAGCAAGCGACCCGCTTTCCTGCTCCACAATCCGCCGCATGACACCGATCCAATCCGCTGAAACGAGCATATTCTTGGGTCCCAGTACCGTTCCATGACATTGATAGTTTACCAGGGTGAGGATTGGCTTACCATCCAAGGATTGTGCGTGCAGAATTGTAACTGTGCGGTCGATTGGACCCATTGGATTGACCCCAATCTCGATATGTCCATCCGGTTTACGCTCCCGGCGGTTAACCGCGATATTCGCTTCCCCTTGTGCCCAATAGATATGTGCGGGCTGCAGGTTTGCCATTGCTTCTTTCACAGCCTGGACGATCTGCGTGACTAGAAAAGTGATGTAATCTCGGTTTTTACGGGAAGAGCGCTGCCCTGCGTAAGTGATCGGACCCGAATGAGTATGCGAGCAGCAGACGACCACGTTCGAACCGGTCTGTGCCTGAATGCGCGCCACAGTGTGCTCGTTGATTGCCAGCAGATCACAAGCAATGATCACTGCACGGTGCAACCCATCATCCAAGGCCAGGACAGTGGCAGTGAGGTCATCATGCACACCCAGGTTGCCTTTGCTCCGATCACCATAGCCGATCAAGTAGATCCCTTTCGGCGGAGAGATGATCTTGCGTGCTACACCAACAGATAGGGTCATATCAGGCCTCCAAGATTAATCACAGAAATATATAGATAAAAGAGAGCACCACCAGGAACACCATGGACACTTTGA
>Ga0315291_10004234_pt1 | contig 18322 bp, 15 predicted proteins | sample YL17G12_20_MG_FD_203070 | JGI IMG/M metagenome (GOLD analysis project Ga0315291, IMG submission 203070) | Sediment microbial communities from Yellowstone Lake, YNP, Wyoming, USA - YL17G12_20 | ecosystem: Environmental > Aquatic > Freshwater > Lake > Sediment | place: USA: Wyoming | collected...
CAAGGATGCCCAGAAGCACCCGGAGAAGCATGCCGACCTGATCGTCAGGGTGGCGGGCTATTCGGCCTACTTCGTGGACCTGACCAAGACCCTGCAGGATGACATCATCGCCAGAACGGAGCAGAGTTTCCAGTAAACGCGAATAACCAGACGGGGAAACCCGGTCTGAGGTTATCAGAAGAAACTGAGAGGAGGGAGCCTAAAGGTTATGGAACTCACCGATGTCAAAGCGATCGACACCATGTGCCGCGCTGGCTATGCCGGCATTGTGACCGAGGGAGAGTGGAAGGAAATGTGGACCTTCTATGAATCACAGGCCTGCGTGAAGGGCACCTTCGGCGGCGTATTGAAGAAGCTGGGCGTTCCCGCCGAAGACGGTTGGAAGGTCGTGGCCTCGCAATACAAACCTTCCGTCGACGAAATGATCAAAGAAATGGACGCCATCGGCGTGGAGAAGGCCTTCGTCGACCAACAGTACATCTGGTCCAGGCGGGAGAACAAGCTGGCCACCGGGTTCGAGCTGAACCGAATCGTCGAGATAGTGCAAAAAGGCAAGGGTAGAATAGTCGGCGGGGCCGGCTACAACCCGCTCCGCATTGAAGAAAGCATCAAGGACCTGGAGAAGGCGGTCAAGGAACATGGCTTCAAGTATGTCTGGTTCCACCCCAACAGCTTCGGCCTGAAGGCCAGCGATGCCAAGTGCTATCCACTCTATGCCAAGTGCGTGGAGCTGGGGATACCGGTCACCTTCCAGACGGGGCACTCCGCAGAGCCGCTGCCCAGCGAGGTGGGACGACCTATGTATGCCGACGAGGTAGCCATGGACTTCCCCAACCTGGTGATGGTGCTCACGCACACCGGCTGGCCGTGGATCAACGAGTGGATTTCCATGATCTGGCGGCATCCCAACGTCTACGGCAACATCGGCGCCTACTACCCGTCGGGCCTGCACAAGCCGACGGTGGACTTCATGGACGGGCCGATCGGCCGCACCAAGGTGTTCTGGGCCACCAACGGCTTTGGTCTGACGCGCTGCAAGAAAGAGTTTGTCGAGTTGCCACTCAAGGACGACAACAAGAAGAAGATCCTGAGAGACAACGCCATCAACATCTTCAAGCTGTAGGTTTCACCCTCAGAGAAACCAGAGAGCGGTTCCGAGTCCAACTCGGAACCGCTCTTCATTCTCATGGCCTATTGTCCGGTGTTCAGCAAAGCCGGGTTGTTCTCGTCCTCGGTCCAGCGAGCGGGATTGCCCAGGATGTATTCGCGGATTGCGGTCAATTCTGCCTCGTTTCGGATAACGTGTTCGTAGTACCCACGTTGCCAGATAGGCGTGCCTGGCGCGCCTTGGGCGGCGTTCATTCTCCGCGTGGATACGGATTTGAAATTCTGCACGATGGCAGACAATGACCCTGGTTGGGTACCATTCGGACGTCGTTGTAGGGGCGAAGCATCCGATTCTCCTGGTTCCTTGAATAGACGAATGGGCGTGGCGGATGCTTCGCCCCTACGGGATTCGCGGATTACGATGACACCGTGCACGTGGTTGGGCATGATTACCACCGCGTCCAAGACCGCATGGAGGAAATGGTGCGGGATATCCGCCCAACAACGCCGAGCGATTTCGCCGGCATCATTCAACCGTGTTTCCCCATCTACCATCTCGCCAAACAGGCTTGCCCTGTCCCGCGTGCAGATCGTCACGAAATACGCCCCCAGCTGGGAATAGTCATATCCCTTGAGGCGGACGGAATGGCGGTTGTGCTTCTCAGGATCGTATGTCACGCTTCAATTATGGTGCGCGTACCAAATTGGAGCCTAGGAGATTATCGCCCAAATCAGAGCGGTCTTCAACAGCAGCAGGTGCGCTGATGTCTATGATCCGGGCCATCGGATTTGAAACGACGGCCACCCAAATCCCGCACAGTTCTCCTTTGACAGCCGCAGGCCGGCGGAAGACAATAGGGCCGTACGGCCTACGCGTTCCGCCGGAGTACCATCCGCAGCCTGTGCTGGAAAGGGGGACCCATGTTCAAGACCCGAGTTACCCAGATGCTGGGAATCAAGTATCCGATCGTGGGCGGAACCATGGCATCCATATCCAACGCCGATTTCGTAGCCGCCATCTCCGAAGCCGGCGGCCTTGGCGTCCTGAGCTCCATCATGTACCAGACCAAGGACGAATTCGCCGCCGCCTTGGACCGGGTGAACAAGCTTACGGACAAGCCCTTCGCCGTGAACCTCAACTTCTTCCCAGCCCGGTTTCCTGTGTCTCAAAGCGAGTACACCGAGGTCATGGCCCAGAAGGGCGTCAAGGTGGTGGAGACTTCCGGGCACACGGCGCCACCGCCGGAGCTCTGCCAGCGATTCAAAGAGCTGGGCATGACCTGGATACACAAATGCGCTGGCGCCCGCTATGCCGTCAAGGCCGAGTCCCTGGGAGCGGACATCATCACGGTAGTCGGCTATGAGAACGGGGGGGCTGTGGGCAGGCTCGATATCGGGACTCTCGTGATGGTTCCCACTGTGGCCCAGAAGCTGAAGGTTCCGCTGATCGGCGGTGGTGGAGTGGTCGATGGTCACAGTTTCCTGGCCGTTCTGTCCCTGGGGGCGGAGGGTGTGATCATGGGAACGCGCCTGCTGGTGACGCAGGAGTGTCCCATTCACACGAAGCTGAAACAGGCGCTGCTGAGTGCCACCGAGCTGGACACCATGGTCATCATGCGCTCCGTGGGGGCGCATCGAGTTTGGATAAACGGAGCTGCCAGGAAATGCGACGAGATTGAGGCCACCGGCGCCGACTTTGAACAGATACTGAACATCGCCTCTGGAGAGAACTCCCGCCGCACCTACTACGAGGGTGATCTCGACCGCGGGATACTGTCCTGCGGCCAGGGGATCGGCCAAGTGCATGATATCCCGACAGTGAGGCAACTCTTCGACGGAATAGTGAAGCAGGCCTCCGATATGGTGACCAGGCTGGCCAAGAGCTGACATTCGTCTGGGAGTCCCCCAATTCTACTAATTCCACCCCCAAGAATGGGGGCCAGGGGGTTGACATGGAAGACTACCAGGACATCCGCTTTGACGTCAGCGACGGGGTGGCCGTGATCGAGCTGCACCGCCCCGAGCATCTCAACGCGTACAGCGGGAAGATGGGGGTGGAACTGGGCGATGCCTATCGCAGGTGCGATCAGGATGACTCCGTCAGGGCCGTGGTGGTGACCGGCGCCGGCAGGGCGTTCTGCGCCGGGGCCGACATGGGTGCGGGCGAGGACACGTTTGCCAAGCAGGATGAGAGGACCTTCAGCGCGGCCGGCGTCGATCCGCCAGCGTGGCAGGTGCGCAAGCCGGTGATTGCCGCCATGAACGGCCACGCTGTGGGTATCGGCCTGACGCTCGCGCTGCAGTGCGACTTCAGAATCGCTGCCAATGAAGGGCAGTACGGCGTGGTCCAGGTGCGGCGGGGCATCATGCCAGACGGCTACTCACACTGGACGCTGCCCCGGCTGGTGGGGACGGGGTGGGCGGCCTACATCCTGCTGACGGGGCGCCGGGTCAACGGAATTGAAGCGGCCGCGATGGGTCTGGCCATCCGGAGTCTGCCCTCGGCCGAAGTGCTTCCTGCTGCTCTGGAGATAGCCCGCGACATCGCCAGAAACACCGCGCCGCTTTCGGTGGCTATCGCCAAGCGGCTCATGTGGGAGAGCCTGATGCTCTCTCCGTCCGAGGTCGGACGCAAGGAGACGGAATTGCATCACCACCTGATGGGACGGTCTGACGCCGTTGAAGGTGTCATGGCCTGGCTGGAACGGCGGGCGCCACGGTGGAAGCTCAGCCCAACAAAGGACTGGCCGGATTGGCCAGCGTCGCCGGATCGATGAAAGTAGGTGCGGCATGGACGTGATTCAAGCCATAGAGTCCCGGAGGAGCATCAGAGCCTTCAAGCCGGACCCGGTGCCCAAGGAGGTCCTGGCCGAAGTCCTGGAGATCGCACTCCGGGCGCCTTCTACCGATAACACCCAGCCCTGGGAGTTCACTGTGGTCACTGGGCCAGTTCTTGATGAGTTGAAGAAGGCCATGTCTGAGAAGATGGGCGCGCCCACCGAATTCACCCCGGACATCCCCTTCCCTATCCTCACCTACAAGCCACCCTACGTGGATCGCTCCAAGAAGCAGGGCAAGAAGGTTTTCGAGGCCATGGCCATAGCCCGGGATGACTGGCCAAGGAGGATGGAGTGGTATCGCTACATGGCCCGCTTCATGGACGCGCCCGTGGGGTTGATCCTGTACGTGGAGCGGTACCTCGGGGCCTATGCCATCCTGGATTCCGGACTGTTCCTGGAGAACCTGATGCTGGCAGCCATGAACTACGGGCTGGGCACCTGCACCCAAATGGCCGTGGTTCTCTATCCGGAGATACTGCGAAAGGCGTTGAACATCCCCGAGTCAAAGCTGATTCTGTGCGGAGTGGCCATCGGCTATCCTGATGAAAGCGCCCCGGTCAACCAGTTCCGGAGTGAGCGGGAGCCTCTAGACACCTTCGCTTCGTGGTATGGCTTCGACAAATAAGGCGGGGACAAGTCCCCGCCGGGGTCTGGGGTGTCCCCAGATCGGTCAGAGCTTCTCCATCAGTTGTATCAGGACGCCATTCGATACCCGAGGGTTCATGAAGGCAAACTTCACCGGACCTATCGCTGTGTTCAGTTTGACGGGGGCGGACGTAGTGAACCGAGCGCCCTTGCTCTTCATATCCGCCATCAACTGCTCAATATCGCTGACCTTGAAAGTCATGTGCTGGAGGCCCTCGCCGTTCTGTTCAATGAACTTGGCTATCGGCCCATCGACGCCAACAGGCTCTATGACCTCAATGAAGAAGTCCCCCAGCATGAGAATGCGGTATCTCATGCTAAGGGGCTGGTACGCTACAGCTTTGCCGGGAACCAAGCCAAGGACATCTGCCAGAACACTCGTGGTCTTGTCCAGGTCCTTCGTGGCGATGCCGATCTTCATCAAACCTTCGATTCCCATTCATAACCTCTCTTGATGCCAGGAAACTCTGTACGGGTCTCATCAACCCCCTGGAATCCCCCAGTCTTGGGGGACAAGAAAGACGGGAAAATCGGGGACACCCCGAACCCCGGCAGCGTTCCGCTGCACCGTCTCATCCTGTCATTCCCGCGGAGCTTGTCCTCATGAAGACGGAGGGTAGGATTCCAGACGTAGGCCAAGCAGAGCTAACTGATGCCCGCCGGCAAGAGTTTGCCCTCTTTAAGAGATCCCCTATATCTCGTGCCTTCCCTCCAGCGCCCTGGTCATGGTCTGCTCGTCGGCATACTCCAGGTCGCTGCCGAACGGCAGCCCTCTGGCAAGCCGGGTGACCTTGATGCCCAGAGGTGCGATCAGCCGGCTGAGGTACATGGCCGTCGCCTCACCCTCCAGATTGGGGTTGGTGGCCAGGATAACCTCTTTCACCGAACCATCCCTAAGGCGCTCGACCAGCCCCTTTATCTTGAGATCATCCGGGCCCACGCCGTCCATCGGGGAAAGCACGCCGTGAAGAACATGATAGAGCCCGGTGTACTTGCGGGTGCGTTCCACCGCCAGTATGTCCAGCGGCTTCTCCACAACGCAGATCCGGCTTCGCTCCCGCCCCTTGTCTTGACAGATGGAACAGGGATCGGCCTCAGTGAAATTCTGGCAAACGGAGCAAAGGATGACCCTCTCTTTGACCGCTATAATAGCCTCAGCCAAAGCCCTGGCCTGTTCCTCGGAGATGCGCAGCAGGTAGTAGGCCAAACGTTGCGCGCTCTTTGGGCCGATGCCCGGCAGCTTGTGGAGCTCCTCTATCAGCCGGGCCACCGGCTGTGCGGTGGGAACGGAATCAATGCCCAAGGCTCGCTTTCCTTTACATGCCCGGTATCTTCAAGCCTGCGGTGACTCCACCCAGGCGCTCTTGCGCCAGTTGCTGCGATTTCTCCATGGCTTCGTTGATGGCTGCCAGCACCAGGTCCTCCAGCAGGCTCATGTCCTTGGGGTCCACCGCTTCAGGGGAAATCTTGATGGACTGGAACTTCTGATTCCCGGTAATGACAATGGTGACCGCGCCGCCCCCAGCACTCACCTCCAGATCAGTGTTAGCCAGCTCTTCCTGAGTCTGGGCCAGTTTCGTCTGCATATCCTTGATCTGGCGCATGAGGTTCTTGTTCATCATCTCTTCTCTTCTCCTTCTGTCATCGACGAATCCTCAACGACACTGGTAATCCGGCCACCATGCTCCAAGGCTGCCTTCACTAGAGGGATATCCTCGATCTTCCGTCTGGGTTTCACTTCCTTCTGTCTGAGAACGCAACGTATCTTGTTGGGACTGCCAAACTTCTGGGCCAGTTTCGTCTCTACCATGCGAGTGTACTTGGTGTCCTCAATCTTCTTCTTGTGAAAATCGTGATAGAACGCCAGCACCAGGGTGTCACCTTCCACGGCCTCTGGCTCACAGGCACTTCTCAGGAACGCATCCAGGCTGCCGCTGGAGCCGACGCCGCGCAGCGTGTTCACGAAATCGCTCCACTGGCTCTTAACTCGCTCCAGCTCAGGCTGCACTGCCGATGAACCGGGCTCAGGAGTCTCCCCTACTGCCAATTCCACTGTCGGACCCTCTGACTGGAAGACTGTCACGATCTTGCTCTCATTCTGCTCCACCGACGGACTGGGCTGCTCTTTGGGCGACTTCGGCTCAGAGGCATCGGTGGTAACTGTCTTGGCTGGTGTGGGATCTGGCTTGGAGACAGCCACGGATGGTTTGGCTGATACCACCTCCGCCTTTCGAGATGCCTCCGGCCGTCGGGCCACAGAGGGCGCTTTGCCCTCCTTCGGCAGAATGCTCTCCACCAGCGCCAGTTCCAGGGGCAATGACGAATAATCTCTAGACCGAAGGTCGATCTGCCCGAAGAGCTTCAGGGCTCTGACGACGTCCTCGATGGCCATCTTGTCCGCCAGTTGCTTCACTTCGGCCAGATCGTCCGTGGCCAAGTCAACTGAAGCCTCCGCCCCGGACTTGGCCAAGAGCATGTTCCGCAAGTACTCCACCAGCCCGCGATTGCACTGCATGAGATCAAGGCCGTCTGCCATGAGGCTGTTGATGGTGTCCAGTCCGGCAGCCACGTCTCTGGCCGCGATATGCCCGGCTAGGTCCCTCACACGCGAATCGGTGGTGACCCCCAGCATGTCCTGTACCTGACTGACATCGATCTGGCGACCATAGTAGGCCACCAGTTGCTGCAGAAGGTTCTCGGCATCACGAAGACTCCCTGACACACTCCTGGCAACGAGTCTCAGGCTTTGAGGCTCGATGGAAATGCCCTCCTGCTGGCAGATGAGCGCCAGCTTGAAGACCACGGCATTGTGTGACAGCCGGCGGAAGTCGAATCTCTGGCAGCGGGATAGGATGGTGGACAGCAGCTTGTGCGGCTCCGTAGTGGCCAGAACGAAGATGGCATGCGGTGGGGGCTCCTCCAGGGTCTTCAGCAGCGCATTGGAGGCATCGGTGGTGAGCATATGGACTTCGTCAATGATGTAGACCTTGTACCGAGCGCTGTTGGGAGCATACTTCACCCTCTCACGAAGCTCTCTGATATCGTCGATGCCACGGTTGCTGGCCGCATCTATCTCAATCACGTCCAGGGCGCTGCCATTGGTCGTGGCCTGACACATGCTGCAGGCGTTGCACGGCTCTCCCTTGCCATTCTTCAGGCAGTTCACTGCCTTGGCCAGAATCCGTCCAGTGCTGGTCTTCCCAGTCCCCCTGGGCCCGCAGAACAGATAGGCATGAGCTACACGGCCACTCTCCAGGGCATTGAGCAGCGTCTTGGTGATGTGCTCCTGCCCCACCACGTCGGCCAAGGTCTGGGGGCGCCACTTGCGATAGAAGACCTGAGATGTCATCGCCAGTCCTATCCAGACCGCCCCTGAACGGCGGAGAGCACTCTCTGCTCCAGCGATCTCATTTCACGCTCACGCGCTGGCTTGTCATGGTCATGGCCCAGAAGGTGTAGCACACCGTGAACGACCAGCAGCGCCAGCTCATCCTCCACGGGGTGCTCCCTCTCCGCCGCCTGCTCAGCAGCCTTGGGGTAAGAGACGATCACCTCACCCAGGTGGACCATCTCCCCAGGGGGCATCACGAATCCGGCCACAGCATCGCCGCGTTTGTCTGCCTCGAGTGCGAAAGACAGGACATCTGTGGTCTTGTCCTTCTCCCGATACTTCTTGTTGAGCTCACGTACGGTCGCATCATCAGTGATCAGCAGGCTCAACTCCACCTCAGTGTCAACACCATGTGCGGCAATAGACTCCTTGACCAGCCGGCGCAACCACCTCTTGTCAATGCGCCCCTGGAAGCCCTTGTCAACGCGAATCACCAATCTCACTACGGGACAACCCCTCTCATCAGATCAAGGATTCAGCGCCGCCTGCAGCGCATCCCCCAGAGTCTCGACGGCCACAGCCTCAATACCCGTCGGCACATTCAGACTTTTCAGCGACACTGCAGGGCCCAGGCATCGAGTGAATCCCTGCCTCGCGGCATCGGCCATCCGGCGCTCCATCTGCGGGACACCTCTCACCTCGCCACTCAGCCCCAGTTCTCCAATTACCACCGTGCCCTGATCCACTTCCTTGTCCCTGAAGCTGGAGGCTATGGCCAAGGCCACCGCCAAGTCGGCGGCCGGCTCGCCGGTCTTCAGGCCGCCGACCGCATTGACAATTATATCCTGGTTGGACAGCCTCAGCCCAGCCCTCCGGGAAAGCACGGCGATGATCAGCAGCAGCCGGTTGAGGTCCACGCCGTTGGCCGTGCGGCGCGGCAAGCCGAAACTGGTGACCGACGTCAGCGCCTGCATCTCCACCAGCAGGGGCCGCGTGCCCTCCAGCGTGGAGGTCACCACCGATCCCACCGCACCCTTGGAACGGTGGGACAGGAAGACCTCGGAGGGGTTGTCCACCTCGGCCAGGCCCAGTTCCTTCATCTCAAAGATGCCCACTTCGTTCGTCGAGCCGAAGCGGTTCTTGACACATCGCAGCAGCCGGTAAGAGCTGAATGATTCTCCTTCGAGATACAGCACAACGTCAACGATGTGCTCCAGAATCTTGGGCCCGGCGATGGCCCCTTCTTTGGTCACGTGGCCCGCGATCAGGAGGGGAACCGATGCCTGTTTGGCCCACTGCATCAGCCTGAAGGTGCACCCCCGCACCTGAGACACACTGCCAGGTGCTCCCTCCAAATCGTTCAGGTAGACCGTTTGAATGGAGTCGATCACCCCCAGAGTCGGCGACACCTCCCCCATTCGCTGCAGGATGACTTCGAGATCCGTCTCCGGCAGAACATAGAGCCCCTCACCCTTGATGCTCAGGCGATCCGCCCGCAGCTTCGTCTGGTGGAGTGACTCCTCACCCGATGCGTAGACAACTTTGCCCCCCTGGCTAGAGATCATCGCCGCAACTTGGAGCAGCAAGGTTGACTTGCCGATCCCGGGGTCGCCGCTGATAAGGATCAGCGAGCCGGGCACAATGCCGCCACCAAGAACGCGATTCAACTCACCGAAGGGGAGCACCACCCGAGGCATATGTTCAGCGGAGACTTGTGATAGCTCGCAGGCAACGGATTCTGCACCGGCTGGGCCGGCGGCTGCTTTTGAGGCACTGACTGTTGTCTCTACCAGGCTGTTCCAGCTCTGACAGCCCGGGCAGCGTCCCAACCACTTGACGCTTTCCTTGCCGCACTGCTGGCATATGAAGACCGTTCTACGGGACTTGTCCACAGTTTTGTGTCTTCCAAAAAGGGGAGCTCCGTTGGGGCTCCCCTTTCAGCTTGACATGAGCAACCGGCCTAGCGGGTCATGAAGATGAAGCTACCGAAGGTTTCGCGCTTGCCGAAACCTCGTCTGTCTTGTGGTCCAGCTTGATGCTGATGTCGTCACCCTCACGGTCAAGGCGGATAGTATCGCCTGGCTTGATTTCGCCGTGGAGCAGTATGTCAGACAGCTTGTCTTCAACCATCGTCTGGATCACCCGCCGCAACGGGCGAGCACCAAACGCTTCATCGTAGCCTTTCTGGCTCAGCAGTTCCTTGGCTCCCTCAGATACCGCCAGGCCAATGCCGCGCTCGATGAGCTGGGCCTTGACGGGGCGCAGCATCAGATCAAGTATCTGGCGAATATGTTCCTGGCTGAGGTGATGGAATACCACAACGCCATCAAGCCGGTTGATGAACTCCGGCTTGAAGGTCTTCTTCAGCTCCTCCAGGAGCTTCTCCTTCATCCTCTCGTAGGAACGCTGTCTCGTCTTCCCTTCGTCGGTGCGGCTGACAAAGCCCATCACCGAGTCCTTCTTGATCAGCTCCGCGCCGATGTTGCTGGTCATTATGACTATACTGTTCCGGAAGTCCACCTTCCTGCCCTTGGCGTCAGTCAGGTGGCCATCGTCGAAAATCTGCAGCAATATGTTGAACACATCGGGATGAGCCTTTTCGATTTCGTCAAGGAGTATGGCACAGTAAGACTTCCGCCTTATGGCCTCGGTCAACTGCCCACCTTCGTCGTAGCCCACATATCCTGGAGGAGCGCCCACCAGGCGCGCCACGCTATGTCTCTCCATGAACTCCGACATGTCGAGGCGAATCAAGGCATCTTCGCTGCCAAACATGAACTCGGCCAGCGCCTTGGCCAACTCTGTCTTCCCCACGCCGGTGGGCCCAAGGAAGATGAAACTGCCGATCGGGCGCTTCGGATCCTTGAGGCCGGTCCGTGCCCGTCTAACCGCCTTCGCAATCGTGGTGATGGCTTCATCCTGCGACACGATCCGCTTGTGTAGCTCTTCTTCCATCTGAAGGAGTCGCGTCGCCTCATCCGAAGCCAGTCTCGAAGTCGGAATCCCAGTCCACATGCTGAGAACCTCGGTGATGTCAGCTTCAGTCACCTGTGGTCGCTCACTGCTGATATCGGCCTTCCAGTTGCTCTCCAGTTGCTGCACCTTCTCCGCCAGGTGAGCCTCGCGATCACGCATTTCCACCGCATACTCGTACTGCTGCGCCGCAATAGCCGTTTCCTTGTCCTTGCGCACACTGTCCAGAGCCATCTTGGCTTCTTTCAGGCCAATGGGAACACTGCCCATCTTCAATCGCACCCGAGACGACGCCTCGTCCATCAGGTCTATGGCTTTGTCCGGCAGGAAGCGGTCAGCTATGTAACGCGATGCCAGCTTCGCAGAAGACCTCAGAGCATCGTCGGTTATAGTTACCTGATGGTGCTCCTCATATCGCTCTTTGACACCGCGCAGTATTTCCACCGTCTGCTCGACGGAGGGTTCCTCCACCAAAATCGGCTGGAATCGCCGCTCCAGGGCGGCATCTCTCTCGACATGCTTCCGATAGTCATCCAGGGTGGTGGCACCGATGCACTGCAGCTCCCCTCGAGCCAAGGACGGCTTCAGAAGATTGGAGGCATCAACAGCACCCTCCGCAGCGCCGGCACCAATTATCGTATGCATCTCATCTATAAACAAAACACAGTTGCCCGCGCTCTTCAGTTCCTCAATGACCTTCTTCAGCCTCTCTTCAAACTCGCCGCGATACTTGGTGCCCGCGACCAGCGAGCCCATATCCATAGTCAGCACCCGCTTGCCCTGCAGAGTGTGCGGGACTTCGCCAGCTACTATGCGATGAGACAGCCCTTCAACTATGGCGGTCTTCCCTACGCCTGGCTCTCCAATAAGAACCGGGTTGTTCTTGGTGCGTCTGGAAAGGATCTGAATGACGCGTTGGATCTCCTTATGCCGCCCGATGACCGGGTCCAGCTTGCCGGCCCGAGCCATGGCGGTCAGATCCACGCCTAACTGATCCAGAGTGGGTGTCTTGCTGGTGCTGCGAGGAGCTTGCTGTGACTGCATGGCACCCTGGTTAAGGATACGGGTCGTTTCAGCACGAGCCCGCTCCAGGCTCACTCCCAGGCTTTCCAACACCCCTCCGGCCACTCCTTCACCCTCGCGCAGCAGGCCCAGCAGCAGATGCTCTGTGCCGACATAGCTGTGGTTCAGACGGCGGGCCTCATCGACAGCAAGCTCGATAACCTTCTTCGCTCTCGGAGTCAGTCCCACCTCAGCCGAGCTCGTCTTCCCACCACGCCCGATGATGAACTCCACCGCAGAGCGGACTTTGCTCAGGTCAACATCAAGGTTCTGAAGCACTTTGGCCGCCACGCCGTCTGTCTCTCGCACCAGACCAAGGAGTATGTGCTCAGTACCGATGTAGTTGTGGTTGAACCTCTGCGCTTCTTCCTGAGCGTAGGTTAGAGCGCGACGCGCTCTTTCCGAGAACTTCTCAAACCTACTTGCCATTCGTACCTCACCCGCTCTCAATATAGCACAACAGGGGCGAAAAGGAAAGCAATTTGCTGGTCAATTTCCTCGTCAATTTCCTCGTCGACTTCGCTCGTTACATCCGAGCTGTTCCTTTCTTGCCTTTAGAATCATAGCCAGCCTGTCAAGGTGTGAGACTGAAGCAGCCCCACCGACCATCCACACATGGCCCAAAGTCCCTGGTGCGGTGGACCAGTAAGTGCAGGGTGAAGTTCGCGCTCTGCCGAGGCGCTATGCAGAATCTGCGCCACCCTCTCCCTCCTAGTTCACCGAGCCTCTCTGCCAAACCGCCGATGTGCCGCACAACGTTGCTTTTTCCCGCGCGACGCAATACACTAATATGGCACAAAGGCTCGATAGTTCGGAGACGGCAAGGAGGTCTAACTCAGTTGGCGAAGTTGGGGAATGTGGAGCGAAGGCGAGCGCGCAACAAGTCGGTGCGTAGCGCTATCAAGACTAGCCTCACCAAGGCCGAGAAGCTCATTTCTAAGAAGGAAGCTGAGGCGACCAGCGCGGAAATAGTCCAGGTAATAAGCACCTTGGACAGAGCAGCCAAGAAGGGAGTTATCCACCCCAATCAGGCTGCCAGGCGCAAGTCGCGCCTCATGAAGAAGCTGAGCCAGCCAAAGGAAGGTTAGAATCTGGTTTTGCCTCAGGCCGTCCGTGCGCGACACATTCGGCGGCCGATTGACAAGGTAGGCCGCCAAGTGATACCATCTTAGTTGCTCCTGATTGACAAGCTGCACGGCTTGTCCTAGAATAACTGGTTGTTTGTTATTCGGATCACCAGCACATTAAAAAGTGAATAGTGGCGTTTTTGTTGACTAATCAATGGTATTGCTCTTGGTGGAAAGGTCAAGCTACTAAGGGCACGTGGTGGATGCCTCGGTGTACAGGGCCGAAGAAGGGCGTAGTGAGACTGCGATAAGCCTCGGGGAGCTGTCTAACAAGCTTAGCCGGGGATACCCGAATTGGACAACCTGCCCAGGCAAAACTTGGGCACTCTTGGCTAAACACATAGGCCAAGAAGAGGGAACCAGGGGAACTGAAACATCTTAGTACCCTGAGGAAAAGAAATCAACAGAGATTCCCCTAGTAGTGGCGAACGAACGGGGAACAGCCTAAACCCTAAGGGAAGATTGGTCTTGGAACTTATGCCTTTAGGGGGTTGTAAGGCGTAGCAGCCTGATCCAAGTCAGGCACAGAGTAAGAAACCTTGACTCTAGCCAAAAGTCCCTGGAAAGGGCTACTCAAGAAGGTGATAGTCCTGTAGGCGAAAGGGTTGAGGCTCTGGTTACGTCCTTGAGTACCGCGGGACACGTGGAATCCCGCGGGAAGCTGGGGGGACCATCCTCCAAGGCTAAACACCCTAACAACCGATAGTGAACTAGTACCGTGAGGGAAAGGTGAAAAGCACCCCGGGAGGGGAGTGAAATAGAACCTGAAACCATGTGCCTACAAGCGGTCAGAGCCTGCCGCAAGGCGGGTGATGGCGTGCCTATTGAAGAATGAACCGGCGAGTTGATCTACGTCGCTAGGTTAAGCAACTGGAGTTGCGGAGCCGAAGCGAAAGCGAGTCCGAATAGGGCGTTGTGACTTGTTCACAGGTGGCGTGGATCAGACGCGAATCCGTGTGAGCTACCCATGGCCAAGGTGAAGCGGGAGTGAAATCTCGTGGAGGCCTGAACCGGTCAGTGTGGCAAAACTGTCGGATGAGCTGTGGGTAGGGGTGATATGCCAAACGAACTCGGAGATAGCTCGTTCTCCCCGAAATGTATTGAGGTACAGCCTCAGGGATTGAACTATGGAGGTAGGGCACTGGATGGGCTAGGGGGAGAGTATCTTACCAAACCCAACCAAACCACCAATGCCATAGCTTGTACCCTGGGAGTGAGACTGTGGGGGCTAAGCTTCACAGTCGAGAGGGAAATAGCCCAGACCATCAGCTAAGGTCCCCAAGATAGGCTAAGTGGGAAAGGAAGTGGAGTTGCTCAGACAGCCAGGATGTTGACTTAGAAGCAGCCATCATCTAAGGAGTGCGTAACAGCTCACTGGTCGAGTGATTCTGCGCCGACAATCCAACGGGGCTCAAGCCTATCACCGAAGCTATGGAATCGCCGCAAGGCGATTGGTAGGGGAGCGTTCTCTTCGCAGCGAAGTTTTGACGTGAGTCAGGGTGGAGCGTAGAGAAGTGAGAATGCCGGTATGAGTAGCGTTAAGGTGTGTGAAAAACACATCCACCGAAAGCCTGAGGTTTCCTATCCAACGTTAATCGGGGTAGGGTTAGTCGGGCCTAAGTTGAGGCCGAAAGGCGTAAGCGATGGACAGCTGGTTAATATTCCAGCACCGCTTGTCTCGTTAGGCTACTGGTGACACAGGAAGGTAGGTTGAGCGTGCCCATTGGACATGGTGCGTTCTTCCGACTTTGTCGGAAGGGAAGCGGAGGGGAGACCCGAGGCGACTCAACTGATCCTAGGCTGTCAAGAAAAGCCCGGTAGTTTGTGGCAAGCGTCCGTACTGCAAACCGACACTGGTAGGCAAGGGCAAGTACCCTAAGGTGGACGAGATAACCCTCGTTAAGGAACTCGGCAAGTTGACCCCGTAACTTAGGGATAAGGGGGCCCCACTTCGTGGGGCGCAGAGAAAAGGCCCAGGCGGCTGTTTAACTAAAACACAGGTCTCTGCCAAAGCGTAAGCTGAGGTATAGGGGCTGATACCTGCCCAGCGCCGGAAGGTTAAGGGGAGGGGTTAGAGGATCTTCGGAGAATCGAGGCCCTGAACCGAAGCCCCGGTAAGCGGCGGCCGTAACTATAACGGTCCTAAGGTAGCGAAATCCCTTGTCGGGTAAGTTCCGACCTGCACGAAAGGTGTAACGACCCGGGCGCTGTCTCAACGAGGGGCTCGGTGAAATTGAAGTACGCGTGAAGATGCGCGTTACCCGCGACGGGACAAAAAGACCCCGTGGAGCTTTACTATAATTTGGCACTGGATTAGGACTTGGCATGTGTAGGATAGGTGGGAGGCTGGGAAGCTCCGACGCTAGTCGGGGTGGAGCCAACGGTGAAATACCACTCTTGTTGAGTTTTGGTTCTAACCCTAGTGCAAGCTAGGGGACAGTGCCAGGTGGGTAGTTTGACTGGGGCGGTCGCCTCCCAAAAGGTAACGGAGGCGCCCAAAGGTTCCCTCAAGCTGGATGGAAATCAGCTGTTGAGTGTATTGGCATAAGGGAGCTTGACTGCGAGACTTACAAGTCGAGCAGGGACGAAAGTCGGGCAAAGTGATCCTACGGTTCTGTATGGAAGGGCCGTGGCTTATCGGATAAAAGCTACCCCGGGGATAACAGGCTGATCTTGCCCAAGAGTTCACATCGACGGCAAGGTTTGGCACCTCGATGTCGGCTCATCGCATCCTGGGGCTGGAGAAGGTCCCAAGGGTTGGGCTGTTCGCCCATTAAAGCGGTACGTGAGCTGGGTTCAGACCGTCGTGAGACAGGTCGGTCTCTATCTGTCGTGGGCGTAGGAGATTTGAGGGGAGCTCCCCGTAGTACGAGAGGATCCGGGGGGACAGACCTCTGGTGTGCCAGTTGTCGCGCCAGCGGCATCGCTGGGTAGCTATGTCTGGATGGGATAAGCGCTGAAAGCATCTAAAGTGCGAAGCCCACCCCAAGATTAGATCTCCCACTGGATAACCAGGTAAGACCGCAAGAAGACTACTTGCTTGATAGGCAGCGGGTGTAAGCGGAGTAATCCGTTCAGCTAAGCTGTACTAATGGTCGAGGGCTTGACCTTTCCTCCTAGAGAAATACCATAGTCACAGAATATGCCGCGGGGTGGAGCAGTGGCAGCTCGTCGGGCCCATAACCCGAAGGTCGTTGGTTCAAATCCAACCCCCGCTACCAGAAAATGAACGTGAGAACCCTCGGATTTCGGTCCGGGGGTTTTCCGTTTTTCCAGTTTTGCTAACACTTTGCTAACCAACTTCTGCAACCGCCCCGCCTTCCTTCTTGGGAGTCACCAAGTCAGCAAAGGCGGCAGCGGCTGCTTCCTGGAGGCCGGGGGCCACATGGGAATAGGTGTCAAGGGTTGTCCCTATGCTGGCGTGGCCTAGACGCTCCTGGACTATCTTGGGGTGAATACCCTGCTTCAACATCAATGAGGCGTGGGTGTGTCTGGCATCGTGGAATCGGACGCCGGCGAGGCCGTTCTGGCGTACCAGTTTGATCCATGTGCTAGTCACGGTGTCAGGCAGAAGTGGACTCCCATCAGACCGCGAGAACACCAAATCGTTATCTCCGAGAGGTTTTCCCAATAGGAGGCATACCGTCTTCTGCTGTTCAAGGTGGTCCCTCAGAACAGAACAGTGTATGTAGTCAGCGAGAGTGGGACACTCAGGTCTCTGGAATTAGCGTACACTTGAGAGGCTGCTATCCTGCTTCCTGATCGCCCTATTGTAGTTCTTTCTGGCCTGTAGTGTCTTGGTCTTCGCCTCCTTTCTCTGCTGTATTATGCCCAGGTACCTACCTGTGTAAGCATCGTACGGGGTGATGTTGCCCAAGCCCTCATGGTAGCGCTCGTTGTTGTAGTAATGGACAAACGGCCTGATGGCGGCCTCCAGTTCGCTGGGCATGTCATAGGAAACCAGGCCAACTTCTCCCCTTAGGGTGCGATGATACCGCTCTATCTTCCCATTGGTCTGGGGATGATATGGTGAAGCGATGATATGCCTGATGCCTACCAGTCTAAGATACTCACCGAACTGCCTAGACAGGTACCCCGGGCCGTTGTCGGAGAGTAACGCTGTCCTGTCCTCGATAGGCACGTCACTCATGCCAGTCGCGTCTACTGCCTGTTGCACCACATCGATCAGTGAACCCGCTGCCATGTCTGACTTGAGGTCCCAGGCCAGTATGTACCGGCTGAAGTCATCCATCACTGTTACCATGTAGTACCAGCCCCAGCCCGTTACCCTGAGATAGGCGCAGTCAGTAGCCCAAAGCTCATTGGGGCCCTTCGTCTTCCGGCGGTATTCTTTGCCCGCCTCAAAACCGACTATCTCAGCCGGCTTGATCAATCCCTCGCGCTTCAAGACACGGTAGACAGTGCTCTCAGAGACATAGGAGCCCTCGTGGTCGACCATTCTCAAAGCGAGCTGCCGAGCTGAGAGTTCCGGGGAAGCCCGTGCCTGGGCTAGAATTGCCGATTCCTCCTCAGGCCTCAGCTTGTTCCAGGGTGCAGCTGAACCGCCCTTCTTGTCATCCAGTCGCCCTTCGTCTTCCCTCTTCAGCCATCGATAATAAGTGCTCTTAGGCAGTCCAAGTTGCCACAGCGCCCGCCGCCGGGACAGCCCGGAACCTGCCACCAGAGCCAGAACCGCGCTCTTCTCCACACCACTCACGCGAGCATACCTCCCCTTTATTCCAGCTCTGGTACCGCCGTTTTTTTGAGAACATGGACCTGGAGAGACAACTCGGCCACCAACTGCTTCAGCCTCACATTCTCCCGCTTGATCCTGTCCACTTCGGTCTTGGTGGCATCCCGGGTAGTGTCATTCTGAAGGCGCTCTTTGCCGGCTTCCATGAACTCCTTCAGCCAGGCATAGTAGGTAGTGGGCCGGATACCTTCCCGGCGGCAGAGGTCTCTGATGGGGGTGTCGTGCCGGAAACCCTCCAGCACAATGCGGATCTTCTCTTCAGCGGTGAACCTGCGGCGGGTCACCCTTCTAATGTCCCGGATGAATCTCTTGGTCTCGTCCGTCCTGGTCTCAGCCAGACGGGCCTTATCTGTAGCTCCCAAGGCTCACTCCTTTCTGACCTACTCTAGTGTCTCCGTAGAGCAGGAGCAAGCCTCAAAGTGTCCACTAAGTCATGCCTTCAACCTGTCCCACTTTCCCCGACGCTTCACAATAATTGCCTTGT
>Ga0315291_10004235_pt1 | contig 18321 bp, 22 predicted proteins | sample YL17G12_20_MG_FD_203070 | JGI IMG/M metagenome (GOLD analysis project Ga0315291, IMG submission 203070) | Sediment microbial communities from Yellowstone Lake, YNP, Wyoming, USA - YL17G12_20 | ecosystem: Environmental > Aquatic > Freshwater > Lake > Sediment | place: USA: Wyoming | collected...
ACTGTTGAAGCAATCGTTGGAAACGCTGGAAACACCGAGCCATTCCTCAAGAAACTTCACGACGCCGGAATACTCGGCAGAAAATTGTTTGACAAGATCGTGATTTGCCCGAAAAGCAATTCCGCGAGCGTCTCAATCCACTATTGCTGCCCTTACTGCAAATCTTTTGACATTCAAAAAAGCTCTCTGATCGAACACGTCAAATGCGGCTACATGGATGTCGAGGAGAATTTCCGCAAAAGTGGAAAACTGATATGCCCCAAATGCCATGAAGAACTGAAAAGGCCCGATGTAGACTACAGAAGGGCAGGAATTTGGTGTGTCTGCAAAGACTGCGGCAAGAGTTTCGACATACCCCTAACTGGACTATTTTGCAGAGACTGCCACTTGAATTTCACGTTTGAAGATGCAGTCATCAAAGACATCTATTCCTATCGCCTGAAAGAAGAAGCAAAACAAGAGGCAGGTTTAGGCTGGGTCCTCGTCGCACCCGTAAAAGAATTTCTCACCGAGATCGGAATGGACGTCGAGGGACCAGCTTTCCTCAAAGGCAAATCAGGGGCCAATCACATGTTTGACGTAGTTGCCAGAAGCAAGGATGCATCGGGAAAAGCGACAGTGATAGACCTGGCAACTTCATTAGAAGGTTCAGTCTCTGAACAGCCCGTCATCGCTCTTTTCGCAAAGATCTTTGACGTGTCACCGCAACGCGCCTTTTTGGTGGCGATTCCTCGAATGAACGACAACGGCAAGAAAATGGCTGAACTATATAACATCAGAGTGATCGAAGCCAGAGACCAGAAAGAAGCAGTAAGATCCTTGGCAAAGATGATTAAGAAATAGGTCGAATTACCCAACTTCTGGTGGTTACGACTCAATGCGTATTTACTGTATGTTGATGACATCGCCTCTAACGCATCGGATCGTTTAAGGCGCTTTGTAATAGTCTGCAATGTGTGTCCCTCTGGCGGTTACCATGTCAACATAGTATAATGCGCCAGAGACGGGAGTCATGGAGATGTTCAGCCAACGGCTTTCTCCAATTTCCAAACTGAAAGGTTTCGTAAAGATTTGAGCTGTGTGATTTACGTAGACAGCTGAGATGTGAACGGCAACTTTCCCAACGTTCCGCAAATACGCGTTGATGCTGTGACTCGGGCTGTTGAACCAAACATCTTCCACGATTATTCGCTCGCTCATTTCGTCTCGAAGATTTGTCGTGACGACGTACGTTGCGGTTGTGGCTATCGCCATGGCAGCCACTGCAACAACAGTAAGCAACAAACTGCTCAGTACAGGAGTTATCGCCCTCTTATCGGTGAAGATCGATCCCTTTCTCGACATTTCTCTTCCTCACATGAAGATTTTCAGCGCTAAGTACCCGCATAACATCATAATCAGACAGTGCTTCAACCCAGCTATGACGGTGCCTTCGCCCATTTTTCCTGCAACAAGCCCTCCGAAGAACGCTTGAATCGTGGTCATATGAAAAAACATCCTCTTCATATCTTCTGGAGCCATCACTGTTGTTCCATGCGACGGCAACTGCTCTAAGTTGACGAAAAATGACTTAAAAAGCAAGATTATCGTGAAAAGGAAAACCAGGAACGCAACATAGATTATTGCGATGTAGGGTCTGGTTTGAGTTCGACGTTCCTTATCCAACAACAGTGTCGTTTGTATGAATTTTCCCGTTGGGTCGAACACTTTTTCAACATGTCCTCCCGAACGGCTTGCTTCGATTATCATGGGGACAATCCTCTGTACCAACACCGTGTCAACGCGTTTTCCGAAGGCTAGGAGTGCTTCTTCAAAACTCGTTCCCCATGAAATCTGCGTCGTCATCTTTCTTAATTCCACGGTAAGGGGACCATAATCCCTTTTCGCAGCTTCTTCCAAGGCTTGAGGCAAAGTCATGCCTGTCTCTTGAGCTTGAACGATGCTTCTGAATAGGTCTGGAAGATGTTGGTCTATGGCTCTTTTCCAACGATAGTCAACATAAGTGAGAATCGCGGGGGGAAAGACAGCAGCGATTATCGCAAAGAACACCAACTCGTCGAAAGTCGACGTTCCCCAGAAAATGAGGACACCGAATAGGATTATGGCGATAGCCGACGCTGCCGAAATGATCCACGAGAGTTTCTTTAACTTTGGATCGATCTTTGACATTTTGATCACTGTTTCGGTGAGGACGCGTCGAGGATGATCAGGAACACTGTTGCCCCTAGGGGGATCGCGATATAGGTGAGCAGGTTCAAAAGGAGAACCGGGCTCAGTATGCCCAAGCCACCACCGCCAAGCATCGCCATCACAGTCAACATTATGACCATCATGAGAGGACCCGTCAATAGAATGGCTACGTAAAACTCTGCAAGCATCGACAGTGTGTCTGAGTATTTCTTGAGTTTCATTCTCTTCAACTTCATGTACTGGGCGGACCTTCCGCGTAAATAAGACGAAAGATTACCGCCTGAATGAATTGTTGATATGAAACCTTCCACCAACTCCCTATAATGTTCTGACGGCGTTCGTTTCGAAGCTTCCTGTAGAGCGGATATCACATCCAACCCGAACAAGTTCACATCTCTGACGACATCTTTGGCTTGCGAAGACATCGCCAATGGCACTGGAAGACCAGCTATTGACTTGAAAACGCTTTCTGGGGAAACACCTGCACTCGTAAGAATCGCCATATACCCCGTTGTAAACGGCAACTCATCTTCCAACTGTCTCTTGACGGCATCTGCGCGATAGACAGGATACCCGTAGAATCCCATTGTAGTGACGGCACCCGCAAAGAGACTTCCCCCAAACCCGAAAAGAAATGCTGGAAGCAAAGGGATCTCAAACGCGAAAAAAGTCACAATTGGGACAATCGCGAGAATGAAAAGAGACGTCAAAATCGAGCAGAAGACTGTCAAGCTGACGTAAGCTCTGAAACTCACTTTCATTTCCGACCTCTGAAGGTTACGGTCGAGACCTTTGAAAATTGGCAGAAGACGCACTGCCTTTTCTCCGATAAGTTCGAAGGCAGCTGTCACGAACCTCTGCTGAAGACTCGAAGCGCTTTTCATCTGAGTCCCACTCTGGCTTTCTGGAAAACCCGTTCCGAGTTCGCATAGTATTCTCGGATCACGTTTGCAACCTCCGTGTGACGTCGCACGCCTTCACGGGCCATCCAGTCTAAGACCGTCTGTCTTCGGTACAGTTCTCTCTTAACGTCTTCTTCACTGATTCCCAGCTTTACGATGTGTCTCTCGAGGAGAACGCTTTTCTTCAAAGATGAGAACTTGTCGAATTTCGGATTCCACGCGCTGATCTCCTCAGTTTTGATGTTTCCCTTCTCCGCGTCGTACCCGAGGACTTCTGTTGTCGTGTTAACTCTTCTGGCAGGTCTTCCATCAACCTCCGTCCTCTTCATAACCATCACGACGTTAGTCATGGCAACGAGTGGTTTCGGTATGTTCATCGGCTCAGATTCCAGACGGTTCATCGCAGCTTCAACTGATTCCGCGTGGAGTGTGCACATACCCAAGTGGCCTGTTGCCATGGCTTGGAAAAGCGTGTAAGCTTCTTCTCCACGAACTTCTCCGACAATGATATATTCTGGTCTTTGTCTCACTGCCGCTTTCAACAAATCAAACAGTGTTATGCCGCCGTTTCTCTTGTCCTCGTGTCCAAAACCAAGCCGTACAACAGAGGGAATCCAGTTTTCATGCGGAAGGTTGAGTTCTTGCGTGTCTTCAACGCTGACAATCTTCATCTCCGGCTTGATGAACATCGAAAGACAATTGAGCATAGTGGTTTTTCCAGACGCCACGCCACCTGCCACGAGGACCGAAGCTCTGTTTTCTATGATATACCATAGGTAGGCAGCCGTTTCCGAAGAGATGGTTCCTAGAGCAATCAGATCAGAAATCGTTAACGGGTCTACCCTGAAACGCCTGATCGTGAAAGTGGAACCCCTTTTCGTGACTTCTTTCCCATACGTCAATTGCACACGACTGCCGTCTGGAAGTGATGCATCCAAAATCGGCGAGGCAATCGAAATGTTCTTCCCAGAAAGATACGCCATGCGCACTATGAAGGAGTCAAGCTCTGATTCTTCTTTGAATATGATGTTTGTAGGGATTGATTCGTACATCCTGTGCCAAACATAGATCGGGATGTTCACTCCATCGGCCGAGATATCTTCAATAAGGTGATCCTTCATTAAGGGGTCAATTTTCCCGTAGCCTATGAAATCCCTGATGACATAGTACGCGAGTTTGTCGATAGCTTCTGGCGCGATTTTAATGCGGTACTTTCTAATGATTTCATTCGTCTTCTTCCTGAGGTAATCTTCCGCTTTCTTTTTGGTCTCTATTTCCTTGAGGTTGACATCGATTTCTTCCATGAGAAGACTCTTTAGTTCTTTCAGTTGTTTCTCTTCCTCTTTCTGAAGCGTCGGCTCGATGATTTCATACCGCGTCTTCTGAGTTTCTGGATCATTGATTATCGCCGCGTAAACATACGGTTCCTGTATCAGATACGCTTCCCTGAAAGCCGTTGGCTTCTTCGGTCCACTCTCCACGATGACGCTTGCAGTTGTTTCCTCTAGAATATTCGAGGTCTTAGGTTCTTCCGTAGTATTCACTGTCCCGTTCTATGCAGTGTTTTCTTATGGTTTCAAGAATATATGACATATTGAGTCTTAATAAGTTATATGCATGTCCAATCCTTAGCGCACTTAACTCATGTTAAACTTAATAAAAGGCAAGCATACGTACTATTTGAGGGGCAACAACATGCGTCAAGCAACCAAAGAAGCAAAGGGACCCAGAAGAACAAAATCCCGAAGAAATAAACCGGCAAAGACACCGAAATCTCCGAGAACCTTCTCAAGCGTGACAAAGAGACCAAAATCAAGGCTCGCCGGTTCAAAAAAGGGCGCCCTTTTCTGTCCAAAATGCGGGTCAACCAATCTTTTCTGGGCTTCAGGTCTCCCGCATCTCTGGTCCATCTGGGAATGCCGAAATTGCGGGTATCGCGGAGCATTCATAGTAAGAGACGGTGAGATGGCAGAGAAAGTCCGCGAGAACTACGCGAAAAGAACGGTCAGACATTAAGAAACGTTTCAGCGAATCGATACTTCTTCCTGCATCCAGACTATTCTATCGTTGCGTGTCTCCGCTTCAAATCTGCTTCGGTCCGCCCCAGCCTGTGCATTAGTTCCACGACAAGGCTGTCCAGGAAAACCATACTGTTGATCTCAAAGATGCTCCCCAAAGGAGTCAGAGGTTCGCGTTCACCTATTATTTGCCTCGTCAAATAATCTTCTTCTTTCGGCATGTCCGCTTTTGTCTTGCCTGTTACTGAGACCACCAAATCCGCCATCTTGCCCAGAGGCGATTTGGGAAATGACGTGATTGCCACAACTTTAGCACCAATGTCCTTGGCGGCAGAACATGCTGTCAGAACCATTTTTGTCGCACCCGTTCCTGAAATAGCAATTACCAGGTCTCCATTCTCAGCTGCAGGCGTTATCGTTTCGCCCAAAAAATACACGTTGAACCCCAGGTTCATAAGGCGCAACGCAAATCCTCTTGCAACGAACCCGCTTCTTCCCATGCCGACCGTGAAGATTTTCCTGTCTCTTGACTCGAGCATGAGGTCGATAAGCTTCTCAACATCCTTCATATCAAGATCTTCGATCGACTTCTTGATACACCCAACGATTTCATCAGCCGCAGCCTGCAACCACTTCAGCTTTTTCAGTCCCCCAAGTCCGTTTACAACAACGTGACGATTAAAAGGATTATGCCTCATAACAACTTTGAGAGAATGTCAAACATGGTAGGAATGTGAACGTAGAAGCGAACGTAGACCGTCGCCACAAGGAGCAGAATCGTAAGTCCCACCAGCGCAACATCGCCTTTATGCATCTTAAGCACGTAAAGATTAGTCCTCTTTTTTGTCGCCCCCCAAGCTCGGGATTCCATCGCTTCCGCCAACTCGAGACTCCTGCGGATTGCGCTGACAATCAACGGTATAAGAATAGGAATATAATTCCTGATTCTCTTCAGAAAGTTGCCGCGCTCAAGCTCTAACCCTCTTGCTTTCTGAGCATCCATTATCGTCTGCGCCTCCTCCGCCAAAACCGGCACAAAACGCACAGCAGTCGTGAAGGCGAACACGAACTCGTATGGTACGTGAGTCTGCTCCAACGCCAAACCTAAATGGTCGGGTGACGTTGTCAGGAAGAAGACCGAAAACGATTCGACAAGCACCACGAAACGCAGGGTCAAGGCTGCCGCCCTTTCAACGTCGTTTGGTACAACATTGTAGTTAGCACCGATGAAAGAGAAAGCAAAGTTAGTCAAGAAAATGACAGTAGCGAGGAACGCGGCTCCACGCATTGAACGTTGCCACTCGCGTCTAACCCTGGCCAGAAGCACAAAGGGAATCTGAATGAGGAACAGCGCGATTAAGGGGATCAATTCCCAAAAGATGATTGCCGCGGCAAAAATGGCGCACACATAAACAAACTTCATCCTCGGGTCTAGACTGTGGATTGGCGAGTAGACTTTCCGAAACTTGAGTCCACTGAAAACGCTCATCTTTTGCGTTTCTCCACAAAGTCTAAGAGAATTCTCTGTGCATCGTAGACTTCAATCACGTTCTTTGGCAGTTCAAAGCCTGGCAGGTTCAGAAAGATTTGCGCTATCTGCGGCGGAACTATAGATGCCCTTTCCAGAACCACTGGATCTGTCAAGATTTTTCCAGCTTCTCCATCGGCGATGATTTGTCCATCAAGCATCAAGAGGACTCTCGGGTTACATTCTGCCACAAACTCGACATCATGCGTGACCATCACAATGGTCCTCTGCTGAGTCTTCATTTGCAGAATGAACTGCCTCAACTTTTCCTTCTGCTCATAATCCTGCCCGATCGTGGGCTCGTCAAGTATCAATATCTTGGGATCCCATGCCAAAACTGAGGCCAACGCAACACGTTTTCTTTCGCCGCCACTGAGCATGAAAGGCGAAGTCTTTCTGTACTCAGACAACCCCAAGAGGTTCAGCGCCCAATTGATTCTCTTTTCTATTACGTCTTCGCTGAACCCGAAGTTTTTCAAGGCGAAAGCGATTTCTTCTTCAACGGTTTCGCTGAAGAGCTGGTGGTCCGGGTTCTGGAACACGAAGCCCACGTCTCTCGCCAGTTTTGCCACGGTTGTCTTCGTCGTTTGTTGGTCGTCGACGAGGACTCTGCCTTGGTTTGGTTTGAGGAGACCGTTGAAGTGTTTAACCAGTGTGGTCTTTCCAGCACCGTTCTGGCCCATGATCGCCACGAATTCGCCATCTTCGATCGCTAAAGACACATCTTTGAGAGCTTCGACACCGTTCGGATAAGTGAACCGGACGTGTTCAACTTCGATCATCCTCGGTTCAGAGCCTCCTTGAACAAGTCTGCCATTTCGTCCGAAGACAAGGGCAGCGTGTCGCCCAGTTTCATTCCGCTCTTTCGCAGCAATTGGTAGAGGCGCGTTGCTTTCGGAATGCCGACGCCGATTAACCGAGTTTCTTCCGAGCGCAGTATTTCCCTTGGGTCACCGTCCATAGCGACGTTTCCTTCGTTCATTATGATTATGTGGTCTGCATATTTGGCCGTCAAATCTAGCCTGTGTTCAACGAGCACTACGGTTATGCCTAGACTCTTGTTCAACTGATGGATCACTTCGAATATCCTTCTGGCGCTTAAGGGGTCAAGGAACGACGTTGGCTCGTCTAGAACGATTAACTCAGGCTGCATCGCCAGAACCGAGGCTATTGCCACCCGTTGCTGCTGCCCCCCTGAAAGCTCATGCGGAGCCCTATCTTTGATGTCTTCGATGCCCGTAAGCTTGAGCGCCCAATCAACTTTTTCCCGCATCTCTTCCCGCGAGACTCCAAGGTTTTCAAGCCCAAACGCAACGTCTTTCTCGACGGACAAAGCGAAAAGCTGATTTTCTGGGTTCTGAAAAACGAGTCCCACGTGTCTTGCCAGCTCATAGATAGGATGCTCAATTATGTTCATCCCTGCCACATGGATTGTGCCTTTCATTTCGCCTTGATAGAAATGCGGAATTAAGCCGTTGAAGCATCGGCAGAGCGTCGTCTTTCCGCAACCGCTTGGCCCAGTTATGAGTGTGAATTCGCCTTTCTCTATCTTTATGGACACGTTCTTGATTGATTGCTTTGATCCGCCTGGATACGTGTACGTGAGGTCTTTTGTTTCGACGAGTGCCATCGGGTATGTGCCTGCCAATGTTGAAGCGGACTCAGTTTCATTTAAGAGTAGCTACCTATTTATGGCTAGACAGCTTTTCCTTCAAAAGCAAAATGCACCGTTTGAGTCCGATTTCAACGTCTCCTTCGCCGTTAACACCGGCTGCTGTCGAGTGTCCCCCTCCCATACCGTGGAGATATTCGCCCAACGGCTTTGCTATATCTCTTCCGAGATGGATTTTTGTTTGTTTGAAAAACTCGAGTGAACTCCGCATGCTTATCTCGATTTTCTGGTTTTTTGCCCCAGCCACGACTCCAACGTGCGCACCCAACTCGACGAGTGCCCGAGCGGCTGAAGCTTCATATGCACTGACGTGGGATAGGGCAATTATCCATTCACCGACTTTGAAGAGTCTGGTTCTTCTTGAAGCCTTCAGCCTTGCAACGCGTTCGGAGAAGTCCATTGGAAGCGAAAGCATTGCAAGTGTTTCCTGCGCATTGACGCCTGCGTCGATGAGTTCAGCGATATTCTTAAGCGTGCTCGAGCTGGCCAAGACAAAGTGACGCGTGTCGAACGATATTCCCAGAAAAATTGCTTTGGCTTCGTTCTGGTCAGGTTTCAGGTTCATCTGCTTGTAGAAGCCGTATATGATCTCACACGTGGAGGATGATTCTTCATTGGTTACGCAGACGGTTGCGAGTTTTTCCGTTTCTGGATGGCTCGCATGATGATCGATAACGACTATCGGCACTTTGAGATTCCGCACTTGGTCCCCGAGGTTGTCCAATTGCTGGATCGTGTTGGTGTCCAGCAGCACTATGACATCGGCTTTTTCCAAGGTAGGCTGTTGTTTGACTTCAATGGGTATGTATTCGAGAAGGTGTCTTGAAAGACGGCTGATTCCTTCGGCGGCTCCGATCTCGATTTCTACATGGGGGCGTAGCTTCTTGACCAAGCCTGCAAAAGCGTAGGCCGAACAGATCGCGTCTGGGTCGGCGTTGTGGTGGCAGAGCAAAACGATAGACGTGGCGCCGATCGTGTCCAGAAGATTCGCTATTTCCGTGAATGACATGCTAGTCCCTTCAGGTATTCTTTCGCCGCTGCAAACGCCTGTTTGACCGCGGTGTTGCAGAGTTGCTGCACGTCAAAATCTTTCACAGACGATGACAGCTGTACGTCGATGTCGACTGTCAACCTTAAAGGTTTCGTGCCTTCTGCCTCGGCGCTTATGTTTAGGGCATCGATTTTTTTTGGAGGAACTTGGGCTAGAACGTGTTTTCTGGCGGCTTCTTCAGCGATCGAACATACTTTTTCGATTTGTTCACCGGTCAGGTCTGGGAGACCGAGTTCTTCCACGGTTTCACCTAGGCCTTTTCGTTGCTAGGTAGGCGGAGAGACGGGGCTCAAATCTTGCTGCAGTTTGGTTTGAACGTCTTTGACTTGGACTCGTAGTCTTTCTTCTTGCTTTCCTAGAACTGTTACTCTGGTGTTGAGCAGTTCTTTCCTTTCGTTCAGGTCAGCCATGACTTTGGCTCTGTCTGATTTTATCAACAGTGAGCCCGTCGCTTTGTATATGACTGCTTCATCTGTCAGTTTCTGAAGTTCTTCCATGGCTTGATTAATTTCCATCTGTTCCAATTCTACCTGTTGCTTCTGACCCAAGACCGACTGTAATGTCTGTTGAAGCTGCTGCAGTCTCAGAAGGCGCTCCTGAACTTGGGGGGGAAATCCTGAGAGTTCGTCACTCACCTTTCATCCATCCGTCTGCACAACGATTGGACAAGCCATTAATTAACATTTTCTCAGAGGCCAAACCTGATTTCATAGCTATTGCGTTTTCAATACTTCAAGAACGTCCAGAATGGAGCCTATCCACCGCAGATAGGCGTTAAGAGAAGCGCGCAAAGCAACAGTGTCGTCAGCTTCTACATTCAGAACGAGAGAATTGCCTTCTCTCTCCAAGACCGTTCCTGCACGACGGGTCGCTGGGTTTCTTACTTCCGGTCCTAAAGCGTTTAGCACCACCTGCAACTGTTCTTCGGCTGCAAACCTTAACCGCACAGTTGCCTTGGCTTTCATTAATCGCGGTCTCACATGATCCTAAGGTCAAAAAAGTGATTCTCAAATCTCTAAAAAGGGAGGATGATTAGGCGGTTTCCTCTTCTGCTTCTTCTTCCGCCTCTTCCTTGACTGGTTCTTCAACTGGTGCTCCTTTGGCTGAACGCTTGGCAATTACTCCGAGCTTTGTGATTGGTGTATATGCTCCGCCTGTGTACGTGAAACCACACTTTCGACATTTCCAGACGCCGACGCTTTGTCTTTTGACTCGGGGCAAACCGCATTGAGGACACCTGTGCGGTTTCTTCATTTCCGTTATTACTTTGATGTAGCGTTTTCTAACCGTTGAGCCGTAGCGAGGTCCTAGGCCTCGTGTCGGCCCGACTTTTTTGGTTCTCGGCATGGGGCTCTCACCAGTTGAGTTTCTTGCGTAATTCCTTGGCTTTGTCTTTGGCCAGTTTTGCCGCTTCCATTATTTGTTGGGGTTCGAAATATCCGCTTCCGCCTTTCTGTATCGCGCATATGTTGCCATCATCGTCGATGGCGAACGAGATTCTCGCGTCCATTACTTGCTCTTCTTCTCCGATTGGGTCGACGACAAGCTTGTCCCCTATCTTCGCTGTGGTCACGGTTATCGGGTGCTTCCTAATTGGGAGTTGTTCATAGCCTGGTTTGATTTTGACTTCGCCGTCTTTGATCTCGTAGTTGGCCATTTTCGTGTTTATGAGTGCGGACACAGCGGCCAGGGCCGAGGCGTCGATCAAGTTTCCGTCGTGATTCAGGACGTAGATGTCGATGAATACCACGAAAACTTTCTTTCCAGGTTCAATGACCAATTTCTCAGTGTTTATGGCTTTTGACTCTCTGATTCCTCTGTCAACGATTCTTGCAAGCTCGATTGAGTCTTCGTTAGGCGGGCCTGCCTCAAATTCAGGTGACGCTATTGGTGTGAGTTCAGCGTTTACGGTCATGACGCCGTCGTTCGGGGTATCGGGGAACGGTTCTCCTGTTTCCACTTTGACGCCGACAACCACCTCTGTCTTTCCTAAGAGCACTCTTGCTGAGCCTTCTGCCTTTTCGATCAGGCCTGGTTCGATCTTCATTTCACGGTATTCTTTCAAGCCTCTTCCGTCAGCACGTTTTTCGTTGGCAATTAACTCTGCGATCTGTTTCTGTTTCACACGTGTGACTATTGATGCCATTATTCTTCAGCCTCCTCTTCATCCTTGTTTTCTTCGCTTACATTCACGTATTTCGTCTTTAATGCCTCCTTTTGCATCGTGTAGATTTTCCTGCATCCTTCGAGGGCCATGTTGACGGTGGTCTCAAATTCTTCTTGATTTAGTGTTCCGTCCATCTGTAGGAGCGTTACGGCGTTCAAATTCGGCATAAACGCCACGGGAACATCGGCAGCGCCTAGTTTGTCTTCGGTATCCATCAGGTCCAGCACTATCGTGTCGTCCACCTTGCCTGCAGCACATGCGGCCACCAGGTCCCGCATTGGAATGCCCGAGTCTGCGAGAGCCAACGCTGCTGCGGTTATGCTTGCGCATCTTGTTCCTCCGTCCGCTTGGAGCACTTCCACGAAAACATCAACCATTGTACGTGGGTAGTACTCTAAGAAAACTGCGGGTTCAAGACACTCTCTTATGACCTTCGAAAGTTCAACCTCTCTTCTTGAAGGTGCGGGTGACTTGCGCTCCTGAACAGAGAATGGTGCCATGTGGTACCTGCATTTTAGGACTGTTCTGTCTTGAAGTGACAGGTGTTTGGGGTGCACTTCTCTTGGCCCGTACACTGCGGCAAGAATTTTGTTCTTTCCGTGTTCAACGTACGCTGAGCCATTCGCGTTTGGTATTACGCCTACTTCAAGTTTTACGGGCCTCAGCTCGTCTGGTTTTCTTCCGTCGAGTCTCAGGCCTTTCTTATCGATCAATTTTTCGGGTTTATCGTTCATTTCTCTTTTTCCTCCTTTTTGGATTTCTCATCTTTTAGCATCTGGGTTATGCGGTCGGTCAGGCCGCTGGTATGGGACTCCTGTTCTATCTTCAATATTGCCCTCATCGCTAATTGTTCGTCTTCAAGGGTTTTTCCTGTTATTAGAACGACTCCGTTGAGTCCTAGGATGACGTTGCATCCTGTTTCTTGTTTTATCATGGAGATCATTGAGCCTTTTCTTCCGATCACGCGGGGGATTTTTGTCGGCGTGATCTTGAGTATCTGTCCACGGGTGATTTTGCCGAGCCCTGGTTCGGCGACCGTGAGCTGTGGGTCGTGCGTCCTGTCGTAGGAGACGATTTTTGCGACTATTAGGTCTCCTGCGTCGAGAACTTGTGGTAAGTCGTCTTTTTGCGGTTTGAACGGTCTGCTTAGGACGTCTGATGCTCTCAGGAGCGCTATGTACGGAGAGTTGATGTCGACTGTCCATCCGTTGAACCCGACTTCTGTTATGGTTCCGATGATTATGTCTCCAGTTCTCGGGACGTAAAAGGCTTTCAACGCGACTACGTCGATCCTTTTTGTTTCATACTCGACTATTCCGACGCGTGCCGCGTAGATTTTGCCTTTTTCCATGAACGTGTTCTCTCCGGCGATGTATTCGCCTTCTGCGATGAGGTCTCCAGGGGTCACGAGTTGTCTTTTTTCTAGAAGTATTGGCATTTTCTTACACCTCTTCTTTCATAAAAGTTTTTAATGGACTACTTTTGCTTCCCCGGTTCCTTTTGTTATTTCTCCAAGTTTGTCTAGGAACGGGGCGTAGGATCCTGCTGGCATTTCTAGGGTGCCGTACCATGAGCCGTCGGCGCGCCATTCTTCGTGTTTGATGGTTCCGAAGCCCTTTATGGCTCCGTAGGCTTTGACCGAGTATGTTGCTGGGATTGTTACGCCTAGTGTTATTTGTTCCATTTTTAGGGGCAGTATGATTCTTAGGGCTTTGATTATTTCTTTTGCTTGTTCTTCGACGGGTTTGAACGGGTCTATTGAGTAGCGTATTTGTTCCATCGCGTTTTCTATTCGTGTCGGTGGGTGTGGGAGGTTTGTTTTTGGGTCGACGCTTTGTCTTGATATGAAGTCGATGATTTGTTTTCTTTTGTCTTCTGTCATTTTTCTGCGTTGTTCTGTGGTGAGTTGTAGTGTTCCTTTTGTGAGTATGGTTTCTGCGATTTTCAGTGAGTCTGTTGTTGCAAAGGCTTTGCGGAGGTTTTCTTCTGAGGCTCTTGTGCCTTTGTTGGCGTCTGCGAAGATGGTTTCTGCGGCTAGAACTTCGGTTATGCCTGAGATTTTGCCGTTGCGGTAGTCTAGGGCTTTTTGTGGTTTGACGAGAATTTCAAAGTGTTCGTTGTCTTTGGTCATGCGGGCAACGGTGTACTTGTCGCTCATCGAGTTGTCACTTGCCCGCGCCTAGGTCCTTCATTATGGGTTCGACTTTTTCGTCGTTGAGGATTTCCATTTTCTTTGTGTCTGCTGGTATCGCGGCTATTTTGATTCTTGGGGGTAGTTGTCTTGCTTCTAAGGCTTTTACTAGGCATTTGACGACGAGTTTTGTGGCGTCTTTGAGGTTCATTTCTTCTTTGTATTCTTCTTTGAGTATGTTGAAGACGGTTTCTCTTCCTGCTCCTTCTGTTCTGGCTTTGTATCCTCTGTAGGTTCCGCTTGGGTGGGTTCCGAAGACGCGGTTTCCTGTTTTGTCTACTCCGGCGAAGATCATTGATACGCCGAAGGGTCTTACGCCTGCGTGTTGGGTGTATAGTTGTTTGATGTCGCAGATTCGTTTGGTGACGACTTCTGTGTCGATGGGTTCGTCGTATGTGAGTTTGTTTGATTGGGCGTGGACTCTGGCTTGGTCTATGAGTATTCTTGCGTCTGAGCTTAATCCCACGATGGCTGCGCCTACGTGGTCGTCTATTTTGAAGATTTTCCATGAATATTGTGATTCTTCGAGGGGGTCGACGGTTTCTTCTGCTCCTATGATGACCCCTCCTGAGCAGCTTATGGCTAATATTGTGGCTCCACGGTTGACTAATTCCATGGCGTATTCAACTTGGAAAAGTCGACCGTCTGGTGAAAAAACAGTTATTGCGCGGTCGTATGCGCCTGGTGCTGCAAATACGGACATTTATTCATTCCTCACAGTATCCTAACTTTTGCAGTTTCTCATATGACTGCTTGACTAAAAACCTTTCCTATGTTCGTTCTAGACTTTAATATGACTGGTTACTTGGGGTTTTTTGAATTGGATTGCGTTGTTGTAGGTGTGCGCGTGTGGCAGCTTGTTCAACATGGAGTATGGGTTAAGAACAGTTGATAGCAGCCTACCCCCTAGGGCTATGTGGTAACGGGTTTGGTAACAATGAATGGTGTCTACCCCCCTCCCCCTAGGTTTTTGGCGTACACCGTGCTCGTTGGGGATGTTTGTGTGGAGCTTTGTGTAGCGATGTGTGGAGAAAAATGTGAGGATGCATGTTGAATCATGCACGGTTTCTTGATGGCCAGCTGTTATGGCAGCTTTTGGATTGAGAGTACTGTTCTTAAGGAACGAAAGACCAACATGGAAATCATGGGTCGCTAAACTTCTGAACTGACGTGTGTTATGCAAGATTCTTAGGACAGAGCGAAAATTGAGATTCTGGGCAACAAAACACCGATCCCATCCAAAAATGGCACAGCAGCCTCTTATTTTTCGGTGCTATAAAAAAAGGGAAAAGTTGAGTTAAGCCTGAGTATCCGGATGTCGAATCTATGCTGGTGGTTTGTGTATCTGAATGTTACCAGCCAGTATTGGATCGCCCAAGCTGCCGCCTAAGTACACGCCATTGAGCTTGATGTAGAATATGTCATTTTTGCCCGGTTCGCCATGGTCTTCAACGTAAACATCGACCATCCGTCCAGAATAGACGTCTAGTCCACCGAACTTGGCTTTCAGCATTGGCCAAGGCTTGTTTCTTGGCTCATCCTGCCAGACTTCTAGGTAGATTAGATCGTGCACGTGCACATGCTGGCCAGTAATATGGTCAACGTAGTCTAGCTCTCCATTAGGAGTCGGGTTTCTTGAGAACCACATGGCATTGAAGCCGAAGCTAGCACTAGGAATCATTTCGTTGTCTCCAACGATGCATTGTCCTCCGCCGGTTACTTTTCCAGTTCCGCGTGGGTTGAGTTCTATGATGGAGTTCTGTGCGTCGGGGTGGTCCTGTGGAAGGCAGATTATTGCCAGAATGCCGCCTGTTGGGTCATAAGTTGGATTCGCATTTGCGGCGTCGACCATTAGTTGAGCGGTTGCACTGATGGGTGAAAAAGCGTCAGTGAAATGCCATATTGCTTCTTGAACATCCATCATGCTGCCTTGCTTGTGGTTCAAGATGTAATTGACAGCAATCCAGTTGATGCTGCTTAAGACTGGCGGCGATATGCTGGAATATAGTTTTACGTCATGAGCTACGCTTCTAACCATGGTCACTGAACGATCTACGCACCAGCCGAGGTAAACTCCGTTGTCAACGTCGAATCCTGCGGGAACGCCGCTGAGCGTGGATGTGAAGTAGGATATTGTTCCGTCAACGACTGTAAGTTGGACCAGTTGGGTTGGCAACTTGGGCCAAGATACGGCGTTTACGGTTGCCAGCAGCGTACCACTTGAAAGCATCAAGGATGCTAGTATCATTATGGCTATGAGTTTTGTCTTCATCCTTTCTTCCCTCTATTTATTGGCAAGTAGAATGTATCTTTGCGGTGAATTTAAGGGGGTATGGAATTTAGATATAGAAGAGACCTCTAAGCAGTGAAGATTTGTTTGCGCGCGCTGAGTGTGTGTGAGTGTAAGAGTGGGCGCGGTTGAGTGAGTGTAGTTGTGAGAGATAGAGGATGAACGCGTAGTTGAGAATGTTTGGGTTTGTTTTGGGGGTAAAGTTTTATTTTTTATCAGTTGCTCCTCTACCCCTTCCAGATAACGATGATTTGCATGGTTAATGGGGGTTTTCCTGTGTTTTTTGGGGTTTGTTCGATAGGAAACAATGAAATCGGGGTTTTCTGGGTGGTTCTCCGTTCAGGGTGAAACCATGATAGCGCGCGCCTTACGGAACCGCGAGCGCGATGGGAAGCTGTGGTACAATAGGCATCATTTCTACTTCATTGCTTCTTTCTTCTTTTTTCTTCTTTCATCCTTTCTCTCTTTCTTTTAGTTGTCATCGCATCACGTTCTATTTACCATATATCTCTAACAATTTCGTAGACTTGTTGTAAAGAATATCTATTTCTATGTTTCCTTGCAAATTTTCCTATTTCACGCGCCCTTACGGAACCCGCGCGCGCTTCATAGCGCACGCTAACTGTTCATAACTATCCTTTTCAATGCAAGACTACACGCTTCCGCAGACTTCCCATCCATATACCGTCACCTGTTGATGAACAGGATGAATCAAGTTCTTGCGGTTCTCAGTTTCTCTTGGTCCCAGTTTTATCTTCATTATTCTCTCTGCAAGTATCTCAAAACTATCTAAGAGTGGCGCAAGAGGTTTCTGTGTCGGGTCATGTTCATAGCCAATTACGACAACGGCTTTTCTCTCAGGCATATTCAACTTGAGTAGTTTCATGCAGTCTCCCAGTGAACTGGTGTTTCCCATGTATGGATGGAGAAGATTGACAGACCAGTCTTCAGCATCCTTTCCATTATCTCCAAAAGGTCTAGCAATCCTGAACTCTAAAGCCCAAGAACCTCTTATCAAAAGGTCTGGACATCTTCTGGTTTCAACTTTTCCTTGGTATTCAGTCTTTGAACCTAATATCTGACATATTCGATTCAACAAGAGCCACTCTGGAAATGGTCCGACTCCTGCTTGGTAAAATCCGCCTTTCGCTTTGGGAGCTCGCTCTCTGGATTTATCAATATCCACCAAAGAGTCTGCAATATCTGAGACGACTGTTTTCAACAAATGTATCGAATCCAATGAATGATTTCAATGCTGGGACATTTATAAAATAATATGGCAATTCAGGTCGCCAGTCGTTGGTTGTTGTTTGGGTAGAGTTTACTCCCAAACCCAAACCCCCAGCCCATTGAGGCATAAACATGCTCTAAAACCTCCCCCTTTTACACCTTTCATGCCATACGCCTAATAACGTCCGGTCTACTTATGGAAGATTCAACGTTCCTTCTGGAAGAAATAGCTATAATTGCCTATAGCAGCATAAAGCAGTCCGTCCTTGGGTAGCGAGCTTTAACTCAACGGTTTCTCATAAGACTTAGCTGGTGAAAGTCGAAATAATCATGGCGCCTATGATGATATCACGTCAGTATGAAGGGATTTAAGTTCGGTTCTTTTTTCCCAAGATGATTTGACATTAAATTGATTCTGAGGCGCCACAACACCATCTTCTAAAGTAGGCTCACAATGAGGTTGCAGAGCAACTGAAAGAAGAGAAAGAGGGTAAAGTTTTATCCAACCAACCAATACAAACAACTTGAAGCAGTCGACTTACGCTGTCACTGCTCGGCAATCAACCGTAATCTTCACACTTTCTATAGTTTTCCCATTTTCTTGATGGATTCGATGAAGTCGTCGGGGTCCTAGGAGTGATAAGGTAAATGCCCTGCTTGGCTCTTATCAGCACTCCGTCCCTGAAGTTGGTTATGACCACGAATGCCCTGCCAATGTTGGGAAAATGGTAGTATCCGCCGTAGCCGCTTGCCCCGAATAGCCTGATGCCAAAAGGAATCAGCGTTCTTTCAACAGATTCTATCGTGTACAAGAAAATTCTTTTCGTGCCGCCGATCAATATGGACGCGCACGTATGCGTTTGACGCAGCTGCTTTGATAAAAGGTGCAGTATTCGTCTCTTGAGGAATCACACATGCGTGCCAAATGAACAAAATTCAAATAAGGTCAAACTTCCAACTATTCATCATCACACTTCGAGCCAAGTCAGTGTTAGCATTCAAAGGAAATGATGGAAATGTTTGGTTTTAGAGGACAAATACTGCGAGTTGATCTTTCCGAGAAGAAGGTCACAAAAGACACG
>Ga0315291_10004237_pt1 | contig 18317 bp, 13 predicted proteins | sample YL17G12_20_MG_FD_203070 | JGI IMG/M metagenome (GOLD analysis project Ga0315291, IMG submission 203070) | Sediment microbial communities from Yellowstone Lake, YNP, Wyoming, USA - YL17G12_20 | ecosystem: Environmental > Aquatic > Freshwater > Lake > Sediment | place: USA: Wyoming | collected...
CTCGGTGGACACTCGCACGTAGGCAACAACCTTGCGGCCCATGGGCAGACTCCCAGTCTAGGTAGAGCAGATCACCCGGTCAATCGAGATCCCTCGGCTCGGGTTTGGCCTCCCACCGCTTCACTTCGTGCCACCCCTTGAGAGTGCGCAGGTAATGCTTGAAGTTGTCCAAAGCTTCCAGTCGTTCCTCCTCGCTCTGGAACGGCTCGAACCGATGACGCGTCGTCCTATCTTCGCCTTCTCGATCTCCCCCTCCCATACCCCACCCCAGCCATCGGACTACTCCTTGAACTTCGTGAGTAGCCAGACAAGGCCAATGGCAGCGAGCACCCAACCAGCGAGCTTGCGTACCTCGATCTCCCCGGCGATCGTCTGCATCTCGGTGACGATGGGGTCCAGGTTCCGACCCGTGTGGATCGCATAGGTCAGAACGTCGGACGCGTGGATGCGCCGATCCCAACCCTCCCCGGTTGCCTGCATACGGCCATCCTTCACCGCGTCGTAGATCGATTGTGTGCGCACGCCAAGCATCCCCGCCACCTGGGGGACGGTGAACCACTCCTTGCCGCTGGGCACTGCCACCATCGGGCGACCTCCTTTCCGGAGAGCCTAGCACGTTACTCGTCCAGAGTCAAGCCAAAGACTGGTAGCAAAGGACGACGTGCAATAAGTGTCAATAATTTACTGCATTGTACGTAGCAGACAGACGTAGGATATACCTTGTACATTGCGTCCATCCGTGGTATCGTGGTGGCGTGAGAACACACCGCGAGGAGAAGACATCGGTGTACCAGCGGAGCGTTGTTGGCGATGCCGCGACGTGCGGCTGGACCGTTATCGTCCCTTGTGCGACGCTCTTGATGTCGTTAGCCGGTCGCACATCGGAATTCAATGACGCTTCTGCGTCCTTGCCGATCCTTTCAGGGCGTCAGCAGGGGCTAGCCACACACCGCCAAGCGGCGTTCACCGGAGAGCAGGTCCCGTCCACCTGCCGTCTTCTGCCGCGTGAGAAGCCATGGAGAGACCAGCGATCGCCATACAGCGTACGCAGAGAAGGAGGGACAATGCCGATCGAAGTAGGGAAAACAGTGGCGTACGACCTGGAAGAGCTATCCAAGAAGCTCCACCTGAGCGAACGCACCCTGCGCGAATACATCCGAAAGGGAAAGCTCCAGGCGTCCAAGCTCGGTTTGAAGTACTACGTCACTCAGAAGGCAGTAGACGAGTACCTTGACACCCCAAGCGCGGAGTGGGAGTAGCCGGCCAGGACGGCAAAGGGAACCGCCGCCGCTTTGTCCCGGCCGTTGCCGGAGCACCTGCGGGCGCTCTCTGGTTACTGGCGTTGAGTCATCCTTCAGGCAGCAAGGACGTCGGAGAGGGGCTAACTGCAGCGAACTACCCGGCTGGTTCGACTCCCGCCAGCTCCACAACGCTATTCTGGACGCCGTTCTTGAGCCCTCTTCATGGAGCCTGGAGTCACTTCCCGACGAGCCGCAAAGGAGTCAGATGTGGCTGCAGCTCGGTCGTGGAACTCCATCAGCTGCTCTGCACCTTCTCCGCCAGCTGTATCAAGGCTAGACTAACAGCGAGGTGGTTCACTTCCGGGCGTGAGGGCACATCCGAGACACTTGGTGCATTGGGTGAATGAGAAGGCCATTGCGACAAATGACGGGCGGCGATGCAAGGGTTGACAGCGTAAGAGCGTCTCGTGCCGGCCACGAGTATCACGAGGCTTGGACGGTGAGTCTAGCACTGCAGCTCTTGCAGCTCTTGCGGCCGGACGATGACCTTGTCGCGATTGCTGTCGAAGGGCTCTCCCCGGTCGATCAGGCTCGCGCCTCGGCGCGAGCCATGGAAATAGCGGACCTCACGCTCTACTACGGCGATGGACCGAGCTTCGAGGAGGCTTCGCGCGTCCGCGTTGTTCAGTTCAAGTACTCCGTAGCCGACAGTGACACGGACTTCCGGGCAAGCCACGCGAAGAAGACTATCGAGAAGTTCGCAGTGACATACCGCGAGGGTCTTGAGAAGTACGGCGCTTCGGCTGTAGAAGAGAAGCTTGGCTTCCAGCTCATGACGAACCGGCCAATCTACGCACCGCTTCTCCGGGCGGTGGAAGCTATAGCCCAAGGACTCCCTCGAACAGGAGAGATCGCGGAGCAGGCGAGGCAGTTCGAGGCTCATGCGCAGATGCACGGAGCGGCACTTGCCGCATTCGCCGCGAAGTTCGAACTGAGCGGCCGTTCCGGAAGTCTTCAAGGGAAGAAGACGGAGGTCTCAACCTTGCTGGCTGACTGGTCGGCAGCGAGCGGCCAGGACCTCGTCGTCAGGGCGCGGCTTGGCGACCTGCGGGAGCTGGTTCGGGACAAGGCAGGCGAGAAGGGAGCTCCCCAGAATTGCATCACTCGAACGGACATCCTGGCAGTGCTTGGGGTGCACGACTCTGATGATATGCTGCCATGCAAGTCGGCACTCTCAGACGTCGGGAGGGTCGTTGAGCGCCAGCAACTCACCGATGCAGTCACTCTGATCTCTTCCCTTACGATTCCGCTCGTGGTCCACGGATGCGGAGGTATTGGCAAGACCGTGTTTATGTCCAGTCTTGCTGCGAAGCTTGCGGAGCATGACGAGGTTCTCTTCTTCGACTGCTTCGGTGGTGGAGCCTATCGCACCATAGACGAAGCAAGGCATCTGCCGCAGAGCGGTCTCATCCACATCGCGAACACGTTGTCGTTCCGCGGGTTATGTGAACCAATGCTGCCTGGTAGTTCGGATGCGCGTTCGCTCATGCGAACGTTCAAGCGGCGTCTCATCCAGACTATCGCAACGATATCCAGAACGGAACCGGGAAGAGAACTGATCCTGTTCATCGACGCTGTTGACAACGCTGCAATCGTCGCACAGGAGCGCGGTGACGATTGCTTCCCAGTTCAGTTGCTCGAGAGCCTCAATGACAAGCCCATCCCAGGTCTGAAAGTCATCGTCTCGTGCAGGACAGAGAACAAGCCCTCGACGTACGCGAGATACCAGGAATTCGAGTTGCAGCCGTTCACCAGGCTTGAAACGAAAGCATTCTTGCGTGCTCGACTCAGGACGGTCTCCGAGACGGAGATCAACGTCTCGCAATCGCGGTCCGGCGGCAATCCGCGTGTACTTGCCCATCTGGCCGCGGGCGAGCGCGGCCTGCTTGATCAGTCTGAGATCGAGAAGACGGTCGAACTCGACGAGCTCATCCAGCAACGGATTGACAACGCGGTCGACACAGCCATCAAACGTGGGTGTACGCAAGGCGACATCAATCGATTCCTGGCAGGACTGGCTGTTCTGCCCCCGCCCATTCCGCTTGGCGAGTGTGCTAGCGCGCTTGGCACTGACGAGAGCGCGGTCAAGAGCTTCGTCTCAGATCTCTTCCCATGGCTGGAGCGATTCGACCAAGGCATCATGTTCAAAGACGAGCCCACCGAGACGCTGATTCGCCAGAAGTACGCGTCTTCTCAAGAGCTTCTTCGGCGTGTCGCCGACAACCTGTTCGCACGCCAAGACGAATCGGTGTATGCAGCTCGTGCTCTTCCAGAACTTCTGTACCGACTCGATGATGGCAAGAGGCTCTTCAATCTGGCATTCGATGGTCGGATTCCTGCGGCGATAACAAGCGCGGTAGGCAGGAGGAACATCCGGTATGCTAGGCTCAGGGCCGCGACACTCCACGCTGCGGAGAAGCGCAATGCTGACGGGCTCGTGAAGCTGCTTGTGGAGCTGTCCACGGTCGCCGTCTCTGATCAGCGCGGGGCCACCTACATCCTCGAGCATCCCGATCTCGTCGTGGCCGCTAGGGACGCTGACGCGATGCGTCGGCTCTTTGAGACGCGCACCGGGTGGCCAGGGGCGCGTCATGCGAGGCTTACGGTTGCCAATGCAGTTTCCGGCGAATTCGAGGAGGCATCGCGCAACGCGTCCGCGGCCAGAGAATGGATCAACCACTACCGCAGTCAACCTGATCACGCAAGACAGAGGAACGATCACGGTCCGGAACGCCCGGACATTGCTGCTATACCACTCCTCCTGATCTCGGAGGGCCGTGCGAAGAACGCAGCGAACTTCCTCCGCGGATGGCAGGACTGGTATGCATACGAAGTCTGCGAGTGCGTATTCGAGTACTCCCGTCTGGCGCAAACGATTGGGACACAGTCGCCCCGCCGATTGTCTCGCTTTGTCGGTGAACTTGAGGGAATCGGACCGCTTGCGGCGGCCCTTTCTTTCGCGGAGATCGGACGGCCAAGACGCAGGGACTTGGTTGAGAAGTTGGCGGGGCTCTGCCGCAAGAGAACGCAGCTCCGGATCTCGGACAGCTTCGCACACAACGCGAGATACACCCTTCAGGACGGCCTTCGCAAGGCCGCCGCGATGGCCTTGGCGCTGGGGCTTGACGCACAGGCGTTGGCAATCGCAGCGCGTGCTCCTCATCAACGCCCGCGAGTCTCATCGTACCGCGATGTCTTCTATCATTCGGATGTCTTCCCCTTCCTGTTCCACACGGCGCTCGTTGCCGCTGTGAAGGAGCGGCCTCTTCATGAGAAGGACGTCTTGCCTGCGGAGCTTGTGCCAGTCTGCTCTGCAATCCGCAAGAGCCAGGCAGGAAGCCAGTTCCGCGCCAAAGCGAAAGCGAGACTGCTCAAGAGCCCACAGAAGCAGCGCGCTGTGGAAGGGCAGGAACCGCGCGCGCTGAGCTACGAGGAACGCCAACAGGCCGAGCATTTCCTCGACCACCGCTTGGGACCGCTCCTGGCGATCGCGCGGGCACTATCGGCCATCCTTGCAGCGTCTTCTGGCGTAGTCGACAGAGCCTTCTTGGATCTGCTAGGGGTGTGGAAGGATGCTCGAAAGAGCCACGATCCATATCGAAGTGAGAAAGCCAGTCGCTTCTTCGAGATGCTTGGCCTCGATGCGGCGCTCTTCGCGTTGTGGGCGCGTGGCGAGATCAGACCAGCATCTGTCGAATGCCTCCTCTCGACGATGCAGGACCAGCACGTTGGAGTCCAGTATCTCATCCGGCTCGTTTCGATTCTCGCAAGAAGACCCCACTTGCATGGTCTTGCTGGAGAGCTCGCGCTCAAGGCGCGCCAACATGTCGACACCGAGCAGGACGTGGATTCCCGCGCATCGCTCTTCGCCAGTCTGGGTCGGGCCATGCTTCCCGCCAGCATTGATGAGGCAGCCACCTACTTCCGCATGGGCCTTGAGCAGATGGATGCAATCGGTGCAGGGGACTATCGCTTCGTGCACGAGCTTCTCTCGTTCGCATCTGCGATCAAGGGCGGCGAGCTTGAGGATCGTGACGTTCTCACCCTGGAAAGCATCTGTGAGCTCAACATGGGTGAGGAGGCGGAGGAGTTCACCTGGGGAGTGTACGGGCAGGCTATGTCCAAGTGCTCCGGTCTCAGAGGCCTGGCGACTCTGAGCAGGTGGGACGATCGCTCTCGGATCGCACTTCGCAGTACGCTGCTGCCCTATCTCACTGCACTGGTCGAAGATGGAAAGCTTGCACCCGAGGATGCGCTCTCGCTCAATCATCTCGCTGCTCCCGCTGAGTACTGGGATAGCGGAACACGTGAGTTCGCGCGGGCCATCCGGGGCAAGGCCGGACTTGATCCGGAGGTTGTCTCTGAGCTCATCCAGCAATACGAGAAGAACAACCCAACTGCTCCGTGGGACGAGACCCTCCAGGATCTTGCAGCCTTGGCGGAGGAAGCCTTCGGAGCATCTTCTGATACCGTTGGCCACCTCACCGCCGCTAGCGAGCGCTATGGCAACACTCGCCATACGCTGAACGAACACGGAAACTACAGCGGCGAGCCCGCATACAGAGATCAGATGAGGGAGCGCGCGGACAATGAGCGGCAACAGGATCGCTCCAACGCAGAGAAGATTGGAAACGACGCCGATCCGACCGACAAGGCCTCGCTCTCTCGCGCAATCAGTGCTCTCAACGGACTGCAGTATGCCTACGACTTCAGGGCCGACTTCTTCTCCTCGATTCGCACCAGAGTCCCATTTGCCGAACACGCCAGGTACATCCACAACCTCTGCCATCTCGAGCACCTGTCGCTCCACTGGAAGCTGGCGGAGCTAGCAGAGTGCAAGCAGGCGTGGGGAAGATCCTCTGCTGCTCTCGGTCCGGCCCTACGGAGTGAAGCCATTCCCCTGATCGGGCTCCACGCTGATGACCTTCTGGGCGAAACTCTCGCCGGTTCGCAGATTGCGGAGATCTCCAACCTGACGGGGACGCCAAGTTACGAGCTTGTCCTCGACCTCATCCGAGTCGCTGCAAGGCGAAGGAGATCCGTCGCTGGTGCGGTCTGGCTTGCACTCGGCTCGTTTGTCTGTCCCCGTGCGAACGACGCCCAAGCTCGAGTCGCTCTGAGGCGCTTGCTCGGGAGTGATGCTGCGAAGCTTGCCGAGCGCGCCGCCAGCGAACGTTGCTCGGGTGGGCCTTACCCCACAGGCGACGTGCCGACGGTCGCGGCGGGACTTGTATGGAGAGCCCTTGGGTCACCCTGCGCAGAGACGAGGTGGCACGCTGCCCACAGTGTCCGATGCTTCGCAAGGTTCGGACGATGGGAGGTTGTGGATTCGCTCGTCCGCCATCTCAACTGCAAAGATGCTGGGCCATTTCAGGCACCCGAACTCGCGTTCTACTATCTGCACGCCAGGCTTTGGCTCCTCATCTCGCTCGCTCGGACGGCGCTCGATCATCCCGAGGCGATCGCACGCTACAAGGATGACCTCACTTCACTCGTCATGGAAGAGCAGTGGCCGCATGTTCTCATGCGCCACTTCGCCGCACGCGCGCTTCAGTCCTGCATCAATGCTGGAGAACTCACGTTGCCAGAGCCCGAGGAGAGGCAAGTGCGTACGATCGATCTGACGCCGCATCCTCATCTGAAGGAGACTGGGACGGAGCGCACAGATTCGTACCACAGTCGTCCGGATTCGATTCCGAGACCGGCTTTCGAGCTCCATTTCGACTACGAGTTCCACAAGCTTGATGTAGACAGCCTGGGCCGGGCCTTCGGCAAGTCATGCTGGGAAGTCGCCGATACGATCTCGTCGATCGTTCATCGGCTTGACCCGGCGGTGTCCAGCATGTACGACGCCGGCGGTCGTAACTCACCGCAGCGATACGGCTACTACGGCTTCGGCACGGAACATCACGGGTACGGCCAACAGCTTGGTTGGCACGCGCTCTTCATCGCTGCAGGCGAGTTCCTTAGGGCGCTTCCCGTCGTAGATAGTCCGTGGTACAACGAGGACGCCTGGGAGGAGTGGCTCGGCCGGTATCTTCTCACTCGAGAGGATGGGCTCTGGCTTTCGGATGGCACGGACACCCAGCCATTGGATACAGTCGGCACTCTCCTTGAGAAAGGGACGAAGAGCCTCAAGATCACTGGCGCCCGAGAGAAACTCCTGCAACTAGCCGGAATCGGCGGCGCTGTTGGAAAGGAATTGGTCGTCGAGGGGAGCTGGTTCTCTGCAGACGATATCGGCATCCACATCTCATCGGCGCTGGTTCCCCCAAGCAAGGCCAGGGTGCTTGCGCGAGCGCTGACTCGTGAAGAGCCCGTGATTGTCTGGATTCCCGTACTTGATGAATCCGAAAGCGACCTGGGCTACCGACAAGAAGAGTACGCACCCTGGATCGTCTGCCCGTCCGGCGTCGCTCGGCTTGACGAACACGATCCCTACGGAGCCACCGTTGCGAATCTCAGGCCGCGCCTGGCACGCGAGATCTTGAGCTTGTACTCACTCAAGAGCCGTGATCCATTCCAGCGAGTCTGGTCTGACAAGCGAGACGCCGCAATGTTGCGTGCTGACGCATGGGGCCGCAACGAGACGGACGCTCGGCGAAGTCCACATCCAGGGCTACGCCTGATCTGTGCCTCTCCTTTGCTAAAGAGGCTACTGACCAAGAGAGATCGGGACTTGCTTCTGCTCATCAAGCTCGAACGCCACGAGAAGAGGCATGGACAAGACAGCGAATGGAGCCACACGATCGCCGTAGTTCGCATTGCAGAGACGCTCGACCTTGAGTACTTCGAGGGGCGCACGAACCATGCATACAGACCTGGGCGCTAGGCGCGCGCACCGGGCACGGACTGCGGCGAACACCTATGCTTCTTTGTGCTTGCGGTGTGAGGCGCGCCGCTCTGACACGTCAGGCGACGGCTCCTGCTCGTGGACCAGCGCTGCGGTGAGAGCTTAAGTACAGAAGACGTAGACATCGACGCCGTGTTCTCACGATGCCGTGACTGGGAGGCACCCGTCACCACTCTGCGACGGCCACACGCGTTCTCTGATCGGTCCCCCAGGCTCCATTACGGCAGAAGCGCCATCGGATGGCCGTTTCATCCTCCGATGGCGTTGTTGACCCGCCCCCCGGGAACGGTCCAGGGCCAATGCTAGAATCACGGCGGGTGGCTCATCCCTCGCAGTGGCTCCTGCTGTCCGCGGCAATACAACACAGCAACGCGGTCCGAACCAAGAGGTACACGCACTGTCGGTGGTGGTTTCTGGTTGCGCAACGGAGGTAGACTAGTCCTGGAAGTGTGCCCGCGAGCGAGGCAGTTCGTCGTGGTCACGTCAAGTAACTGCAGGAGGAGCTGATGGGCAAAGACGGCCAGAACCCTGGTACAGAAACGGTCGAATTCCTTTGGGAGACAAACAAGTATCTCTGTCAGCAGCTGGTCTTTGCTGACGCCAAAGCAGCGGCGATTGTCGGCTTAAGCAGCTTGGTCGTGAGTCTCTACACGAGTTCCTGGGCCGGACACGTCCAGAAGCCATGGCTAGTCTCGGGCCTGTTGCTGGCATCGGCGTCGGCTGTGCTGTCTTTCCTGGTTGTCTTCCCGAGGCTGCACTCACGCCGTCCGTGCGGCGTCATCTTCTGGGAGCACATCGCCAGGAACAGCGATGCCTCAGCATACAGGCAACGGGTCAAGGAATCGGACTTCCCGGAGGAACTGGCGGAGCAGAACTGGGCTCTCGCAAGCATTCTGCAGCGGAAGTACCTGTGGCTCCGTGTTTCTTTCGTATTCCTTGTACTGCTGCTCTTGACGGTAGGAGTCTCGCTTGTTGTCGCGCAGGACCTGTAGGGGCATGCTCCAGTACACGGGCCGGGGCGGGGAGATCATCGGGCAGGCAAGTGGCTGCTGAAGTGCGCCACCTACCAGTTCGTAGTCCTGCAGCCCAGCTTTCCTACGGTGGTCCGAGGTCGCTCCCCTATTCCCACAGGACCAAGGGCCCCTCCCTGCCCACTCAGACGCGGCGTGAGTACCCGCAGAATGGGGTTGCCGCAGGTCGACGCGCTACAGACGTGGTACAAGTGCGGTACGCGCCGCAGGCAAGATCGCTGCCGGCCCCTCGCTGGGACACACAAGCTTGCACGCCCGGCCGTGGAAGCACTGGGTGGCTACGGCTTGCACAGCTGGAGCCTCGCGATGGCCTCGCAACAAGGCAGATCCAGACCTCGGAACGCGCAGGCTCCGCCAACGTGTTCTCTCACCGCGCCGGCGACGGCAGAAGCCGCCCGCGCCAGGCAGAGACAGCCACGAATAGCTGACGCCCCGGCGGTGGAGACCACCCTTCTCGAGGCCATCTACGTTGGGGCGAGGCCGCGACTGCGTGACCATGCGACAGCGAGTGAGGCGTTGGCACAGCACGGCGGTACATCTGAAGCAGGTCCTCACGTGTGACTGCTTCGGAGTCACGTTCTCCCGCGGTACTTGTCGGTACCGCAGCTTTCGGAGTAAAGTGAAAGCAAAGACCACGGTTTGGCGTGAGGAAGAGCCAGTTCGAGGCATCTCGGACAGGGCCTGCTCTTCTTGTTCTGCGACGGAGCGAGGAAGGCGTTCTCGCTGCTTGGTTGTTGGGTGGCTGATGCCGCCGGCAGGGAGGGCTGCAGATTGTGAGCACCCGCAACGGACGAGATGAAGGCTGGTCCCGCTCGACAGAGAGACGATCACAGCATCCCGGCCCGCATCCGAACCGCGACCTCGGCAATCGCTCGCCGTACCCGAGACGGCTCGATGATGCCCACATGAGCAGCGTTCTGTCGCGAGCGCTCGCGGAGGGGATTCTCCAGTCCAGTGACTGCGCGGCTGTCTTCTACGACCTGACCCATCTCGACAGCGCACTGTGTGCCCTCAGGGATTCGTTTCCTTCTACTGCCCTCCACGCCGCGGCTGTCAAAGCGAACCCATTGATCGAAGTGCTCAAGAGGATTCGGGCTGCTGGTCACGGGGCCGAGGTTGCGTCTATCGGCGAACTCCAACTTGCGCTGGCCGCTGGGTTTGCGCCTAGTGATATCGTGTTCGATTCGCCGGTGAAGACCGGCGGCGAGCTGTCGCTTGCCTTGGCGAGCGGTGTGATGGTCAGCGCGAACAGCCTGGCAGAGCTCGCGAGAATCGGGCACATCTGCTCCGTAGAGAACGCCGCCGCTCTCGTGAGTGTGCGGATCAACCCCGAGGTCGGAAGCGGCGCGATCAGTGGAACCAGCGTGGCGGTGAGACGCTCCAAGTTCGGAGTGTCATTGCTGGACTGCCGGTCCGAGATTGTCCGAGCGTTCTCCGAGTACCCATGGCTCGCGGGGCTCCATGTGCACGTCGGTTCGCAAGGCATGGCCTCGGACCAGCTCCTGCAGGGCGTCGGCGCCGTCTATGACTTGTGTATCGAGTCGATAGGTGTCTCGCGCCTATCCTTTTTCAACATCGGAGGTGGTCTTCCAGTCAAGTACCATGAATCTGACTCGCCTATGTGCTTCGATGAGTACGCACACTCCTTGCGCAAGCGGTGTCCTGCGTTGTTCACATCGGACATTCGGCTTGTCACCGAATTCGGTCGGTCCCTTCACGCAGGTGCCGGATGGGTCGCGTCGCGTGTCGAGTACGTTCAGGATCACCCCTGCGGGTCCCCCACGGTCCTTACTCACGTCGGTGCAGATATGTTCCTCCGTAAGGCGTACCGCCCCGATGAGTGGCACCATGACATGAGCGTGTGCGACTCCGCTGGGCATCTCCGGCGTGGTCCTCCGCGTACTTTCGATATTGCGGGGCCGCTCTGCTTCGCGGGAGACTTTCTAGGCCGGGATGTTGCGCTCCCTGAAGACCTACAGGAGGGCGACTACCTTCTCATACACGACGCAGGAGCCTATACTTTCGGCATGTGGTCGGTGTACAATAGCCGATTCTTTCCTGCCATCCTCGGGTACGAGGATGAGGGCGTCAGCTTTCAGCACCTGCGCCGGCGGCAAACAACGAGCGAGCTCGTGCGTTTCTGGTCCAGAGGATAGCTGCGATGGCAAGCAAGATTACGTTCCTCGATGAGAGGCTGGCCGCGGAGCAGCACCACTGCAGCATGCAGATTGTCTACGTGGACATTTCCGCGTATACGAGGCGCTACACCCACTCGCAACTGCTAGCGATCAAGGCATTCATGACTGTGATCGAGCAGGCCCTAAAGGAGACAGCCCGACACTACCTTGATTTCCTTCAGAGGGCTGACATCAATCTGCGTCGTGACGTGCTTGTCTTGCCCTCTGGGGACGGCGCGGCGATCTGTTTCCCCTTTGAGGGGATCCCGGACATGCATCTCCGCTTTGCGCGTGAACTCCTAGAAACGATGTCGCGCACGAACTCAGCCACCGCCTGTTCGAAGTTCAAGAAGCAAGGGTGGTGCAACTGCCATGGTCTGTTTCTCCTGAGGTGTGGGATCTCCCAGGGCGAGCTGGTCCTCTATAGAGATCTCAACGGGCACCCAAACGTTGCGGGGGGGGCGATAAACCTGGCCGAGAGGGTCATGAGCCTGGCAAAGCCTGGCCAGGTCTTCCTCACAGAAGCTGCGCATAGTGGCCTTGTCGAGTTTGTCCCAGGGGCGGAGACCGAGTTCCAATGCTACCGAGGAGTAACGATAAAACACGGGGTCAAGATCGATGTCTACCAGTGCATCGACCAGACGTGGGAAGGTCTTGACGTCACGTTGCAGGAACGCATTGGGGATTCTGATGATGAGGCGGCGAGCGAGTCGACCTCAGGTCGAAAGAAGGTGGCGAAGAGATCCTCCACGCCCAGGAAGCCTCGTGGCCAGGCCAGAGCAGATGGCGCGGCTCCACCAGACGGAACACTGCCAAAGCCCATTGCGACCGGAGACCCTGAGATGGTCCTTGTGCCAGCAGGCACGGTTTCGCTTGTCGGCGGAAATGCTGCCCGCATCGATGTCCCAATCCCATCCCCGCTCTTGGTCGGCCGATACCAAGTAACTCAGGGCCAGTACTTCGCTGTCGTTCGCCACAACCCCAGTTGCTTTTCCGGGGACAGGTTGCCAGTCGACACGGTCTCGTGGACCGACGCCGTGGCGTTCTGTAACGCGCTTTCCGAACAGGCCGGGCTTCGTCCTGTCTACACGGAGGTGGGCAGAGAGGTCTTGATCGACTACGAGATGTCCGGTTACCGCCTTCCGACTGAGGCAGAGTGGGAATACTTCTGCCGGGCGGGGAGCGCTGGAGTCAGATACGGACCTCTGGACGACGTGGCCTGGTATGCGGCGAATTCTGGCGGGAGGACGCACGATGTTGGCACCCGTGCACCGAACGCTTTCGGGCTATATGACGTCCTAGGCAACGTGTGGGAATGGTGCAACGATTGGCACGAGAAAGGCTATCTCGCTGTGACTCACGGCATGTACGCAGGACCGGAGGCTGGCCTTGAGCGAGTACTGCGGGGCGGATCATGGAAGGACCAGCCTGAGTGCGTCCGCTCGAGCTACCGGCACAGACAGAACACGCAAGCTCGCGAGGGCAACTTCGGGCTAAGGATCGTTCGTCGGCACGTGCCTGCTGAGGGCACTCCACACTAGGAGGAGCTATGCCAGACAAGTACAGGATCTTGCTGATCACTACCGGCGGGACGATCGCAGGGAAGGTCGCTGTTCCCAAGGACAAGCAGGACAGCGCCGTCATCCGCGGCGCGGACGAGTTCCACCAACTCCTCTCCTCCACCCTGAACTACCTCGCCGCAGCAGACAAGGAGGAAATACAGATTGAATCCTACGCCCTGTGTGCCGAGGACAGCTCAAACATCCTCCCGACCCATTGGACCGGCTTGGCGAAACTGATCAAGGAACGCTACGACAACTATGAGGCATTCCTCATCACTCACGGAACGAACACGCTGGGCTACACGTGTGCAGCGCTTTCGTTCGCTCTACCCAACCCAAGCAAGCCCATCATCCTCACAGGCTCACAAGTACCGGCAGGTCTCCCTGGATCCGACGCTCTCACCAATCTTGAGAACGCTTTGCGCGTCGCTGCATGGAGGCGAGAGAAGAACCCGATCAGGGGCGTCATGGCCGTGTTCGGAAGCCACATTATCACGGGCACGAGGGTGAAGAAGAACACCGAATTCGACTACGACGCCTTCGAGTCCTTCAGTAGCGGAAGCATCGGACGAATCGGCCGCATCATCAATATCAACGAGTCGAATCTCGAGCGCCATCTCAAGTACCTTCACTCCGGGACGTACCCCGAGGCCAGGTACGGTGAAGACCTGCGGTGTGAAGCTGACTTCGACATGCAGATTGCCTCGTTTACGGAGTTCCCGGGCATGTCATCGAAGTTCTTCCAGACGCTCGTCGAGAAGAACGACGTGAAGGGGTTCATTCTCAGAGCCTTCGGTGCCGGCGACCCGTGTGCCGCGCATCGAGAGACTTTCGAATACTTGAAGAACAAAGAGATCCCTGTGGTGGTGACGACCCAAGCGCCGAACGGCAACGCGAACATGCAGGTAAACGAACCCGGACTGGTGCTTCGCAAAGCGCGACTGGCCATTCCTACCTACGACATGAGCATTGAGGCCATGACGACCAAGCTTGCATGGCTGCTTGCCAAGCGGAAGGCCGGCGAACTCAGCTACAACAGCCTGTGTGATGAAATGGTCCATGACCTGCGGGGTGAGATCAACGTACTCTGGGAGGTCGGTCGCTAGGTCCGGACGGGAGTGGAACGCGAGCGCAAGGCGACTGTAGAGCCTAGGCACTGGACGAAGGTCTGCTGCCACAGCCGGCGCGCTGGTGCGAGGTTGTCAGATCCGTGCCTCACTGCCAGGGTGCAATTGCCTCTTGTTGTGGTCGGGGACATTCGGGGGCGCAGGAGCCGCCTGCGCTGGAGCGGTAGGGGCAAGGTGCTGCACTCAGTGCCGGACAACTCCACGGTGACCAGTGCGAGACCCAGGCTGGAGATGCGTCGTTCTGGGGAGAGAGGTGTCGCAAGCTCGGCTTCCCGCTGCAGGCGACTCGGACGCAGCCCACTCTGCACCCCTAGCATTGACTTCGTCCCCGCTTCCTGTGATGTCGAAAGCTGGTCGTGTGGCAGACTCGCTTCCTGAAGCGTTGGGGTTCGGCACGTGGGACACTGTTCCGCCCGATTTGAGAGTCTGCGCTCAGAGACTCGAGAACGGGGGGCGATGGTGCCGGGTATCTCAGAACTACCTCGGGAAAGAGGTCTTCAGTTGTAGAGACGCTGCGCGATCCCGAGAGAGGCTTGGCTCAGGTGGCAATGGAGGCATACCGCTATGGGCTGAACTGAAGAGCCTCGTCGGTGTCGCCAGCGACCCCACAAGCGGGAAACGGATTGGGTTTGCGGCGCATACGCGGGCGAACACGCAGTTCAGCGAGCAGCGCATACTCCGCGCCCTCGGATTGTCCGAGGAGAGAGCTAGCATCGAGCTGCTTCACCACGAGGACTCGACGTGTCCAGTGACAGAAACTGGTGCCCATGATGACGGAGCCAATCCGACGCACCTCAGGCGTGCCGAGGGGTGGTTCGGAAGGGTAAACCCCTTCAATGTGGATCTCGTTCTGTCCGACACGATCGGCGAGGCCATTGACATCGCGGATGTGCTCCAGATACTGGACGAATCGCTCACACACGACGGTGGGGTCCCAGATACCGTGATGTCGAACCTAGGCGAGAGACGAACAGCATTCGAGATCGGTAGGGAGGACCTGGTGGCGGTGGTCAGACAGCTTTCCCCGAAGTCCGTGGTGGCGCCGGTCTCGGAACCCTGCCCAATCTGGCTGGGAGAGGGCGGGCAGTATCGACGCCCCGAGTGGCTGGACTTCCCACCGCCACGGGGACCCCGAATTGGGATACTGACCGGGAACTCCCCTGAGTCTGGGATGACTCTCTGGGGTGACATACTCGTGGTGCTGCGGTCACACTATCGGCACCTCTCGGACTCGTTGATGCCTGAAGTTGTCATTCACTCCTTGCCGGAGATGGGGCTATCGATGGAACTGGGAGCAAGGGAACGGCAAGTCCGGAGCGTGGTGAAGGCGGGCGTGACAGGCCTGCTGGATGCTGGTTGCGGGATCGTCGCCGTGGCATGCAACACCACGATCTACTACGCCCCGCAGATGGCGGAGCTTTGCAGCAGTCGAGACGCAGAATTCGTATCCATTGCAGAGGCATGCATACCTGCAGTGAAACGGGCGCTGGAGGGACGACCGGGAAAACCCAGCGTGGCGCTCGTGGGAATCGGTGCCGTGGTAGACATGAGCGGTAGCCTCAGTGGGTACAAGAGCTTCCTTGAGGCCCTGGGGATCACAGTAGCTCCGTGCCCTGCGGATCGATTTGCGTTTGCGGTCAAGAGCACAGGGACACAAATGGACGTGGTTACGGAGTTCCGACGGCTAGTTCGCGAGACGATACCGGAGAGCGAGACGGTAGTGATTCTTGCTCTGACAGAAGCATCCATGGTCTACCGAGAGCACATCGCAAAGGCATCCGCGAAGTGGCCGTCCACAAAGGTATTCATTGATCCTCTGCGAGAGCTTGCCAGACGCCTTGTCTTGCTCTATCTCGAGCGAGGCTACGCAGGGTGCCCTGTCTGCCAGCTGCCCAGGGACTTCGACATTGCCGGCAAACTACAGGCAAGCTTCGTATCCTGAGCAACCTGTCCCCGATTGCATCTCAAGGTCCCCTACAAGGACCGCTTTGACACAAGGCACGGGCTTGCGATTCGAGAGGAACTGAGCGGCGTGCGGCGCGCAAGGAGACAAGCGCGATGCTTCCTGTTGGGCACCTGCTGCCGCTCCGCGACGCTGCCTGTGGCCCATTCTCCGGGTCTCTTGCAGCTACTACGCGACACATCAGTAGAATAGCAGTCAGGTCCGTACCGAGAGTGTCCTCCTGAAGGTTCTCAGTATGGTGACCTCAGGCGTACCAGTCAGAGCCATACCGAGAACGTCATCTTGAAGGTTCTAGGTATGGTGACGTCAGGCGTACCAGTTCGAAACCCGTCCACTTGGGTCACCCAGGTGGACGATCTTCAAACCCCAGTTCGAAAGTAGTCCACTAGGGGGTACCAGTTCGAAACCCGTCCACTTGGGTCACCCAAGTGGACGATCCTCAAACCCCAGTTCGAAAGTGGTCCACTAGGGGGTACCAGTTCTCTTCGTGTCACGAACACTCGGGGAGATCCCGGACGCGGGAACGCTTTCCTGCGGTGTGGGCAACTTGGACTCGTCTGTGCCCAATCGATCTGCTCGACAAGCGACCTGCGCACTGCTCGGCGCTTCTGGATCGGCCCCGTCTCCGGGCTCTCCTTGGGCACTCGATGTCGGGTCGCACCTTGCGTAGGCCAGCCCCGTTCGCCAGTACACGTATTCCCAGCCACGCCAGCTGACCCAGCGTCAGCCGGAGGCATTGGGCCCTTCTCTTGCTGCGCCTGGGCGCGTTCCTGCAGTGCCCGCGGCGAGAAGCCGTCTGGGTCTCCTCGGCACCCAGTGTTGGCGTGCCGCCCACTGGCGCAACGCCCGTGGGTCGGGTCCTACGTGCCGGAGGAAACCAGAATGAAGAGCAAGAAGACGAGCGCCACGTCCACTGCTAGGGCGACGCCGAAGATCACGGGCCAACCAATCGATTGGGCCGCGCCGGAGCCGCCCTGGGCGGAAGACGAGGCCGCGCTGGGGCTTCGTACCGAAGTGGGAGTCGGGGTAGGCGCCGTGGAGGAGGGAGTCTGCGGTCGCTCTGGCTCGAGAAGGGTCAGGTCAAGCCGTAGGGTGAGGCTGGGATTGGCCGGGTCATTCGACTGCACCTCGACCGTCTTCTCCACCTTGCCGGTGAACCCAACCGTGTTGACCTTGGCCTCAAGGCCGATCGACTCCCCGGGAGCCAGGTCTGGTTTGGGTAGCGTGGCTGTGGTGCACCCGCACGACGTCTGCACCAGGCTGATCATTAGGGTTTCGTCCCCCGTGTTCGACACGGTGAACACGTGGCTTGCGGTCGATCCGGATTGAACGTCTGCGGCGTACACTGGGTTGTCCACCGTGATCCGGGGCGCCGCCAGACATAGCGCGCAGGGCAGGCTGATCGCTAGGAGAGCGCTGATCGCAAACCGTCTCATGGAACTCCTCCTGGTTTCCTTCGGTGCTTCGAGTGTATCGTGTCGCCACCCTCCTGGCGACGGCTACGCTTCCGGCCCTTCTGGCGAAGGGGGCGGTGGGGGGAACTCCAGGGCTCGGCTCACGGCCGGGGAGACGCGTCGCCAGATCTCCCCCGATCGCGGTCCTGGCCGATGACCGAGGACTAGGCCGCTTTCGGTCGGAGCGGGACGCCGATGCCGCGACCATGCTCGCTACTGCGGAAACCGCGTGAGGACACGCTTGTGGTCATGGCCCGCCGCTTCGCACGGTGGTCGGAGCATCCGGGGCAGGAGAGGTGCCTTTCGACCTGCAGACGGCCTGGCCTAGCCCTGCTGAGAAGGCTTGGGCGTCCACCAGGCGATCGGGAACCCCGTCGCTTGAGCATCCCATCCGAGCGGGTCCTGGCCGGCCGGATGCGGACCGCGCGACGCGCTCGGCAGCGGAACGCTGATCTCCTGCTGGGCCGAGGAGCTGCACCCCTTGGCGTCGGTCACCGTGAGCTTCACCACGTAGCGGCCCGGGGCGCTGTAGGTGTGGGTGGCGCTCTGAACGTCGGCCGTGCCCTCGTCCCCGAACGTCCAGACCCACGTCACCAGGTCGCTGTCCGAGTCCTGCGAACGGTCCACGAAGCTGACCGTCATGCTCTCCGTCTGCAGCGCGGGTGCAAGCGCAAAGGCAGCGACAGGACAGCCGCAGCAGTCGATCTCCATGCGCGCGAGCTGGGCTCGGATCTCGTCTATCCTCTGCGAGAGATCGTTGAGCTTCTGGATGAGGCCTTCCTGAATCTGGCCTGCCTCGGCCTGCGACTGGCGGATGGCCGCCAGGTCGCCGGCGGCCTGCTTCACGGA
>Ga0315291_10004240_pt1 | contig 18314 bp, 12 predicted proteins | sample YL17G12_20_MG_FD_203070 | JGI IMG/M metagenome (GOLD analysis project Ga0315291, IMG submission 203070) | Sediment microbial communities from Yellowstone Lake, YNP, Wyoming, USA - YL17G12_20 | ecosystem: Environmental > Aquatic > Freshwater > Lake > Sediment | place: USA: Wyoming | collected...
GGTGGAGGGCGTGTGTTTATTTCGATGGATATCAGCTCATTGTGTGGCTCACCGGCTGGCCGGAGCGTGTGGGGTGGCGGGCGTGTTGGGGCGCGTGCGGGACCGGGCCGGAAAAGCCAAAAGGAAGGAAAAGAGAGAGGGGCAGGGTTGAGAAAGAAAAGGCGCGCGCGTGCCCCCGGCGAGACAGCCCCGCCCCCATTTTCTTTTTCCTCATCTTTTCCTCACCTTTCCCGCAGATGGCCTGGCCTTTGACATAACTTTGACAGCGACGGGCGCCCCGCTGGCCAGGTCAACGCCTTTGAAAACCTCTCCGAACGAGCCGCGAGCAACCGCCTGGCTCTCGACCGTCAACGACTTGAGCAGGTCGACCGGCCAGTCCCGGACGGGCGGGGCTGTGGGTGTGGGCTGCGGGCTGGCGGCAGGGGGGCGCAGGCGGCGCGAGCCTACTGCTGCTGCGGGAGGTCGTGGCCGCAGGCAAGGTGGGCGGAGCTTCATACTAGTCGGCGCAGCAAAAAAATGAGAATGAGAACGCCTCGCATCAGAAAAAGAACACACGCGTCGCCCGCGCACGCCGTGCTGCGCTAGTGGTGGTGAGTGGTCCTCAGCCAGCCAGCCAGCCCTACATAGCCATGCTCCTCAGGCGACCAGCCACCCTCCCCAGGCGGCCGCCACCGCCAGGGCGGGCCGCTCCCGCCCTGCATGCGCCCCTCCCCTGCCCGTCGTGGCTAGCTCGGAAGGAGGTCGCCGCTGCCATAGCCGCCACCCCTCTCTCGACCCGCCTAGAACGGTCACCAGACGGGCGGGTCGCATTTACGAGCGAGGAGGAGGACGGGAGGTGGAGTGAGAGAGGCCGCGCCGCGCCGGACGCGGGCACTGCGCCCGCCACCACTGCCTCGCTCGCTTCCTCTTCCTCCAGCGAAGAGGACGACGACGACGACGACGACGACCGGGACGCCTCCGCCGCCACCGCCTCCCCATTCGCCGCCGCGGAGGCGGAAGCCCTGACTCAACTGGAATGGAGGGACGTCTGTTACCAGGTCGCGCGCCTGTGCCGGACGGTGCGCGGGGCGCGCGTGGCCGCGGGCACGGCCGGCCTGGCGCTCGGGGGGACCAGGGCCGCCTCGGCCGACGCGCTGGCGACGACCGCGGAAGCGGTCAGCCTGGGGGCGCTCGCACCCGGGTACTGGGCCTGCCTGATGGGTGTCATCGACATTGGGAGGCTGCTGGACGACCTGGAGCCTGGGCGTGTGCCACCGGGGGAGGGGGAGGAAGAGGGCAGGGGCACGACCTCGACCTCGACCCCGGCCTCCTCGCTCCCTCCGCCCTCGCTCATCGTCGCCACCCCTCTGGGCATCCTCGCCACGGCCGACACCCTGGACGCGGCTGCCAAGCTAGCAGACGGCTTGGCACCCCACGCGGCCGCCCACCCGCACATCGACGCGCTCGTGGCCGGCTGCGGCGTCCCCCGCCTGGCCCCCCTGCGTGCGACGCTCAGGACGGCCATGCCCTCCGGCGGCGGGTCCCGCCTGGCCGACGCGGCCTGCCCTGCCTTGGCCGCCGCCCGCGCCGCCCGCACGGCGGCGGAGACGGCGGTGCGGGTGGCGGCGGGCGAGTGGGCGCGGGCCCTGCACGCGGCGGGCGCGGCCGAGCGGGTCGCGGTCGCCGTGCGGCGCGACCGCCTGTGCATCCCTGTCCTCGCCGCCCGGCGGGGGGGCCACCTGCCCAAGGGGTCCGTCACCCTGGCGGCGTCTGGGTCGGGGGCGACCCTTTACGTGGAGCCGGCGCCCCTGGTGCCGCTCAACAATGCGGCGGCGGCGGCCCGGGCGGGCGTGGAGGCGGCAGAGGCGGCCGTCCTGGCGCGCCTGTCCGCGGAGATCGGGGGGGAGGCGCCCGCCCTGCGTGCCTCCCTGGGCGCCCTGGAAGCCCTCGACCTGGCCGCCGCCCGGGCGGCGCACGCGACCTGGTGTAGTGGGGTGCAGCCGACGCTGCTGTCCCGTGAGGAGGCGGCCACCTGCGGCCCCGCCCGCATCGGCGGCCTGCTCCACCCGCTCCTGCTCGAGCGCGCGCTGCCGGCCCTGCCCGACCCGCCCGGTGTTAGCCCTGACGGGGGTGAGGGTGAGGGCGACGGCACCGCCGCCGCCGCCGCCCCGCCCGCCCTGACCCCGCCCCGCCCACCCCGGGGCGTGGCCTGGCTGGTGCCTCCATCCACGGCCGTCGTCACCATCACCGGCCCCAACACGGGCGGCAAGACGGCGGCGCTTAAGGCGCTGGGCCTGGCCGCGCTGATGGCGCGGGCCGGCCTGTTTTTGCCCGTCGAAAAAAAAGACGGTGGCGCCGGCGCCCCGCCGCCCGAGTGCGCCATCTCCTGGTTCAGCCCCATTCTGGCCGACATCGGGGACGCCCAATCGCTGGACGCCTCGCTGTCCACGTTCTCGGGCTCCGTCCGGCGTGCGGGGCGGGCGCTCGACGCGGCCGGCCCCGACGCGCTGGCCCTGCTCGACGAGGTCGGGTCGGGCACGGACCCGGCGGAGGGGGCGGCCCTGGCGGGCGCGCTCCTGGACGCGCTGGCGGTGGAGGCCGCCCTGACGGTCGCAACCACCCACCACGCCAGCCTGAAGGGCGACGCCCGGCCCGGCCGGGTGGACGCGGCCGTCGAGTTTGACACGGCCCGCCTGGTGCCGACCTACCGGCTCCTGTGGGGCTCCGCAGGCGCGTCCTCCGCCCTTGATGTCGCGGAGGGGCTGGGCTACGACGCCCGCCTGGTCGGCGCGGCCCGGATGGCGCTGGCGAGCGCAGTGAGCAGCAGTTCGTCTGGCGGCGTGGGCTTGGGCGTGGCCGCCCTGGCGGCAGGCATCGTGGCCGCGGGCGGCACCTCCTCCACCTCTACAGCCGCGCCGGCCCTGCCCGCCGGCTCCACCCCCGCCGACGTGCGGGCGGCGTTGGAGGCCGGGGCGGCGGCTGACTTAGAGGCAGCCACAGCCGCCGCAGGTAAAGCCGCGTCGGAGCGGGCGGCCGCGGAGGCGGAAGCCGCGGACGCGGCAGCCGAGCTGGCGGCGGTGGAGGCAGCGGCCGCCGCGGCCGCCACGTCTCTCCAACCTTCCTCTCCCTCCGCTTTGGCGTCTGCTGCCAAGGCCGCTGGCCGCGCCGCCGCTGCGGCCGCCCTGGCCGACCTGGAATGGACGCTCGCCGCCCACGCCCGGGGAGAGCTGTCGGATGAGGAGGCGGCGGCGTGCGTGGCGGACACGCGGGGGAGGGCGCCCGACATGCGCACGGCGGCCGCCCGCCTCGCAGGCGCGCGCGCGGGTGGGTGGACAGGAGCCGGCGGCGATGCGGGCTCTGCCCTGGGCGCCTCCGCGCCGCCAGGCTGGACCCCGGCCGTCGGGGACACGGTGTCCGTCACCGCCATGGGCGGGGCGCGGGGCACGGTCGTCCAGGCGGGCGGTGGCGGGCGGGTGAGCGTGCGGGTCGGGCGGGCGACCCTGGCGCTGGGCCCGGGCGACGCCCTGCCCGTCAGCGCGGCTGATGCTGCCGCCAAGCCCCGCGCCAAGGCAGTGGCCGCTACGCCCTCTGATTCCTCCTCGAAAAAAGCACGGACACCCGCACCCGGCCCCGCCGTCCGGACGCCATCGAACACGCTCGACCTGTGCGGCATGCCGGCCGCCAGCGCTGCATCCGAGGTTGCTGACTTCCTGGGCCGCACGGGCGATGACGGGGACGCCCTGTTCATCGTGCACGGGGTGGGACCGTTGCGGGGCGCGGTACGGGCGGCCCTGGAGGGGGCGCGGGGGCTGACGTCCGTGGGGGACGCGCCCGGTGGGGACCCGGGCGTGACGATGGTGCGGGTCGGGAAGAGATAGTGACAAGGAAAAAAGTGGACAAAAAAAAAAGTCAGGACAACAACTACCCGGTGATTCCTGGCAATCACCTGGGCCCGCCCCCGCCAAACAGGAGGGATGGCCCGGCCGGTGCGGCCATGGGCGGGGCGGGCAGGGCCAGCACGCCGGGCACCCCCGACGCCGCCCGCCTATCCCACCCACCACCACCACCCCCACCACCAAACGGGTCCCCGCCCAGCCCGCGGGCCCTGAGCGCGGCCGTGTGTGCGGCCCGCATGCTGCCCGCCCGTTCATGCAGGCGCTCCACCCGGGCGGCAACGTGGAGCAGGGTGGCGTGGGCGGCGTGCAGGGCGGAGGCCAGGGAGGAGGTGCCGCCACCACCACCACCACCGCCCACGCCCACCAACCGCTCCAGCTCGCCCGCCAGGGCGGCTTGGGCGCCCGCCGCGCCCGCCAGGTCGCTGGCCGCGGTGCGCAAGTAGCGGGAGGGCAGGTCTGGCGGGCCGGGCGGGGCGGCCGCCAGGGCGTCGCGCACGCCAGGCGGCAGGGCCGCCCCGACCGCGCCGGCCCGGGCGGCGGCCGCGCGCGCGTCGGCCCGCTGGAACCCGCGCACCGCCGCCTCCGCCCCGCGGAGCAGGCCCAGGGCGTCGCCCCGCAGCGCGTCCGCGGCCGCGGAGTCCGCCCGCACGCGCGCCCCCAGCCGGGCCAGCTCGCCCTCCAACGCCCGCCGCCCCGCGGCCGGGGCGGCCGCCCGGGCAGACGCGTCAAAGAGGGCAGGGTCGCCCTCCAGGGCTGCCGCGCCCTCCCGTGCGCGGGCGACCGTCCGCTCCAGACCCAACAAGAAGTCCTGGCCGCCCGGGGCCAGCTCCTCCCACTGGGTGCCGTGCGTGGCGGGGCGGCCGTCCTTGGTGACGAGGGCGGTGGCGGCGAGCTGTTGTTGTGGCTGCTGCTTCTGCTGCTGCTGCTGGTAACCAGCAGGCGCGGGCGGCGCGGACGAGAAGAGCGCGCCGGCAGAGGCGGGCGGCAAGCCCGCCGTCCCTGGCGGGACGCCCAGGAAACTGGGCGCCGCGCTCGCGGGGGGTGCCCCAAACAGGCCCCCGGTCGCAGGAGCCTGGAGTGCTCCGAACAGGCCCCCGCTCGCAGGCGGCGGGGCGCCGAAAAAGGGTGTGGGAGGGGCAGATGCCGCAGGTGCTGCTCCTCCGAAAAGTCCGCCCGTGGGTGCCGGCGCGGGCGTAGACGCGCCGAACAGCCCCGGCGTGGGTGCCCCATACAGGCCGGGCGTTTGCGTTGGGGCGGCTAGGCCAAACAGGCCGGGTGCGGGGGCGGCGGCGGAGGCTGGCGCGCCGAAGAGCGGCGTCGGCGCGGCCGACGCGGCGCCAAACAAAAAGGCGCCGCCAACCGCGGGCGGGGCGGGCGTGCCGCCAAAGGAGAAGGCCATGCGTCAGATGTGAGCACTTTGCTTTGTGCGTGGATGTGCGTGTGTGCGTGCGTGCGTGTGTGCGCGCGTGAATCGAGGGGAGCACACGCAGTGTGCAAGGGCGGAGGGGAGCGCGCACGAGAGTTTTACAGACGCATTGGGGTTGGCTTTTCCACCACCCTTCTGGATGGCCACAACTTTTCAATCCTCCTCCTCCACCCCGAACACCGCCGGGTCGCCCGCCCCCGCCCGCACCAGGTCCGGCGGCCACCCCTTACTGAAATCCAGCACCGTCGACACGTCCGGGACGGGCGGGCGGGGGCCGCAGTCAACGACAAAGGCCACGCCCCGGCCGGAAAGGCGGTCAGCCAGCGTCGCGGCGTCCTCTCCAGGCGACCAGCCGACCGTCCGGACGCCGCCACTCCCGCGTTCCTCGCCCTCATCCTCACCCTCATCATCATCATCATCCTCGTCCGAGCTGGCGTCCGGGCGGACGGACGTGCAGAGCAGGGGCCGGTCCAGCGCGGCCAGCACCGCCGCCGCGACGGGGTGCGCCGACAGGCGGACGCCCACAGTCGCGCGCTTGCGGGCCGACCCGCCCCCGCCGTGTTTCTTGCCCAGCTCCGCCAGGGACGCGGCCTTGGGCAGGGCTTTGCCCGCGCCCAGGATGAGGGTGTACGGGCCTGGCAGCGCCGCCCGCGCCACCCGGAACGGGTCGGGCGCCCCGGGGGGGGGGGCCGGGAAGCCTGCCGTGTATGCGTCCACGTCCGCCCAGCCCCGGCACAGCAGGGCCAGGGCCCGCACCTTGGGCGGGCCGCCCTTGGCCGCGCACAGGCGGGCCGCAGCGTCCCGGGCAGAGACGTCCACGACCAGAGCGGGCAGCGTGTCGGTCGGGATGACGCCGACCTGTGATGGAGAAAATGAAAGTGGGCTAGGTGGTCGCGCCCCATCGGTTTTGTTTTTTGTCGCTCTGTCTCTCTCTCTCTCTCTCTCTCCTCTCTCTCTGTCCATCCAAGCACTACTCACCCCGCCCTCACGCAATGCCTGGATGACCGGGTCTAGGCGCCACGCGTCCGAGGCGTCCGGCGAGACGGTGACCAGCTTGGTCGGCACGGACGATGACGACGATGACGATGACGGAGAGGATGAGGATGGTCTGTCGCCAACGTTGTTGTTGTTTTTGCCGCGCCCGCCTTTTGCGGGGCAGGCCGTGTGCGGACGAGGAGGCGGGAGGGGGTGCGATGGAGCTGGGCCACCAGGCCTGGCCAGGCGTGAGGACGGGCGGGAGGCGTGCATATAATCGTTGTGTCATGTGGGGGAGGGAGTCTTCACTCTCATTTCAGCAGGCGTCAACGCTTTTCTTTGCGTGTGCGTGTGTGTGCGGCGCACTGCTGCACACACACACATGCTGACGGCCATGACAGACGCCCCTCTACCTCCCCCAGGCGTCGACCCTCCGGCCGGAGCGCCGCCGGCGACGCAGGAGGCGCCAGCCGCGGCCGCTCTCTCGCCACCGCCGCCGCCGCCGCTGTCGTCAACAACAGCCGCCCCACACCCGCGGCCACCACCCGCGGACGATGCCGCCACCGCCGCGTCAGCTCCATCTGCACCTACGGAGGATGAGCTGATTGCGGACGAGGACGCGCTGGCCGCGTTTGCCAGGTAAGAAAAAAAAAAAATGGGCTGACGCTCTCGCTCTCGCTCTCGCTCTCCAGCAGGAAACCCACCCCCTCATTTCTCTCTCGCCTCCTCTTCCTCAGCTTGCCCGAAGCCGACCGCGCCCTGAGCCGCCCATTGTGGGGAGTGCTGGCCGAGACCGCCACGACGGGGCGCATCCGGTGAGAGCGTGAAAAAAAGAGGTGGGACGGGGACGAACCCTGGGGACGGCGCGCGCACTCCTCTCCTCTCCCATCGTCCCACACCCCTCTCTCATCTTCTCATCCTCTCTCATCTCAGGTACCGCTGGCCTTTGCTCCGCCCGCTGCTAAGGCACGCCATGGAGGCCGTCCTGGCGGACTATCTGGGCGCCCTCGCCTGCGGGTACGAGGAGAAGGCGGCGGTGGCGGCGGCGGCGGCAACAGCAGGTGGCGACGGCGCCAACTCGGCGCCCACCACCGGCCCGGCCTCCCCGCCCCTCATCGGGCCGCCCAGGCCGCCGCCGACCGTCCTCCTGGACACGGGCGAGGAGGGCCCCGCCCTGGCCGCCCGCCTGCTGGGCTACCTGGACGCGGCCTTCCCGGATGACGGCCCCGGCCCGCCCTTCACCCTGCAACGCCTGTGCGAGGTCGTCCTCGCCCCCCGCCCCCAGCACGCCCGCCTGGAAAGCTTTGGCGGCGCGCTGGAGCGGTGCCTGCTGGTGACCGGGTCCGCCACAATCCCGCCCGCGGCCGCCCTGCCCCCTCGCCCCCGGGTGGCCGATCTGGCGCCCGTCAACGAGGGCCCGCCCCGGGAGGACCCGCGCGCGCCGCCGCCCACGCTCGCCTTTTTACGGGGCGGTAGCGCCGACGGCGGCGGCGGCATGATGATAGGAGAGGGTTACGGCGGCGGCGGTGGCTATGTTGTCGGCGGCGGCGGCGGCGGGGACGAGGACGGGGAGGACGAGGAGGAGGACGGCTGGGCCGGTGTCGGCCCCGCCCAGCCCGGCCCCGCGCGGCCGGCCAGCCCGGCCGTGGGCGGCTCGCCCGGCGACGCCCGCCACCTCGACCACACCCACCACGCCGCCCCTGGGAACGCCGCCGCCCACTTTGTCGCGCACTACCAGGCAGCCCGCCTCGCTGCCGGTGCTGCGCCCACTGCTGCTGCTGCTGCTGCTGCTGCTGCTGCTGCTGCTGCCCAGGCCGAGGATGACCCGATGGTCGACGCCGGCGGCGGCGAGCCCGCCCCGCCCGAGCCGCCCGCCCTGCCTGGCCGCCGGCCGGACGCCCGGCCCCTGTCGGCTGGCGATGGAGGAAGAGGAGGTGGCAGCGGTGCAGAAGAGGAGGAGGGCGGCGGAGGCGGGGAAGAAATGAAGGAGTGAGATTTTTAAAAGAAAACTACACACTAGAACGCCTCCCTTCCATACGCGGGCGGGCGGTGGGGCAGAGGGATGGCGCCCAGTTCCACCAGCCAGGGTGGCGGACAGGCGGCCGGGTCGGCGGAGGGTGGGGGCCGGTGCCAGGCGCGGGCGGCGGTGGTGGCAGCAGCGGGCGCCGCTGCACCACTCGCATCCAGCGCGGCGAGGAGGCGGGCCGCCAGGCGTGGCGGGGTTGACTGTCCTGCGGCGGCGGACGCGTTCACCCGGGCCGCCAGGGCGGGCCCACAGGCCAGGGGAGCCACGCCAGCGAGCCCCCCACCCCCCGCCCACCCGGGCGGGCCGGGCGAGCGGGCGAGCGCCGCCAGGAAAAAGGCCGCCCGCTCCGCTACTCCCGGCGTAGCGAGCGCGCAGCCGACCAGCGCCGCCGCCGCGGCTTCTCGCAGGGCGGGCGTGGCGTGGATGAAGGGCAGGAGGGGAGCCAGAACAGGCAGGACGGCGGCGGCGGCGGCGGCCCCTCCCCCCTCATCCAGCCGGCGGATGAGGGCGGCCGCGGCCGCGGCGCGCGGCGCGGGGGCCGAGGCGGCGAGGCACACCAGCAGGGCGGCCGGCCAGCCCGCCGCCGCCGCCTCGGCAACCCCCGCCAACCCTTCCAGCACCGCCCCGCCCACGGCAGGCCCCATCTCCCAGGCAGTGCGGGCGATGGCCGCCCCGCACGCCGCGTTCGGCGCGCCCGCGGCCCGGGCCACCATCAGGGACGCCAGGCGCCGCGCGGCAGAGGGGAGGAAGGAGGAGGAGGGCGCGCTACCCCCCGCCCCGCCCCCGCCAGGGCGCGCTAGGGCGGCCCGCACAACACTTACCGCTACCGCTGGGGGCACCCCAGGCGCCCCCGTCCGAACGGCCAGCTCCTCCACCAGGGCATGGAGCAGGGGAGGGGGAGGGAGGAGGCCGCGGGCCGCGACTGCGGCCGCGAGGCCCTCCCCGGGCGTGGCCTCCGCCGAGCGCACCGGCCGCACGGCCTCGCCAGTAGCCAGGGCGGCCGCGATGCGGCCTGCCAGGGTGCCGCCCCCCCCAGCTTCAGCGGGCAGGGGCAAGGCAGCCAGGGCGGCGCCCAGGGCGGCCGGGTCGGCAAGGAGGGCGGCCACCAGCGGGGCGTGCGTGGACAGGCCTGCTGCGGCCGCTGCCGTGCTGCCGCCGCCTCCACCCGCGGCGGCCGCCGCCAGGGCCGGGCCGACTACGCCCCACAGGGCAGGCCAGGGCGCGCCCCGCACCAGGGCGTCCAGGTTGGTCCCGACCTCGCCTGGCGGGGCCGGGCGGGCGCCCCCGACCAGCCAGGGCAGCCAGGGCCAGGCGGCGCTGGGGGGGAGGCCATCACCCGCCGCGCGCGCCATCAGGGCGCGCGCGCACCGCAAGGGGTCGGCCAGGCCACACACCGCCGCCAGGGCGAGCTGGGCGCCGCCCCCGTCGTCGGGGCCGATCGCCCAGGCGGCAGCCACGAGGCCGGCTTCCAGGGAGGCGGACACGGGTGGCGCGTGGGCGGCGTCCCCCACCAGGGAGGCGGCCAGGCGGACAGATGTAAACGTGTCGCCGCCCCGCGTGGCCTCCAGCAGGGCGCGCCCTGTGGCGGCCGGGTCTGCTGCCCGCCGCAACAGTGTCTCCAGGCCCGCCCAGCCCGGGCGGGCCGCCGCCGCCGTCAGCCAGGCCGCCGCCTGTTCGGTGCCCGCGCACCGCTCCAGCAGGGCGGCGGCCGCACCCAGCAGGAGGGGGTGGGAGGAGGGAGAGGAAGGAGGGCTGCCCGCCGTGAGGGCATCCAGGGCCGGCACAAGGGAACCGGCCGCAAGGAGCGGGGCGGCCCGGCCGAGCAGGGACGCCAGCGCGGTGGCCAGGGCGGCCGGGTCAGAAGGACTCCCCCCACCCGCAGCGGCGGCGCGGGCGGCAAGGCGGGCGCAGGCAGCGGCAGCCTGGGCGGAGGCGCCCAGGGCGTCCAGGGCGGCCACGCCCTTGAGGATGGACACAGGCGCGGACGCGCCGGCCAGGTCTGCCGATTCCAGGGACGCGGCCAGTGCAGCGGCGTCCGCCGCGGCGTGGCCCGGTGATTTGCGCGCTGATGCGGCAGCCTCTTCGCCTTCCTCGACCTCCCCAGCCGCCCGCAGCGCGGCTCGACGGGCGGCGGCAAAGCCGCGGGCGGTCGGACTGCCCTGGATACCCGGGCAGGAAGGGTGCAGGGCGGTGATGAGGGCCGCGGCCGGGCAGGTGGGGCCGCCGGCCGCGGCGACCCTGCCCAGGCAGCGCACCAGGGTGGCTGGGCAGGCCGACCCCGCGACGACGGCCGCCACGGCGACTACCCCCGGCGCGCCCGGGTCGGCGCCCTGCCACTGTTCCACCACCCAGGCGGCCAGGGTGCGTGCACCCAGCTCCCTGTCGCCACCCACACCCGCAGCTAGGAGGCGGGCGGTGAAGGGCAGGCGGATGGAGGAGGAGGCAGCAGGAGGGGCGGCGGAGGCGGCGGCCGTTGCCCAGTCAAGGGCCGCGCCCACGGCGGCGCCCACCGCCCGGGACGGCAGGCGCCCGCTGCCGCCATCGTCGCGCGCGGCGGCGGAACGCCGATCCACGGCGGCGACCAGGGCGCCCAGGGCGGCGTGCACGTCGCCTTTCGCGCACGCGGCGGCCAGGATGGACGCGGCCACCCCCGCATCCAGCAGGGCCAGGCCGGGAGGCTGGGCGGCGGCGGCCAGGCCCCTCACCGCCCGCCGCGCCGCCGCCGCGGCAGGGCAGGACAGGAACGACGGGCCCAGGCGGTCGCCCTCCACCACCAGGGCCGCCGGGAGGAGGGCGGCCAGGCGGGACGCAAGCGCGGCGTAGGCGGGCGCGAGGGGGTTCGGCGGTGGCTGTGGTGGTGGTGGCCGGGGTCCGCTGCCGCTGCCGCCCCGCGCCGCCAGGCAGGCCAGCAAGCTGCCGGCGCTGCTGAGGCCCAGCCCCGCCACGCCGCCGCCGGCCTCCCGCGGCGCCTCGCACACCACTGCCGTCGCAAGGGGCAGGACGGCCGCGCCGACGACCCCGCTTGGGTCGGGCCCGGCCAGCGCGCCGCCCACCCACCCGGCCAGGCAGCCGGGCGGGAGCAGGCCCGCTGACCCGCACGCGCCGGCGAGGTGAGTCAGGTAAAGCCAGTTCGTGGAGGCGACAGGGACAGCGTCGTCGGCCGCGGCGCCGCCTGCCCGCCGACGGCCCGCGGCCGAGGCGGCCCGCACGGCCTCCAAGCCCTCGCTCAAGGCTTCGCACAGGTGGGCGCCCCAGGCGGCGGCCCGGGCGGTGGCCACCGTCGCCTCAGCGCTGCCGCCCCCTCCTCGGCCTGCAGGGTGGCGGGCCGCATACGCGCCCACAATAGTTGCGACCGCCTCGGCCGGTGGTGGGCGGGAGGACAAGAGGGACGCGACCAGGGAGCGACGGTAAAGGCCGGGGGTGGCCGCGGTCGTGCGCGCATGCTTCGTCGGCGGTGGTTGGACGTGTGCCGGCAGGGGCTCGCCCCACGCCACGCCAGCCCCAGGCCAGGGCGGCGGGCCTGGGCCGGCGCTCGCAGCCCGCACGGCCGCCGCGTCCTGGACGGCTTGCCAAACGGCCGCCCTCAACTCCCCGCCATCGTCTCCCACCTCGCCGACCAGGCTGAGCGTGCCTTCCTGGTCGCGGGACACGCCAGCGGCGGCATAGCAGACCGCGTACCCGTCCGTGAGGGCGGCGCGGGTGAGGGCGTCGACGCCGGCGGGGTGGGGCCTGCTTGTGATGCGGGGTGGATGGATGGAAGAGAAGGTTGAGAAAGAGCGCGCACCGTGAGCGAGCAAGAAAAGAAAGCCGCGCCCCTGGCATTCTCTCACTCAATTGAGCACGCACCGCGGCGGAGGGGTGGGTTCCATGGTGTACGGTACCGGCACACGCAGATTTCAGGGCGCCGCGTGGACACGCATCAGGGCCTCTCTTTTCACGCGTGTTAATGGGACGCGAAAAAATGAGTTCCAAGACCTGCTTTCACGTCACTCCGCATCGGCGGCAGCTTTTCTTTTTCTCTTCGCCGCTCTCTCCCCATCATGGCCGACCCCGCCCTGACCTTCACCGATTTCCTGGAGCGCATGAAGGACCCGCGCGCGGCGGACCTAGTACGGGACATCCGGGCGTGAGTGTTTTTTTTATGTGAGGGGTCGGTCATGCTTTCTCTCCACCCACCTCTCTCTCGCGCTCCCTTTCTCGCTCGCTCGCTCAACCTTCAACTTCACCTCTTTCCAGTTTCGTCAAAGCCTTTGAGGGTCGCACCCCCGACCCGGACCGCGACGCCGCCGCCGCCCAGGCTTTTTTCGAGTCCCAGGCAGTCTCGTTCACGACCCACCCCTTGTGGGCGGGCGCGGGGCCGGGCGTGCTGGAGGCGGCGGGTGAGGGGCTCGAAAAGTACACGATGACCAAAATCCACTCTGCCACTTTTGCCACCTCGCCCCTGGACAAGGAACGAGACGAGGCGCTCGCCCTGCGCCTGCGCGCCCTATCCTTCGTGGAGCCGGCTCACCTGGACATGCCGCCGGGCGCGGTGGATGAGCGAGCGGTGGGGCTGGCCGGGCGGGAGTTGCTGAAAGTGAATCAGTTCAAGGTGAGAGGAGACAGATGGGGAGGGAGAGGGTTGTGGTTTGGTTTGGAGCGCCCGCCTTTTTTTTGACACGCACGCGCCCTCGCTCTCTCTCTCAACTTCACATCCCTCAGGCTCCCCGGGACAAGCTGGTCTGCATCTTCAACTGTTGCCGAGTCCTGAACAACGCGTTGGCGGGCGCGGCGGCGGCGGCGGCGGGTGGAGACGTGCCTGGTGGCGCCGGAGGCCTGCCCCCTGCCTCGCCCCCCCGCGCCCCGGGCGCGGACGATTTCCTGCCCGCCCTGGTCTACACCCTCATCAAGGCCGCCCCCCCTCAGCTGGCGTCGAACCTTGAATACGTGCAACGCTTCCGGGCGGCGGGCCGCCTGGGCGGGGAGGGCGCCTACTTTTTCACCCAGGCGTACGGGGCGGCCTCCTTTGTGGAGACCATCAACACGGCCTCCCTGTCCGTCGACCCGGCCATCTTTGTGGCCCGCATGGTGGCGGCGGGCGTGCCCGACATGCAGTTGCTGCCCCGCCCCGATGGTGGTGAGCAGCAGCAGCAAGCAGGAACGCACGTGCCTGTGGCGGCGGCCGCGGCGGCCGCGGCCGCGGCCGCGGCCGCAGGGGTCAGCCCGCGCCTCACCACAAGCGCCAGCGGCCGGGCGGGAGCGGGAGTGCCCTCACCATCGCCCCCCGGCCTGCTCCCGCCCCCACCAGCCACGGCCGCGGACCTGGAGGTGGAGGGCGTGGCGCTGGTGCTGGCCGCCGACGCGGCGGGCGCCCTGGCGGCCGGCCATGCCTGGCTGTACGCAGAGCCGGCCTCCCTGGCCCTGGGCGACGTGCCCGCCCTGCTCCAGGCGTACAAGGACGCCGTGCTGAGGGCGGAGGCCGTTTGCCGGGCGGCGGACGCCCGGGCGGTGGCCTGGGGAAGGGGTGGGCGGGTGGAAGCGGCGGCGGGAGGGGCGGCGGCGGGAGGGGCGGGGGCGGTTGAAGAACTTGCCTCGGTCTCGCCCGAGGAGGCAGCAACGGCCGTCGAGGCGATCGAGGCTGCGGCAGTTAAGCAGCCGCCGCTGGAAGCCCTGGCACTTGGTGAGAATGGGGCAGGAGCCGTGACGCCAGCACCAGCGCCGGCAGCGCCCGTGCCGGAGAGGAGCGAGGAGACGCCAAGCTTGATTTGAAGCATGAGTAAAAAAAAAAACTTATCAAGCCACCGCGCCCGCCGGCGACTCCGTCTTCACCCACCCCTCCGCCGGCGACCCACTGCGCGCCTCCTCACCACCACCACCCTCAGCCACCGCCGGCGGTGGGGCTGCCAGGCGGGTGTAGGTCGGCGCCCGCGCACGGAGGATGCAGAGGGCGGCCCAAGTGTGGAACGCGAGCACGCGCGCCTGGGCGCCGCACGCGCCCCGCACGGACGATTCACCGAAACCCAGGCGGGCCAGGGCGGTCGCCCCGTCCGGTATGAAGCCCTGTGCGGCCCCACGGGATGACCCGCCCGGGCCCCCACCACCCCTGGCGGGCGGCGGTGGCGGGTCGAACACCAGCCCGTCCAGCTCATTCACGGCCGCCGCCTCAAACGCGTGCTTGATCAGGGACGTCCCCTCAATCCAGCGCAGGGGGCGGGGCACGGACTTGGCGTTGACGTAGTACCCGCCGAACAACAGGAAGACGACGGACAGGGCGGGCCCGATGGCGGCGGCCGCGTCGGGCGTGGGCGCGGCCGCGCCGACCGCCAGGCCAAGAGCCGTCGCGGTGAAGGACTCCAGCGTGAGGATGCCCAGGAACCGGGTGAACCGCCCCAGCCCGGGTTGCAGGCCCGTCGTCGGGTACACCACGCTTGCAAAGAGGGCAGGGAACAGGGCAGACACGGGCGCCTCCGCGGCCAGCTTGGCGAGGAGGTACGCGCCTGCCCCGTACCCGCCCCGCGCGCGCTCCCGGTCCACGACCGTGCGCTCGCGCGGGAAGACGTTGACAGTCTTGACCAGGGCGGACATCATGGTGTTGATGGTGGCGACCTATAGAAAATGAAAAAAAAGGGTTGACAAGGGGTGAGCTCAAAAAAAGACTTGCAGTGTCGTCGCCCCCCTTTCTGGCATCCATCCATTTTTCTTTTTTTATTACCTGCAACAGCCCCAGCCGGTCCTGGATGGCGGCCTGGCTCCGCCCCATGCGGTTGAAGATGCCCCCAAAGATGAGGGCGGACGACAGGTTGCTCGCGGCCCGGGCGATGAAGGTGGCCTTGTCCCGGGTCACCTGGCGCCAGGCCCGGATGCCTAGCATGCGCAGCTGAGACCGGAGCGGCGCGGACGGGGCGGGTTGGTGGGCAGCAGGGGGGGCACCACCGGCGGCCGTCGCCGCCGTCACCGCCGCCGTCAGGGCCGCCCTCCCTTTGCCCGCTGCGGCCAGCAGGCCGGCCACCCGGGCGGCCGACTCCGCCTCCGACGCGGGCGAGGAAAAGTCGACCGAGACGAGGTCGGCCAGAAATTCGGCGACCCCAACCCCGGGCGGGCAGGCGTGGCCGAGCGCGCCAAAGTAGGCGACCGCGTCCGCGGCGGGGCCATTGTAGACGGGGGCGCCCCCCGCGGCCAGCAGGATGAGGTCGTCAAAGGCCGCAAAGGCCGAGGAGCGGGGCTGGTGGACCGAGGCAATGACAGTGCACCCGCCCTCGTGCGCCAGGGAGGCCAGCGCGGCCACGACCTGGCCCGCCTGGAAGGCATCCAGCCCCGTGGTCGGTTCATCCGCGAAGAGCAGGTGCGGCTCGCCCACCAGCTCGCACGCGATGGCCAGGCGCTTGCGTTCCCCGCCCGAAATGCCGCGGGCCGGGCCCCCGCCGACACGGGTACCTGCCACGCCCGCCAGGCCCAGGCGTCGGAGCAGGGACTCCACCTCCGCCGCCGCGGCCGGCGACAGCTGCCCCGTCGCGGTGCTGGAGCCCTGGCCGTCATACTGCAGGGCGGCCGCCAGGGCCAGCGTTTCCCGGACGGTCAGCATGGAGTAGAATGCGTCCTCCTGTTCCACATAAGCCTGGCGCCGAACGGTCGGGGCAGGAGAAGGTGCCTGAGGGTGGGGCACCCCGCCACCGCCGCCGCCGCCCGGCACAGGCACGGCCGTGACCGTGCCTGACGCCCGTATGCCCTTACCTTTAGCTAGCTGGCCGGCCAGGACGTTGAGGAGGGTGGTCTTGCCGCCGCCGGAGGGGCCCATGATGGCGAGGAGGCTGAAAGAAGAAGAATGGATGGGGATAGGTGGAGGGAGGGTAGGGAGAGGTGGGTGAAGGGTCGAGAGAGAGAGAGCAGCCGACAGCAGCCCCCCCCTGCGCCGTTCTTCCAAAACGCACCGCCCCGACCGGGCGACCCCGGACACGCCCGCCAGGATGTGTTTGGCCTCCCCGGCCTTGGTCTGCACTGTCACGCGCAGGTCGGAGAAGGCCAGGTCGACGGACGGCGAGGGAGGAGATTCGGAAACGGCATCGGTCGGTGCGCTGTCGCCCTTGTCTTGTTTGCGCCTTTTGTGCGCCTGCACCGCTTTGACGCCCGCGCTGCCCAGGATGAGGGCAGTGCGAGCGGGAGTCGAGAGCGGGGCGGCGATAGCGGCCGCGCCGATGAGGAAGTCGGCGAGCTGGCCCATGGTTTTTAGCCCGACGTCGGGCGGCAGAGGGTCGGGGGAAAAAAAATGGAGTGGAGACCGTAGTGGTATTGCATCCACTCTCATCACACTTATTTCTCTTTGTCGGTTCCCAGGAGCTTACAAAGCACACGCACACACTACGCAGGCGCGCACGCACAGCAGATCTCGCATCCACATGGGACTCTCCAAACGCAAGATCGATGATGAAGGCGGCGGCCGGCCGAGCAAACGCTCCTCGCTCGACCTTGCCACGGCGGACCGCCCTCTCCACACCATCTCCGTCGGCCCCTGGAGCCTGAGCTTGCGGCAACGGCACTGGTGAGTTTGATGTCAAGTCCTGTCTCCTTGGAGGACACGCCTGGGGCAGAGGGAGCCGCGGCAATGTGTGCAGCGCCGCCGCTGGCTTTGCAGGGAGTTCCCGCTGTTGAGAAAACTATCTAAATGCGGTGGGGCTCGTCGCAGTCAAATGTCTTTGCTGTGCCGGCCCGATTGGCCGGCCTTCCATGCCGCCCCCGCCCATTCTGCCTACCGCAGGTGGCTAGGGGCACGTCTGAGTTGACGTGGCGGGAACAAAAACGGGAACACAGGCGAGATCACCGCTGAACGCGGCGTCTCCTCCTGCCCCATTTCTCTCCGACGGCCGACGCGCGCTCTCCCCCCGACCTACCCCCCGCCTTTCCTCTCACCACACCATCACGCGCCTCCCCACCTCATTCCTCATTCTAGGTCCTGCGCCGAGGAGCTCAACGCCGCCCTCACCACCGCGGCCGCCCACGGCCTGCTGGACGTGCACGTCCGCGGCGTCCAGCACTTTTGCCGCGTCCCCGCGGGGAAGGGCCTTATCGCGGGGCGGCTGGCCGAGAACGCTGCCCGCCCGCGCGTCGTCCGCCCGGCCGGCGGGCCGCCCTCCACCACCGCCGACGCCCGCCTGTGCCCGCAGACGCCGCCCCCGGACGACCCGGACGCCTCCGCCCACGCCGCCCTGGCCGCCGCCCTGCTCGCCTCCGCCCTGGCCGCCTTCCCGGAGCACGGCGCGTCCGTGTACCGCCTGGCTACGCCCGCCTGCCTGCACGCCTGGGCGGCCCGCTGGTTTGGCCAGTGGGGTGGCGTGGACGCCGCGGCCGCCGTGCCGCCGGCGCTGCTCCAGGTTGTCGCCCTGCACGGGTGGGGCGGCGGCGGGGCCGTCGCCGCCCCGCTGGGCCACCCGGCCCCGCCCCGGGCCCTTGGGGGCAACGCGGGTGCGCCCCGGGAGGCCCCCACGCGGACGGTGTGGGTGCCTGTGTTCCAGCAGCAGCAGGGTTGAAAGGAAGGTAGCGTTGCAGCATTGAAGCGAGAGCGAGAGAGAGAGAGCGAGAGAGAGTGAGAGAGAGCGAGGGCCGGGCGTTGAGGGCAGTTGCATATAGCCGGGGCGTTGTGGTGTGATTTTTTGGGGCCTTGGGCGAGAGCAAAAACAAACACTCCTTCTATCCCGTGCTGGCGCGGCGTCCTCGATTCTGTCTGGCCGCGTGCGCACTCTCCAGCCCTTGGCGCTTGCGTACGTGCCACGCACGCACGCACATCCAGATCGACCCCCAACGTCGCAACGTGCACGCCTTTTAGAATGCAGGCGCCGCCCGCGCCACGCTCCTCCTCCCTAGCCACCGCCAGCTCCCCGCGGCGGCGCGTGCCGCCCGTCCCCTGTATCACGGTCGCCGCATCAGGCAGTAAGAGTGCTGGCTTTGGCAAGGTGAGAATAGAAGCAAGGAGAAGGGCACGCGGCAAATTTGGGCGCGGCAAATCGACGCCGGCTAGCAAATCGACGCCCGACCCTCTCAT
>Ga0315291_10004241_pt1 | contig 18309 bp, 12 predicted proteins | sample YL17G12_20_MG_FD_203070 | JGI IMG/M metagenome (GOLD analysis project Ga0315291, IMG submission 203070) | Sediment microbial communities from Yellowstone Lake, YNP, Wyoming, USA - YL17G12_20 | ecosystem: Environmental > Aquatic > Freshwater > Lake > Sediment | place: USA: Wyoming | collected...
GCCGCCCGCGCCCCCGCCAGATCCCCCAGGTCCTGCAGCACGTTCCCCAGGTTGTTGACATCGGTGGCGACGCCGGGATGGTCGGGGCCGAAGGCCCGCTCGTCGATCGCCAGCGCCCGCTCGAACGCCGCCCGCGCCCCCGCCAAATCCTCCAGGTCCTTCAGCACACTCCCCAGGTTGTTGACCCGGATGGCGACTTCGGGATGGTCGGGGCCGAAGGCCCGCTCGTCGATCGCCAGCGCCCGCTCGTCTGCCGCCCGCGCACCGGCGTAGTCCGCCACCCTCTCCAGGTAGTAGCTCAGGCTGCCCCACAGATTGGCGGCGCCTTCCAGTCCTGCTTCCCCCGCTCTCTCGGCTACGAGGCGAACGTGAGGCAGCAGCGGCACAAAGTGAGATGGGCTGCCCGTCTGGTCCGTCCGGTCGTTGGCCGCGCGCGCCAGCCTCGCCAGCGCGCCGGCCAGCGCGCCGAGAACCCCCTCCCCCTCAGGAATCGATGGCACGATCGCGCGCCCATACTCGGCCAGCAGGGGGTGCACCGTGGGACCCGCCTCGGGATCCCCCATCCCTAGGAGGCCCAACCCCGTCAGCACCCCCAACGCCCCGTCGCAGGCCTCCCGGTCAATGCCCGCCGCCTCCTCCAATACCTCGCACGGAATCGGCTGGTTGGGCGCGCAGTAGCCCGCCAGCAGGAACACCCGCCGCGCCGTCTCATCCTCCACCCGCTCCCAGCTCACCGCAAACGTCTCCGCCAGCCGCAGGTCGTGCTCCGTCGGGTTGCCCAGCTCCCCCCGCCAGCCCGCCATCGAGGGGTGCTCCCACATGGCCTCCAGTCGCCCCAGGTATGCCTCCACCGAAAGTCGCGCGTGGCCGCCCAGGTAGCGCCCCGCCAGCTCCAGCGCCAGCGGCAGGTGGTACAGTCGCTCCGCCAGCGCCTGCAGGTCGGCCTCCGTGGCCCGTCCGTCCGGCAGGTGTTGGCGCAGAAAGGCCCGGCTCTCCTCCGGCGTGAAACTCTCCAGCCGCAACGGCCGCAGGCCCAGATCACCCGGCCAGTCGGTCCGCCGGGCAGTGACCAACAAGCGTACCGCCCCCCCACTGAGCCGGGCCAGCCACTCCCGCGCCGTGTCCACCTCCTCCACGTTGTCCAGCACCACCAGCCGTAGCCCACCCCGCTGCCACTCACCCAACGTCCGTGCCACCTGCTCCGGCTGCTTCTCCGGCCAGTCCGGCAGTCCCATCGCCGCCCCGCACGCTGCCACCTCCCCCCCGATCGCTTCCGGCTCGCCCGCGTTGACCCAGTGCACGCCGTGGAAGAACCGCCCATACCGGTAGGCGAACTCTACCGCCAACTGCGTCTTCCCCACGCCCCCCATCCCGGCCAGCGCCTGCGTCACCAGCGCCGAGCGCCCGTCTCCCTCCAGCAGTGCCCGCGCCAACGCCTGGAGCGGTCCCACCCGCCCCGTGAACAACGCGTTGCGCTGGAAGGAGATGCGGAAGCCCGGCGGCAGCGGGCCGGGGTCGGGGAGCACATCGGGGTCAGGGAGCGGCGGTGGGGTGTAGGTGGACACGAGCAGGGAACGCAATTGGTCGGGGAAGAGTGTGAGGTGGAGTTGCCCAATCTGGATGGCATAGTCGCCCGCCGACTGCTTGGTGACAGTGGCGACGTTGTGGTCGCCGACCACGTTCAGTTCGGCGAACTGGAGCAGAAACTGCCGCGCCATGTCGTCGCTGGGCTCTGCCCCGCCAGCGTAGCGCGCCTCGTGTCGGGCCTTGATCTCCAGCAGTTTCTCCACCGTGTAGGTCTCGACGTCGCTGTCAATCACGTCGTGGTGGAGTGGACACATCAGCACCAGGTTGGCGAACCCGTGTCGCTTCTTTTCGCTCTGCTCGGGATCGTAGCGCGGGCCGCCCGAGCTATCTGCCTTGATGTGGCAGATGCGCCCCGTGACCTTGCCGCTGGCCTCGTCCACCAGGGGCAAGGCGCACCCCGGGAACGCGCACCGGTTCCCTGATACTGCAAACAGTCTCTTGACGGTCGCTACGCTTGGTCCAGCCATCAGTGCTCCGATCTCAGTGGATACCATCAGGTCGCCGTGCCGCCCCCGATATGTTCACTCGCGCTCAGTATCTCCTCGCTCACCCAAGGGCCCACAGGCTCAACGACCGTCCAGAGGGGGCACGCCCCTCTGGGCCCCCTCCAGCAGACACCAGCCAGCAAACGGCAGTCAGAAAGTCAGGATTCAGAAGGCGGGAGAGCCAGGGAAACCACCACCCGCAACCCCACACAGTCGTCGATGTAGTCTGGAACCTCCCCGTCGCGGTACGCGCAGCAGGCGTTCCCCGGAGCGTCGCGCCACGACCCCCCGCGCAACACACGCCGGATGTGGGAGCCTGCCTCCAGATTCTCCCGGCCATCCTCAGGATCGTAGGGATACTCGAAAGCGGGCTTCTCCCAATCTTCTCCCCACAAGGCCCGCGTCCACTCCCACACGTTCCCGGCCATATCGGCACAACCGTAGGGGCTATCCCCCTGTGGCGAGTAGTGGTCCACCCGCGTGGTTCCGCCTACATTGTCCCCGAAATTGCACCGTCCCTCGTCAGGAGGTTCGTCTCCCCAGGGGTAGATGCGTCCGTCTGTGCCCCGTGCTGCCTTCTCCCATTCTGCCTCGCTTGGTAGGCGGTACCGCTTGCCGGTCACCTGAGACAGCCAGCTGCAATAGCCCACGGCATCTTCCCAGGAGACGTGGACCACAGGATGGTCCTCTTTACCCTCTGGGGGTCTCCCGCGTTTCCAATGCTCCGGCAGGTCGTGGTCGGTGGCCTGCACGAAGGCTGCGTACTGAGCATTGGTCACCGGTGTCCGGGCCATATAGTAGTCGGGCAGGTACAGGGTGTGCTGGGGCTGCTCGGCGTCATCAGCGTCTTCGTCCCTCGCAGGGTCACTGCCCATCAGGAACTCACCGGCGGGGATGAGAATCATCTCCGGTTCCCAGGGATGTATACCCAGGCCGAGATGTTCAGCACGGGCTCGCAACGCACGGAGCAAGCGCTCATACCCTGTCTCCCGAAAAAGGTCAACCCACTGCCAGCGCCCAAGGCTTTCAGGAACCTCACACTCTTCCAGGCGGAGCGGGATCAAGAAGATGGCACCCTCTGGCTGTTCGTCAGCCACATCCAGAGCGTACTTGATCTCTTTCTGGACGTAGCCGGCCTTCGTGATTGCCCTGCTCGAAAGGCAGATGATAACCACGTCGGAAGATCGCACAGCCTTTGGTATCTCCAGTTGCCAGTCTTGTCCAGGTAGCAGACTCGCCTCAGCCAGCCAGGGGTCAATGGCAGCAGCACGCAGCCGATGGTAAAGGTCACGCACTGTGGGCTTGTCACCGGAAGCGTGGCAAAGGAAAACCTTCAACTGACGTGGTAGTCCCGCAGGGGCGGCAGGCAGGGGAGATGCGGTGTCGGCTGACACAGGCAGGGAGCGCAGTTGGTCGGGGGAAAGTGTGAGGTGGAGCTGCCCAATCTGGATGGCATAGTCACCCGCCGACTGCTTGGTGACAGTGGCGATGGTGTGGTCGCCGACCACGTTGCCGTCACCGGTGATGGCAGCCAGTCGAGCGGCAAGGGTAGGGTCCTGTGCCAGGAGCCGCTTTAGGCGCTCCAGCAGTTCGGTCGTGTCTTCCTGCGTCACGTGCTGCTCCTTCCTCGGAGCCGCTACGGGTTCCCAGTGATTAGCGGATGCTGTTGCAACCAGGTTTCCATATTCGCCTTAAGCTCGGGATTGTTCTCGGCCTCTGCGAACAACAGCTCCATCACTTTCTCAATATCTTCAGCCAAATCCTCCGCGACAAACACGGCGGCATCAGGGGCTTTACTATCGGCATAATTGGACAAGTGAGAGAAGCCCTGTTCCTGGCTTTCCTTTCTATGGAATAGTATTATGGACCTGTCGCGCCCTCCTTGCTTTAGTGCCCTTTCGTCAGGGATAAGAGAGAAACTGTGAAGGATCCCGCAGCGCAATACATGGTACATCTGTACTGGCAGGTCGGCCTTACCACAGTGAAACCGGAAAGATTCATAACCTGGCCTTACTCTTGATAACCAATTGGTGATGAAATCCTTGTAGCCCTTTGCGTGGTCATCCTTGCCTGGTGGTAGCTTGGCGAGATAGTCGAGGTAGGCAGATGCCAGGACGAATACCAGGGGGCTTCCAGTTAAGCAGAACCTCTTGATGTCGGCAATCTGCTCGCGCAACTTGTCGTGGGCGATCTGAAGGTCCACCTTACGCCTCTTCTCTTGACAATGCAGCCATCATCGCGGTAGGACTGCCGGTCCCTGATAACCTCGGTGCCAAGTCCCTACTGCTACCAGTGCTCACTAGTCCACAAGACTGCCCGCTTGTCCCCGATCCGCTAACTGGCGCTCAGTACTCCTCACTAACCCAGGCAGGCGCTACCTTCACGATGGCCCACAGACGACGCTTGTGTGCTGCCATAACTAGCCGTGCCAGAGCCCGCTCAAACGGGCCAGTCGGCTCGATGGTGTCCAGGAACTCGATGGCACGGACGAGAGTACGGCCTTGGGATATGAGCTGGTCGGTGAGGGTCTGATCGGTCATTCTGGGCTATCTAATGGAGTCAATACGCTGGACAACCATTTCCCGGAACATGTCTTGCTCTGTGTCTCGCCACTGGCCAGACCAGACTATCTTGAAACAGACTTCTTGGGAGGGGGCGTTTTCGGAATACACGGCTACCTTTATGGCGTACCCACCCGGCGCAAGGCAACTGGGCTGTGAATAGGGATAGTGAACCAGATCAAACAAGAATCGGAGATGATCGCCTTGACGGTCTGGGACATCTATGAAGATTGAACGTTCTTCTCTCTGTTGGTAAGAAGAAGAGGAGATATGTCCCATGGCCCAGTAGATTCCTCTACGATGAGGGTTGATGTCCAAGGAGTCTCTCCCATCGCAGCGCAAGTTGACAGGGGAGAAGCTAGGAACTCTGTGTGGGCGTTCGGGAGGGTCATAAATCCAAAGCTCTTCCAGAACCGCTTCGCAGTGTCTGGCCTGAGACTGCCCATCGTTAGTCACCTCGAATCGGAAGTAGTAAACAGGTTCCTCAAGTTCTGGTTTAGTAGGTGAGTGCCAATAGGTCTTGATACAATAGGGTGGAGCTAAGTCAAATCTGACCTTCAACTTCGGAGCAAAGGCTTTTCGCTTAACCAATTCCGCGAGCCACGGAACAAACAGCGCAGTGGCTCCGAGAAAGAGCGACGTCACTACCAATACCCAATCAGAGTAGTCCAATTCGATCCTCCTTGTATGGCACGAGAACAAAACGCCCTCACGATAACCTCAAGCGGCGGGCTCTTACTACGTTAGTACTTACCTCCTCAGTGCTCTTGCTGCCTCGGTCAATGCTCAGGCACTGCGGCTCCTCTTGGTCACATTGTAGTACATGACACTTCACTGCTGTGGGCAAACTTAAGCGGCTATTTTCTTACATGGAGGCTGAGTATGTTGTCAAAATAGCGTATTGCCTCATCCACCACATCAGAGTTGGTGGTCCAAATCCCTGCGTTGAACTCTAGGTCCATCATTGTAGTGTCAAGGTCTGCCGATGATACCAAGGCCTCTTTGTTGTCGATCACCACCATTCTCGAATGGAGAAGCTCCTGATCAGTGTACACCTGGATGCCAGCATCTCTCATTAGAGAGATTGAGCGCATGGCTATTCCCCTTCGGTCTCCTTGGGGCTGGGCTCTTGTAAGGACAGTGATTTCCAACTCAGGATCACACTGCTTCAGAGTTATCAGTTCGCTAGTGAATATGTCCATTTGAAGGGTCGAAATCCTGACTGAGCGCTCTGCTCTTCCAAGCATATTTGTGACGGTGTCCTTGATGCTGGTGACCTTCCGGCCATATACACTACGATGAAAATTGGGCGAAGTGTGCACAAACAGTAGTTTTCCGTCTGTAATCCTTCGCTCGGGGACTTCTGATGCAACCAACTCTGCTTGCAGTCTCTGATTCTCCTCTTTAAGCCTTGCTATAGTCTGATCTCGTTCACGCAGTGCCTTCTCCAACGGCTCAAACAGACTACGTGTCTCATCGAGCACTTCTGTCCCTGCTGAAGTCGGCCTAGCTTGGTATCCCCAATCAGGCTCCCCTGCTGGAAAGAGCTTCCCATAGTCCTCTGGGAAGCGCCCGCGATATTCTAGGCGATATTCCTGGAGCAGTTGCTCGTAGTGTGGCAAGTTTATCCAGGACACCCCTCTCTTTTTGTGTGCGATCAGGGGAGGCAGGGTTAGGTTACGAGCAATCTGTATCTGAGACAGGGCTCCCACGACATTCGAGGCGCCCTTTTCCCTGAAATCAGATTTCAACCCGCTGTCTTTCAGACGCCCCGCCAGACTATTGGTCTCAACTAGGTTCGCTTTCTCTTCTTTCCTCCCCCCCCGCACCCATGCTTCGAGAATGAGGACTGGCACCGCCTTCATATACGTTGCTCTGGCTCCCTTGACTCCTATGTGTCGAAGATCTTTAATGCCCCACGGTTGTGGCGGTTTCTTGCGTGTTGCCATTACTTGTCCCTCCTCTACCAGTGACACTCCTGTGCAGAACGAAAACAGCCCGCCGCACCTTGACGGCGGGCTCGTGGTAGATTCTCAGCCACCAGGGCGCTCCACCGTCCTGATCATTGCCTCGGGCTGTTAAGAGCCGCGAGGCGCTTTTCATTGTGCGCTTACAGTATAGTGCAACCTTGCACAGAAGTCAACACCTTGCGGCTGACATCCTGTCATGAATCGCTTCAGGACGCAACCGGAGGAGTGTCGCGCCCACGTGAGGGCTGGAACATGATCCCCAAGTGGGCAACAGCCCTCGATTTCATCCAAAAAAGGAGGTCTGTATGGCAGAAACCGAAACAACGATCTATCAACGTCCAGTCGAACTGTTGCAGAAACTCATTCGCTTCAACACCACTAACCCACCTGGCAATGAAGCGGAATGCATTAGTTACATAGATAGCCTGCTGACGAACGTAGGAGTCAAGACCACCATTCTCGCTCGCGACTCGACCCGCCCGAATCTCATTGCCCGCCTGGCCGGGCGAGGTGATGCGCCGCCGCTGTTGCTCTACGGCCACGTAGACGTGGTGACCACCGAGAACCAGCCCTGGCAGTATCCGCCCTTTGAGGAGAGAGTGGTGGATGGCTGCGTCTGGGGGCGCGGCAGCCTGGATGACAAGGGCGGAGTAGCCATGTCGCTGAGCGCCTTCCTGCGGGCCACGGCGGAGGGCCTCGTGCCGCCAGGCGACGCCGTGTTGGCTATCCTGTGTGATGAGGAGGCGGGTGGGTGGTTGGGCGCCAGGTACCTGGTGGACAATCATTCCGAGCAGTTTGCAGGCGTCCGTTACGCCATTGGGGAAACGGGTGGCTTTGCCTTCCACCTTGGCGGATGCAGGTTCTACCCCATCATGGTCGCCGAAAAGCGTGTGTGCCTGCTCAAGGCAACCGTGCGCGGGCCAACCGCACATGCGGCCGCAGTGGTCGTACGCGGTGGCGCCGCAGCCAGGCTGGGCAGTATGCTCACCCGACTCGACCAGGCCCGCCTGCCGGTACACGTGACCTCGGCTGCCCGCGGGATGTTTGAGCGCATGTCCTCCAACGTGCCTTTCCCCGCCAGGCTGGTCCTGCGCCAACTCCTGAAACCGACCCTGGCAGACAGGGTCCTGGATCTGCTTGGCCCAAGCGGGCAGGCGATGTATGCGCTGTTGCACAACACCGCCAACGTAACGGAGGTCCATGGGGGCGAGCAAGGCGTGGGGACACCTGCCCAGATCACCGCCACCATAGCGGCCTGCTTGCTGCCCGGCTATGGCCCCGAGGACGTGCTGGCCGAACTGCGTCGGGTTGTCGGGGACGAAGTGGAATTTGAAATCGTTGACGATGGCGAGATCGTCTACACGGCCTAACGACCACCGAGGTGTTCTGCTAGACCTTGGAGGTCTTGGCCCCGTTTTCAGGTCGGGGTAGGGGGGGAGCCGCGCGGATCCCCCCTCCCACACCACCGTGCGTACGGGGCCGTACACGGCGGTTCGGCTGGTTAAGCGCTCCTCCGAACAGTGCGCCCGCACCCTCTCTATAGGGTGCGGGCGGGAACGTCTCCGTAGTGCTTCCGCAGGGTGGCGCGACCGCGCGGGCTAGTGGCTCCTGAACACGGCAGGCAGGTAAACGAATGACCGAAGTGCTTCATCCGACAGGACAAAGGTGCCCGTCTGGCAGACCGGCACCGCGATGACGCCGTCGTCTGGGAAGCGCTGGACCCGGTAGCCGGCGCAGGTCGCGTCCTCCCAACCACTCAACGTCTGCCGGTACAGGCGCAGCTTGTCCGCGTCCCGGCCGGCGATATCTGTCTCGCCGTAAGCGACGGTGATCACCGCCGGAGGATCGTGCAGCCCCGGTTTCAGGGAAAAGCTCTCGATAGGCTCACCCCACATTTTTGTATCCGACCCCTGAAAAGCCACCACCTCAAAGGGATGGCCGACGGCCAGCACGTCCTCCAGATGCGCATCCCTCACGTCGAACCGGGTGACTGCCGACAGATTGCCGGGCGGTACAGAGAAGGTCACCGTCAGGGTATCGCTCTGGCCGTAGCTGATGGGGTCGTACGGCTGCTCATCAGCGACGCCCATATCAAAGTAACTGGCAGCACCGATCTGCAGCAGCCCATAGGCCACATTGTTGTTGATGATGTGCTTCTCGTCGTGCATCTCCTCCACGATGGCGTCATCGGGGTCGATGACGGCGTAGATTTTCTGCTCGCCAGCGCCAGCGACGGTCGAGGTGATCGAAACAGTCTCTGGCCCTGTGTCCCGGTCCAGGTACAAGATGGTGTCTTCACCGATACCGTCATTGTTGGCAGGATCACCCCGGTAGAACCTGACTACCACGTTGTTGGCTGCTACTGTGCTAAAGTTGCGCACCGTGGCCGAGATGGTCACCGGTTCGCCCACGCTGGCAAACGGTGGGTCAACCACCACGTCACGGGAGAAATACTGCTTTTCCGCGCCGCATGGTGGTGCTCCTTGGTTGTTCGGATCCGGGTACGGCAGGTTTTCCGGGTCGGGGAAGCCGTACCAGGGCAGGATGAAGGCGGGGTCGGTCTTGGTGTACTTTTGCCAGGTAGTGCCCGCACCTGGCGCGGTTTGAAAGTCGATCACCAAGGGGCCGGCCTTGGACCAGTAGGCGAAGGCTTTTGTTGAGAAATGGTCAGCGGGTGGTGTGCTGGCAAAGTAGGCGCTAAAGTACGTCGCATTGCTGGCTTCCAATTCATCGGTGACATGGTCTTCCCAGTTGTAATTGCTTTTCGTGTAGGCCTTGAACCTGTTTTCGAAATTCTTGCTGAACGAGACCACCCCCAGATTGAGGCCGCCAGAGCCGCTGAACTCGAAGCCAACTCCTGTATCGCGGCTGATGCCGTGCCACTGAGAGCTGGTCCTCCTTATCCCTGTAAGGTTCTCAAAATACACTTTGAATTCACTTTCCGTTCCTTCGTACGTCATTCCCAGAATCTCGTTCTCGCCCAGATAATCCGGAAACCATACGTCGCCCACCGGATCATACGACCAGACGTTGTAGGGCTGGTGACGGGGCGCATACCAGCCTTCATCGCACACGGCCCCTGCTCTCTCATCTGGATAGTTGCTTTTGTTCACATCGGGAAAGATCACGGTGATGTAGCCAGCCGGTTCTCCCGTGCTATCGCCAAGAATCGGGTATTCCCACACCTTGTAGGGGTTGCCATAGTAGATGATCGCATCGTCGTAGCCGGCGGTGGTGTCTCTTGTGAAGGTAGTCGTGGTGATTGTTTTTTCGGTCCTGCTAAAACCCGCGCCATAGGACCGCTCCAGGCTCCCCTCGAGCAACACCGTATTCGAGAATTTCCACTCCGTCCCCTTGCTGATTGCCCAGTCTCTCTGGGTTCCAACCGTTGTTGCCGAACTTGCACCTTCTATGGTTCCGTGCAAGGAGTGCGTACACTTTGGATCTTTCGGCGAGGTCCAACACTCTTCAGTGAGGATCTGAATGGTCTCGTAGGTTCCATCAGGCTTCTTGATCATGTCCCAGTGTTTGGGCGGCATGTTGAGCACCGCGAGGACCGAGTCGACCCGCTCCTGGACCCGGTAGGTCGGCCGGCCGACGCGCACGCTCTCGCCCGTAAAGTCGCCCGTGTCCAGGACCGGAGGGTATCCATGGGGATCGAAAGGCTGATCGGTCACCTCATCCAGATATCGGGTCTCACCCGGTCCAAGTCCATAGACTTCATAGACCACTATTTTGCTGGCAGGATTGTCGTTTGCGGCTTCAAACGCCACGATCTCGTCCTTCAAGTCCCGGTCAAGATCGCCCACAGCCAACGCATCATTCCAGGACCAACTGCTATAGCCTTCTATGAGGGATGTGGTGGTCAACGCAGAAGTCATATCGATCACCTGCAACTCGCGCCGGAGGTGAGGCCAGTTGTGCGCGTTGAGGCTGGTGGGCCAGGTCTGAACGATCTCATCCCATCCGTCGCCATCCACATCGCCGGCCGCCAGTTGGATTGCCGCACTGCCCTCGTAATCATGGCCCTCAGGGTCGCAAAAGTAGTCCCCAAACAGGAAACCATGCCCTGTATCCTTGCCCCACCGCTCTTGAATATTTGCGCCGTCTACGTCGAGTACGTAGACTTGGGCTCCATAAGCTCCGTAAAGATTTCCACACGAAACCATCGGTGGAAGCGCCCACATGACCCCCCGGGAATCCCAACTGACCGCGATCTCGTCGTTCACGATCGGATTGCCCGCTCCATCTGTCCCATCGTCCGCAAAATCACCAGAAGCGATGTTCAGGGTACGGTCGTGACCAGAACCAAGGTAAGCCCACCAATAGGGGGAGCCTGGAATAGACGGACCCCAGGGAGGGGCAATTTCCAATGCTTCCTTTGCCTTCATCGAAAGCTGTCCCGTTGCGCGGTCCACATCGAGTATCTCCACGACAACGTGCGCGTTTGCCGGCGTTTCTGCTGCCAGTACCTCTTGCCCAGTTGGTGCGACCGATATTACACCGGCACTCGTCGTACAGCTCGGGTTATCAAAGACCTCGATATAGGAAATCTTGTCACCCCACCCAGCGTTGTGCAGATTGTGCAGGTTGTCGCTACTGGGTTTATAACACCAGAATGCTCCGCTGGCCCCCCAGTCGTCATAGACCTTGACCGACCACCCAGCGTCTAGCTGGATCGAAGAGATGAGGTCGCCCATACCGTACACCCAGGTCTGGTACCCGCCTGGCTTGTTCCAACCAACGCTGCGGCCAGAAAAGTCAATATCCTGGAAGACCTTTACCTTCGCGTCCGTATTCACGTATGCCAGGGCGATCTCGCCTTGCGCATCGGTGTCAAAATTGCCCAGCGCGATCTTGGGATGTGTGCCCGTTCTGGTTTCAGAGCTTCCCCGTTGCACAGGCACAAAGCCATCCCGGACGTCGTACACCGCGACACCCACTTCCGTTGCGGACGCCCGATATGCCAACACTATCTGCTCGCGCCCGTCCCCCCACAAGTGGCCTGTCTCAACGTCAATGTCGTTGATCTGATCCCATCCATTGGCCGAAGCATCCAGGTAACCCACCAATCCCGTATCGTAGCTGGCGTCCAGCCAACTCGTCGCCAGCCAGCTCCACTTTCTGGTCCAGCTAGCCCCGTCGGCTCCGGCGGCGATGAAGCCCTGCTGCAGGCTGCCTCCCGGCTCCTGGGCAAACAGATAGGTATCATAAGTGGTCGGCAACACCGCCGCGCCGACGCGAGAGGCCAGGATGCCGTCCGTGTACAGCGTCGCGCGGGTTCCCTGCCCTGAGGCATCGGCAAGGGTTGTGCCCTGGATGGCCGGGTTTTCCTCCATGTGCAGCCCCAGCACCTTGCCGCTCAGTGCATCCCATCCTGAGTTGTAAATACTGGTGATTTCTGGGGCGCTTAGAGCCCGGTCAAAGATAGCGACCTCGTCGATCGAGCCCTCGAAATAGTTCTGATTGTCGCGCATGTCCGCGCCGATGTACACGTGGGTGCTGACCAGCGTGCGCGGCGGCGCGGGCTCGGATCTGTCGAAGCTGCCGTCAATGTAGATCGATCCGGTCCCGTCGGCCTCGCGGACCGCGGCGACGTAATGCCAGTTCCCATCATTCACCGTGCCAGACGACGTGACCTGGAAGCCGAACTGAGAGTCGCCGTAGGTCCACCACTGCACCGTCCCATCGGGCTGGAGCCGTAACTGGTACTCGCCGTCATACACTGACGAACTTCGCTGCTGGATGATGACCTGGTCCCTGGTAGCGGTCGTCTTGACCCAGGCGCCCACCGCGAATGGACCCGTGCCGGTGAGGGCCGCCTCCGTCTCCACGTGATCATCCACCCCGTCAAACTGCAGCGCCCTGCCCAGTTTTCCTGCCGTGGATTTGTTCTCCGCGTCGCCGCCGCTCCAGTTACCCCACCTGCTCCCGTCGTATTCGACCCGCCACAACTGATCGTCGGAGCCGCGCACGTAGACCGCAATCTCACTGCCACGCGTGACCGCCGTGGGCGCGGACGCGATCGTCACCCCTTCCGGCATGCCTTGCAGTTCCACCCGCTGCCAGTTGTAACTGCCGTCAGGCCGCCGTTCCCAATCACCGTTCCTATAGGTGAGGGTCCACAGCGCCTCGTCCACGCCGCGGGCAAAGACCCACACCTCGTCCGGCTCCATCAAGACCGCCCCCGGCCCGGAGGCGAGCATGCCGTCCAGGTTCTGCCACGCTCCCCACTCCGCCCCATCAAAGTGCCGCCAGCGCAGGGTGTTGTCCGGGCCCAGCCGGAACAGGTCGAGCTGGTCGTCACGGGCCACGGCGGCCGGAGCGGGCAGTTCAGGCAGCGGTCCCACCCATTCCAAAGGCGGCCAGTCACCCGGGACGTCCACGAGCTCCCAATGATTGTCGGGGTTATCCGGGGTTGGGTATGACCACCACGCTTCATATTTCCAATGGCTGCGGTAGACAACTGGAACGTGGGGCGGTACCTCGTCATCGAAACCGAGCGCGAACACGTCGAACTCGTGCTCTCCCCGGGAAACGATGGCCGGCCCGGAGAGCAGCAGGCCCCCGGCACGGTTATCCCAGTGCCCCTCACAACCGCTGCCGGTGTCCTGGCAGTGCCAGAGGGCGCTGTCGTAGCCGCGCACCACGAGGTCGATCTGCCCATCGCCGTGGGCCACGGCCGCCGGGGCGGAAGTGGTTCTGCCGAGCGAACCCGGCATCTCGCCGATGGACATATAGATGCGGTTTTGGTAGCCAATCCAGGCCGCGATCTGCTCATCCACTCCGTCCCCGCTGAGGTCGCCCGCGGTGACATCGTAAGAGCGATAGGCGCCGAACGACACCTGGCTGCCGGGGATTTCGCTGAGCGTGGCCGAGTCAAGCGTTCGCAGGCGGAAATCGGCCGGACTGCCAGACGGATACGTACCCATCAGGATGTTGTCCTTGTCGATCAAGCGGTGATTCCCCGCCAGCGGGTCGTCAATCACACCATCCGCCAGCAGGGCGTCCAGCCCGGTCAGCGCGACCGTCTCTTCCGCTCCTTCGGCGTTGATCTGCTTCACCCGGGTGCTGTAGCTGGCAGCTCTAGACAGATGCCCCGGCTCGTGGTAGGGAATGGGGCGCTCTGGGATCGGCCAACCCGGCATGCCGCCCCCCTGCGGTTCAGGTTGCTCCTGTGCGAACGTTTTCGCCACGCCGGGATCCGGCGCCACCGGATCATCGGCCGCCACGACCTCCCTGGCAACTGGATCCATGAACTCCGGGGCAGGCAATGCCTGGGTGGAAGCTAACCCAGGCTGGACCAAGAGCGCCAATACGGCCGCCAACACGAGTACGCGTTTCATCGGGAACCTCCTATCTTGGTTGAGAACGAGTCCCGCCCTGTTGATGCATGAAAAAACGCCCGGCACCCCTGAGAGGTAGCGGGCATCGTCTTGCACTCGAGAGCCACGCGATGGGCATAAAAAACAGCCCTCCCCGCCCGAAACACTGCCCGGACAGAACAAGGCTGTACATCTTGCGCCCCATCACCTCCTGAATCGCGCGACGACGGCAAAGAAAGCTACGTGGCTTTCACGTTTTGGTATAAATAGTATACCACCGATCAGGGTGGAAGTCAATGCGTATCTGAGATTCGGCCATAGCTTTTCTGGCGCTGGCTGGCTGAGAAGAGCGGCAATGCGCGGCGGTAGGTCACCGTGTTCGGCGACGTAGCGGTCCAGGTAGGAGCGGGTAGCCAGCATGTCCAACAGGCGACGTAGGCCGCAGGTGAGCGTGGTTTTGCCTGGCTTGCGGTCTTCATGCGGTGTCCAGCCGCCCAGGCGTGCCAGGAGTTGAACCTCTTCCCACTGCAAGGTCACCCCCAGCTCGTACAGGAAACCGGCAGTGATCCGTCCCAACGCCAGGAGAGTGCGAATCCCATGCAGGTCCAGCAACTGCACTTCCTCCCACCCCAGCGTGTCTTTGATGAACTTAAGCTGTCTTCCACTCCCCAAGGCTGACGATACAAGCGAAAGATGCGCACGGCACTCTCGGCATTGGTAACCGGCCCATCCGTCAGCAACAGCCAGGGTTTCAGATGGACATCCGGCAGGCGTACTTGCACCAGCCACACCTCTTTCTGTACCGTCTCCCCTGGCCCTTCCCGCCGCACGTTGCTCGGATAGGTCAGGCGGATGGGGCAAGCCCGGATCTCTGCGGTCACCGGCTGCCGCTTGGCCTTCCTCTGTCGTCCCCGACACACCACCATCTCGGTCTGAGCTGTGCCCAGCAAGCGCACTCGCCGTTGGGCGCTCTGAATGTCGCCCGCTACCCACTGCCCCAAGTCGTCCTGATACTCCACCAGCCGTTCCGTATGGCTGAGCCGACAGACCAGGTGTTCTTGCTGCTCTCCAATGGTGCGCCACACGGCTACATCATCCAATCCGCTGTCCATCACCCAGGTGACTGCCATGCGCACTTTCAATCCGTGCAGCGCCTGGCTCACCGCCTAAAGTGCCTCGATTTCATCCAGAAAACCGTTCACCAGGTGGGCCATCCAGAATTATGGCAGAATGTCAGTCGGCAGGGCTTGACGCTCCGCCAATGTTTCATGAACTTGACAGAGTTGTTGCTCTCGACCCTGGCTGGCCTGTCCACCACGTTGGGCGGCCTGCTGAGCACCTTTGTACGCCAGCCCGGCCCGCGCTTCATGTCGCTGATGCTGGGTTTCTCGGCCGGGGTGATGATCCTGGTCTCGTTCGGCGAGTTGCTGCCGGGAGGGATCGAGGAGACTGGCTTCCCGCTGGCCTACCTGGCCTTCTTTGGCGGGATGGCCGTCATGTTCCTGATTGACATCCTCATCCCGCACATTCGCATGGGCGAGCGCCACGACGCCGGGGCCGAGGCGCGAGCATGCCCGCTGCCCGAGCCAGGGCAGGGGCGTGGCCGGCATGGCCGCCGTCATCGGGGTGGCTGGCCAGGTGAGGTGCCCACAGGCCGGCTGCTCAAGACGGGCTTGCTGGTGGCGCTGGGCGTCGGCGTCCACAACTTTCCCGAAGGCATCACCACGTTCGTGGGCGCAGTCCAGGACCCCGCCCTGGGTATCGCCATCGCCACTGCCATCATGCTGCACAGCATCCCAGAAGGGATCGCCGTGTCGGCGCCGGTCTATGCGGCCACCGGCAGCCGGGGTAAGGCGCTCTTGTGGTCCGCGTTGTCCGGTATCGCGGAGCCCGTTGGGGCGGTGCTGGCGGCGGCGGTCTTGATGCCGTTTCTGAACGCGGCAGTTTCCACGACCAGCCGGCCGGCTTCATCCACCGGTACGACGTGGCGGCGGTAGTACACCTGGACCGGCTGGGCAGCGCGACGGGCAGCGGGCTGGTGGCCCAGCAGGTGAGTGGGGGCAACAAACTGTTCGACCTGCTGGTCGCCAGCGCCGGACGGCTGAACGTGGAGGTCACCCGCGGCCCGGCGCTGCTCCACCACTATCAGCGATTGCTCAAGGGTCAGAACGGCACACTCGTCGTCACCTGGGGCAACCCACCGCCTGCGCTGGAGGGCGACACGCCGGATCGCCTTGACGCCCGCCACCTGAGCCAGGCCGCGCAGGTGATCAACCTGGCGCTGATCACGGCGGCGCACGAACCGAGGTACTGACTGGAGCAAGGCAAGTCGCTAGAACCGAATGGGCGACTCTTCCAACTCTCCCCGCCGGTAGCGCGCGACGGCTTCGCCCACCGTGATGCCCTCGGGTGCAGCGTAGACCGTCACCGCCAGGGCCTGCAGGGCCGTGCAGCACGTGGGATGGATGTGGGGCGTGATGAGCACGTTGGCCCCGCTCCGCACCACAGCCCGCACCGCGTTCAAACTCACTTCGCGTGCCGGACCATCCGGCTCCACCTTGACCATCGTCCATTGCATGGTCTGGGGGTCTACGACCATGAAGGAAGTGCACACGCCAAAATGGCGTTCCAGAGGAGACTCCAGCCCGCCGTCGTGGGCGGCGACGGCCACGCGATTGGCGGGTCCCTGGCGTTCTGCGGGGGTCTTGAGGCCAGTCGCTTTGTAGAGCCGGATGGCATCCTCCACCGTCATGCCCTCCACGCTGTCAATCACCTCGACCCCCAGCGTCTGCAAGGTCTCGCGGCAGGCCTCCCGAATGCGTCCCGTGATGACCGCCGCCACGTCCTGCTCCACGATCGCCCGGAGTGCAGCCAGGCTTACCCGCTCCGGCTGTTCCGGATTGGGCGGCACGCTGACGACCACGTATTCCATCGTCTCCAGGTCAAACACCAGGAACTGCGAGCACAGCCCCGTCTGTATGCCCACCCACGCTTCGGGCAGCGTTCCCATAGACGCTACGGCTACTTTCATCGCCCCTCTCCTTTTTTGTGGTGCTCACCTTGACCCTCTTCCATGTGGCGGCGATACGCGCCCAATAGATGGTCAATCGCTCCGCGGGCCTCTTCCAGGTTACGCACCCACGCACTCAGTGCCTCGTCGCCCTGTGCGGTGAGGTGATACACACGCCGGGGAGGCCCCTGGGATTCCTTCTCGTCCCAGGCAGAGGTCACCCATTCCGCGTCTTCCATGTCACGCAGCGCCCGGTAGACGACGCTCGGGTCAGGCCCTCCCAGGCCAAATTCATCCAGCCGTTCCAGCAACGTGTAGCCGTGGGCCGGCCCATGGTGGAGCAACAGAAGCAATACCGGCTCCAGCATGCGTACCGCCCGGCCAGGGCAATGCCTGCCACCACGCCATCTGCGACCACCTGGCATTTCTTCCACCTCCTCCTCAGATGCCAGTATAGCACCCTACTGACAACTTGTCAATAGAGTGATGATGACCTCAGTCAGTGGTATGATGGGCACTTGAGGTAGCGCCTTGATCTATGAGCCTCCTGCCTATATGTTGTTTACCTATTGACACATTGCATATAGTGTGATATACTCGGCGATAGATCGAGTGCGCAGGCGGGCAGCGCCTGCTGCCATTTTCCGAGGGAGGGCATGCATGATGGATCAGGAAAAGCAACCCCACAAACGCGAACCGGGCGTAGCAGAGCACCTCAACAACATTAGCCGCGTGTTGGCGGTGATGAGCGGCAAGGGGGGCGTCGGCAAGTCGTCGGTCGCAGCCATGTTGGCCGTGGCGTTGCAGCAAGAAGGAAAGCGAGTGGGCGTGCTGGATGCCGACATCACCGGCCCCAGCATTCCCAGGATGTTCGGTCTATCTCAGGCCCCCCCCATGGGGCCCGTGGGTATGCTGCCCGCTGAGACGAAGACCGGTATCAAGGTTATGTCCATCAACCTGCTTCTGCCAGACGAGGACGAGGTCGTCATCTGGCGCGGCCCCCTCATCGGCGGGGCCATCCGCCAGTTCTGGGGGGACGTCGTGTGGGGCGACCTGGACGTGCTGGTCGTTGACCTGCCGCCGGGCACGTCCGACGCCTCGTTGACGGTGATGCAGTCTATCCCTCTCAACGGCCTGGTGCTGGTGACCTCGCCGCAGGACTTGGCGGGCATGGTGGTGCGCAAGGCGGCGCGCATGGCGTGGCACATGCGGGTGCCCATCGTCGGGCTGGTGGAAAATATGAGTTATGTCGTCTGTCCGAAGTGCGGTGAGCACATCGAGGTCTTCGGTCCGAGCCAGGCGTTCTATACGGCGAACCAACTGGGCGTGCCGCTGCTGGGGCGGCTGCCGCTCGATCCGGAACTGGCTCGT
>Ga0315291_10004243_pt1 | contig 18308 bp, 17 predicted proteins | sample YL17G12_20_MG_FD_203070 | JGI IMG/M metagenome (GOLD analysis project Ga0315291, IMG submission 203070) | Sediment microbial communities from Yellowstone Lake, YNP, Wyoming, USA - YL17G12_20 | ecosystem: Environmental > Aquatic > Freshwater > Lake > Sediment | place: USA: Wyoming | collected...
GAAACGGGCGGTTGAGGGGCGGTGAGGCAGAGCGCTTCTGGCTGCTCAGGACTATGATGGTGTAGGTGTGGGCGCCAGATGGGCGCCCGTTGAGATCGCGCCGGCGTAGCTCAGTTGGCAGAGCGGCTGATTTGTAACCACGCTCTCTGTACCCCCCTCGAAGTAGGCTGATAGGCCGACGTCGCGGCTGAACGGTAGCGGATCGGTAGCGCTTTGGTAGCGGAATTCCGGGGGGTTCGCCGCGTTTCCGCGCATCTCCGGTCAACGCGCGGCTGAGAGCGATGGGGGATTTGCCCGCATGATTGCTGGGAAAACCGGCCCTGCGGAGGCCGCGACGCAGGCTCGGGGCGACGCTGGAGGGGGTGTCGGATCGGTAGCGGTTCGGTAGCGGAACGGTAGCGGTTCGCGCGGTTCAGGGGTGTCGCTTCAGTAGCGGATGGGTAGCGCCTGCGCCCCGACCGGGTATTGGCCGCGCCGCATCTTCCGGGGGAGCAGATTCCTCGTCGTGGTGCCCGATAGCACTCGGCGGGTTGTTCACTCAGCCGAGTGTGTAGGGGCTATGCGCGAAGCGTGCCGGTCTGTGGTAGCATCTCAGTGAGGGAACCAGTGCCATGTCAGAAACTGATCGCTCGTCCTCGATGCCGTCGCCGCGTCCCGCATGTGGCAGTCAGTCCTCCCGACCGCCGGAGGGATCGTTGATGCCGCTGGTCCTGATGGTGGCCGTGCTGGGCCAACGGGTGGGCGCGGCGCTGGAGGCGTGGGCGCCGCTGTTCCGGGAGCTGGCTGAGTCAGCCGAGCGGCTGGCACGGCGACTCGCGCCCTACATGGAGGCCCTTCGAGAGGCGGCACAACGGCCGGAGGCGCAGCGCCGGCTTGCGGGCCTGGCGGCACTGGCGACAGCACTGGATAGCGCCCCCGCCTACTGCGTGTCTTACGACCGCGAGATCGCGCAGCTGGGCCTGCCGCCCCTCACCGAGGAGCAGCGCCGGGCGTTTGTGCTCTCCTCCTTCCTGTTGCAGGGCCCTGGTGAGTGGCGATCAGGCAGCCGGATGCCGCTGGAGGAGATCGCGTTGGCGGCCCACAGGCCGGACATCACGGCGGCGGTGGTGATGAAGCGCGCCGTCACTCTGAGAGCCATTCGTTCCTTGGAGGGCGAGAACAAACGAGAGGAAAGTGAGCTGGTCGGCGCCGCCTACCTGGAGCTCCGCGGGAACATCCTGCCCAGCATCAAGCGGCGGCTGGACGGGGTGCCGCTCGCCCAGGCAAGGACGAAAGCCCGCCGGCTACTGGGACAGGTGCTCAGTGATCGCTACCTGGTGAAGTCGGTGGGGCGGGCGCTGGTGCGACGCCTGAAGCGTGAGCAGAAGCGGGCCGAGCGGGAGACGACGTTCAGCCCTGCGACGGCGACGCGCCTGGCTGAGGCGGAGCTCCGGCCGGACTGGGAGCTGGGCTGGGACATCGAGCAGGCGACGACCTCTTTCCTGCAGCGGCCCGGGGCCAGTGAACTCGACCGGAAGCTGGTGGCGGCGCTGCGAAGCTGGCCGGATTGCAGCGCCGCCGAGATCGCGCGCCGGATCGGCGAGCCGATCCGGACGGTGCAGTATCACTGGCGCAAGCTGCTGGAGCACGTGAGGAAACAGCTGGAAAGCTGAAAATCGCCGACGCGAACCTTGCGCATGTCGCTCCGCGACCTCCCTTTGTATGAATAGGAGGGGCGGAGATGCCCTGGAACGGGGCCCGCCCACGAGCGGGCCCCGTGCTGTTTGGGACTGCTCGCCCCCGATGCCAGCAGCAGAGGTGACAGCATCATGGCAGCACAGAGAGCAGAGCCAGCGCCGTGGGAGCAGAGCTCGGAGGAATCGGGGCCCGCCTACGCCGCCTTCCTCACCTATCGGAACCTGGGGACCAGGAGAAGCCTCGTGGGGGCGGCGCGACTGGCGGGACGGCATGAGAGCCTGCTGCGTCGCTGGGCGACACGGTACCGCTGGAGGGAGAGGGCTTGGGGGTGGGACCTGCACCAGGCCCGCCGGGATGAGGCGGTCGTTCGCCAGCAGCGGGAGGGGGCCTTGCGGGAGCGGGTGGAGGATCTGGATCGCATGGGCCGCGCCTGCCTGGCCTTCTTCCGCACCATGGTGCGCCGGGACCCGGAAACCGGCGAGATCAGCTTCGATGTGCGCTTCACTCCTCAGGTGGCCCTGCGCTTTCTCGAGCTGGCATTGAGAGCGCAGGGGGCCTTCGAGCGACCGGCCGCTGAGGAGAAGTCAGACGCGCGATCGGCCGCCGACCTGTTCGGGCTGGCCGACGCGGAGCTAACGGAACTGATCGATCTCGCCCGGGAACGGGCCGACCAACATAACTGCGCTGAGGAGAACGGTGATGCGTCAAACGAGGGCAGCACGCAGCAGGAACAGCACGAGGAGCAGGAAGATCGCGAGGAAGACCAGGCCGAGCGTGGCTGATGGCCTCCAGCTCGACATCATCCAGGTGGCGATCGAGCGCCTCCGCCCCTGGCCGGGCAATCCCCGAGCGATGCCGGCCTCGGAGATGGAGAGCCTACGCCGGTCGGTGTCCCACTGGGGGATGGTGGAGCCACTAGTAGTGCGCCGGTCCGACCACTTAGTCATCGGGGGGCATCAGCGGCTGGAGGCGGCGAAGGCGCTGGGAATGGCGGCGGTGCCGGTGGTCTACGTCGAGCTGTCCGATGCCGAGGCGAAGGCACTGAACCTCGCCCTGAACCGGATCCGGGGAGAGTGGGACCTGCCCAAACTGGGGGAGCTGCTTGAGGACCTCCAGCGCCTGCCCGAGATCGACGAGGCGCTCACCGGCTTCGGCGGGGAGGAGATCGACGCGCTGCTGGCGGAGCTGGAGCGGGACCGGGCCCCCGATCCGCGGGAGGAGACCTTCCCGGAGGCGGCGGAGGCACTGCAGCAATGGAGAGAGCAGGCCCCGACCAGAGTGACGAAGGGAGAGCTCTGGCAGCTGGGGCGGCACCGGCTCTACTGCGGGGATAGCCTGGCCCCGGGAGCAATGGACCGTCTCTGCAGCGGAGAGAAGGTGGACCTGGTGCTGACGGATCCGCCATATGGCATCTCGTACCAGTCGACGCTGGCAAGGCGAGGCCGAAGGAAGAAAGCCATTGCCAATGACGGCCAGGAGGAGTTCGAGGGCTTCCTGCATCGAGCCCTATCTGCCATCAGGTCGGTGATGAAGCGCGGCGCGGTGTTGTACTGGTTTGCCGGAGGTGGTGGCGCCGAGCCGGTGCTGGCAAAGGCCTTGCTGGCGATCAGTCAGCACCTCACCTTGTTGAACACCCTAGTCTGGGACAAGGTCGACCCTGGGCTGGGATGGCGGTGGCGCCGCTCATGGGAGGCAATCGTCGAGGCGAGTGTGGGCCGGCCGCGCGTTTGGCATGGGGGCACGGACAGGCGCAATGTGCTGCGTCTCCCCCGCGCCATTCCCCAGAGCGACGACCACCCCACCCCGAAGCCGGTACCGCTGCTGGAGGAGATCATGCTGGCGGCTGCTCCCGCCCGGGGCACCATCCTCGATCCCTTCGCCGGCTCCGGCTCCACCCTCATCGCGGCTGAGCGCACGGGCCGCAGCTGTCTGGCGGCCGAGTTAGAGGCGCGCTACTGCGACATCGCCCTCGCCCGGTGGGAGGCGATCAGCGGGGGCCGCGCCCAGCGGCTGGAGGGAGAGAAGCGATGACCACCGCCAATGCCCAGCCTGGTGATGGCGACGGCTACTTGCGCCTGCTGGATCGGGCGCAGGAGGTGCTGTCCCTGCGGGCCGAACCCCGGCGCTGGATTGAGGGAAACCTGTCTCTGCGCAGCAAGGACCAGCGGATCGTGCCCTTTCGCTTCCTGCCCACCCAGCTTCACTGGTGGCGGCGGCGGAGCCGCTGGGACATCATCTGCAAGGCGCGGCAGCTGGGCATCACCAGCGGGGTGTGCGGCCTCTTCTTCGCCGAGACGGTGCTGCGGCCCAATACCGTCTCGGTTATGGTGGCCCATGACGGGGACTCCAGCGAGAAGATCTTCGGCATCGTGAAGCTGTTCTGGGAGCGGCTGCCGGAGGCGGAGCGGCGCCGGATCGGCGAGCCCCGCTATGTCACCAGAAGAGAGTTCTACTGGCCCCGGCTCAACAGCCGTTTCTGGGTGGGGACGGCCGGCTCGCTCGCCTTCGGCCGGGGTCAGACCATCAACAACCTCCACTGCTCCGAATTCGCCTATTGGCCCAAGCCGGAGGAGGCGCTCACCGCGCTGAGCGAGGCGGTGCCGCTGTCGGGCCGGATCGTGATCGAGTCCACGGCCAACGGAATGGGCAACTCCTTCCACGATCTCTGGGTGCAGGCGAAGGAGGGCGAGAACCAGTATCGGCCCCACTTCTACCCCTGGTGGTGGGACCCGGGGTACCGGCTGGCGGGGCCGCTGCTGGGGGAGCTGAGCGAGGAGGAGCAGCAGCTGAAACAGGCCTGGGGTCTGGACGACGACCAGCTGCGGTGGCGCCGCGAGAAGCGCCGGCAGCTGCGGGAGCGCTTTCCCCAGGAGTACCCCGAGAACGACGGCCACTGCTTCCTGGCCAGCGGCCGCTGCTGCTTCGACATCCCCGCCCTGCTGGCGGCGCGGGCGCGGATCGCGGGGGAGCCGGCACCGGAAGCCATCTCTCAGCTCTGCGATGGGGAGGGGTGCTCCTTGGCGGTGTCACCAGCGCGCTTGCTGATATGGCGCCACCCGGAGCAGGGGCGGGAGTACCTGATCGGTGCAGACGTGGGAGAGGGGCTGGCCCACGGCGATCCCTCCGCCGCCTGCGTGCTGGACCGGGAGACGGGGGAGCAGGTGGTGGAGTTGCATGGGCGCATTGCCCCGGGGAGGTTCGCCCGGTTGCTGGCGGCGCTGGGGCGGCTCTACCGGGAGGCGGAGCTGGCGGTCGAGTCCAACAACCACGGCCATGCCACCTTAGACGCGCTCCACAACACCCTCCACTACTCACCTCTTCACCGCTACCGGCGCTATGACCAGTCCGGCCCTACGGGGGAGGCGCTGGGGTGGCCCACCAACGCCCGCACCAAGCCGCTGATGATCGACGACCTGGCGGAGGCGATCGCCGAGGGGCACCTGCTGATCCACTCTGAGGGGCTGGTGGATGAATGTCTGACCTTCGTCACCACTGACACCGGCGCGAGAGAGGCCCAGCCCGGCAAGCACGACGACCGGGTGATCGCCGCCGCCATCGCCTGGCAGGTGAGGAAGCGGCCCACGCCACAGCCAAGGATACGCTTCCTGTGAACCAGCCTCCCCCCGGGGCGATCGGTGCCGGCCGGCGCACTGGACGCGGGCTGGGCGGAGTTGCCCGGCCGCGATACGAGGCGTATCCTCCAAAGGTGCTACGAGCGGCGAATAGATGCGCAGAAGGATCGCATCGGGATGACAGCGGTTCCGCAGCCACAACCCCTCTAAGCGATGTTGACGACGAATTCGCCGCTCCGCGCCACGCAACGTCCACCCTTGACGATAAAGCACTCGATCCAGTGCATGCCTTGATAGAGAGTGGACTCCCCCTGGATCGACGATCCGGGGAAGATGCTACCACGCAATCCGTTGGCCCGCGTCGCCTCCTCGCCCGTGTTCACAACCTGCCAGTAGACATCGAAAGGCTGGGGCGTGTCTGTGGACGCCACAAACCTCAGAGAGAAGTGCTTGCGCAAGGGCTGTGGGTCACTGTGGAAGTCAATCGGCCTGAATCCATCCCGGGAAGCACGAGCCGAGATGCTGACCCGATAGGCAAGCCCCATCGGCCAGTCGGGACGCTCGCGGTGGGGAACATCGAACCGGGATGGCGCCATGCTCCGGGCTGTCGTCCGTTCGCCGAGCCCGGCGGCGGTCGCGCTCATCACGCGACTCGTGCGGCTGGCATACTTCTCCATCACCGCCGACGCATCTCTCTGGCCATAGGACTTCACGAGGTAGTCGCCGACCTGAGCGAAGCCGCGTCCGGTCAGCAGTTCTGCGTGCTCTCGCTCTACCGCAGTCAGCCAGTCGAGGAACAGCTGTGCTTTGCGGGGTTCGTCCACCCAACGATCGGCGAAGTTCTCGCGGAGGTTGACCGGGTTCTCAACCCAGTGGACGCCATTCCGTGTCTCGATGGCAGCCCGCATACCCGGCACGACGTTGAGAAGCGCCTCGACAAGGCTGTCCTCATTGTCGTAGGCACGGGCGGCGAGCGTGGTGATGATGATGGAGATGGGCCTATCCTCGTCTCCGCGGTAGCGCACATCCCGATGACGCTTCAGCAGTTGGATGACGCGCTGGAGAGGCGTGCGGACCTCATAGTCAGGGATCTGAGTCACCTCAGCGCGCTTCTCCATGGCGACAGCGCGCCGACGCTGCTCAAGCGCGACCAGCATGCGTGCTCTGAACCACTGGGCGAACCCGCGAGGGTTACTCTTGGGCCATCTGCGATCCGTGCCCCATGTTGACATGTCGGTGATACAGATCGCGTGCCGAGCGTGTTCCCGCGGGATGCCCATGCTGAGCAACCATCCGTACTCATCCGGGATGGCAGGGAGGACATCCAGGTGGAACCTGGACTCATCCGCGTACCTGAGCTTCCAGCAGCGGCGCCCGCCGTCCGGAGGGTCTAGCATCCGCATGTATGTTCGATGCGCCCTGAGGCGTTTCCCCACCATCTCCTTCAGCTGCTCCTGGGTCACCATGTCCGCAGAGAGGTCGAGCAGGCAGACAGCATCAACGTCGTAGTCGTCGTCGCCCAGCGGTTGGACGGCGGTTCCCAGAGCGAAAGAGCCCTGGGGGTAGACATCGGGGTGGTACGGAGCCAGTTCCGAGTCGTCTGCGCCGAGCCAACTGCCTACGGCATCGTAACGCTTCTTCGCGTCCGCGTACTTGGCGGGTGCAACGTCGAGTTGGTCGGCCAGACTGTCGAGAATCCGTTCCAGACCGCGTCTGCGCTCGGGCTCTGTCATCGCACGCCTCCTTCCGGGCAGCATCCGCCGCCAATATCGAGTGCGTGGATGAACCCGCCCAGGCTCCTGTTCTCGTCATAGACGCGCAGAGGCAAGTCGGCCTTGGGCATGACCACGCGCCCCATCTCCACGGCGATGGCCACTGGCACCGCAGGGAATACGTGGAGCACGGCGTTCCCGCCGTGCCGCGCCTTGATGCGATCAAGAAGCCTACGCATCGTCTCGCGGAACTGCCGCACTTGCTGCCGGGATCTCAGGAAATCGCTGTGCGGGTCGTTGACGGTCACCCGCCAGATGCTTGCGTTCCCGCCGAGTACGGCGGTGACACGGTCATCAGCGACTGTGGCGCTGAGGGAGAGCACGAGCGCCGGTGCCCCCTTGAAGTCGACCGGCTCCTGAACAACGTAGTCGAAGCTCACGGGCTCCTCTCGCCACCTCCAGTCCGGCGGCTCGCGATGGAGCTGGTACACCTCGGCCGCCTGGATGTCAGACAGGAGGAAGCCAAGCAGCATCAGCAACGGCTGCGGGGCGAAGGCGAAGATGGACATGTGCCTGATGCTCTCGCTCGCCAATCGAGGCCGGATCTGCTGGGCAACCATGTTGCGCAGATGGGCGCTCTCGATGCTCCAGAAGTCAGCACTTGTGTCGGTGAATGAGCTGTTCACCATGCCCAGGGAGATCGGGGTAGTGTCCGCCGGATACCAGTCCGGGAGCATGGCAGACGCGGCCGTCTCATAGGAAACAGGGGAGTTGTGCTCGCCCACGTTCGCGCCGTACAGCAGTACGTGACTCTGCCTCGCGGCGTCGATCGCGCTCACGGTCGCGATGCGGCGTTCGTGATCCACCTTCATCTTGCGGAGCAGGAGCACTGGGAACTCGCGCCCATCGGCATCAACGGTCTCGTGGCACTCGTGGCAGAGTAGCATTAGGTTCGAGATGTCCTTCGCGAGTTGCGTGGAGAGGCATTCCTCACCGCGAGGGCCGTCTTTGCTGAGGCCGACAATGTGAGCAGCTTCAGCGAGATTGACGCTCTTCTTGGTCTTCGAATGCCATGACAGCGGTCTGTTGCAGCCCAGGAACTCACACCGGCCCGCGGCTCGACCCCACAGCATGCACTTGACTGGAACAGGTATGCTCTTCCTCTGGCTCATGTGTTCTCGTCCTATCGGGTGGATCGATCCCTCTGGCCTTCGTGTCCTGCACCGAGCTTGGCGGTACGCACCGTCCTGCCTCGGCCGGCACATCTGCGGACGACCTGGGCAGTCTTGGCGGACCCGGATTCACAGTTGCGGTCAGCCGATTAGCGACGCCGATCGGCATAGACGTCTACACAAGTGCACCCATCGAGCAACATGGGAGCAGCATGCGGCCGGGGCGATCTCATGCTGCTCCCCGGGCACCGCATGCTACTTCTTCCCCTTGCCACGATGCTCGTGCTGCGCTAGGTCGCTGGCCGCGACACGCTTCACGGGCTTGGGCGTGTTCGGGTTAGAGAGGAGCCTTCCCGCGACGCGTGCTACTCTCGCGCTCGTGGTCTTGCCCTTACGCTTACCTCCAGCCATGGTCACATCACCCCTTTCCAGCTTCCGATTCGCCAGCCAAGAACTGTTGACTGACCGAAGCTCGAAGTAGTATACTTCGGCGATGTGATGGATGTCAATAGTAGTTTACAGCTTTCAGTCAGAACTAGCAGGTACAGGAGCCGACCGTCCTATGAGCCGTGGGGACAAGTCCAGGGACGCGACAGCGCTTGCCCAGAGAATGGCTGCGGCGAGGAGAGACAAGGGTCTGTCGGTAGCCAAGCTCGCCGAGCTTGCCGGGGTATCCAGAGCCTACATTCATCAGATCGAGAACGGCGAATGCCCCCGTCCCTCCGCACAGGTCCTGTTCAGCATCGCGGCCGCGCTTGGTACGAGCATTGCCCATCTTCTGGGCAGGGCGGCAAAGGGGCCAGAGCCCGAGGCGGTGGTAATCCCCGACGGCCTCAGGCAGTTCGCCGCAGAGCAACCCGACCTCAGACCAGAGGACGTTGAGATGCTGGCGAGGATCCGCCTCCGCGGGCGGCAGCCCAAGACAGCGCAGGACTGGGCCTATCTATGGGAGTCGATAAGACGGACGGTCGAGCGGTAGATGGCGCGCCCCAGTCGGTTCGCCCAGAGCAGACGCCGCAGGTACTTCGGCACGGGTGCCCTGTCGCTTGTGGATTCCACAGGGGTGACAGATCCTGAACTCGCGATGGAGCATCTGGCGCAGGAGTTGCTCCGCGAAGGTCAGGTCGTGTCTCCGCCAGTGCCGCTTGAACTGCTGGCCTCGCTCCGAGACGTTGTCGAAGCTACGGTGGTGGACATGCCCAGTGCGGGGATGTTGCAGGCGCTGCATCCGCACGGCTTCCGCATAAAGGTAAGGGCCGCCGATCCCCCTGGTCGTCGGAGGTTCTCGCTCGCCCACGAGATCGGCCATTTGCTGGTCCCCAGCTACCACGAGAGCCCCACCGACAAGGTCGACGACCTAACCGGGGAGTTCCCACTGGAGAACGAAGAGGAGCACCTGTGCGGCATCGGGGCCACGAGCATGCTCTTGCCGGAAGCGTTGTTGCGTGCCGAATGCAATGGGCTGCGGCCATCAATCGAGAGCCTGTTGGCCCTGACCGATGTGTTCCAGTCATCCATTGAGTCTACTGCCCTCCGCCTTGACCAGTTATCAGCGTGGCCATGTGTGCCTGTGGTATGGGAGTGGGGCATGAAGCCGTCGCAACAGGTCCCCGAGGGGCAAGGCTCCCTGCTCGACGCGTCTGAGGCTGTTCCCGCGCAGAACGAGTTCCGCGTGAAGTTCCACGCCGGACCGGGTGGAGACAGGTTCTTCCCGCGGCACAGACACGCGCCAAGGGACAGCGCCATGGTCACTGTCTGCAGAACGCGCGAGGAGTTCAAGGGGAGAAGCACACTCTTGGTCGGCGACCGCGCCGTCGACTGTTACGTGGAAGCAAAGCTCGTACCGTATCGTGACAGTCGCGGAGACAGACAGCTGAGGATCGTCTCCCTGGTCTTCATCTGAATATGGGACGCTCGGCCCAGAGCCCGTCAGCATTGCAGCACCGCAAGGGCGAGACTTTCTGGAGTGAGATGAGGAGACTGTGGCGCGACGAGTTGGCGCGCCACGGGAAGGGGAGGCAGACATGAGTCGGATCTTCGTGCCCACGACGGGACTCAATGACTGGAAGCGGCTTCTCTCCGATCCCGAGAAGCACTGGCGGGATGGCTACTCGGCCAAAGAGCTGGCAAGGCGGTGGGAAGCAGCTGGCGGCATTCCTGCAGAGGTAGCCAGACTCTTCCACGACTCGGGCGTTCCCGCCTTTGCATCTATCGACCTCCTCGCAGCCTTCCCCGAGTGGCAGACTGCACTCGAGGGTAGGGGGAAGGCGTCGCACAGCGATATCCTCGTCATCGCTCGTACGGGAGGTGGGCTTATCACCATCACCGTCGAGGCCAAGGTCTACGAGGCGTTCGGGCCGACAGTGAACGAGTGGCTGGCGGAGGGCCACCAGGGCAAAGACAGGAACAGGCGTGCTAGGCTCCAGTTCCTGGGTGCCACACTGGGTGTAGCGGTTGAGCAGGTGGGAGAGATCCGCTACCAGTTGCTCCACCGGAGCGCCTCGGCAGTCATCGAAGCTCAGCGCTTTGCTGCGGCACATGCCGCCATGGTGGTGCATTCATTCTCCGAGTGTCGCGCCGGCTTCGACGCCTATGCGGCCTACCTCGATGTCTATGGTGCCAGGTCGGAGCCCGGCCGCCTCGTGGCGCTGTGCGAGACCAAGGGGATTCGCCTTTACGCCGGTTGGGCGGACGGGCCCACACCGCAGGCCCCCGGGTAGACCGACCTCATGTCACCGGCCCCGAAGAAGTCCACGGGATCTGGAAGGCCTTCGCTGGTCGGATTGCCAGACTCTACGCCGCGATCGCCAGTGATGCGCACCCATTCCTCGCGCGGAGCCTTGCGATCAGACTAGGCGCAACAACGTCAGAGGAGGAGGGCAATGGAACCTTTCGAGAGTTACCCGGAGTGGCTCAAGAATAACCCGCGGTGTCTTGGCGGCGGCAGCTCCCGCACCGGCTATGGTCTGGTTCTGCAGCGGATCACGAAGCAGACGGAGTGCGCGTACTGTGAGCTCAGCATGGTCAATACCTACCACCATTGGCTCCACATGACTGTGGATCACGTGATCCCGGGCTATATGGCGAAACACGAGGGTTGGCGCGAGTGGGTGGACAACGCGAACAACATGGTGATCTGCTGCTCGGCCTGCAACGGCTTCCTGAACGGCTTCCGCCTCGCGGCCGACACCAGGCCGCCCTCGACCTTCGAGGAGTTCGTCGCACGACGCGACTCGCTCTTCTCCGAGAAGAAGGCGCGAGCCCTCAAGCGGCACGAGCACGAGCGCTGCATCTTCGAGAAGAGGCCCTGGGAGAAGGACATCGATTGCGCTACCTTGCGAAGGCGCCCCTGATTGGACCCTCTGCTCTCCAAGTCGAAGTTCCTGTCAGGCCTCCAGTGCTCGCGCCGGCTGTGGCTCGAGGTGCACCGGCCGGAGCTGGCGCCTCCCCCTGACCCACAGACCGAGGCGCTCTTCGCGACCGGCAGGGAGGTCGGGGAACTCGCCCGCCAGTGCTTCCCCAGAGGGGTGCTGGTCGAAGAGGCCTACCACCAGCACGACCAGGCCGTCGAGCGGAGCGCAGAGGTCCTGGGGCAGGCAGGTGTCCCCGCGATCTTCGAGGCCGCGTTCAGCCACGACGGGGTCTGCATGCGCGCCGACATCCTGGGACGCGGCGAGGCCGGCTGGCGGCTGATCGAGGTGAAGTCATCCGCTTCCCTCAAGGACGAGCACGTCCCCGACCTGGCGGTCCAGCACCATGTCCTGTCCGGATGCGGAGTCGAGGTGGAGTCCGACCACCTGATGCGCATCAACACGGGATATGTCTACGATGGCCGGCGGCTGGACCTCGGCCAGCTGTTCACCTTGGACGATGCCACCGGCGCGGTTGCTGGAATGGCTGGGGAGGTTCCCGATCTGCTCGCAGAACAGCGGACGCTCCTGGCCTCTCTTGACGAGCCGGCCGTCGCACCCGCGTTCCAGTGCGCCTCTCCCTGGAACTGCCCATTCACCAGTCACTGCACCGAGGACAAGCCCAGGTACTGGGTCAGACGGCTCCCCGGGATCGGCCGATCGCGGTTCGAGGAGCTGGTTGCCGCCGGCATCGAGGACATCGCCGACATCCCGCCCAGCTTCGGGCTCACGGAGCGGCAGCAGCGCGCCTGTATGGCCACCAGGACCGGCAGGCCCTGGGTGTCCGCCGACCTCGGAGGCGAGCTCTCGGCCATAGTGCGGCCGGTCCGCTTCCTCGACTTCGAGACCATCGGGCCGGTCATCCCCCGCTACCCTGGGACCCGGCCCTACCAGGCCATCCCCTTCCAGTGGTCGCTGTATACGGTGACCCCGAGCGGGAGCGCCACTCACACAAGCTTCCTGTCTGACAGCGACCTGGACCCGAGACGCGAGCTCGCCGAGAGCCTGCTGGAGGCATTGGGAGACCGGGGAAGCATCGTTGCCTACAACGCGGGCTTCGAGACCGGCATCATCCAGGGCCTCGCTGAAGCTCTGCCCGACCGTGCCGCACGGCTACTGGGCCTGCTGGACCGCGTGGTCGACCTGCTCTCGATCCTTCGCAGGTGCTACTATCATCGCGACCTGCTGGGGTCGTTCTCGCTCAAGCAGGTGGTGCCCGTGCTTGTACCCGACTGCGCGTATGGCGACCTGGCCATCCAGGACGGGGCCGTGGCCTCGCTCGAGTACCTGCGCATGCTCTCTGCACCTGACCCGGAAGAGCGCGACCGCATCCGCGCCAGCCTCCTCGACTACTGCCAGCGGGACACCTGGGCGATGGTGAGGATCTGGGAGGAGTTGGGGAAGGTTGCCGAGACAGGGGCCTAGGTGCGTCCTGCGGAACGGTACGGCTTGACAGCTGGGGCAACACGAGGCGAGGTACATCACAGATGAGCAGCGGCATGTTCATCATCCAAGACGACGGGAGTCTGATCCCAATGTCCGAACAGCCGTACGACTCGGAGGGTCTGCTGCAGGAGTTGATTGCGAGGTACCCTGACCTTCTCGCGGGTAACCAGATCAGGTCCGGAGATCCCCGGCGCTGGCTGCTTGTCTCCCGAGAGCAGGGGGTAGCTGCCGAAGAGGGTGGAGGAGGCAGGTGGTCTCTAGATCACTTGTTCCTTGACCAGGATGCGGTGCCAACCCTCGTAGAGGTGAAACGCAGCAGCGACACGCGCGTCCGCCGGGAGGTCGTGGGCCAGATGCTCGACTACGCTGCCAATGCCATCGCCTACTGGCGCGTGGAGGAGATCCGCTCCCGATTCGAGGCAGACTGCCAGCAGCGCTCTGAAGCGCCGGATCTGTTGCTGGCGGACCTCCTCGGTGAGAGAGTTGATCCTGAGGAGTTCTGGCAGACAGTCAAGACCAACCTGCAGGCCGGGAAGGTCCGCCTCGTGTTCGTTGCCGACCACATCCCGCCCGAGCTGGGGCGGGTCGTCGAGTTCCTCAACTCCCAGATGGACCCAGCCGAGGTGCTGGCGGTCGAGATCCCGCAGTACGTCGGGGGCTCGCTGAGGAGCTTGGTGCCGCGGGTCATCGGGATCACAGCGGAGGCGCAGCAGAAGAAGCGTCTCACCCCAGGCAGACCCTGGGACGAGCAGACCTTCTTCGATGAGCTGGCGCGAGTCAGAGGTCAGCAAGAGGCCCAGGCCGCCCGGACCATCCACGGCTGGGCACTCGAATCAGGCCTGAGGCCCAGTTGGGGAAGCGGAAGGCAGCTGGGGGCCTTCACGCCATTCATAGAGCACAAGAACATCTCGGTTTGCCCGTTCTGGCTGCTGACGAACGGCACGATCGCGATCTGCTTTGGGTCACTCCAGTATAGGCTCCCCTTCACCGATGAGATGAAGCGGCGCGAGTTGCTCGATCGGCTGAACGCCATCAGGGGGATCGAACTGGCCCCTGAGCGTGCCACGAACCGGTATCCCACCTTCCCCTACACTGCACTGCAGGACCCGGCCGCGCTCAAGCAGTTCCTCGAGGCCATGGAGTGGACAGTTGACCAGATCAGGGCCCTGTGAGTGGGCGGGCCCGGAGCCGGTGATGAGGGCAGGCGGAGAGGGGAGCGGCAGAGGCGAACCCCGCCCAAGGGCATAGGCCGTGGGTAGTCTGCGTCGCCCGAGATGTCGAGGGGAATGAACGGGGAGGCCCAACGGGTCCGGCGGCGACGTGACGAGCGCGGCCTCCCCGCCGGGCCAAGTGCCCACGTCTCGCGGGGCCAGACGCGCGAAGCGAGTGCGGTGGCGGCCGAAGTGTGCGGGCGTCGGTGGCAAGGAGCGCTTCCCCGCGTAACGCGTGCGTCAGTAGAGGGAGGGTCCAGTGTCCGACTTCTTCGTCAAGCTCATGAGGTACTCCAACGAGAAGGAGAACACGTTCACGGAGTGTCTTGCCGAAGCACTCCGGAGTGACCCAGCTCTCTGCAAACGCTTCCTGGGCGAGTTAGCGGCCGCTGAGCGTGGTGATCGACGGCCCGCTGGGATACGGGCTGTGGGAACCCAGGTTCCCTTCCCGCCCGGCTCATGCGTCGACATGGTCATCCGGACGGCGGGCATGTCGATAGGTGTTGAGCACAAGCTCTGGTCACCCGAAGGGCGGGGTCAACTGGCGAAGTACTTGCAGCTCCCGCTTGACCGGATCGCGTTCGTAACGGCGTACGAGGCCCCGGGGCTGGACGACGTGAAGGACCACCCGGCGTACCTGCGGCCACGCTCTGGCCGGCTGCATTTCATGTGGCACGACTTCCAGCCTGGTGTGGAGGAGAGCGCCAGCGCCTCCTCAGGCACTCTCACGCGGGCGCTGCTTGCCCTCTTCAGACACTTGGGGTTTGAGTCTCCACCGGACACTATCCCCGATCTCTGGGCGCTCGATGCCCAGGCGCAGAGAGGGAATCGGCTCCAGTTCGCCAGGCTGTGGGAGAAGGCGGAGGCTGGTCTGCGTGCGCGCGGTTGGCGGAGACTACGCCGCGCCCGGCTCGCGGGGCTGACCTACCGCGCCGACGAGTCAGCGTCGGTCGAGCGGGTCTGGCTCGACCCGACTACCATCCGTGGTTCGCTGCGGATCCGGCTGAGCCCCAGGCGCGGGCTCTCCGCCGACCAGATTGCGTCCCGCGTCGAGCGCGCATCAGTCTCGTTCCGCGAGCATCTCGTGATCACTCAGGAGGGGGCATCCCGGGCGAGCGGCCGGGCCGTCGTCGTGGACGTGCTGGTTTCCCTGCCCACGCTTCTGGGCGACCTCACCGGGGCAGAGCCGATCGCCCAACGGTTGGGCGACTACACGCTCGCGATCATCGACGCAGCCGCCTGATCGGCACCCTCAAGCCCGTCGCCCCTAGCACCGCGGCCGACCCACGCATATCTCGGGCCGCCGGCCGAGTCGCTGAAGACCTGGGACTGCTCGGAACTCGTCCAGCACCTCCTCGCACAGGTCGGCGTCGAGCAGGTAACGGATTCGGCCGGACGCCTCGCGCCGATCACGGTCTTCGATGGCGCAGGCACGCAGTGGGAGCGCTCCCGTTCTATCCCATTGGCGGAGGGCGTGAAGCTGCCGGGCGCGCTGCTGTTCATGCAGTCGGAGAGCACGTACCGGACGAAGCCAAACCACATCGGGCACGTCGCGATCTCCCTGGGCAACGGCTACATCCTGGAAGCGCGGGGAAAGGCCTATGGCGTGACCATCGGGCCGGTGCGGCCGTCCTTCAACCTCGCAACGAAAGTGCAAGAGCTGTACGCCCCGGCGGTGCTGGAGTAACCGCGGCAGCATCCATGACGGCCATATGCCGAGTTGGCTTAGTCGTCGACCACCGGGCCGCCCAGAAGCGCATCGTTGCACCGTCCGCATTCCGGGTTGGCGCAATGAGTCACCAGAGGGTTCGCCCGGATCGCCGATGCTGCCGCGTCCAGCGTTGCTGGTGCCGCGAAGGTTAGCCAGCGGCTGCTTCCCACCGCGCACTCTTTCTGTAAGGGAAGCAGGGCCGATCGTAGGTTGCCGAACCCATCAGAGCAGCCACCTGTTTCGACCTCGATCGGTTCGCCGTCGGTGCCGTTCGCCCATCGCCGGAAGGAGTTGCGCCCGGCGCGCTGTTCGGCGAGATGCAGGAGCGTCATCGTGTCAAGGCCGACTCCCATGAGCAAGACGGAACCTCTCGCCTGTGCCAGTGCCTCCAGCGGCGCCCAGACGTTCAGCGGCCTCTGTCCTGACACTAACTGCATGGCCAGAGGCCCAACGGCCGAGAAGGAGCAGAGCGGGTGACACCCACGGATTCGCTGCGGCATGGTGACGATACTCGTCGGTACTGCCCCCATGTCCTCAGAGTCGATCTCGTTGGAGTCGGGTGTGAAGATGCGTCCTGCTCCCGCAGAGGAGGTCTCGAACCTGTCATAGTCCCACCCGTTCTGCGGTCTCCGAAACTTGTCGGGAGGTGGCACCGCGAACGTCCATGAGAAGGTGGGGACCAGGACTGTGCAGCCCTCCCCGAGGAGACCCGTGACGGCAGCCGTTGCGCCTCCGTCTACCCAACCGAATGAGCGCAGAGACGCGTGAACGCAGACCGGAAGCCCGGAGAGCCCCAGTTGCCGCACAGCATCCGCAATGTCTGCCGTAGTCACCACAGCAGTTCCATCCTCCTCGTGGCTGCAGTCTATGGCTAGTTGGCGCACAGGTCAAATGCCCCGCAAGAAACCACTCACTTCGGCCTTGCAAGTTCGGCGCGTTTGAGGCATGAATGTGAGTGGAGACGCAAACAGATGTGTGATACCACGGCGAGGACGAGGATGGGCCAGACGCAGACGGCGAGCAGCAAAGCAGAGAGCTACACCTGGGGAGTCGAGATAGAGTGCTTCCTGCCCCAGAGCAAGGTCCAGGAACTGGGCATCAGCATCGGGTCTTACCACCACGGCTATCCGCTTCCCCACCCCTTCCCTCAGGGCTGGACCGCGGACCGCGACGGCAGCCTGCTCACCGACCGGCGAGGCTACGTCGCGGTCGAGATCGTCAGCCCGATCCTGAAGGGCCGGGCGGGCATCGAGCAGGTGAAGGAAGTCTGCCGCATCCTTCGGTCGCTCGAGGCGGCCGTCAATCATACGGCGGCCGTGCACATACACATCGGAGCACAGAGCGTCGTCGGAAACGACTTCACCGCGGTCGCGGAATGGGTCGCCAAGCTTCTCTACCAGACCGCGATGCACGAGACGGCGCTGTACGCCAGCACTGGAAGCCACCGCCGAGAGAATGGAAGCTACGCCCGCAGCGTGAAGCGCCAGCAGCAGGCGGCCGACAAGGTGCGCAAGGCACCGGACCGCCGTAAGCGCGAAGCCCTGCGGGATGTGGTGTATGGCCTCGATCGCTATCACACGCTGAACCTCACCAACATCCTCAGTCAGAAGGCCACCGTCGAGTGGCGGGCTTTCGCCGGAACAATCGAGTGGACGAAGATGGTGGGCCACATCTGCACCTGCCTCGCCCTCGCCGAGCGTGCCACCGAGACGACGCGGATGGACTGGGACGCAGTCGCCAGCGAGAAGACCTACCAGGTGAACGGGCGGGGCCTGCGCGAACTCAACCGCTTCTTCTACCTCGCTGGCTGGACGAAGGGCCGGCGGCAGGTGGGGCAGCCGGAGATGGAGATGGCGGGGTGGATTGCGGACCTCAAAGACCTTAAGCCGGTCATGAGAGAGCTGCGCAGACTAGCGCGCAAGTACGATAGGCAAGGAGCCAACTGAGATGACGCACGGACCGGTGATGGATGCGAACGGGAGCTTCTGCGAGGGCGCGTCGCTCGCCGATATGAACGCCCAGTTCGAGGAGGAGGAGCTTCGGAAGCCCGGCCTGCCCGACGGCGTGAAGGTCGCGGTAAGGCTCGTGGGCGAGGACGGCAACGCCTTCGCCATCCTGGGGCGGGTGAGCAAGGCGCTGCGACGCGCGGGGATGCCAGAGAAGGCCGAGGAGTACCTTGCTCGGGCCACCGCGGGTGACTACAACCACCTGTTAGCGGTGACGCTTGAGTACGTCAACGAGCCGGACGCCGATGACGAGGATGAGGCCTGACCATGTGTGGAGTGTTCGGATTCTGTGCGCGGTTCAGCCGCTCGGAGTGGCGGCTTGCCCACCAACTGATGGCGGAACTCGCGGTCGCCCACGAAGTGCGCGGCGTCGACGCCGCCGGATTCGCGG
>Ga0315291_10004248_pt1 | contig 18300 bp, 19 predicted proteins | sample YL17G12_20_MG_FD_203070 | JGI IMG/M metagenome (GOLD analysis project Ga0315291, IMG submission 203070) | Sediment microbial communities from Yellowstone Lake, YNP, Wyoming, USA - YL17G12_20 | ecosystem: Environmental > Aquatic > Freshwater > Lake > Sediment | place: USA: Wyoming | collected...
GTATACCGGAGCGCGAGTGTGTATACCGCTACCTTAAAAGAGATAAAGAAGGTATTTGATCCTCACCACATACTTAATCCAGGAAAACTCTGCTACTAAAGGAGGATGTGTGATGGTAAAAGAGAAGAAGATGGTGCTACCGAAAGATCCTCGGTACCTCAAGTATCCCATTGATCAGCCGTTTGATCCGCGCTGGACGGCCTGGAACTGTTCCCGTTGCTCATGTTGTAAGTTCATAGACTCCTGGAGGGTAAAGAGTTGGAAGTATGCGAGGATTTGTCCTCAACATACACGGTATAGATTTGATGCCTTCTCTGCCCAGGGTAAGTGTGATCTCGCCTTAGCGGTGATCGATGGGAAGATGAAATGGGGCGATGATCCAAAGATAAAGGACATGCTCTTTCGCTGCACTATGTGCGGCGGGTGCGATGCCATGGACAAAAAGATCAGAGATGGTGAGGTATTGAAGCTCCAGAAGTGGATGAGGGCAGAGTATGTCAAGGCAATGGGTATATTGCCCGAACACCAGCCGCTGGTGGACAGCTTGAAGAATTATGATAACGTGTGGCTTCAACCACGGGCCCGAAGGAATAGTTGGGCAAAGGGAATGGAGATTAAAGATCTCACCAAGGAAAAGGCAGAGGTACTGCTATTTGTAGGATGTACCTACGGACTTTCCGAAGAGCTTAAAGAGACCATTACAAACGTAGCAACTATTTTAAAGAACTGTAAGGTCAATTTTGGAATACTTGGCACTAAGGAGGTGTGTTGCGGTAGCCCGGTGGAGAAGATTGGGGTGGAATCAGAGTTTGAGAGGGTCGCCAAGAATAATATTGAAACCTTTAATAAGATAGGGGTGAAGACGGTAGTCACTCCCTGCGCAGGATGCTTTGGCACCATCGGGTTAGAGTATGATAAAGTTACCATACAAAAAAAGTTTGAGGTACTACATATTACTGAGTTGTTTGAACGATTGATGAGTGGGGGAAAACTTAAATTTAAGAAGGAAGTCCCACTGAAAGTAACCTGGCATGATCCCTGCCATCAGGGAAGGCTTTCCCGGCCCTATCTGCCAGGAAAAGATATAGAAGGTGTCTATGAACCGCCACGGAATATTTTGAAGGCAATACCGGGAATTGAACTCTATGAGATGGAGAGGATAAAGGAGTACGCCTGGTGTTGTGGAGGAGGAGGAGGTGTGTTTACCGCTTTTAAGGATTTTGCCCAATGGACCGCACTGGAGCGACTGGAAGAAGCGAAGGATACGGGAGCACAGGCGATTGCAACCAGTTGTCCCTGGTGCGAATCGAATCTGGGCAATGCCATCAAGGGCATGGAAGAAAAGATTGCACTCTACAGTTTAACTGACTTGATGGCGAAAGCCTTATAACCTTGTGAAAGGATGGGTACGTTATGGACAAAGATAGACATACCATTATTTTGAAAGCCCTCCAATCAGCCGTGGGAGAAGAGAATATTGAGGATAGTCCTGCGGTGATGATGGCCTATCACCGTGATTGGCTGCCTCCAGGCATTTTAAACCCTATTTTACCTGAGTTTGTAGTTCTTCCCAATGGCACCGAGCAGACCCAGAAGGTGATCAGAATCTGCAATCGTTATAAAGTTCCCTTTATTCCCTTGGGGTCCAGCCAGTGGTCGATCACCACTGCTCCCAACCGTCCGGGAACGCTCATGATTGATTCCAAGAGAATGAATCGCATTCTGGACATAGATGAAAAGAATATGTATGCGGTGATTGAACCCTATGTGACCATGGCACAAATTCATGCGGAAGCAAACAAGCGGGGTCTCTATCTGGGTTCACCTGAGGCAAGTTCCCAGGCTTCAGCGATGGCAGGTCACGTATTCCAAGGGATGTGGGGGGTCGGACACCGATTAGGAGTGGGACATAGAAACATTCTGGCGATGGAGTGGGTGCTTCCCCATGGAGAAGTGTTAAGGACAGGTTCCTGGGCGGCCAATTATAAGACCCCCTTCTTTGGTGAAGGTCCTGGGATTGATCTGAGAGGAATGCTGAGAGGGCTTGCGGGAGCTTTAGGAGGGATGGGTATGGTAACCAAGATGGCAATTAAGTTACACCCCTATCCCGGACCAAAAGAATTTCCCTGCGAGGGGATCGTTCCCAATCATACCTCTACCTTGCCGCCTGATCGTTTCCAGTGGTACATTATTAAATACCCAACGCTGGAGAAGGCAGCCCATGCTATGTATGAGATTTCTAGAGCGGAGATCGGAGGGGTATTGCAGAAGTGGCCCACTGTTTATTATAATTGGTGGTGGGCAAACTCCAATCAGGAATACTGGGAGACCTGGAAGGAAGGGATTTGGCAAAAGCATTGTAAGCATGCGGTGGCGGTGTGCCTCTGGGGATTCACCTCAGCAACGCAGCTTGCGTATGAGAAGAGAGTGTTAGAGGATATTATTGAAGAGACAGGGGGGAAACCCATTCCTCAAGAGGTGTTTGATAAGTGGGTCCCACGCACCGCTAACAACTGGATACGTGATACCAACGGGTCCCGCATGATGCGCCCCTCTGGAACATTCCTTGCCTTGCGGTTGCCCTTTGATACCTTTAATAGTTCAATCTGGGAGTGCAAAGAGGGTGGCCGCTGGGTGGATAAGTTTACACCACCAATACTAGATTGTGATGGACCTGATTGGATTGCAAGCTTTGACATGGGGCATTTTGGGTCAGCTGAGACGGATTTCCCCGTGGAGAAGGATCCTGCAGATTTAGGAGATCTGATGCAGAGATTGATGGGGATGATGAAGGAGGACCTTTCCCACCAGATTGAGGGAGGAGTGGGTCCATTCTTAGGTGGCGTCTACCATAGTATGGCCGGTAAAGTTTTTTATAACTATGGGGAGTTACTGAAGGGGATAAAGAAGGCTATGGATCCTAATATCGTTTCCAATCCTCCCCAGAACTATCCTATCGAGCAGGAAGAGTAAGGCAAGGTAAAAGTAATAAGGGAGCACAAAAGCTTAAAAGGGAGTTCACACCATGGAATTGAAAATAGACACATTGAAATGTACAGGTTGTAAGATATGTGAATTTGCCTGTAACTACCACTACGATGGTACTGCCTCACCCCTCGGCTCAAGCATTATGTTTTACCGGGAGGAAAAGAAGAACTACTATGGGATAATGGTGAAGCGGGAGAAGAGCCTTTTACTCGCCCGGCCTGATGAAACTGAGGTAGTCAAACCGGGGCAGCAGATTAAGGGTGCATCTGCGAGCAGTAAGCCCATTCTGCTCAGGGTAGCCTGTAACCTGTGTCAGGGAGAGACTACACCTTTCTGTGTGAGAAGTTGTCCGCAGGGTGTGTTGAGTGTAGAGTAAAGGAGGAGTCATGGACTATAGTAATAACTATAATGGCACTATTTTAGTGGTAGATCTGGAGAGTGGTGAGACGACCACTGAGAGTTTTGAACTGGAGATGATGGAAAAGGGGATAGGCGGAGCGGCTATAAATCTTGAACTCTATCAGAAGTATGCTGATCGGGATCCGGTAGTGATTGGCACGGGATTGTTTACTGCAACCTTTGTTCCTGCTGCCTGCGCGGGCATTGCCACCTTTAAAAGTCCTCTCCATCAGGGGATAAGTCATGTTCCCTTCACCTGGCAGGCAGGTGTAGAATTGAAACTCACCGGTTTTGATTTCATGGTCATCCTGGGTAACTCGGCAAAACCAGTGAGGATTTGGCTTCACGATGGACTGGCTGATATTGAAGACTCATCGGATGTGTGGGGTAAAGATACCTGGGAGACCGTGGATGCCTTGAGGCACACCTATGGCGATGATTTAGTTCAGGTACTTTCCATCGGGAAAGCGGGTGAGCGGGAACTTCCTATAGCCCAGGTCTCAGAGAACTTCTGGGGCAGTAAGGACAAAGGGGCGCTTGGGGCGCTTTTAGGAAGAAAGAAGGTAAAGGCTATTGCCCTGAGGGGTTTGGGAATGTTGGAGGTTGCGCAGGGGTTTTTTGATCAATGCACACAATTGATGAGAGACCTTATTGAGGGAACTCTTAAAGGTAAGAGAGGACTTAAGGAAACTATCGCATCCCTTCCTCATGATAGTAAGGTGATGCAGGTGCTCACTTCCAGTACCCACAGAAATGATGCCTGTTTCAATTGTCCCTATGCCTGCATGACCTACGTAAAGTATCGGGAGCCTGCTAACACCATGACCTCAACCTCAGTAACTGAACCCGGCTGCTTGATTACTGATGCCTCTGGTTTCATGAGCTTTGGTTTTCTGGGCAAGGACGCCGCTGAGGCCTTGGAGCAGTGTTTCAGACTGGGCATTGAACCAACTGCTGCTGCCAAACTCGTGGAAGCTTCAGGGAAAAAAGATCTTTCCTCTGCAAAGGCAGCATTAGAACAACTGGCAGCTACCGGAGGAAATCTTAAGGATGCAAAGCTTCCTCACTTCTATCAGATTTCCCCCTGGCCGCTTTCTCCCTCACTAGAGAGTAGCCTGATTCAGGCTTTTGGGGTATTTAGTAATGCCATTCCCCTACTGCCTGTGGTAGCTTCCTATCAGGATTTTGGCGTCAAGGATTCTGCGGTAGATAGAGCTGAGTGGTGGATACGCAAGCAGGCGCTCTCCTATGTACTGGGCATCTGTCCTCTCTTTTTGCTGACCTCACCTGAGATGAGCGAGGAGAGATTGGTGGAGCTGGTTAAAACTTCGGCGCTGTGGGATGAATTTGAGATACAGAAGCTACGGGAAGTGACAGGTAGGCTGGTGAGTGAGTCATTAAAAAGCAGTAAGAGGGATGGTGAAGTTCATTCTTCTCTAAAAGTTGATGGGTTTGACGGAGCAATGAATAACCTCATAGGTCGATTTTCCTAAGGTATGATCTGTGGTTGCATCTGGTGAGGTGAAAACAAATTTTTAAGAACCATAGCCGGGGGATTGGTAAATCCCCCTCTTTTTGGATGTCACAACGGAAAACAAAATCTAAGGATAAAGTACGGTATAGTGCATAGAGAAGGAGGTATCCCTACGAAACAACCACTGGCAGGAATTAAAATATTGGATCTCTCAAGGGCTTTGGCAGGTCCCTACTGCACCATGATGTTGGCAGACATGGGGGCAGAGGTGATTAAGGTAGAGTCACCAGGGACCGGTGATGACTCTCGCGGCTGGGGACCCCCCTTTATCGAGGGAGAGAGCGCCTATTTTATGAGTATCAATCGTAATAAAAAGAGTATTACCCTCAATATGAAGCATGGGAAAGCCAAAGAGGTTATTAACAAATTGATTATGCAGTCTGATGTAGTGGTCGAGAATTTCAGACCGGGCGCGATGGAAAGATTGGGGCTGGGGTATGAGAAGGTGAAAGAGATGAACCCTCGGATTATTTACTGTAGTATCTCCGGGTTCGGTCAGGATGGACCCTATCGTGAACTACCAGGGTTCGACCAGGTGTTGCAGGGGATGGGAGGATTAATGAGTATTACCGGTGAGCCTGGGAGACCTCCCGTCAAGGTAGGGGTAGCGATAGCGGATATTTCAGGGGGTATGTTTGCTGCCTACGGAATAGTAGTTGCCCTCTATAACCGGGAGAAAACGGGAAAAGGACAGATGATTGATATTTCTCTCCTCGACAGCCAGGTGGCATGGCTTACCTATCGGGCGGGTTCCTATTTTGCATCAGGTGAAATTCCCGAACCGGTAGGCTCTGGTCATCCGGTCATCGTTCCCTACCAGGCCTTCAAAGCTAAAGATTGTTTTATCAATATTGCGGTGGGTAATGATCAGTTGTGGCAGAAATTCTGTGATGCAGTTGGTTTAGAGAAAACCAAGAATGATCCCAGATTTGCTACCAATGCAAAGAGGGTGGAAAACAGGGAAGCAGTGGTGAAGATTATCAGCGACCTGATTGCGACAAAAACGGGAGAGGAGTGGTTAAAGATTATCACTGATGCGGGTGTACCCTGTGGTCCTATCTATACCTTAGATAAAATTTTTGCTGATCCTCAAGTACTCCATCGAGAAATGATGGTAGAACTGAAACATCCTAAGGCCGGTAAGATTAAGGTCACCGGTAATCCGGTAAAGTTATCTGATACACCAGGGGAGATTAAGACATCACCCCCCATGCTGGGTCAGCACACCGAAGAGATCCTTACCCAATTGGGATATAATCGACAGGATGTAGACAAGATGCGTCAGGAGAAGGCACTCTAGCGGATGGTGAATGACCGACCTGATAAGGGGAGTAACCTTGGATCATGGCATACGATCATGAGTACAAGGTTACTCCTTTTTTAAAAAATGCACGATTCTTAAAAAAATCTTTTGACAAAGCCTTCTAACCATGGTATTCAAAGTCAGTGTTTATGAGGTTTGATGGGATATTGTATCTGTTATACACATTACTAACTTATTAGGGGGAGGAGGGCTCATATGACCAAAGCAGAATTAGTGGCAAAGATGGCAAAGGATGCCAGCATTACCAAAGCAGCAGCTGCCAAGGCTCTCGATGGGGTAATTGATGGGATTGCTAAAGCACTAAAGAAAGGTGATAGTGTAACACTCGTGGGGTTTGGTACATTTTCTGTGGCAAAGAGGAAAGCACGGATAGGAAGGAATCCTCAAACAGGAAAAGAAATCAAAATACCTGCAAAGAGAGTTCCCAAATTTAAACCGGGTACCGATCTGAAAAGAGCAGTGAAGTAAAACCCATCCTGGAAATGAGTGTTTCCGCTTACCCTTAGATGGGTTAAAAGACTTCAAAAACCCTGATAGCAAAAACTATCAGGGTTTTTTAATCCACCCCTTTTGCAGAGCAATCTCTCTCAACTTTTCCCACGATTCTTTACTTGGCTTTTCCCTGGAGGGAGTGGAGGTGTGTGTTCCCTTGCGCTTTTTGATGACTTTTGGTTTCCCTTGTTCTTCCATCAAACATCCTCTAGGCTTCAATGGTTACTGATTTTAATTGCTGAGCTGCGTCTTCGGGGGTAAGAGGATTGGTAAAAAATTCTTCCTCTTTTTTAAATCGGGCTATGTTCGAAATTCTGGGCAGTATTTCCACATGCCAGTGAAACCCATAGGGGAGAAACTTCCATTCTTCGCTGGCGAGAGCAGGTGATCGTTCATTGGGGGAGATGTGGAGTACGAGGTGGTAGGCGGCGGTCATGAGTTCAATCCTTTGCAAGGTTTTTTTTAATAGGGTGGCAAACGCAACCAGTGTCATGTGAGAGGAGAGGTGGTGTTGAAATGAGTGAGAATGCCCCAACGGTAGTATCCAGGTTTCGTAAGGAAAGCGGGGTGCGAAGGGACAGAGTGAAACGAACTCCTCGTTTTTCTCAATGATCCGCACTCCTTGTTCAAGGTCCTGCCGGATAATATCGCAGAATAAGCACCGCTCCTTAAAATTGAAGTGTTTCCTTGCTGATTTTAGTTCTGCATCAATCCTTTGGGGAATTACGGGAGCCGCAATGAGATGGGAGTGAACGTGGTCAATGGGGGAACCGGCTAACGCACCTTGATTTTTGAAGATTAAAATATACCGTAGCCTCCGGTCATTTTTGAGATCAGTAACCCGGTCGCGGTACACCGCGATAACCTGGGTGATTTCATCTACCTCAAGGCTTGCCAGTGAAATACCGTGTGCGGGATTCTCCACGATCACTTCATGAGCACCAAAGGTGTGCATCTTGTTATATACCCCATCTCCCTCACTCCCCAATTCTTCCTCAATGGTAAAGACCGGAGATCGGTCAGGAAACACACGCACTAACCAATTCCCTTTGGGGTCGTTGATGGTCCTAATGGGTGGTGCGTTGAGTGTTTCTTTCCCCGGGCAAAAGGGGCACTCATTCAGTGAGTGGAGTTTATCGTTCCAACTGCCGGTTTCGCCCACGATGATCCAATTGCCGGTGGTGGGATCCATTCTCAGGTCAGCCATGGTTACTGCTCAACGGTGAGAGTTGATTAGTTGCTTTTAGAAGCCTCCATACAAGTGGGTATTCCGACAGGCTCCTAGAGCTGGTCTTGGAGAGTGTGAGGTCCAATTTCTTTGGGGGGAATGCCCTCGGCTTCTCCACTTTCATATCCTGAAATAAGATGTTTTATATTGGCGAAAGCTCCTGAGGTAATCTGGTTAAGATGCTCTATCTTGATTTGATCTCGCTTTCGTGAGAGCCGTTTAAAATTTTTCATGACCAAGAGATTAGCTGCTTTGGGGGAGAGGAATTGTATTCCCTTCAAATCGATGATGATCCGTCCTTGTACTTTTTTAAGTGAAGAGCGGAGGCTTTTTATAAATTTTTTTGCCGAGTTCAAATCAAGCGCGCCCTCTAGTTTGATCACGAGTGTGCGAATTCTTTCATTATGAGTGGCTCTCACCTTTAGAAAATTCCCCGCCTCCTTAAGAAGCTGCTGGCTTTTTTCAAAGGTTGAGTCAACAAAGGTAGGAATCAAATTTTTCTTATCTTTGATGGGGATAGAGGTGTTTAATCTATGGAGAAATTTTGAGAAGAGGGTGACTTCTCCCTTAGGTACTCTTGCCACTATTCTACGAAAGGCGTAGTTGATGATAATTTCCGGTACTACCCTTTTCTCAGGCGGCAAGAGAATTCGTTTTGCCATAGAACGATAGGAGTAGGTTTCCTGGAATGCCCAGGCGTAGCCATTAAAGAGAGTTTCTTCTGAGAGGAGCTTTGGCTTAAATACCACATTTGATCCATTGTACCTTGACCAGTCCTGGTGCGCAATGCGCCCTTCCTTTTCCATGCGTTGGTAGAGACGGGTACCAGGAACGGGTGTTAAAATGAAGAAGATGGGGAGTTCTATTTTACTTCTCTCACAGAAGCGTACGGTGTGTTCAAAGACTGCCTCATCATCATAGTCAAAACCAAAGATAAAGCTCCCGATAATCATAATCCCGTGATCCTGAATCTTTTTGATGGCATCCTCATAGTGGGAAGCGTGGTTAATCGATTTGTTCATCGAAGAGAGATTGTCTTGGGAGAGTGACTCAATACCTACGAAAAGCGCATAGCATCCACTTTCTGCTGCCATCTTCAAAAGGGAAGTGTCCTTGGCCATGGTGAGACTTCCCTGGCTGGCCCATTTTCTCTTTAACGGGGTAAGTTTTTGAAATAACTCCTTGGCGTACGCAGGTCTTCCCATAATATTGTCATCAACTAAGGCAAAGTAACCTGGGGGCAAGGCTTGAATTTCCTCGATCACCTCGTCCACGGGTCGGTAGCGATAGGTGTTGCCAAAGAATTGAACGACAGAGCAAAAATCACAGCTGAAGGGACAGCCTCGAGTCGCTTGCACACAATTAACCGTCCAGTAGTGCTCTTTTTTGAGGAGGTCTAGACGGGGGTGGGGTTGCCCTTTGAGAGAGCAAAGGTGCTCAGCCTGGTAGAAGGGTTTCAGCTGGCCTTTTTGAAAATCGTGGAGCAGTGTGTTCCACACACCTTCTGCCTCACCGATCACTACTGCATCCACGTGCTGTGTGGCTTCAAGAGGAAGACTAGAAGCGTGAAGACCACCCATGACCACTGGAATCCCTCGTGCCCTAAAACGATCTGCAATCTCGTATGCCCTTAGGGCGTGCATAGTCATAGCTGTTAAGCCAACAATATCTACCTCTTCATCAAAATCTATGGGTTCAACGTTTTCATCGGTTATTGCCACTTCAATCTCAGGGGGTGTGAGTGCGGCAAGGGTGGTGAGGCTTAAACGGGCAAACCAATATGACTTTATGTCCTTAGCGGTTTGCATAAGCATATTGTCTTTTGGTGCAGGGTCGATAAGTCTTATTTTCAATGATTTTCACTCCTTTTTAGAATTTTTCAGTTTCCAAATCATATAACATTTATATCTTTTGCTGTCAAATAAAACAATGAAACCAAACAATGAATCAGATTTGTCAAACGCTTAGAAGACATTACTTTAAATGCAGTTTTATGATCTGAGAATTTTGCTCTTCATTGGTAGAGATGAGGGTACTCTGGTCTAAGAGTTCCTGGTCAGTGAGTGAATGAGTGAGAAATTTATCTATCTGTTCTTTGTGGGTTATAAGCGAAACCTGTTCAGAAAGTGAAATGCGGTGTTTCTCTTTCAGAAGCTTTTTAACTTTCCACCTGGTGGTGATGGCAACTCCCGCGAGGGCACTGTCGTGCATAAGTGTGCGCTCTTGAACAGCAATGGTTAATAATGGTTTTAGGTAGTGCGTGAAGACTAATGATGCCCTCTCCTCAAAGGTGGTGTCATCAGAAAAAAACTTGGAACTTTTAGTGTTAAGGGAAAGGTAGGTGTCAAAGGATTTACTGATACGTATCTTGCGGAAGCTAATCCCGGTAATCATAAAGAATTCTAACTGATGAGGTTCGTATCGTGCCCGCACCTTATGGTAGATAGCTTCAAGATTAGGTTGATAGGTGCTCACTAGTTTTTTATCTTCTGCCGATTCATAGAGCTCAGGCGGGGCGATAACCGACTCCTTATTTAAGGAACGGTGTTTATGGAGATGCTGGCAGGCAATGCTTGAGCTCAGTCCCAGCATCATAATAACTTCAAGGATAGTGAAATAGAGTCGCTGTTTCCTCATAGAGCAATAAAAATCATGGAGTAGTAGTAATTAAAAGGTTGATAATCACTATTAATCGAACGAGAGTAGTAACCTTCTGAAATGAGTTCTCGGTGGGTTATTCATCATTACTTTGAGATGTCCCTGGTTTGCCACGTAAAAGTATTTTTGATACGAGGAGGTTACTATCAACATTTTCACATTTATCACTGCTGTCAGGAAGGTGTTGCAGTAGTACTTCTTCATACTGCTTACGTTCCTCTTTGGTCATTTTGTCTACCGTTCTCCTATCAATCAGTTTCATGTGCATCTCTCTGCGGGTTAATAGAAAGGGTTTACATAGTTATTATTGAGAGCACAACACAGGTGACCTGTCATTGCGAGGATGACCATGGATAGTGTTCAAACTATTACATGCTCTCGGTAGTAGGTGCACTACATTAAAGATCTCTATAATAATTAGCAAATTTTCGTAAAAAGTAAAGGGCTTTTTGAAGGCCTTATCAACCCACCACTAGAAGTTAATATAACACTTGCCTCTCGTGTAGTTAGATGTTACTATGCGAAGCGTTTAAATGCCTTTTGGGCTTATTCCCCATTTGTGAGGAGGAGTATTATCTATGAAGAAGGTAATTGATCAGGAAAAGGATATGGAGAGAATCCAGATAGAAGAGTTAGCCTACGCGAATATGATCCAGCACGAAGCGCTGATAAGGATGCTCATCAATAAGGGGATTATCACTAAGCGTGAGTATCTTAATGAGGTAGGATTGGTCACTAAAGAAATGAAAAGGAAAAAATAATTGGGGTTATGCCTCCCTTCAGCTCCTCCCCCATCAAAAAAAAGCGAGCTGTGGACAATTATATTTCCTCCCATTCCACTCTCGCTACTGAGTGTTCGAACGAAAACCCCTGTTTTGGCTCTATTGTCATTTCGACTGAAAGGAGAAATCTCTGAATTAGCATGAGATTTCTCAGTCGCTTCGCTCCTTCGAAATGACAACGATGTAGTGTGAAAGGGTTTTCGTTCAGCCGCTACTTAGGTCGTTTATAAATACCGCCTTTTTCTCTCTCACCAGTTCTTTCTAATGGCTCGATCTAACTACTACCTAAATAGCTACTCTTTCTTATCAAGCCAGAAAATTAGGGTTCCGCTTGGAAGCATATCAAATTGAACAGGGCCAAGGGTGTGTTCTTTCCCGTTGAAGGTGAGGGTTGCAGATAGCTCTATTCCCGCAATAGGGGTAAAAAAGGTCCACTTATCCCAGTTAAAGGTAGCGTCGAGTGATACATTGCCCGCATAGTGATCAGGCAGCTCAATGGGGAATTCGATATTCACAACATCTTGGGGAAGAGTGAGGGAGTAATCGAAAGAGCCCGAGATAGTGGGGTTGGTGACGGTTGCCTCACCTGAGCTGTTTCCCTGGAGTGAAAACTCAATGTCAAATGGCCCTTCTGCTATGTATTCATCAAAGGCTGTCTCGGGTACAAGGAGTGCTAAGAGTTGAAGTAGTTCCTCTCGTTCAATGCTAATAGTGAAGTCAGTATTGCTCACGATGGTGGATTTGACTATGCCATTTGCTACCGAGAGATAGACAGCGATTTCAGATTCCTCTATATCAGGTGAAGGCCACCCGGAGACAGTGAGGTAGTGGAGTCCAAACGATCCATAGGGCACGGGGATTTCGAGTGGGTCGCCTATTGCTGGGGTTATCAAGAGCGTATTATAGTTATTAACGTCATCATGCTCACTGAGGGAGAGTTGTGCTACACCGAAGATGTCGATAGGCTGTTCCGATTCGGTAACGGTGAGGTTAAAAAGAGGAAGGGGAATGAGTAGTGCGGTTGAAAAGGCAATGCTGCCGGAGTCTGAGGTTCCATTAATCCAGAACAGTGCGTTAGTCGTGGTAGGTGCTACCAATAGAAAGATTCCCATAAAAACAGCGATAGTTTTTATACTAGATATCTTTTTCATGTAATTTCTCCTCCAGTTTTTTAAAAAGTATGAATATCGTATCGGAATCTGGTACTAAAACTTTAGTAAGCCGTATCGTAAAAAATGTGTGCAATCGAAGTGTTATAAATTTAATCTGTAGAATAGGTGAATGGGCAGTGGATAGGGGGCAAAGGAAAGGATAACTGAATGGAATTTTATTACTATTCTTTTTCTTCCGGTTCTTCTTTTTCTTGTTTTTCTTTCTCCTCTTCTTTTCTTATCTTAGGTTCTTTCTTTTTTTCTCTCTCATAGTATTTTTTATAGGAGACAGTGAAGTAGGTGGGAGTGATAAGGGAAAATTCGTATTTGGGGAAGGGGAAGGTGAGAAGGTCATACATCCCCGCACCGAGCCTCCAGAAGGTATACACACTACCTGTGCAAAAGCCTTCCAGAGCAGCTGAGGCTGTTTCGATGCCGTAGGGTGAGTTTTCATACGCATGTTTGGAGAGCAGATACATATGATTTGGCAGCTCACAAGGTGAGCTTATCAGATTAATTGCACCTCTTCCTAGCTTCATAAAGGGTTTGAAGAAAGAAGCTCTCACCGGAATCTCTTCTGCGAAACAGAGCAAGGGAGTTAAAAACACAAGAATGATCATTGCCTGAATCGTCATACCTTTCTTCACGGACGTTCTCCTTTGGTAAGGTGAGGGTTGCTATTTTTATATCAACATAAGCGTTACTACACAAGAAAAATATTTGGGAGAGGCAGAAAGATATTTCTATTGCAAAGAGCGTGGTGGTTATGCTTTGATACTGCAGCGTTATCAGCTATACGTTTACAACAATAGAAATCCGGCACATGGTCAGAATCATTTTCTTTCAGTGGAAGTTATCTGATATCATCCCTGCACTCATAGTGTTCTTATCCCTGGTCTTAGCTTCGGGAACGAAGGAAACTCTGTATGCTGCGCAGAATAATGCTCCCAGTCAAGAGCTGGTGCGCTTGTTTCAAAAAGGGGATGATTTAGGATTTAAAAAAGTGGAAGGTCCAACCTACTATACCCCTCGGAATCTCTTTGAGTATATAAACGGTGGGGCTGAACTTTTTCTTAGCTATGGGTTTAAGGAACTGCTGGTGGTGGTGTTTACGGAAGATACACAGCCTCTTTCCCACGCTACCTTGGAAGTCTATAATATGGGCACACTTGAAAATGCTTTTGGTACTTTTAAAGCTGAAGCAGGCGGTGCGGTATATCAATTGCCAGGCGGGTCTGAGGGTAGACTCACCCAGGGGTTCCTTCAGTTTTATAAGGGAACGTTTTATGTAAAGGTTTTTCTCTCTCCACCGTTGCATGAGGATCACAAGGTGATTGAGGAAATTGCCAAGAGAGTAGAGATGAGGATTGAAGGGTCATTTTCTTATCCTGACTTCTTTCAGCTCTTACCTAAGAAAGGCAGGGTCGCAGGCAGTGAACACTACACGGCTAAGGATTTTTTAGGACAACCCTTTTTCCAAGGGATTGCCTCTGCAAAGTTTAAAGAAGCAAAGGAAACGTATACTATTTTTATCTCGATTAAGCCTGATCGCAAGGAAGCAGAGAAAGTTTTACAAGACTATAAAAACTATTTAATGGGTGAGAAAGCTTTTGAAGGTGAGTTGCGAGGGGGGTTAAAGGGACTTATAGGACAAGACCCTTACTATGGCACCTGTCACATTGCGATTGTTAAGGGACGGATGGTGGGTGTGCTAGGGAATCCCGAGCATACAGAGTCTATTTTAAAAGGTTTTTAGGGAGGATAGGTTATGGGAGAGGAAGCCCGTTACACTCGGAGAGAATTTATCAAAAGTTCAGCAGTGGGATTGGCAATGGCGGGTCTTCCCGCACTTACCCCTTCATCTTTTTTGCTCTCGTCTAAAACTAATGAGCCGATTGGGTACCGGACACTTGGTCGGACGGGCCTTAAGGTGAGTGTGGTGAGCTTTGGTGTGATGCGTGCAGATAACCCAGGCTTGATCGCTAAGGCGATCCGGATGGGAATAAACCACTTCGATACTGCCAATGCCTACCAAAATGGAAACAATGAGAAGATGGTGGGAGAGGTTGTCAAAAGAGAGGGGGGAAGAAATAAATTGGTTATTGCTACCAAGGTATTACTCCCCAGGGATAAAAAAGCAGGCAGGTTCACTAGTGAAGCCACCAAGGATAGTTTTATAAAAATGTGTGATGAGGGGTTGAGGCGTCTTCAGATGGAGCATGTAGATATTCTCTATGTGCATAGTATCGTTTCGCCTCAGATGGTTTTTTATGAGCCTGCCCTGGAGGCGCTCACACAGCTCAAGAAACAGGGGAAAGTGCGGTTTACAGGGATTTCTGTACACGAGAGAGAGGAGGAGATTATTCAGGAAGCGCTTAAAAGGGATTTTTATGATGTGATCCTTACCGCCTACAATTTTAAAAAAGAGAACCGGGAAGCTATTAAGAAGTCAATTACCTCGGCGAATCAAAAGGGGATTGGCATTATTGCTATGAAAACTCAGGTGGGAGGGTTCGATGGGTCGCCACAGGGGTTACACCCCTTTCAGGCCTGTCTCAAGTGGGTATTAGATGATACCCATGTGGCGTGTGCGATACCGGGTATCACCAATGTGCAGCAGCTTGAAGAAAATTGTGCGGTGATGAGGCAGCTCGAACTTTCTCAGCAGGAGGTGGAGCAGCTTAGTGCCTACTCAAAGTTTCTTGATGGATGCTACTGCCATGGGTGTAAAGAGTGCGTGGCACGTTGCCCTCAGCAACTGGATATCCCAGAGTACATGAGGTCCTATATGTATTTGGTGGGATACAAGGATCATGACCGTGCATTAGGAGTCTTGAGAGAGGTAGCACGTTACTCTCCCGCAACCGTGTGTGAGTCCTGTGAATTGTGTAGTACCTGGTGTTCACATGGGATCGATATCAGGGGTCGAATAACTCAACTTCGTACGCTTCTGACATATTCTTAAACGAAGTTGTGTATCTTTTTCTTTTTTGTTCTGGAATATTTTCCTACGATCAATGCCCTGATCCATAATGTGTTGAAGAGTACCGTGTACATCTACGCGAGGTTGTCTAAGTATGGAGTATTTTTATCCGTCCCCTATACACAAGGAGCCTGGTTTTTGCAGACGAGGTGAAATTGCTTGACATTGCGTACGTTTCCAGGTACGTTAACTATAGAGGTAATCTATATGACTACGATTAAGGCGACAGAAGCCAGGGCAAAACTTTATAAATTGCTCGACCAGGCTGCAGAATCCCATGAGCCTATCCAGATCACAGGTAAGAGGTCGAATGGCATCTTGATCTCTGAAGATGACTGGCGGTCCATCCAGGAGACCCTTTATCTTTTATCCATGCCAGGCATGAGAGAATCCATTCGCAAGGGTCTTAAAACACCTGTTGAGAAATGTAGCGAGAAACCTGGATGGTAAAGTGGAAAGTTGTTTATACAAGGCAAGCGCAGAGAGATGCCAGGAAAATTGCAGCAGCGGGCCTGAGACAGAAAGCCGAAAAGCTGCTTCACATCCTTTCTCGGAACCCATTTCAAACTCCGCCCCCTTATGAAAAATTGCTTGGAGACCTTTCAGGTGCCTTTTCACGTCGGATCACTATCCAACATCGCCTCGTATACCAAGTTCTAAAAGAAAGCAATACCGTCAAGGTTATAAGGATGTGGACACATTATGAGTAAGATAGAAATTGGGGTCAGGCAATCATAATAAGTTATTGACGATATCAAATCACCTGTGATTTAAGATTACACATTGCTCGCAAGCCTCGAATTCATTTCCAGGTGCCTTTTACCATATCATTGCCAGGGGAAACCAGAAACAGGACATCTTCCTCGATGAAAGGGATTTCAAAACCTACCTTTCTTATCTGGGGCGTCAAAATAATCCCCTTTATTCTTTAAAAAGGGGGCGACACCGTTGAGAGAAGGTGCCTTCCGATGCGGGGAGAAGCAAAGGAAAAGTGTCGCGTACCGGGCAAAAAGCTCGCGCAAGAAGCAGTGTGATAGAGGGAAAATGGGGGGTTGTTCCTCTGTTCAAAATATGGGAGTGTCATTCATATTCTTTTTTTGAGTTTATCACAATAAATATCTTGCAAATATAGAAATTATTTCTAAAATGCAATATAGGGCGTGTCTTTTTCACCACCTAGAGAATGAGAAGGGATGAGGAAAATCGGGTGAGGGTTTGAAGCAAAAGAGCAAAACAAGACTTGACCTTTAAATCCTTCTCAAATCCTTCGTTTGGTGTAAAAATGCTTGCATTCCAAAGTTATTGTTCTGAAATTGAAACCCTTGCAATCAATGCAAGTCGGTATGGGGTTGATCAGAACAATATTGAACAAATTAATGCTGCGCTTAATGGTGGTCCAAGTCACGCGCTCCGTCACGTCATTAAATTGGATGACCGGCGAAAAGCTGGTGCATTTTTTACAGGGAGCGAACTTGCTAATATGGCTATAGCGGATCATATAAGAGCCATAAGTAACGAAAGAAGCTTACTTGATCCTACTTGCGGCACGGGAGACCTTCTTTTAGCATGTTCTCGATATTTACCCCTGCAGCATGATCTTAAAGAAACCTTAAAAGAATGGGGAAAACGTCTTGTTGGTTATGATATTTGTGAGGAGTTCATTCGTGTTACAAAAGCACGACTAATTCTTTCCGCTATTAAGAGAGGTATCTACACAGGAAAAACTTACATATCGTCTCTTGATGACTTTTTTCCTTTGATTAAAGTCGGCGACGGCATGTGTCAATCTGCGGCCATTAACTCAGCAGATTACATTGTCATAAATCCACCTTATCCCATAATTAAGATACCAGAAGGTAAATGTTCGTGGGCTACTGGGAAAGTAACACAAGCGGCTCTTTTTATAGAGTCATGTTTATTGCATGCAAAAAATGGAACAAGAATTATTGCCATTCTCCCTGATGTTTTGCGATCTGGGGGTAGATATAAAAAGTGGCGCGAGCATATTTTGAAAATGGCTCATGTTGATAATCTGAAAATTTTCGGTCAGTTTGATAGATGGACTGATATTGATGTGTTTATTTTGTCGCTTACTGTAAAAGCAAACAAAGTAAATAAACAAGAGATACGTGAATGGTGGGGAATAAAAAAAGAATCAATAAAGCATACTGTCGGCGATTTCTTTGATGTTCACGTGGGGTCTGTAGTGCCTTATCGTGACTCCCATTTGGGGGATTGGCAGACTTATATTTACCCAAAGATGATCAAACCCTGGGCTACAATTAAAACCATTAATAAACGACGAAGATACTCAGGAAAACTTTTAAAGCCTCCTTTTGTGGTTGTGCGACGAACTTCTCGTCCTGGCGATAAATTTAGAGCCGTTGGGTCTATTATCAATGTAAAAGAAAATGTAGCCGTAGAAAATCACTTTCTTGTTGTACAGCCTAAAGACTCTAAACTTAGAACCTGTAAACAATTATTAAAGAAACTTTCCACACCACAAACCACAGAGTGGCTGAATGAAAGAATTCGTTGCAGACATCTGACCGTCTCATCTTTGGCTGATTTGCCATGGTGGGACTTGACTGAATAAAATAAAAGAGATACTTTCATAGAGTATCATCAAAGAAACAACTAGTCTCTAAATAAGTGTAATTATTTTTAAGAAATCCAAAAAAAAGCTCGAAATGCCCGTCAATAGAGGTTAAAATGGATTCAGATAAAAAAACACTAACCGCAAGGAGGGACATTTCGAGTG
>Ga0315291_10004249_pt1 | contig 18300 bp, 20 predicted proteins | sample YL17G12_20_MG_FD_203070 | JGI IMG/M metagenome (GOLD analysis project Ga0315291, IMG submission 203070) | Sediment microbial communities from Yellowstone Lake, YNP, Wyoming, USA - YL17G12_20 | ecosystem: Environmental > Aquatic > Freshwater > Lake > Sediment | place: USA: Wyoming | collected...
AGATATCCCGGACCCAAGCCGCGCTCCAAAGAGGCCGGGATTTTGATGTTAGCTGATGCCGTAGAAGCCGCCTCCCGAACCTTGGAAGAACCCAAGCCTTCGAGGATGATAAGTCTGATAAGAAAGATAATCACCGATAAATTCGAATCCGGTGAGCTGGATAACTGTGATTTGACCTTAAAAGATCTGCACGCCATCGAGGAGAGCTTTTTGCCCATTTTAATTGGTGTTTTTCATCCCCGAGTGGACTATCCGGAGGTAGTTGAGGAAGCTTAAGTAAATTATGAAAAGGATTTTCATCACCAATATTCATCCTCAATTGAAGATCAATCTTAAGAAGATAGAAGGGCTCGTAGTCAAAATATTGAAAAAAAATGTAGTTGCTCGATTTATCGAGCCTAAAACAAGCCCAATGAATTGGGCAACTACTAAGACAAACCAAAGGAAATTGACTGTAAACATTATTCTTGTAGATGATAAATTTATGAGGAGATTAAACCGAAAGTTCACTAAAAGAGCTGGGACTACCGATGTTTTGTCCTTCGAGATGTCCGAATGGATCCATTCTGGAAAAGAGGATGAAAATCTCCTCAAAGAGTTTGCCGACCCAGGGGGTATTTTAGGGGAAATTTATATAAATTTGGACCAGGCGAAAAAGAACGCCAAAAACTATAAGGTCAAATTCACCGATGAAGTAGCTCTTCTGGTCATTCACGGGGTTTTGCATCTTTTAGGATATGACCATAAAAAGAAATCTGATTTTTTAGTAATGCGGGAAAAGGAAAAAGAGTATTTATTGAATAAGGGTTGATAATATACCTGTCCAGATGGAAAGGATAAGGAGTGTAACCCCGCCACAGGCGAGGTTACATGCATCCCGCCTTTGGCGGGATTGCACTCCGAAACTTTCAAAAGAAAAGGGAATGACAAAAGATGAGTTTCATTGAGGATATATTTCAAAGCTTAGTAAAATTCTTTCGACAAATGGTTTTTCGAATTCGCCCTTCTTCCATTACCGAAAAGGATCAAATCAAGCCAGAGATGGAAAATATGGAATCTATATGTAAAGAGATAGGTGCTTCAGAGTCTGAGTTAAAGGATGAAGAGAAGAAGATGATCTTTAGCATCTTAGAGTTTGGGGAAACCTTAGTGAAAGAGATTATGGTTCCGCGTATCGATATGGTCTGTGTGGAAGCCAATACCCCTTTGGAGAAGATCAAAGAGTTGGTAAAGAGGGTGGGATACTCCCGGATTCCCCTTTACAAAGATAATATAGATAACATCATCGGGGTCTTGCATATGAAAGACCTGTTTTTAGAAGAAAACAAGGAGGGGTTAGATTTATCTTCGATCGCTCGTAAGCCCTATTTTATTCCTGAGACCAAAAAGATTGCTGAATTATTAAGGGAGATGAAAAAGGAGAAAACTCATATTGCGATTGTGATGGATGAATATGGTGGGACTGCTGGTCTGATTACCATGGAAGACATCTTAGAAGAGATTGTGGGTGAGATCCGGGATGAATATGATGTAGGTGAGGAGGATTTGATTAAGAAATTGGATGAGGAAAACTATCGAGTTTCGGCTAAGCTCTCCATCGCAGATTTGAATGAAACTTTGGGGACCGATCTTCCGGAAAAGGAATTTGAGACTGTGGGAGGATATATCTATGATTTGGTAGGGAGTGTTCCGGAGGAAGGAAAAATATTAGAGTCTTCTAATTTGAAATTCACAGTGGAGAAAGTGGTGGGTCAGAGAATAAAGACAGTCAAAATTACCAAGGTCAAATCCGAAGAGTCTTCCCCTGGTGGAAAAGAAGGTAAAATCCTCTCTGAATAAATATGCCCCAAAAAGCAAAGGTTAGTATCGAAAGATGCCCGGATTATCTTTTAGATAATGTCCGGAGGGCATTAAAAAAATGCCTGAACGATTTAGGCGGTTTAGAAAGGTGGGTAAAAAAGGGGGATAAGGTCTTAATCAAACCCAATCTTTTATCGGCTAAAGAGCCGGAAAAAGCAGTTACCACCCATCCATCTTTAGTTCAGGTGGTGATCGAGCAGGTTAAAAAAATCGGTGCTCTTCCGGTTATAGGAGATAGCCCCGGAGGGGTCGAAAAGGGGATAAAAAGATTATGGAAGGCTACCCAGATGTCTTTAGCTGCGAAAAATACCGATACTCCCTTGCTTTCATTTGAAAAAACCGGGGTCTATAAAAAGATAGCCTCCAATGGAAGGGTCTATCATCTTGCCCAACCTTCTTTGGATTGCGATGTGATAATTAACCTCCCCAAACTTAAGACCCATACTTTGACTCTCTTTACCTGTGCGGTAAAGAATATGTTCGGAACCATTCCCGGATTCAGAAAGGGGGAATATCATAAAGAGGCACCCAAACCCTATGAATTTGCTGAAGTGTTGGTCGATATCTTCTCTTTAGCTAAACCCCAGATAACCCTCGTTGACGCCATAGTCTGTATGGATGGGGATGGTCCCTCATCCGGTCAGCCCAAGTATTTAGGTCTGATCTTAGCCTCTGAGGATGCGATAGCCATAGATACGGTTGCGGCAAAGATAATGGGATTTAAGGAGGGTGAGATCGACACAACAAAGATTGCGGCAGAGAGAAATTTGGGGGTCTCTGATCTTTCCCGGATTGAGATTCTGGGTGAAAGCTTAGAGTCGGTCCTGTCTGGAACAAAAAATTTAGATTTAAAGCTCCCCTCTAATAGATTTTTAAGGCTCATCCCCAAATTTGCAGTAAAGCTTTTAGCTCCCTATCTCTGGGTCAGGCCAGCCATCTTGGATGGCAACTGCACCAACTGCAATATCTGTGTGGAAAACTGTCCGGCAAAGACTATTTCCCCCGGCGATCCCACCCCGGTCTATGATTATACCCACTGCATCAACTGTATGTGCTGTCATGAGCTCTGCCCCAATCGGGCGATCTATATGGAGAAAAGCTGGCTTTCAAAAAAAATTGGAAGGTAGTCCGCCTTCGGCGGATTTGGATTGTAGGGACAACTTTCGTGGTTGTCCGTTGTTTGGAAGCAGACAGGGATGCATATGCAGGCATACGAATCTTGTTCGGGACATTCCTCAAAAAGTAACTTGACAAGCCTGAATAAATGATTATAATGTCCTATGTGAATAGAATGGATTCCCCAAGAAATGGGTGGCAAGTAATATACGCTGGGGTATCATGGGTTGGGGAATGAATGATATGGACGATTCGGAGTGTAGGGATAAGAGCGACGTATCTCAGGAATACTCAAATGATGTGCGGATCACGATGGCCTATACTCGCGTTCTGAATCGTGGAGGCCGAGGAGGCCCTGACCTGCGCAGCCCCTTCGATGGGCCTTAATCGGATTTATACAGCCGTATAAGCCCAGGGCGATTGGAGGTGAGGAAGGCGATAAATGGTTATTAGGAAACATTTTATACTGAAATACGAGAAGACACGGGAACTTCTTGTACAGAAGCGAACAGTCTGCGTCTCCCGTTTTATGCAGACTTATAATCATTGTTAAGCTACGGAGGAAAGTTAATGAAGAAAATTATTCTTCTGCTATTTTTATTAAATATTCCAATGGTATTACGGGCGCAGAATATTCGTCCGGAAGAACTGGCTAAACAGCTAAGATTATCGACAGTGAAGATAGAAGGTGAGTTTTATGAAAAAGATGTTTTAATAAACGATCACCAAAGTTGGATGGGAACTGGTGTTATAGTAGAAGAAACACCTTCTGAATATATCATTGTAACAAATCTTCACGTTATTGGATTTTGGGAGATTTCAACTTCGGATAAGTTCTCAGTTCCTGAAATACTTAGCTATTCTATTAAGGTTTTGATGTATGATGGTAAACTTGCCCCAATTATTAGGATAGTAGTTAATTCCCAACTTAAGGATTACGCTCTTATTTACATCGATAAACTTGTCGGTGCTTATCCTTTTCTTCCACTCAGTGAAAAAATTGTAGAACAAGGAAATAAAGTATATGCCATGGGTCATCCACTAAATATAAATTATACTTTTACTTCAGGTGTAGTATCAAATTTAATTCCAATGAAAACAGAATTGGGTGCGATTTATACTTTAATTCAAACAGACACACCTATCAACCCTGGTAATTCTGGCGGTCCTCTGGTTGATGAAAATGGAGAACTAATTGGAATAAACGTTGGGAAAATTGAGAAGGTAGGTGTTGAAGGACTCAATTTTGCAGTTTCTTCAATAGAAATAAGAAAGAGTATGTTTTCAAAAGAGTTTTACGAATTTCCAAAAGATCCCAACCAAATGGGTTACTTTGTTTGGAAGTTACAGGGTAAAATAAAATAAATCGTAGCCTTAGAAGCGCTCCAAGCCAACCGTGATCTTCGATGCGGTCGCAGTGATGTTGTTCTGGTTTAGCTTTTCAGAACTTGTTGTTCGTGCAAAGTATGATTAGCAAACAAAATTGATTAACAAAAAATAGTAGAAGTAGGTCAGGAGCCCCGTGCTCCTGATACTATTCATTTGTCAGGTGCGCAGGGGGCACCTGATCTATGAGGTCAACAAAAATCCCAATTTTTGAGTATATATTTTGGTAAAATAGATATGGAGATGAGGTTTGCAATATAATTTTGAGTGGGACCCAAAGAAGGCAAAAACAAATAAAGTAAAGCACAAAGTTAGCTTTGAACTCTCTGCGACGGTATTTAAAGACCCAAAAGCATTATCCATTTACGATGATGAACACAGTGGGCATGAAGACAGATGGATTACTTTGGGATTGGCATCCAATAGTTCTTTACTAGTCGTTCATCATACATTCAAACATATAGATGGCGACAATGTCGCCATTCGAATAATATCAAGTCGCAAGGCAACCAAGAAAGAGAAAAAACAATACACGGAGTTGTGAAATGAAAAAGAAATATGATTTCTCAAAAGGAGTGAGGGGTAAATTCTATAATAGAAACGCAAGAGTGAACCTTCCTATTTATCTTGAACCAAAGACCCTCTCTTTTGTTACAAACATTGCTGAGAAGAAAAAGTCTGATATCTCCAAGGTCGTGAATGATTTAATCAAAACAGACAAAAAGATTGTAGATTATTTAGAATAAGCATCAACAGAAAAGGAAATAGGTCAGTAGCCCCGTGCTCCTGACACCATTCACTTGTCAGGTGCGCAGGGCACCTGACCTACTAACTGCACCGGACGGCAATTCCGCTACGCTCCATTGCCGCCGATGAGCTTGGACATTAGGCGCTAAACACTTGTATTATTGAATGAATGGAGATATCAGAGAATGCTAGATTATGTAATATCAAAGATAGAGGAACTATTACAGATGGCTCGTGATAATTATGGTGTCAATCCAGTTGTATTCCTGATTATTTACTTGGTTTGTGTGCCAGTATTCTACTATTCATTATTTCGCACCTTTCAATCCCTCACCAAAAAGCTCGGGAAGGAAGTCATGCTCTGGGCCGCAATCTTTCTATGCGCTAACGTAGCGCCTTTTATCTATGTGATCTTCTTTGGGCGGAACATCCCCTGGTGGGTTTATGGCATCATCACTCTACTAATAGGACTGGGTATTTTATCCCTTATCATGAAGCTGAGGAAGATTCCTGCAGCTGGAACGAAGGATAGGTAAAAAAAGTAAGATGAGAATAAATCGTAAAGAGTTATTGAAGTTGCCCAAAGTAAACAAAAATATAGTTTGAGAATATTCTGAAAGTAAGGGGGGTGGAAGTGATATAGGAAATAACGAACACGAGAAATATTTAGCGTCCGCTAAATAAACATATCAATAGAGTACCATATAGATGGTTGCAAAGCGCCCAACCAGCGCATCAACCGGACGCTTCAACCGGCGGCGAAAAAACATGCCGCTGGTTTCCGTTCCCTCGCTCCGCCGCCGGAAAATGATCTATAATAGAGGCCAGAAACTGGCGGCTCGCTCGGCGCCGGTTATGCGCAAGACGTCGTTACAGAGCACTAATCTAGGCAATTCCATTTATAGTGAGCTTCGAGCCATAACTTTAATGGTGAAAAGGATAGCTCCACCGTTTATGGGAGATGAATATATGATGCATGCACAGAATTCGTGCCCGCAGGATGGCTGAAAAAAATTTAAAACAATCACCAGTAAGGTCAGTAAGTCCAGCCAGTAGGACAGACGGTATGTCAGGAGTCCCAGGCTCCTGACGCTACTCTTTATCGTATTGGTTTTCCTTCTTAAACCACTTTAATGGATCCAGCCCATAGTAACTTTCTAATTCTTTATAGAGCTCAGGATGTGAGAGTTTCATTTGTTTTGGTCTTTCAAAGAAAGTTTCGGTGGCGACTGCAAAAAACTCAGCCGGGTTTGTTGCTCCGTAAGCATCCATAATATCTTTCCTCCCGGAGTTATCTCTATTCGGACAGGGACCCCCCGCCGGAGGCGGGGGATTTCGCTTCGCTCAACAAGCTCTCTCCTTACAAACTATTCCTTTCAGTCCACGTGTTTTTTAAAAGCTGATTGATAGTGGAAGCAAATAAAAAACTTGATCTTATATGTTAAAAGCATATAATTATATGCAAAGGACATATGGGAGCAAAAAACAGTGAGAGAATTCACCAAATAACAGAGTCTTAGGAATCTGTTAAAAAAACCACCCTTTAAGGCGGGATTTCTTCCCGCCTCTATGGGCGACACTAACTTATCTCCGATATGGCAGGCAGTTAGCCCTGCCAACCAGGTTTTTTAAAAGTCCCTTTATGTCCACCTGCCCAGACTGGGAGCGAAAACAAATAATCTGAATGCCATTTACCTGTAAGGCACAAAAAATTTTACAAAAAAATGTTGACAAACTGAAATTGCTATTGTAAATTTGGTTAATTTTTTGGACTTAACCGGATAGAAAGGGAGAGTGAATAAATCTTAAATGAGGGGTAGGTTAAAAAGAGTGATTATGTGAAACCCCCGATATAACTTGGATAAAATAATAATTTAAAGCTCCCTAATTAATAGACTATGAGGAGGTGGAAATTGAAAAGAAAACAAGTCAAGTTTTTAAATTTTTTTTCGATGGAGAGGATTATGAAAGTAAAGTTTTTTTGTAAGCTGTTTGTCTTCATTTTTTTTGTTTTATTCTTATTTAACCAAGCTTTGCCGAGCGGTTTCTCTGTCTCAGGGGTTGGGTCCAAAGCGCTCAGCATGGGGGGTGCTTTCAGAGGGCTGGCCGATGATTGGAGCGCGGCCTATTGGAACCCAGCTGGTTTAGCCTATCTGGGAACGTCGGAAATTAGCGCCTCTTATATAGTTCTAAGCCCCAGACCGACTTATATGCCTGATGTGTCTTATCGCGACACCCACACTTATCAGAAATATGACATCGGTTTTAAAAATGGGATAAAGTGGTATCCAGAGGATAAAAACATTCACTTTCCCAATTTCTCAGGCTTTGTTAAATTAAAAAAGTTCGGAGGTTTTACTACCGGCTTGGCTTTTTATCTTCCCTATACTATGAAATACAACTGGGATTTATATCAACCTCCTGTGGGTTACGAAACTACTTCCCCTTATCCTCGAGTTGACCATTTAATAGACCTCGACGTTTTCGACTTTCATCCTACCATTGCTAAAGAAGTAATTAAAGAAAAGCTCTCTTTGGGACTGGGAATTTCTGTTCAATTTGCAAATTTCACCTTAAAGAGGACTACTCTGCTTCACACCGATTCCTCTATACAGAGAATCTATGATAACTTCCCCATAGATTCCAAACTGGATGAAGATGGTTGGGGCTTTGGATTTAATCTTGGGGTCTTGTTTAAGCCTACGCCTAAACTTAAAGTGGGAGCATCATATAGAAGCCAGGTCACTTTGGATCTCTCGGGAAAGACAAATCTCTCCCTTTATCTCCCCTTAAACATTAAGCTTGACAGCTTAGTTTCACCGGAGTATCGAGGGCTTTTTCAAGGGGGGGTTTTAAGCTGGGAAGTGGACGAAAATGTGGATTTGAAACTTCCGGCGGAGATGGGGATCGGGATCTCTTATCAGCCTTTAGACAAACTCACTTTAGCCTTGGATGTAAGTCAGACCAATTGGTCAGCTATGGATAAATTAGAGCCTAAATTCTTATTACCCTTCCCTACTTCCCAACCAGATGCCGTAACTCCCCAAACTTTACAAATACCCTTACAATGGGAAGATGTGGTTCGATACAGCTTCGGGGCTGAATATCTACCTTTGAAAAAGTTGGCCGTTAGGGGAGGATACTATTCTGATCCATCTCCCGTACCTGATAAAACCTTCGGTCCTCTTTTCCCTGATGTCGGGGATAAAAAGGGAATAAATTTCGGCTTAAGTTATCGCTTTAATTCCATCGAGCTCGGATATAACTACGAATATCTGAACTTTAAGGAAAGAAAAATTAACCAATTAGAGGACATAAATGGCGACGGCCTTTTTGATAACTACCCGGGCTGGTATAAGATGAATATGCATTCATCTTATTTCACTTTCATCTATCATTTTTAGAAACCAAAAAAGGAGCTACCAATGAAGAGTTTTAATCGTTTAATATTTTTCTTTTTGATCCTGACAGTTTTAGCCTTGTTATCTTCAAGCTGTTCCAAAAGGGACAATCCGATAAAGCTGGATATTGCCAAAGGGACTCTCTACGGAATCCCTGCTGTTACTTTTAACTCCTTAGCTGGAAACGTATTTAACGACGCTTCTGCAAGAAGGATTTGGATCTATGCTCCTGCAGATTTCTCCACTGCTACTCTAAGGAGATACAAATATCCGGTTCTCTATTTTTTGCATGGTTTTAAACAGGGACCGGAAGATATAAGAGATATCTACCATATCGGCGAGATCGCCGATGAGTTAATTGCTCATAAAGAGATCCAGCCGATGCTTATAGTTATGACCGATGGGTCAAATTCTTTTGAGGGGAGCTTTTACACTAACTCTTTAGTTTTCACCGGCGATCCTTCTAACGTTTTAGTCTTTGGCGGGAAATATGAGGAATTTATTGCTCAAGAATTGGTCTCCTATGTGGATTCAGCCTTTAAACCTTGGGTCCGGGGAGGAAAACCGGTCTTTGACTCGGTTTATCGAGCTAACCGGGGTATCTCCGGCTATGATATGGGAGGTTATGGTGCCTTTAAGATAGCTATGGATTATGATTCTGTCTTCGGTTCGGTTAGTGCGTCCAACGCCCCCTTGCTCCCGTGTGGAGATGGCTTAACTTATGGACTTTTAGCCTGGAAAGATTCCATATTCAAAGAGAACAAAATGCAGAAAGGCGATTTTGTCAGGTATCGACTCTTCTCTGATTCCTTAGCCTATAAGCCTTTAACCACTATGCTTTTCGCTATGGCGGCTGCTTTCTCACCCCACCCCAATATTCCTGGAAGAGATACCTCAATTACCTTTTTCACCTATTATAAAAACCCTAAGGCTGAGAATGCAAAAGGGATTGACCTCCCCATAGATGCTAATGGAGATACGGTGGATTTTATCTGGAACGTCCTCTGGAGATCCAATGACCTTAAAAGTAAATATTTGACTTACAAAGCTGAAGGAAAAAATCTCTTTGACCAGAAGAAAATCTATTTGGACTGGGCAGATCACCATCCTTTGGGATACCAGAAGCAGTCTGAAGTATTTTTTGATCTACTGCAAGCTCAAGGAGTAGAGCTGACCGGAGGTGCGTATTCCGGCTATGTCAATTATCCGGCAGGATCTTCCAATTTTCTTTACGACCGGATAAAACAGATCTTGAAATTTCACTCGCAAAGCTTTGCTCCTCCGGAATAGGCCCGGAACAGGAATGAACTATACAAAAAAGCCCCCCGCCAAAGGCGGGGGGCTTTTTTATTCTTAGGATCAATACATATCCCCGTATCCACCACCCGGAGGCATAGGCGGGGTTTTCTTCTCCTCCGGCTTTTCAGCTACCAATGCCTCAGTAGTAACCAAAAGTGAAGCTATAGAGGAAGCATTTTCTAATGCGATCCGAGCAACCTTGGTAGGATCAATTACTCCCGACTTCATCAGATCCTCATATACCCCAGTCTCGGCATTGAACCCAAAAGCTCCCTCTTTCTCTTTAACCTTATTGACCACGATCGATCCTTCAGCCCCGGAGTTCTCTGCGATCAACCTTATCGGCTCTTCTAAGGCTTTCTTAACAATGGAAACCCCGATAGCCTCATCCCCCTCCAACTTTAATCTATCCAAGGCTGGAATAGCTCTTAAGAAGGCTACCCCTCCGCCAGGGATAATCCCCTCTTCCACTGCGGCACGGGTAGCATGCAAAGCATCCTCCACTCTGGCTTTTTTCTCCTTCATTTCCGTCTCGGTAGCCGCACCCACATTTATCACCGCCACTCCCCCAGCTAATTTGGCTAATCTTTCCTGTAATTTCTCCTTGTCGTAGTCCGAGGTACTCTCTTCGATTTCCCTTTTTATCTGATTGATCCTCCCCTTAATATCCGCGGTCTTACCTGCACCTTCTACTATGGTAGTATTGTCCTTATCTATTGTAACCCTTTTAGCTTTTCCTAAATCGGAGATCACCGTGTTTTCCAACTTAATTCCTAATTCCTCGGAGATGACCTTTCCAGCGATCAAAACTGCAATATCCTCCAGCATAGCCCTTCTTCTTTCCCCGAAACCCGGAGCTTTTACCGCACAGACTTTCAAAGTTCCTCTGAGTTTGTTGACTACCAGAGTAGCTAAAGCCTCACCTTCCACCTCCTCAGCAATGATCAACAAGGGTTTACCTAATTGGGCTATCTTCTCTAAAAGAGGCAGAAGGTCTTTCATCCCGGAGATCTTTTTATCGTGAATTAATATCAAAGGTTCCTCTAATAGACAATCCATAGTATCGGGGCTGGTGATGAAATAGGGGGATAGGTATCCTCGATCGAACTGCATCCCTTCCACCACTTCCAGGGTAGTAGCGGTAGTCTTAGCCTCCTCTACCGTGATCACCCCATCCTTCCCTACCTTCTCCATAGCATCCGCAATCAAATTTCCGATAGCCTTATCATTATTGGCGGATATTGCGCCTACCTGAGCGATCTCGGTCTTACCCGGAAGTTCTTTAGATAACTTCTTAATTTCTTCCACCACAGCTTCTACTGCCTTTTCGATCCCTCTTTTTAAAGCCATGGGATTTGCGCCAGCAGTGACATTTTTAACCCCTTCCCGATAAATAGCCTGAGCCAAAACAGTGGCAGTGGTGGTCCCATCTCCAGCTACCTCTGAAGTCTTGGAGGCGACCTCTTTCACCATCTGGGCGCCCATATTCTCAAATGGGTCCTCTAATTCAATCTCCTTAGCTACAGTCACCCCATCCTTGGTCACGATAGGGGAGCCAAATTTCCTGTCCAAAACCACATTTCGACCTTTGGGACCCAAGGTCACTTTAACTGCATTGGCTAACTTATCTACCCCCTTTTTTAGCTTTTCTCTGGCTTGAGTATCATATTCTATAATTTTTGGCATGTTCTTACCTCCATCGGCTTAATGGAAAACAGTTAACGGTAAACGGTTCACAGTCAACTGTTTTCTGTTTACTGTTTACAGTTTACTTTTAAATCTCTATCCAATTACGGCGAAAATATCACTTTCTCTCATTATTAAATATTCCACATCGTCAATAGTTACTTCAGTTCCAGAATATTTCCCATATAAAACCTTATCCCCTTTTTTAACCTCCATCTCCACCTTTTTACCATCATCGGTGACTCTACCCGGTCCTACCTCAATCACTTCACCCTGCTGAGGTTTTTCCTTGGCTGTATCCGGGATAATAATTCCCCCTTTTTTCTCTTCGGAAGCCTCTAATGGTTTTATCAAGACTCGGTCCGATAAAGGCTTAACTTTTCCTATGGATCCTGCGGACATCTTTCCTCCTTTTTTGTTTTAACGATAAAAATTCTTTATGGGCACAGATCTATGCCTTAAAAAGTTTTTACGCAAGAAAAACATTTTTGTTAGCACTCTTCTTAAGAGAGTGCTAAAAGTGACCGTAAATATATAAACCTTTAAATTACAAAGCAATCTAAAAAAATAAGTAAATTTCAAAAAAAATTTCTTAATTTTTGGATATTTTTTTTATTTTTTCAAAAATACCTTATTTTTCAGCATTTTTCTTTATTTCAACGATTATTTCTTAATTTTCTTTAAGTTATCAAAGATTATTTTCTGTGCCTGCCAGGTCCCCTGACCTGGCAGGCTTTAATTCAGGCTTTAAACCAGTCGGCTCATGGGACCCGGACTGGCACAGGTATAATTCTTCTACTTCGCTCAACACAGACTTGCCTGCCCGCAATATGCTACTTCATGTTCGCAATCGGTTAAACCTCTTTTGCTTTGGCATCTTTAATCGCCTCGTCTATGTCGCGATTCTTCAAAAATGCGTCATCAATCGGTTTGGGTTTATATTCTGATTGTTTTCTCAAAAAATCTCTAAATCCATTCTTTGCAAGATCAAACCTACCAAGCATTTCCATAAGACACGCCATATCATAAAAATAAATTGGCAGGTCGTAGAAACTACCGGCTTTAATTATTGCCGCGAGCGCCTTTTCAAGCAGTTCTACACGATTTTCTTTTTGGGATTCTGTTTCGGACATCTCGACTTGCTCTCTTGCATAAAGAGAAAGCGCGTATGCAGTTGTTGCATTATAAATATCAGCTGCATAATCGCGGTGAATCCCATACCCTTCATACTCTTTAAAAACATCCCTAATTACTTGCTGTTCCTCCTCTGTTAGCTCTATAGTTGCACCACCGTCTTTATCTCTCTTTATTCCAGGCAGACTGCGTTTTTTTCCAAATGGCCACATAAATTATATTTCCTTACCTGCTGAATCAATTAGTTTGTCCAGTTTCATATTTGTGAATTTTTTAACACTAACATCTATACATTGTATAATAACAACCGGATTATTTTCATATCCAGACAATCGAGCAATGTTTTTGCCAAGTTCCCAAAACAACGTATCTTTTGGGCTTTCATCCTTTTCAGGTAAAAGCTTTTTGCATTTTGAATACTCTAATTCAGCAAGATTGATATTGTTGTAGAAATCATTCTTTATCCCTTCTTGATATTTCTCTGGCCAATGACCGAACCATGCCTCGGTGGTACAATTTACTAACATTGGACCAAGTAAATCCTGCAGTTTTATTCTCTTATTATTGCCAAGCTTTGAAAGAGCAAAACGGTTGGCTAAATGGGCAAAGAAAAACAAAAATTCATATTTGACCTGAACCCAACTGTCCATTGCCTCTTTTGAGTCTTTGCCAAATTTTTCATAAATTAACTCTTTAAATTCTTGCCCACACTGATAAGAGGTATCTACTATCGCACAAGCCAAATTAATGATTCCTGATGGTTGTTTTTTAAAACTATTTAGCCAACTCATATTACCTTATTTAATCCTCGATATTAACGCCAAGTGCTGTTGGCGATTTGCGCCATTTGGCGGCAAATTCTTTTTCTCTGGATTATAATTTCGGTTCTGGATTTATCTGTACTTTAATTTCGCCTTGATACACAAACGGACCAAATAATTTTTTGGGGTCTGGTTTCACCATGTGTATATCATTATTCATTGAGTAATAAGAATCTAATGTTCCGCGTGGTGTAATTACATAATGCAACACATGATGTGGACTACCCGATAATCCTTCTGGAAGCAGATGTTTTGGTGCATAAGTTACAAGTAATTCTTCATCAACAACAATATCCGCCAGTTTGGGCTCATCGAATACACTTGCCGCAAGTAGAAAATCGTCTCGGTGAATAATCGGTAATCTCGCTTTTTGATTCAGAATCGGCGACTCTACAAGTAGATACCCGTATGGCTTAAATAAACTTCGTGATTGAACTTGGTTGTTTTGCTCAATTGTTGTGTTGCCTCTATCGAATTCTAAAACTCGGAACACATGTTTGACAATGTCTGCCCAAGAAATCTCACGACCAATCTCTGGAATTATGTCTTTCGCATCAATACCCGTAGCTTCTTTGAATTTCGCTCGTTGTCGTTCCTGTGCAACAGCAATTCGTTGCTCGGCTGATTTATGTTTACCTTTTCGTAAATCTTCTTGAACTAAGGAAACTTCTTCAGGGGTTAGTCCAGAATCTTTAATAGTTTTTTTAGCAAGTCCTTCATGTTTTGCCATTGCCCAAAGGAGTGATACTGCCCAAATAAATGCGATGAAATTAATTACTTTAGTTATGTTCAACAGAATAATAAGCGGGCTTCCGTACGAAGACGAGGCAACACCTTGAACTATCGATAATATAAAAAGAATAACAGCCGAAGATGCAAGTAATATTGATGCACTTTTTGCTTTTTTCCATAGGCGGATTGTTGCCATAATGATAAATATAGTGGTCGCTATTCCTGATATTGCGATTAAAGCAACTGGCATAACAGAATTTCCCTCTAGATTTGTAGCAGAAGCTATGACTGATAGTATGTATGTTCCTATGCCAAAAATTGCGAGTGTTTTATTTTTCATATTATTTTATTAAATCCTCTATTGAAACGCCCAATTTTAATTCTCTGCCCGTCTTCGAAAAAGCCGCCTTATTAGGGTTGCATAGCTGTTGTATAAAATTAGTAACTTGGCTAAGTGTCATTAGAATATGTCCTGCATTATTTTTTATAGTTTTCCTGCACGTCGTCTAAGTCCTCATTTTAACGATTATTTCTTAATCTTCTTTAAGTTATCATAGATTATTTTGAGTCCCTCCAAGGTCAAGGTGGGGACTGTTTTTTGAATTGTTTCAGATTCTGAAAAGATAAGCTCAGCCAAACCTCCGGTGGCAATCACCTTTACTTTCCCCTTCAGTTTTTTACAAATCCTTTTTACCACCTCATCTATCCCGCCTACCGCGCTATATAAAATCCCGGATTTAAGACTTTCTTCAGTATTTTTTCCAATTATATCTTTGGGTTTTTCAAATCTCACTTTGAACAACTGAGCCGCCTTTTGAAAAAGATAAGATGAGGAGATCTCGATTCCTGGAGCGATGGCTCCTCCTAAATATTCCCCCTTTTCTGAGACCACATCAAAGGTGGTGGCTGTCCCTAAATCAACTACTATTGTAGGTCCCCCGAAAAACTTATAAGCCGCTACAGCATTAGCCAGTCTGTCTGCTCCCACCTGTCTGGGGTCTTCATATAAAATCTTTATTCCCAAGGGGAGATCAGAAGTAACCACCAGTGGGGTCTTTCTAAAATATTTCTCGCATCCTTTTTGATAAATGGGGGTTAAAGGCGGAACCACTGAACAAAGGATAACATCTTCTATCTGGGCTTTACCCACCAAGTGTCTTAAAAGAATTCCGACCTCATCTTTTGTCTGGTAGTTTAAAGTAGCCACCCGATAATAGTTTAAAAGCTTATTTCCTTTAAACAACCCAATCACTACGTTAGTATTCCCGATATCGATAGCTAAAAGCATAATTAAATAACAGTCACCTCCCCGCAAAAGATTTTTTTCTCACCCTTCTTGGTCTGGATAATCAAAGCGCCATTTTCATCAATATCTTCTGCCTTTCCTTTAATGATCTTTTTACCCAGCTTAAGCTTTATCTTTTTCCCTAAAAGAAAGAAGTGATCTTTGATCTCTTGATGATAATTGACTAAGCCAAACTTCTTGAAATCGAGATATATTCTTTCAAATTTCTGTAAGAAAAGTCTTAAAAGAGCCAATCGATTTATATTTTCCTTCTTCTCTATTTTTAAAGAGGTCGCCTTTTTGGCTAAATTTTTGGGGAAATCCTTTTCGATTTGATTGACATTTATTCCGATCCCGGCGATCACAAAATTTACTCGATCTAACTCGGCCGAAAGCTCGAGAAGTATTCCGCCCACCTTTTTGCCATGGATTAGGCAATCATTGGGCCATTTTATTAAGACCTCCAAGCCGGTCAATTCATTGATAGCTAAAGCTAAGGCCAAGCCGGCACATAAAGAAAGACCAGAGGCTTTTGCCGGAGGGATAGAGGGTCTTAAAATCAGGCTCATCCATATTCCTAAGTTCGGAGGTGAATACCAAAGATGTCCCAATCTCCCTTTCCCTTTGGTCTGTTGTTCTGCCACGATCAAAGTCCCCTCCGGTGCACCGTTCTCGGCTAAGGTAAAACCAAATTCATTGGTAGAACCCATGGTTCGGAAAGAATGGATTTTTTTGCCAAAGACCTTGCTCTTCAGTCCATCTTTTATCTCCAAAGGGAATAATAGGTCGGGAATTTGAGTTAACTTATATCTTTTATATTCCTCCCCTTCAATTAAGTATCCCCAGGACTTAAGTTCCTTAATTGCCTTAGCGATCATAGCAGGAGGGAGGTTGAAAGAGCTTTTCAATTCTTTTACAGTCAAAAAAGAGCCTAAATTATTTTTCAGGGCAAATAAAACCTCTTCTGAAACTATAGAAAAACTGTCTTTCATTTTATTTTGGTAAACTCTAAACTCAAATCCAAAGCTTTAGCCGAATGGGTCAAAGCCCCAACCGAAATATAATCTACACCCAATCGGGCTATTTTTTTTACGTTGTTTAAGTTAACTCTTCCCGAGACCTCTATTTTCATCTTTCTTCTATTGGACCTGATCATCCTTACCCCTTCTTTGATCTGGGATGAAGACATATTGTCCAGCATTATCCAGTCCGCTTCAGATTGGATAGCCTCTTTTACCTCTTTAATGTTTTTTGCCTCCACCTCAACTTTTAAATTTTTAAGATCGAATCGGGAAACAAAAGTTTCGTTCTTTAAACTCTTTTTGACTTTTCTGATTGCGGTACCGACCCCCCCGCAAGCTCGGATATGATTATCCTTAATCAGAATCCGGTCATAAAGCCCCATCCTGTGATTTTCCCCTCTGCCCATCTTAACTGCATATTTCTCCAATGCTCTGAATCCCGGAGTAGTCTTTCTGGTATCCAAGATCTTGGTTTTTGTTCCCTTAACTTCTTGGACAAACTTGGAGGTGAAGGTGGCGATTCCGGATAATCTTTGAAGAAAATTTAAGGCTGTCCTTTCCCCAGCTAAGATGCTTTTGACCTTCCCTTCAATTTCTGCAACTTTGCTTTTATTTCTTATTTTTTCTCCATCTTTAACCAGAGGTTTGAAAACAATCTCAGGATCGATTCTTTTGAAAACTAATCTTGCTATTTCTATACCAGCCAAAACTCCATCCTCTAAAGCTTTAATTATCCCTTTCCCCTTTAGATTCTCATCTATCAAAGCTTCGGAAGTAACATCGCCCTTGCCTAAGTCTTCCCTTAAAGCCAATTCGATCAGTTTCTCTATGCCTTGATCTCTTGTCCGCATTAAAGCAAAGCTAATAAAAATTATCTTTATGTCAACCAAAAAATGTTTTAGTTAAATTTATTCCCCTGCGTATAATCTTAAAAAGATAAATTTCAGGGGATGATGAGAACGGATAGCTCTTTTTTCTCAGAGTCGCACCTTAAGAATTGCACCTCGGAATGTTGGTTAGATTTGGTGGCTCAAAACCAATCTTTTGAGTTCCCTCAAGACACAAATATAAAAGATTGTATCGATTGTTCCTCTTTCAAAGAAGTGGTAGAAAGAGCTAAGGGGAGAAGGTTTGCAGAAAAGAAGATGGCCTCTTCCTTGCTGATTCTTTTGGAGAAGATGGGCTCCTATACCAATCAACTGGAGAGATGTGGTGCGGATTTGAACAAAAGAATTGAGGAGTTAACTATTCTCAAAAAGGTTTCCGATGCCTTGCTTAAAACCAATGATTTGGAAAAATCTTTGAAGTTGATCCTAACCGGCGTCACGGCTGGCGAAGCTTTCGGGTTCAACCGGGCTTTTGTCTTCTTGGTCAATGAAAAAAATAAAACCCTGGAAGGGAAGATGGCTTTGGGACCTGTAGAGGCTAAAGAAGCTTTTACTATCTGGACAGATTTAAAAAAGAAAAACATTACCTTTGACCAATTGATCGATGATATTCTTAATGGAGAAAAAATAGAGCCAGATGAATTAAACGATATCACTAATAAAATATCCATCCCCCTAAAGTTTCAAGGGGGGACAACAACAACTTATTTAGTCAACTCTCTTAAAGAGAAAAAATCCTATAACCTGAGAAATCCTGATCTCAACTCATTAGACCATCCGGTCTTGCAAAAGCTTTTAGATCAAAAAGGTTTCACCATTGTTCCCATCCTATATGAGGATAAAGCTATCGGGGTTTTAATTGCGGACAATTATGTCACCGGAAAGCCTATCACCGATGAGGATGTTTCCGCTTTGGAAACTTTT
>Ga0315291_10004250_pt1 | contig 18299 bp, 18 predicted proteins | sample YL17G12_20_MG_FD_203070 | JGI IMG/M metagenome (GOLD analysis project Ga0315291, IMG submission 203070) | Sediment microbial communities from Yellowstone Lake, YNP, Wyoming, USA - YL17G12_20 | ecosystem: Environmental > Aquatic > Freshwater > Lake > Sediment | place: USA: Wyoming | collected...
TAAACCGGGCGACACAATGGTCGTAAGACCCGGTGAGAAGATACCGACCGATGGCGTAGTAGTTTCGGGCAGGAGTTCCGTTGATGAGTCGATGGCAACCGGCGAGTCAATGCCAGTTTCCAAGAAAGAAGGGGCTGAGGTCATTGGCGCGACGATAAATCAGGAAGGCATACTTCGCGTGAGGGCAACAAGGGTTGGGAAAGAAACTTTCCTGGCTCAGGTCATAAAGATGGTCGAGGAATTTCAGGGTTCAAAGGTTCCAATACAGCAATTCGCTGATAGGGTCATTGCCGTCTTTGTTCCCATTGTTCTTGTCATAGCATTATCCACGTTCACTCTCTGGCTCGGGTTTCCCCATTTTTTCTATTCGGTCGCTCAGTGGGCCAGCGCGTTTCTTCCGTGGGTCACTCCGGATGTCGGGCGCATCTCACTCGCCATATTTGCTGCGGTGGCGGTTCTAGTCATCGCTTGTCCCTGCGCGCTCGGGCTCGCCACACCCACTGCTATCATGGTTGGAAGCGGGATGGGTGCCGAGCGAGGCATTCTCATCAGAAGCGGTGAGGCAATCCAGACGCTGAAGGATGCCAATATCATTGTTTTTGACAAGACTGGCACCATCACCAGGGGAAAGCCAGGGGTGACTGACGTTGTTGCGCTGGGCTCAGCCGATAAGCTACTCAGCTTTGCGAGTTCCCTGGAAGCGGCCTCCGAACATCCGCTTGCCCGGGCGATTGTCGAACACGCGCGAGAGAGAAGTGTTCACGCCATGGCGGTCACAGATTTTGAGGCCATAAGCGGAAAGGGTGTGATGGGCCTCGTGGATGGCCGGAAGACGCTGATAGGAAATCGTGCTCTTATGGAAGCAGAGCGCATTGATTACTCCAATGTTGACGAAGAAATTCGGAGACTCGAAGGCGAGGCGAAGACGACGATCATGATTTCTGTTGACGGACATATTTACGGTGTCATTGCCATCGCTGACACGTTGAAGGAGGATTCTCAGGTCGCAATCGGTCAGCTGAAGCAAATGGGTCTCCTGGTGGCAATGATAACGGGCGACAACGCGAGAACTGGTAATGCAATCGCGCGAAAAGTTGGAATCGATAGGGTGCTTGCCAACGTTTTGCCTGAAGCAAAGGCGAAAGAGATTCAACGCCTCCAGACCGAAGGTTTCAGGGTCGCGATGGTCGGCGACGGTATAAATGATGCTCCGGCCCTGACGCAGGCAGACGTTGGTATCGCCATTGGCACCGGTACTGACATCGCCATCGAAGCTTCTGATGTCACCCTCGTGAGGGGGGACCTTTCCGCAGTAGTCACGGCAATCAAGCTCTCGCGGGCCACATTCAATAAGATAAAACAGAACCTATTCTGGGCCTTCTTCTACAACATCGTTGCCATCCCCTTAGCCATGTTTGGCCTCCTCCATCCCGTTATCGCTGAGATAGCCATGGCAGCGAGTTCAGTGAACGTAGTTACTAATTCTGTGAGGCTAAAGCGTGCGAGGATATAGCATTGTCTCGGTTCCCTCTTTTCGTAAAGGTCCGGCCGTGCTAACATGCTTCAGCTTCCTACAGAAGGATTAAGTTTCTGTGAAAATCGTCTTCTCCAAAGAGTGTTTGAAATACGCGAGCCCCGGCCATCCCGAGAGTCCGGAAAGGGTGAGGCTTGCGTATGAGTATCTGATAGATCGTTTTGAATTCGTGGAGGCTTCACCGGCCTCGGTGGCCGACATACTTCTTGTGCATTCCGAGGAACACCTGCGGAGGCTCAAGAACCATGACTTCTTTGACTTTGATTCACCGCCATACCCGGACATCTACAAATACGCACGCATTTCAGCGGGGGCGGCGATTACGGCAGCAAAGGAAAACGGTTTTTCGCTTACGAGACCGCCGGGCCACCATGCAGGTCGTTCAAGCATTGCAGGCTTCTGTTACCTCAACAACATTGCAATCGCGGTGAAGAAACTCTCAAAGAAGACGCTCATCGTTGACATAGATGGACATCACGGAAACGGCACGGAAGCGATTTTTGTTGGAGATCCCAAGGTTGTGTATGTATCTCTTCACAGATCTCCTCTGTATCCCGGTACAGGGCTCCAATCTCAAAACAATTGTTACAACTATCCTCTGCCCGGTTTCTGTGGAGACGAGGTCTATCTGAAAACTCTCGAAAAAGCGCTTGGTTCGATTGAATTAAGCGGCCTCGAGCAGGTTGCTATTTCAGCGGGATTTGATGCCCACGAATCAGACTCACTGGCCTCTCTTGGTCTTAGTCGTCAGGCATACAGGAAAATCGGAGAGAGTATTGCGAAGCTCGGGCTCCCCGTCTTCGCGATTCTCGAGGGCGGATACGACGGAATGGAGTTGGGACCGAACATAGAACAGTTGTTGCAAGGACTGGGTTTGAAATAGTAAGCTATTTGCATAAGTCTAAAATAGAAGCGCGGCGGCAGGGGCAGGGAGAGACGGCAGGGTAAACGGTGCGTTTGTAGCTACTATTTTGTCTCACGTGACGAGGAGACGGTGGGCCAGGAATGCAGAACGCCGCCGCGGCTCCCGTTCTCTAGCGTGCGCGCTGAGATGGTTGGGTTGAGGTGGTTCGAATTTCACGAAAGGATAGACTTACATGGACAGCGGTGGCACTGTGATTGACGAAGGCGTCATTGATCGCGCGGTCAGGGGAGACGAAGAGGCCTTCTCAGTGATTGTGAGAGGAAGTGGCGCCCGAGCCCTTCTGGTTGCAGAGAGAATTCTGAAAAGTCCCGAGGAGGCGATTTCTGCTGTTCATTGTCTCTTCGTGACAGCTTTCTCCAGTCTCAAGAAACTCAAGAGCAGGGGTTTCCTTGAGACTTGGCTTTTGCAGATCCTTGTTGGCGTTTGCGGAGATCGGCTGAAAGAAAAAAGTAGAAACGCTCGAGAACAAGCTGCGCAAAAGAGTCAGAATGCCGGGGCCCAGAGTGCCATTGGCGTTGCGACGACTTCCCCGAATTCAGTCGCGTGTGCTTCTGATCGTTTTTCTCAAAATAGAACGAGAAGCGAGCACGTGAGACGAGCTGTCGATAGCCTTCCATTCAAGGAGAGGGCCACCTTGATGTTCCGTGACTGGGATGGTGTGAGCACGATCGAAGTTGCAGAGATACTTCGCACGAACCGCGAAGATGTGCGCAAGATTCTTGTGAATGCCAGGAGAACCCTCGCGGATTTGCTGGAGGCTTGCGAGGGTTGGTGTACCCAGGCGCAGAATCCGCAGAGTGTCGAAACAGAAGCAGGCGGCGCTAAACACTCTCCGGTGACCAGTAAGACCGACAAGAAGTGTGGAAAGAATTCAGCACGACTATGGCTTCTTGTGGGTGGTGAGCTGGGTCAGACCGAACAGATGGATCTGATTCTGCATCTGGAGCATTGTCCCGCCTGTCGAAAGTGTCTGGCGCGCGCCTCGGCTGTCCTTGAAGCAATAAGGGAGGCCGCTCCCGTGGAGGATGAGCCGCCAATCGCGCCAGAGAGACTCTGGAAAGAAGTCCAACCACTTCTTGCAAGATAAATCCTGTGTTTGTCCGAAATCCACAACAAACTTGACAAACGCTCGCAATCAGCGCATCATTCCTTGGGTTTTTTGCTGTGCGTCACTGGATGGAATTCTTCACAAACGGGAGGGGAGGAAGAAGTTAATGGAAACTTCATTTCCTGATTGTAGAAAGTGCCATGACGGTGTTCTTATCCCTTTGAGCGATTACGGAAGAGACGGCGCTCCGATCACATACAAAGCGTGGGTTTGTTCCAATCCTAACTGCGGTTTTAATGTAAGAATTGATAACGGCGAGATTAGTCTGGGTCGTACGGTTGGTCCTTCCAGCAAGTGACCCGTTCTGATATTCCGACCCGTAGGCTAGAGGCTGGCTCATTTGAGCTTCTTTCATTCGGTACGTGTCTGTCCGGCCGTGGAATCTTTCGCGCGGCCGGTAGTTACTGCTTGTTTTCTTCGAAAAGCCAGAGCACTTTCTAGGTCACGACTCTCGTGACCTAGTTTGATTTGAAGGCTCTGGTCATAGTTTGCAGCAAGTGTTGCGACGTTCGGCGGCCTGTACTCTGCTCGCGCGGCTGCAAGGTCACAGTCCACCTGGAGGCTCTCAATGATCAAGGCCATCATCTTCGATCTCGACAACACTCTCACCGATTTTGTCAAGATGAAGGACACTGCCGTTGAGGCAGCGGTGGACGCAATGATCGATGCTGGCCTCACCCTTCCTCGCGACGAGCTCAAAGAAAAGATATATGCTGTTTATGAGGAGGAAGGGATAGAGTATCAGAGGGTTTTTGATAAGTTCCTCGAGCTTGAGCTCGGGCATATCGACTACAAGGTGCTCGCGGCCGCGGTTGTGGCGTACCGCCGAGCGCGCGATTCCTCTCTAGTGCTTTACCCTCACGTTACTCTTGCGCTGATGGAGCTTCTTAAAAGAGGCCTAAAGCTGGCCGTTATCTCCGACGCTCCCAGGGCGCAGGCCTGGCTGCGGGTGTGTCATCTGAATCTTCAACATTTCTTTGATCATGTCATCACGTTTGAGGATACAGGTGAGCGAAAACCCAGCGCCTTGCCATTCCAGAAAGCGCTTTCGCTTCTTCGCGTTGATTCTTCTGAAGCCTTGATGGTAGGCGATTGGCCCGAAAGAGACGTTGTGGGTGCAGCAAAGCTTCGAATCAAGACTGTGTTCGCGCGCTATGGTGATACGTTTGGAACGATCCACTCCGGGGCCGATTTTGAGGTCAACGACATAATCGAACTAGTAGAAATCGTGGACAGACTCAACGGTCAAGCGCAGGATCGGGGTTCAGCAAAAGAGAGCTATTCCAAACGATAGCGGATTCTGCCGCAGACGGCACGTAGGCGCAACATTCGATACGGGCTTCAGCGGCCCCTCCTCTCTGGAGACTCAAGGGTTGCCTTTTTCAGTCGGCATCGACATAGTTGAAATCGAAAGAATCCGCGAGGCAGTTGATACGCATGCCGAACGTTTTTTGCGGAAAGTATTCTCACCCGAGGAAATTTCCCTATGTCTCGGTCGTGCTGACAGCATGGCCTGTCTTGCAGCTCGTTTTGCAGCGAAAGAGGCATTCAAGAAGGCAATCCGAACCTCGATTCCAGTGGCCTGGCGTGACATTGCGATTCTGCCAGTTAGCGATGGCGGTCCAGCCCTCAAACTTGTGAGTTCAGTGAGCGAGAGGCTCGGCGGGAATTTTGTGTTGAGCCTGAGCCATTCACGAGACTATGCTGTTGCGGTGGTTATCTGGGAGACGGGGTGAGGGTCGAGGTTTGACGTCCCGTTGCGATACGTATGATCGATAGTCATATTCGATAATCATGATGAGGAGCTTGCGTGAAGATCGCGACTTCTGAACAGATGCGAGACATTGACAAACGAGCCATAGAGGGACTGGGCATTCCAGGCCTCACTCTCATGGAAAATGCGGGTAAAGGAGTTTTGTCCGTCATAGAGGACATCGCTGGAGATGTCAGAGGGAAGAGCTTTGCCGTTATCTGCGGGAAGGGAAATAACGGAGGCGATGGGTTTGTTGTTTCGAGACTTCTTCGTGAAAAGGGCGGTCACGTCACAGTATTCTTGCTTGCGAGAGCGGAGGAAGTTTCTGGAGACGCGTCCGTCAATCTGGAACGTTTTGTTTCGATGGGTGGAGAACTCAAGGAGCTGACCGAATTCAATATTTCCGACCAGCTCGCCCCTGCGCTTAGCAGAATGCATCTTATTGTAGATGCGATTTACGGTACTGGCTTCAAGGGGAAAACGTCTGGTCTCGCGGCGCAGGCCATTGAATTGATTAACTCCTCCGCCCGTAGAGTTCTTTCTGTTGATGTACCTTCGGGGCTTGACTGCGACACCGCCAGGGCAGACGGAGATTGTGTCCGCTCCCATGCCACGGCCACGCTTGCACTCTTAAAGAAGGGGCTTGTGTTCTTTCCGGGACGCAAACTCGCGGGAGAGATCTTTCTCGTGGACATCGGGATTCCTGACGATTGCGTCGAAAAGGAAGGAATTCAACTCGAGATGATAGACAATCTGCTCACGAAGGAGTGGTTTCCAACTCGCGAGCCGGACGTTCACAAGGGCAATTGCGGCAAGATCGCGGTCGTGGGTGGCTCGATCGGGCTCACGGGCGCCATTGCGCTTTGTTCACTCGCCGCCGTGCGGACGGGCGCGGGCCTGGTGACTGCTGCTGTCCCAGAAAGTCTCAACGATATTCTCGAAGTCAAGATGACCGAGCCGATGACAAAACCGGTGCCGGAGACCAATGAGCGCACGCTTTCAATCAGGGCGAAGGATGAAATTATTCGTCTCGTCGAATCCTGTGACGTACTAGCCCTCGGCCCGGGTCTCTCCAGAAACTCAGAAAGTGCGGCGCTTGCAAGAGAAGTAGTGCCCTCGGTGACAAAGCCCACTGTTCTTGACGCGGATGGCCTCAATGCCTTTGTTGGTCACACCGATCTGATGGCAAAGTGTGGAAAGCGGCTCATCATCACACCTCACGTTGTTGAGATGTCTCGCCTATCTGGTGAAGAACCCGATACCGTGGCGCAGGACAGAATCGGCGCCGCCCAGCGTTTCGCGACTAAGTTCGGGATTGTGGTTTTGCTAAAAGGCGCTCCAACTGTGGTTGCACAACCGCAGGGAACTACATACGTCAACCCGACCGGAAACGCCGGGCTGGCATCCGGAGGTTCCGGAGACGTGCTTACCGGGATCATTGCCGGCCTTTTGGGTCAAGGTCTGTCTACTGTTTATGCCGCTTCCCTCGGGGCTTACCTGCATGGGCTTTCAGCAGACGTAGCAAAGGAGAAACTCGGCGAAGAGGGCATGATCGCGAGTGACTTGGTTGAACGCATTCCGGAGGCCATATTGAGGTTAAGAGCCGGATGGCTTGCCGGTTTTAGCAGGGTCAGCTAATCTGCGGCTGTGACTCGAAAACGTTGCAAGACGGCTACGCTTAGGACCAGTATTTACTACCTGTCTTGCGAGGTTCCACCAGAGTGAATTGACTTGAACCCGCGGCTCTTTCGTTTTCAAAGGTGATCAGGCTTGAGTGCTCAGTTTCAACACAAGAAAGACATAATCGAGATCGGTCGTAGGCTTTATCAAAAGGGGTTTGTGGCTTCGAACGACGGTAACATCAGCGTTAGAATAAGGGCGGCCGAGATTCTCGCAACAACGACGGGAGTTAGCAAAGGCTTTCTGGGGTCGGATGACATCATACTTGTTGACACGCGAGGAAAGAAAATCGTGGGCAGGGGAGAGCCTTCTTCCGAACTCAAGATGCATCTTCTGGTTTACGAGAAACGCCCGGATGTAAAAGCGGTCGTTCATGCACACCCTCCCGTAAGCACTGGATTCGCTGTCGCCGGTATTCCACTGGCCCAGTGTATATTGCCGGAGGTAGTAGTAAGTCTCGGGGCGGTACCCGTCGCAGCCTATGGCACACCTTCGACATACGAAGTGTGCGATGCTATAGCGCCTTACGTTGAAAAATCTGACGCGTTCCTGCTTGCTAATCACGGTGTTGTGACACTGGGAGAGAACGCTTTTCAAGCGTACTATAGAATGGAGACAGTCGAGCATTTCGCCAGAATCCTGCTGACGGCGCGGCTACTCGGAAATGTGAATGTTCTTTCCCGGGACCAAGTAGAAAGGCTCATTGAAGTCAGAAAAAAAGCTGGTTTGCGAGGGAAGTTTCCGGACTGCCAGAGCTGCGGATACTGTAGCCGAGACGCAAAGACCGTGGAGCGCGAAGCCGTCTCGGCCGGGTCAACGGGGGCGACTGGAACGGCCGTCCCTGCCGGATCAACTGGAACGGGAGCCGCCCAGCCAGGAAGCGGAACTGCCGGAACAACCGGGTCGACTGGAACAGCCGGGACCGCCTCCGTCCGCTCTACTTCGTTTCCCGAGGAAAGGGAGTTGATAAATCTCATTACATCCGTTATTAGAGAGATGACTCAGGGGAAATAGTGGAGGTGAAGTTGCTGCACCGTACGGAGCTTATCGTACCTTGCGGGTGGATGTCACAACGCGCGAGTGACCACGCAACGCACGGTTACAATGAGATACCCCATGGGCGCGATAGGATAAGGCGCGGGCGCGATGACGGAACTAGTGTACGAGCGACGGAGTTGAAGTCACATACTTGAAACACCAAAAGACGACCGACGTAGGAGGAGTAAGGTAATGGCAAGCGGGGTTAGGACACGTGAAGACGTACTCAAGTTTGTTGATGAACAAGGTGTCGAGATAGTAAATCTCTGGTTCACCGATATTCTTGGAAGGCTCAAGAGTCTCGGCATAACGCGCGATGAATTAAAAGAAGCCATCCACGAGGGCGTAGGATTTGATGGTTCCTCCGTAGAAGGCTTTGTGAGAATCTACGAGAGCGATCTCGTTGCTCTGCCCGACCCGAGCACATTTGTGCTTCTGCCCAAGAGCATGGGCAGCCGAATCACCGGTATCATGTTCTGTGATACAATGAATCCGGATGGGTCTCATTACGAAGGAGATCCCAGACACATCTTGAGAAGAACTCTGGAAAAGGCGGCAGAGAAGGGTTTCAGCTTCAAGATCGGCCCCGAGCTTGAGTACTTCTATTTCAAAGACTGCACGCAACCTCGCCTGCTGGACGTTGCCGGATATTTCGACGTGGTTCCGGATGACGTAGGAGCCGAGGTCAGGAACCAGACCATATCGGCGCTTCAAAGCATGGGCGTTGCCGTTGAGTGCGGCCACCATGAAGTGGCACCCAGCCAGCACGAGATAGACCTCAAGTACGCAGAGGCTTTGAGGATGGCGGACTGCACCATGCTCTACCGTTACGTGGTGAAAGAGGTCGCAAAACAGAATGGCGTTTATGCCACTTTCATGCCCAAGCCTATCGCAGGGCAGAACGGAAGCGGGATGCACACGCATCAATCGCTTTTCTCTGGCGAGAGAAATGCTTTCTTTGAGGCCAACGCACCTTATCATCTGTCAAAGATAGGAAAAAGCTACCTCGCGGGACTCCTCGTACACTCTCGCGAGATAGCCCTCGTCACAAACCAGTGGGTCAACTCCTACAAGAGACTTGTGCCCGGTTACGAAGCGCCGGTTTACATATCCTGGGGCCAGAAAAACAGGTCTGCCCTCGTCAGGGTTCCCATGTACAAGCCGGGTAAGGAGACGTCAACGAGGCTTGAGTTTAGATGTCCTGACCCCGCCTGCAATCCCTACCTCGCCTTTGCCGTCATGCTTGCCGCGGGCCTCAAGGGAGTCGAAGGCAACTTCGAGCCGCCCGCACCGGTAGAGGAAGACATTTACTGCATGACTCCTGAAGACAGGGCGAAGAATGGTATTGCCACGCTACCAGACAGCCTCTACGCGGCCATCGAGCAGACAGAAAAAAGCCAGCTCGTGAAGGACACTTTGGGCGAAGCCATGTTCAGCAAGTTCCTCAGTAACAAGAAAGTCGAATGGGAGAACTACTGCATCCAGGTGAGCGACTACGAGCTTCAGAAGTACCTGCCGGTGTTGTAAGGGCTAAGAGTACTAAATGCTCTCTTCGGATCGCGTCGTCACTTTGAGGCGAGTTTCGAGGGCACTTGTTGGTCTTCAGGGAAGGTATCTACAGGGAGGATCCCAGGGGAAAAACCCTTCAGCTATCTCTGGCTGATAGGGCTTCGATAAATCCTCTAGCCTCGACAATATCTCTTTTAATATCTTTGCGAGTCACTCCCTTTTCCACCAGCTTAGGATATCGTTCTATTAGATAGTAGCCAGAAACGCGTTCGCAGAGATCTCGGAAAGACTCGAGCCTCTGGTTGTATTTCAGCGCATCATCCAGGAGGGCATCTAGCTCGTGAATCTTCCTGAGTTTACAGCCCTTTTGAAGAAGAAAGCCCTTGAGGTATTTTTCAAGACACTGTTGAAGGAAATATCCCGCCGCCTCTGTGTCCTTTACCCCTAGCATTGTCTCCATCCTTCGCCAGTCTTTTCTTGCTGCTTTGATCCAATCAGGTGCATAGAGTGAATTCTGTGGTTTCCTCATAATTCTATCCCCTCCTCCAAGATTCCCTTCACAAATTGGTCTCTTCGCCTGAGCCTGTTATGGATCTCTTTCTGGGTTAGAACAATAGCCGCAATCGGCAACCCGTCTCTTAAATCTCTTATCAGACGCTTTACAGTCGCCATCCTTTGATAGAATCGTTCTGTGGTTGGCGCAATGATCAAAATATCCACGTCGCTATCTCTGCTTGCCCTGCCTGTGGCATAGGAGCCAAAGAGAATTACTCTTTGAGCTTTGTATTCCTTCTTGAGTCTGTCAGCAATGGCCCTTATTTGCTGCATTGCGTCCTTCATTCTGACATTTCCTTCAGGCATGCTCTTATTTCCTCTTTGGAGTATAACAGCATGTACCTCACGATTGTCCACCGAAAATAATCGTAACGTGTCTATCCGGCTTGTTGTTAGCTAATCTTTGCTTGAACTCCCCGAACGAAAATGGTATAATTGAGTTAGCTTAGCAGCAAATGGCACTTTGTTTTCTGCTGCGCTGAGGGTCAGCCCTGAGTTACGATTAAGCCGCTGGAGTGAGTGAACTCCGGCGGCTAGTCTTTTGGTGAAGGAGCAAGCCACGAGAATGATTACGCGATGTCCCCTGTGCAGTGGCACGGCTCTCAAAAAACTCCCGTTTGAGTACTGGTACCAGCACGAGCCTTTCCCGGGCTGCAGATGCAATGACTGCGACCTCGTTTTTCTCTCCGTTCAGCCTGACAGGGAAACGTTCGACGAAATGTACGGGGAGCATTACTTTGAGAGTGATTACCGCTGCGGCTCTGCGCCTGCCGCATATTTCAGCACCGAAGCGCCCTTTGCACTAGAAGCTGCATCGGCCCTTAAGCTCGTTCGCGAGCTGACCGCCAAAACCACAGGTCGGCTGCTTGAAATTGGCTGCGCCGGAGGATGGTTTCTCAAAGCCGCGCGAGAGGCCGGATGGAAAGTTAAGGGTGTTGAGATTTCAAGAGAGGCAACAGAGTTTGCTCAAACAAAACTTGGCCTTGAAGTCTTTTGTGGTAGCCTGAGCGAGGCGGCATTCCCTCCACAGAGTTTCGATGTGGTCTATATGGCGGATGTGTTGGAGCACATACCTGACCCGGTCAGTTTTGCCATTGAGCTGCGAAGAATCATAGCACCTGGGGGGTATGTCATTGTTTGTGGCCCGACTGCGCTGAATGCGCTGTGGAGGAGGTTCGGCATTTTTCTCTACAGTCTGTTCAACAGAACTAGATCCATAGCATCGGCGCCGTATCACCTTTTCGAATACACTCCACATACCATAAGGCGGCTTTTTGAGAGCACGGGTTTTGACGTTGTTCACCTGAAAAAGAGAAAAATCCCTCCTGGACTTAGGTCCCGCGGGTTAGAGGACCTGCTGGTTTTTGCAGTCGAACTTGTGAACTACCCGGCGACCCTTCTTTTCGGGCTCTGGAGCGACAGGGTGATTTTGTGCGCAAAACCCAGTGCAGAAGGGGCGAGACTAAGAGCGACCGTAGAAGGATCGGTGCCCTGACATAGGTACGTTGACAAGCGACTAGATCGCGCCGACTCAAACAGTAGTACTGTGATCGCCAGATTGCCTGCTTATCTCGAGTGGGTCCTCAAAGAGACGCATGAAGAGCATGGTTAGCCTAGGTTGTCTATGTTACAATCATTGATGACGCGCGTGTCGCGTCTGGTTACGCCAGTAGTGACGCTGTGGACAGGGAAGGCCTTAAGATAGGCTGAAGGACACGTTTGGTTATGAGCAACAGTATCCACAGATTGTTTTTTCTCAGATTACTGTTTCTCAGGACATGGCTTCCCTCTCGAAATACCATGCCTCTCATCGCGCTTTGCTGCGTGTGCGCCGCCCTTTTGAGCCTCCCTTGCACTTCTGCTCCACTCCTCAGAATCGATTTTGACCAGCGCTACCTCCATGAGCCCGGCTGGATTATCAAAGACCACGCCTTCTTTAAGGCTGATTCTGTCTATCACGTTTTCTATACGCGGGGCCCAGACTACTTCCAGCCCCCCCTGAGCACGAAGAGCATTGGACACGCTACGAGCGTGGATATGAAACACTGGACATTCCATCCGCCGGTAATTGCTGTTGAAAAAGGAACGTGGGAAGGGGGCGCGCTGTGGGCGCCATTTGTGATGGAAAAACCCGGCGGCTACATCATGTACTACACCGGTGTAGACTCCATCGCCGGGCAGAGAATCGGAATCGCAACCTCGGAGGACCTTTACAGTTGGACAAAGTACCCAGGCAATCCGGTGTTCAGGCCTGATACCAGTTGGGCGGCCTGGGATGACACCGTCTGGTGGTCAACTTGCCGCGATCCCCATATATACTACGAGGGTGGGATCTTTTACATGTTAGTCACGGCCATCGCGAAAAACGGCAATGGGGCGGTGGGTTCTGCGATTTCGACAGACTTGTTCAACTGGACAGACAACGGTCCTATTTACATCCACTCAGGTGAGTATCCGTGGCACGCAATTGAATCTTGTTTTCTTCTCAAGAGAAACAACAAGTACAGATTGTTTTTCTCTGAGCAAGATACTCCACCTGGTACGTCTTACATGGCTTCCGACTCACTCTATTCGGGTTGGGACATCAACACCCGTCGAGTAATCGACGCTGGCATAGCCCCGGAGGTTCTCAACGAAGGCGGCGTCGAGCTATTTTCGCGATTCGGTAGGTTCATGAAAGGAGACACGGTCAACACGGCCGTGAAGATAGACACGCTAAGATGGATCAATGACATTCCCCACACCGAAGGTCCACACCCCTTGAGTGAATACTGGAGTGTGATCAGCGGCGAGGCCCTCTACCATCAACCTACCTTCGGGGACAATTCTTGGGAACGAGGTAGTGAGCACTCCGGATATCAAGGGAATTCCTGGCTCGGGACCATGGAGTATTTTCAGGGGCCGCTTCAAGCTGGTTGGAGCAGTTGGCCCTTGGGTGAGGATGCGCGTGGCTACACCCAGTCCCGTCCTTTCACAATCCAAGCGGACAGTATAAGCCTTTTCGTAGGCGGAGGAAACCGTCCCGGCTCTGCTTTTGTTGCTCTTTACAGGGGCTCTGACGATTCCTTGCTTTTCAGCGAAACAGGAAATGACTCGGACAGAATGGATAGAAGAGTCTGGCCGGTAAACTCCCTCAGGGGACAGAGTGTCTATTTGAAGATAGTCGACGATGCAGAAGGCGTTTTCGGACACATCAACTGCGATGAGATAGTGGAGTTTTTTGCCGCTCCGGACACCGTGCCACCCTGGGTTGAGTTGTTTGAACCGAGCGGTGCCGAGACTCTGGTCCAGGGCGAGCAGTTTGAAATACGCTGGAAAGCTGGAGACAATACCGCGATTGACTCTGTTGTTATCGAATACTCAGTCGATGGAGGTCTAAGCTATCCTTATCTCATAGCGAAGCCGTCACCTCAGGATACTTCTTATCTCTGGACCGTTCCTCAAACATATTCCGATAGTTGCCTTGTGCGTGTGACCGTTTATGATCCGGGTCCTATGAGTGCCAGCGACCAGAGCGACTCGCTCTTTAGAATCGTGGCTTACATCGGAGTCGACGAAAATCCCTCGGGAACTCCTGGAACGCAAAGGAAGCTTACGTTAAGCGTTCAAGGGCAAAACCCCTTTACAACGCAGACATGCTTGAGCTTGAGCTTACCCCCCTCCTTTGCTCGAAAGCGATTCTCCCTTGAAGTATTCGATATTGCCGGCAGACACGTTCGGAGCCTTGTAAGTGGAATATGCCCCCCAACTGGGGCCTCGCTTTCTGTTCCCTGGAACGCCCGTGCCGAGAGCGGAGGACCCGTAGGATCAGGGATATACCTCGTTCTTCTCAGAGTCAATGGCGAGTCACTTATGATCAAGAAGGTTGTTCTGCTCAGATGAGTGCCCAGCAAAGGGCGCGCTGTTCTAGCCGGCTGAGAATCCCGCGTTCTGTGACGGATTTTTCGTTTGCCTCGGCACGTGCGAGATGATAAACTACCTCGTTCTAATTAGAGTGTAAGGTGCACTTCTGATGTCAGGAGGTGAACTGGATGCCGTACGAAATAACAGAGGAGTGCATTGCCTGCGGAGCATGCCAGCCTGAATGCACTGAGGGTGCAATCAGTGAAGGCGACCCTATATATGTGGTTGACTCTGCGAAATGCACCGAATGCGGCTCGTGTGCAGAAGTCTGTCCTGTGGAATGTTGCGTACTGAAATAGGTACGAACGTCGGACGAGAGAGATCTGCTACGAGGTCTGTTTTTTGAGAATAGTAGAGGGTGGTGTCGAGCTTTTGATCTGACCCTGTGCCGGTCGGAAACGTGGCTTGTCTTTCTAGTGGTTTTTTCGACACCGCCCTCTGTTTTAGTCTGCGCGATTTCGTCGCGCATTTCGGGGAAGAGTTTGGATAAGATACTGGAGATAATCCGACAATTCGGTCTTCTTATTATCGAAATAGCTCCGTATTTTGTCCTGGGAGTCCTGGCCGGAGCGGTTCTCAAAAGCTGGCTTCCACTTAGCATCGTGGGGCGCTATTTCAAGCCGGGAATAAAGTCCATACTTGCTCTTTCAGTTCTTGGCGGTCTCCTTCCTGTCTGTTCCTGCTCCATGGTTCCTCTGGCGCAATCAATGAGGGAAAGGGGGGCAGCTCTTGGCGCCATAGTAGCTTTCCTTGTGGTGGCGCCAGTCTTGAGTCCGGTCACAATTGTCCTCACGTGGAGATGGTTGGGGGCGGAGTTCACATTGGCCAGGATTGTGGCCGCTTTCGCGGGGGCCTTCATCCTCGGGATACTGATGGAGCGTTTCAGAAGCTATCCCGTCAAGCTGCAAGCGGTTCGCGTGGCTGGTACAGATAGTTGTGACGACGAGGCTGTATGCTCATGCGGCGATGATGTTGCGCGTGCGGGCACCGGGTCTCTCGCCCCGCCTTTAGGCGAGAAGGCTTCGTGTTCATTTGGCGACGATATCGGGCGCGGTGACGTGGTGCACGGGGATGCGAGCAATGACAAAGCTACTTGTACGTGCAGCGACGATATTGGCGGTAGGGATAAAGTGCGTGGGGCTTCGGCAAAGCCGAAGTTCAGTTTGCTCTACTCGAACTTCGTGATGATTCTCAAAGACCTATGGGGCTATCTTCTCATCGGCATAGCAATCTCTGCGGTAGTATCAGTGCTCGTTCCTGGGGACTTAATACCATCATTGGTGGGTAATGGTCCCCTGGCCTACCTTCTTGCCGCGGTCGTGGGCGTACCAACTTATGTGTGTAGTGGGGAAGAGGTGCCGATTGCAAAGGCGCTTTTGGGTATCAATCTCTCAGCTGGCGCCACTTTTACTTTTCTGCTTTCTGTAACGGGAATTTGCCTGCCAACCGTTTTGATGGCGTCCAAGTTCTTGGGCAGGAAGAACGCAGCTTTCTATGCTCTCTTTTGGTTTGTCTTTTCAATTTGCGCGGGGTTGGTTTTTTCGGCAGTGCGGTAGGGTCCGATGTCACACTTCGAACGAGAGGCAGCGCATGTCGCGTGAGCGCAGTGCGGTCGCGAAGGCACGCAAACTCAAGCTCCACAAACGTGGGCCAGGGGCATCCGAAAGTGCCAACGCGAAGCCCGAATCTGCACAGCCGTCCTATGCCGTCTTTCCTACTCTGAATGGCGTGACGCTTCTCCTCATTCCTTCGCTCTCTCCGTATAGATGAACCGGGAAAGACACCGACTCACGAGACACCTCGTAGGGTTCGGCCCCAAGCGCTCTGTGCAAGAAAAGGTACAGAGAGTGCCATGCAACGAAGACTTCCTTCTTGTCCTGGTCCGTCGCATCTAAAGCGGCATAGAGTGACGGGTATCGTTCAAGAATCTGTATGAAATCTCTTTCCTTCGCGCTAGCTTCTCTGGCAATGTCTCCCATGCCACGAATAGACTTCAGGAAACTGACGGATTTGGCCACTGCAACCTTGACCTTTAGAAACGACTTATCAGCGGCTGGACAGGTGTCAGGTAACGTTCCCGCAAGAGACAGGAAGAAGCCCAGTTCTTCCCACGATACAAGTAGCTTTCTCAACTTCCTGGTGGTTCTGTTTGGATGCGCGGCCCAGAGAGTTCTCGCGAGACCAGGACGACCGGGGAAGTAGCCAGTTTGCCCCGCGGCCACTACGCCTGGAATCTCAAGTGGCTGTGACGTCACGGGAGTCTTTGTTGCCTCTGGCCCAGTCGCCGTAGAGGTGGCAGTGGGCCCAGAATGGGTTGTCATGATGGGTGGTGCCGCCGTCGAAGGCTGGGAAGAAGACGGGGACGCCTTGAGCGAGCTCAGTAGCTTTAGCTTGCTAAAAGGATTCATCTAAACCTCCACTCTGCTAATCTGCATATGAAGCCACGAGTCCGAGAACGGTGCGCCGTAGTGTTCTTGATTGCTGAAGGCATACGCGTCAGTGCGTTAACCTCAGCCTCAAGTATCACTTCTTGAGTGAGCGTACGTACTTTATCCCCATGTCGACCGCCTTAATGTTTAGATCATAAAACTCCTTTCTAGGCACGGAAATGGGGATGGCCTGCACAACGGCTTCCTTTGAAACCACACCTGTGTATTCTATCAGCGCTCCAAGGGCAACCATGTTGGAAACTCTGGTGTCACCAAGCTCGTCGGCAAGTTTTGCAGCGGGCACCGGCAACACTCTTACGTCATTTCTTTGTGGGGGTCTATCAATAAGCGAGCTCTCGTAGAGAATCAGCCCACCCGGAACCACGTCCGGTTCGAATTTCTCAAGGGACGGCCTATTCTGTGCGATGAGGACTGTTGGTCTCGACACTAGCGGTGAACCGACTTTGGAATCGCTCAGAATGACGTGGCAGTTCGCCGTGCCGCCGCGCATTTCCGGCCCGTAAGAAGGCAACCAACTGACCTGATATCCCTGTCTCATTCCGGCCTCGGCGAGGACGAGCCCGAGAACGAGGATTCCCTGACCACCAAAACCAGCTATCTTAAGAAGTGGATTTCTGTTTTCGGGAGACGGAGAGACTCTCGGAAGAGGTGCATCTCTCGCTTCCTCTTCCCAGCCAAGGACTTTCTTGATCTCGTTGAAAGAGGGTGCACCGTCGGGATCCTTGAAGAAGTATGGTCCCCTCTCGGATGTTACATCCTTGAAAACGCCTAGCGTGAAGTTCTGCGTCAACACCTCGGCAACCCAGCGCTTGGCATCGCGCGGTTCCATTCTCCACCCTGTTGGACAAGGAGAGAGAACTTCAACCAGCGAAAATCCCTTTCCATCAACCTGGCACTGAATGGCCTTTCTTACGGCCTTTCGCGTCTGGTTGATGGATTTTGTGTCGGCCAGAGAGACTCTTTCTATGTACGCTGGCCCTTCTAACACCGAGAGGATTTCGCAAACCTTTATCGGGTAGCCTTCGTTCCTCGGATCCCTTCCCCTGGGCGACGTCATCGTCTTCTGTCCGATGAGCGAGGTTGGTGCCATCTGGCTCCCCGTCATGCCATAGATAGCGTTATTGATAAAGAAAACTGTTATGTGTTCGCCCCTATTTGCGGCATGGAAAATATTGTTCCATCCTATTGCTGCAAGATCTCCATCGCCCTGGTAAGTTATCACGATTTTGTCTGGGTGTGCTCGCTTGATGCCAGTTGCTGCTGCGGGAGCTCTTCCATGAGCCGCCTGTATATTACCAACATCGAAGTAATAATAGGCAAACACGCTGCAGCCCACCGGGCTAATTAGAATGGTCCTCTCGCTGAGGCCCATGTCGTCCAAGGCTTCTGCAATCAGTTTGTGGAGGTTGCCATGCCCGCAACCGGGACAATAATGAGTGGTAATCTTGTCTGCTCCAGGCTTTCTTTCGTAGAGATTGTAGAATGTGCGCGGTTTTTTAAGGATTTCAACTGCCATGTGCAGGTACCTCAGATCTTCTCCGTGATCTTTTCTAGTAATTCCTCTGCTGTCGGAACGGAACCTCCGTACCTTGTGTAAAGGTGTACCGGTCTCTTTCCTTCAACGGCGAGCCGCACATCGTCAACCATCTGTCCAGTCGAGAGTTCGCACACGAAAAACGAGTCAATCTTTTCAGCGAGTTCACGAATCTTCTTGGTCGGGAATGGCCAGAGAGTGATGGGACGCAGTAACCCGACTGGAAGCCCTGCCGCTCTTGCAGCATCCACGGCAGTCTGAAGTATTCTCGACACAATCCCATAACCAATGGTCACCATTCTAGCCCCAT
>Ga0315291_10004252_pt1 | contig 18287 bp, 13 predicted proteins | sample YL17G12_20_MG_FD_203070 | JGI IMG/M metagenome (GOLD analysis project Ga0315291, IMG submission 203070) | Sediment microbial communities from Yellowstone Lake, YNP, Wyoming, USA - YL17G12_20 | ecosystem: Environmental > Aquatic > Freshwater > Lake > Sediment | place: USA: Wyoming | collected...
TCCGTAGCGGCCGGGCGCGGTGGCGCTGGTCACCTCGTTGCCCTCGGCATTGATGTACCGCACGCTGATCTGATACCGGCCGATAAGATCCTCGACGCCGCCCGGGTCATCGAAGTCGCAGTTCGGTAGCCGTTCACTATCCAGAACGTACTGCTCGAACCGCAGCCGCTTGCTGTAGAGCGCATACTGCCGCGCCAGTTCGGCATCCGGGAGCGTGACGGTCGCCAGCGTGGTGCGGCCAACCTTGATACTGAGTGGGCCGTATGACTTACCCACCGGCGGCATAGGCAGCACGAGGGCCGCGGCGGCATCTTTGCCCGCCAAGGCCAGCCGCGCAGTGGCGAGCGACGTCCTCCCATCGCTCGCCACCACCTCTTCGCCCGCGAACTCGGGGTCGGCGACGACGTCTATGACGACTCGGCGGAAGCGTTCATACCGGCCCGCCGCCGCGCCGGGTTGCTTCTCCGGCCGGGTCAGCCCGGCAGCCGAAGCCGGCTCGGTGCTCCACGCCGCCAGGCAGATAGCGCAGATACAGAAGAGCAGAGAGTGATCGAGTCTCATAGCGTCATCCCCTTACATGTCGATGTTGGATACTACCGCATTCCCCGGCCAGCGCCCTGCTTCGCAGCACTTGTTCTGCAGCCCGGAAGGGTCCGTCGGACCCGCTGCGCCAGGCGGGCGTGGAACCGCCATGGCAGACCTGACGGACTGGACCCGGCGGCCAGCACCCGCAGGCCCCCAACTGGAGGTCTGTTCGGATAAGCCCCGGGCCATTGCTGAGCTTATGTGGAGTGCACTTCCTGCCAGCTGTTCCGAGCGGCCCGGCGAGAGCTTGGTGGCAGGACGGTTCGTGGGCTGAGTGGAACAGCCGCGTTACCCCGCTGATGGCACAGGCTAGGGGAGGTCAGAGATGCTTTGCAGAGCGGCCGTCGGGCTCGTGCTGGCAGCACTCGCAGCCGCGCTGGGAGGGTCTGGCGGCGCGGCCGCGGAGGGGACGCGGTGGTACGTCAGCGCCCGCACCGGCCGCGACGCGGCGAATGGCAGGACTTCGGAGACGGCATTCCGGACGCTGCCGCGGGCGCTGAAAGCCCTCGAGGGCGGGGACGTGCTCGTGGTCATGCCGGGCGAGTACTACCACGCCCCACTGGTGATCGAGAACCTGCCAAGCAGCCTTGAGAAGCCGATCTGGATACTGGCCGAGCCGCGCGGGAAGGCGACGATCAGCGCCGCCTGGGCGGAGGCCGCGCGGGGCCAGGCGAAATGGCGGAGCGAAGGCGACGGGATCTACAGCGCGCCGCACGGGCCGGTGCTGTTCGGCGGATGGAAGGGCCACTTCCTGTACCGCTATATGTCCCTCGCGGACCTGAAACGGGCGCGGGTGAAGACGCAGGGATGGTACGGGGAGGTGAATGGGCCGGAGAGTGGGATCGTGTGCGCGGAGGGCCGGGTGTACGTGAAACTGCCCGAGGGCGCCGACCCCAATGGCGAGACGATCATCCTGTCGCCGCCCTTCTGGGGGGAACCGGGTCAGACGGCCGTAGTGCGGGTGTACAACTCTCCCGGCCTGATCATCGACGGGTTTCGGGTCCAGGCATCGGGGACATTCGGCATCCAGTTCGACCCGGCCAGCACGCACGCGGTGGTGAGGAACTGTGTGTTCGAGTATTGTAGGGCGGGCGTGGGCTTGCCTTCGGACAGCCTCGTTGAGTGGTGCGAGCACACTTACCCTGGGTTCTACGAGTTCTCCGAAGAGGTGCGCCAGCGCAATGGCGGCCGGATAGCGACATACCCGCTGGTCAAGGACTACCAGCCGGCGAATTGGTACGAGTCCGGGATCGCGGACTTCGCCTATGGGATGGAGCAGCCGCCGACGAACTGCGAGTTCCGTTACAACTTCAGCCACGAGCTGTTCGACGGGGAGAACCTCGGCTCGTTCAACGACAGCGAGAGCCACCACAACGTCTACCTGCACTGCTACGACAACTGCGTGGAGCTGGAGGCGTGGAAGGAGGGGTTCGGGTCGAGGAATCTGAGGTTCCACGACAACCTGCTGCTGAGCTGTCCATCGGCGCCGATCTCACACCAGCAGGCCGAGTATCTCGAAGGGCCTCAGTACGTCTACCGCAACGTGGTCTACGGGTACGATGACCACGGGTGGAATCCGTGGACCCTCATCAAGTCCAAGTGCTACGAGCAGGGAAGCGGCTTCTACTACTACCACAACCTGTTCTGGGTTGAGTCGGCGGAGCCGTACTGGAACGAGAAAGACTGGCCGCAGGGGTGGCTCAAGACGTTCCAGTTCACTAACAACATCTTCGTGTTCACGAAGCACCTGAAGGACCCGACCGGGCCCGCGGGATCGGAGCAGTATCCCAGAGCAGCCCACAACATCGTGGCAACGCCGGAGGGGGATGAGCCGATCCTGGATGCGCTGCTCCGGAACGGAGGAATGCTCTTCGCCAACCCGGGCGCAGTGGGCATCCGCGATCCGCGTGCGCTGGACTTCGCGCTGGAGCGGGGCAGCCCGGCGATCGACGCGGGCCTGCCAATCCCGGGCTACAACGATGATGCCATCAACGCGCCCGACATCGGGCCGTTCGAGTCCGGGCGCAGGTACGGCCCGGACTGGCCGCGGCCGCGCCGGACGGCCTTCGATGTGAACCCGCCGGAGCGCATCAGCGGGAAGAAGGACCCGCCGAGAGTCGTGGCAGCCGAGTAGTCCTGTCAGCGACGACGGTCAGATGCGGCGGCAGCTCCTGCCGGTCCCCGTAGCGACAGCAGCCGACCTCGCAGCCCAGTGCAGACGCCCTGACCCAACCAACGCAGCGGCTACTCGAACTGCCGGTAGTACGCTTCCACAGCGGCCACTTCAACGGTCTCGTCCGGCTCCATCCCCAAGCGTTGGTATAGATCGTGTCGTCCGCGCATGTCGGCCAGCAGCACTGCCCGCGCGTGCACCGCCACTTCCTCGGCGACCTCGATGGGCACCACCACGACCCCGTCGTCGTCGCAGCCCACGATGTCACCCGGTCGAACCTGCGCGCCCCCACAGCCGATGCGGGTCTCGACCTCCACGAGCTCGATCCGCCCCGGGATGATCGTCCGCCCGCGCTTCCTCGCGCACACCGGCGTCCTCTGAAGCGCCAACTCTGCCGTGTCCCGCGCGTAGCCGTCCGTCACGATCCCAACTGCCCCCGCAGCCACCATTCCCATGCTGTTGTTCGAACCCCAGAAGCCCACCTCTCGCGCCCCACCCGTGTCCGTCACAATCACGTGTCCCGGCCTCACCCTGTCGCCGATGTTCACGTGCCCCACCTCCCTGAACCAGATGCCGTGTGCGTCTACGATCTGCTCTGTCGTCTCAAGCTTCCACATCGGCCGGTTGGTGGGCACGCACCGCATCGTCAACGCTACTCCCCAGAACCTCATCCCCAGCCATAGCGGCCGGACGTCAGTCGACATCAGCGTCAGATCGAAGTAGCCGATGCCGTCGAGCGCATCGCACACATCGACGACTCGCAGGTACTTGTAGAGCTTCCGAAGATCGAACGGGTCGGCAAAGCGGCCAGCTGGTGCACTCATCACAGATCTCTCCTCGTGAGATGGCTGGCCGACCGCCTTCGCCAAGCCGGCTCAGATCCCTTGTGCTGTTGCGGTTGTCCCGCAACAGCAAAGGCTTTACGATCTTGTAACAGCAAGTGTCTACGCCCTGAGCGGGTGCTGGGCAATGGTCTTGCCGGCGCGCGCGATGACCGTCCTGGTGTCAGACGCATGTGGTGCCGCCCGGAGTCCGTGCACGAACCGGACTCCGGGTGGCCGCGGGGGACTCACCTGGCGAGTGTCAGAGCCGCCTGACCGGCGCATCCGGTGGCGGGGGCCTTGTCTCGATCCCGTAGATCCTTGCCGGATTATCGTGGAAGGTCTGCCTGACCAGCGATAGAGCGGTTTCCTGGGTATACATCCCGCGGGTCACCCGATCAAGCAGCACCTCGGCGAAGATCCCCTTCACGAGCTTGAGCTTGGGGTAGCACCACTCCGCGTGGTAGGCATCGGAGAAGAAAGCGATGATCTTGTTGGCTGGAACGATGTCCAGCCGAGTCTCTATGCTCTTCCGGATGTAGAAGGGATAGAGGACGTGCCACCAGTAGCCGGCGACGCTTACATTCGGGACATGCTTGGCCAGGATCGCCAGATCCTGCGTGTAGAGATCGGAAGCCGATGAGCAGTTGAGGTGGAAGTCCTCGAACTCTCCTGCCAGCCGTGCCAAGGCACCGGGGAACTCCGGGCCCCAGTGAGTGAGTGACCGGTGTGGGGGAAGCACCTCGGCGCCCACGATGACCTGGATCGTCCGCAGAGGGCCGCCCCGCATGCCTTCGAGGAGGTTCCGCAAGCCGTAGGAGGTGAACGCGCTGAGGTCCTGATGGCTGAGGGGGCGATCAGCCCTGGCCCGCTCGATCGCCTCCGTCACCTGCTTCTCCGTGGGAACGACGTAGCTGAAGTGAGGCAAGAGCCAGAGGCCGACGAAGTGGATGGGGCGCCGACTGTAGTCACGGCCGAGGGCATGCATCGCTTCGCCATAGTCCCCGGCCTTGCGCAGATCGGATCCCAGCTCGCCCTCGATCCTTAGAAGCGAATCGCGAGGTCCTTGCTTGCCGCTCGTGAGGTTGACGTCCTGCTCGACGCCTTTGCCGATAGCTGGGCCATATGGTGCCTGTTCGTGGCGATCCACAGTGAGGCTCTTGACGATGCGGCAGCGGTCCGCCAGTACATGCGAGCCCCAGTTCGGGTCGGCCGCTCGCCCAGCCACTGCCGCGAACACAGCCTCCAGATTGGCGGCGGTCAGCTCCCCTCCCGGCACCCCGTAGAGGTCCTCCAGGAGGGTGCGAAGGAGGTGTCCGCACGTGGTGCTGCGGAGATGCGTGAGGTAGGGCAACACGGCCCTCAGTCGGTCTAATGGTTCCATGCCTGGGTCCGCGAGCTCATGCGGGAGGCCCGCCTGGGTGGCGGCGGTGAGCGGCATCCCCGCAGACACTAGCTCTATCCAGACGTGATGGTAAAGAGCTATGTCGGCCAGGTCACCGGCTTCGGGCCTGTCTGGCCGTAGATGGGTATGCGGGTCCACTACGGGTACCGCATCCAGTTCATCCCTCAGAGTGTCTGCAAAGGCCGCCATTCCTCCGTTCTCTCCTTCGCCTGGATCATGCCCTGTGGGCTTCGCCGCCCCTACGCCCCCTTCCCCTGATGCTCCGGAGGTCGTCTAAGGCGTCAGAACGGCCCAGGTGCCCCGGGGCGACAGCATTCGACCTCGCGGCCCACATCAGGCTCTTCCCATTGCCTCCAGCTGCGACCTGACCCACTGCATGATCCCCTCTGCCTCAACCTTCACCCACTCGCTTGCCACCAACCCCATGATCTGGACGCGATCCTCGTCTGTGATGTTCTCCTTCACGACCGTCGCCGGTACGCCCTGCGCGATGCAATTGGGGGGGATCATTGTGTTCACCGTCGTCGAGCTGCCGTTGACGAGAATCGCACCCTCACCGAGGACCGTGTTGTAGTCCAGTGCCGCGTTGATGCCCACAGCCGCGCCCGTCCGCACCTGCGATCCATGCATGGTCGCGCCGTGATTCACCCAGGCGTAGTCACTGATCACAGAGCGATCGTCCGAGCCGTGATAGCCCTTCGGCCGGCCGCCTTCTATGTTCACCAGGTCGTAGATGTTCACGTAGCTGCCGATGGCATTCGTCCCGCGAACCACAACGCCGATCTGAATGCGCGTGTGGTCGCCGACTGTTATCAGGCCGGACAGGACACTCCTCTCGCCGACGTATGTGCCGTCTCCAATCCTGATATCCCCCTTCAGCATCGCTCCCTCCGCCACCCACGAGTGCTCGCCGATGCTGATGCTGCCGTCGAGCACCGCGGAGGGATGAACGAAGCTGTTCTTCGGAACAGTGATGCTGGACATCATGGCCTCCCACGTTGCAGAGTGTGACTGGCGGAGTTCAACTCGAAGGCGCAGATCCCTTGAGATAGCTGCCATCCGGGTGGCGGCTCTTGCGGCCAGTCCGATCCGAGAGCCCGCGGTCCTCTAGGGTGTCTGCGGCTGTCCTGTGCCCTCCCATGCGCGTCTCCGTGCTGCCGGCGACAGGCCCAGACCGCCAGCCCGGTGGCGCCCCTACAGGCGCGAATCTCCGAGAACGGAGCCCCCCGGAGATGTCTTGGGGACACAGGCCGAGCCCCTGACATCGCGCCGTTGTGGAAGCGTCGAACGCCCCGACGACCACGAGCAACATGAACGTCCGACTGAGCCGGGCGACCAGACGTCGGTCATCGCCCCCGAGTTGGCCGAGTATGACAGAGGCAGACAGCGTATCGTTGAGTTCGGTTGAGAAGCGTAGTGCTTCGTCGAACCTGCGTCGCGCTTGGCTGGCTAGAGCGGTGGGCGCCGAGCAAGCTCGCCTGAGGACGTGGCGACGTGACTGTCCCACGTGTCGAGTCGCGCGGGGGAAGGCGCGTAGGCGCCGCTCCGTTGCCATGGACACGCCGCGCCTTGGCACTAGCAGCACCCCACAGCAAGGCCAGGACCAACGGGGCGCCGTGCGCGTACGACCACCACCTCCTCGCCTGTTGCGTCTCTGGACAGGTCACTGCGCTTACTCGGAGGAAGAACGGCCGGTGCTGGGGCGCGCTCTCTGCTAAGGGTGAATGCGGCAGGTTCGGCGGCCGGCTGCGGTGAACCCGCGTCGTGCCAGGAACCATGCCGGTCACCGGCTTCATCTCGATGGAGGCCAGTTTCCAATGGCATACGGAGGATCGGATGCGGGTCTTTGCGATCATCAATGGCTATACAGGTGCGCTCTGCCTGCGCGAGTTGGTCGACCAGGGACACGAGGTCGTCGGGGTGGTGACATCGCCGTTGGCTCGACCTAGCAGCGCGCCGGACGAGACAGTGATCGGTGTCGCCACCAAGCATCTGCTGCCCCTCTACATGCCCACCAATGAGGTGGTCGGGGAACCAGCGCCGGAGTTCGTGGGCCTGATGCGGAAGGCGAAACCTGATCTGCTCGTGTCCATGCATTATGCCGCTATCTTCAAGCCGACACTGCTGGAGATCCCGCCGCTCGGCGGCGTCAACGTCCACCCCTCAAAGCTGCCTGAGGGGCGCGGGATGACCCCGTCCTTCTGGTATCTCTATCTGGGGCGAGGTACGGCGTGGACCTCGCTGCACTACCTGGACTCAGGCATTGATTCCGGGGATGTCATCGCCCACGCTTCCGTACCCATCACCCATGATGATACTGGAGCCACTGTCTCAAGGAAGCTCTCGGAAGCAGCATGGATGACGTTCCGAGAGCATCTGCCGGCCGTCATGGCTGGGAACGCCCCTCGCCATAAGCAGGACCTATCAAAGGGCAGCTACCTGCGATCGGGCTTCAACTGGGGCCTCATCGAGTGGTCGCGCGAAGCCAAGGCCATCCGTGGACATGTTCGGTGCTTCACCAACACCGGAAGCCCGGCTCACACCTTCGTCGGGGAAATCAAGCTGACCGTCAACGACGCTCAAGTGGCCCGCCCTGAAGACTGCTGTGCCGCCAAGGAGAACGCGGTGCCAGGCGAAGTCCTGGCAATCACGGGGAAGGGCCCCCTCATTCAGGCTGGGGCAGGCCAGGTGATCCTGACGGACTTCGCCCTAGAGGACGCCAAGGCCGGGGACCTCATGGCGCTGTCGGGAGGTAGCGCGCCAGTGGTACTGGGCTGATGTCTGCTCGCGGCTCGGCGGGTAGACATTCGCGTGTGTAGCCGCAGCGGATGGCTAGGCGACGTGCGCCGGCTGAGAGACTGCTGGGCGACCCCAGGGGCGTCCCGGGCTTGGGCACGTACGTGCCGATCTGGCCCCACAGGGCGCTTCGTCTGGTCCCCGTAGTACTGCACCTTGACGATCCCACGAGGACCAGCCCTGTTGACGGCCAAGATGTCCTTCTGATCTCTAGACTTCAGGGGCCCTCGGCAAGGGCAGCGTCGAACCGAAAGGCTACTGATGGCCAGAACAGGCAGGGGATCCTCCATGCTCATTCCCACTGTCGTGATGGGTGGACTGGCAGCTATGCTCCTGTGCGTGGGATACCTCCGGGGTCACGGAGAGCACGTCGTCGGCACCAGGACAGCGCTCCAGCTGACCGCGCAGGTGCTCCCGCTGCTCGTCTTCGCCTTTCTGACGGCCGGCATGATCCAGGCGCTTGTGCCAAAGGAACTGGTCTCTTCGTGGGTCGGTGCCGGGTCAGGTCTCCGAGGAATCCTCCTAGGCACCGTGGCTGGGGGCCTGGCTCCAGGCGGGCCCTATATCAGCCTCCCTATTGCTGCGGGGCTGCTTCGCGCAGGTGCTGGCGTCGGGACCATGGTCGCCTTCCTGACGGGGTGGTCGCTGTGGTCCCTGGCGCGCCTGCCCATGGATGTTGGGGTCCTAGGCTGGAAGCTGGCGGCCATCCGGTTCCTGTGCACCTTTCTATTCCCGCCCATCGCGGGGCTGTTGGCGGCAGCGTTCTTCGGCAAAGTGGAGATCGGCTAGCCAGCAGAGCCAGAGCGACCCCAACGACGGCCTTGGGGCGTCTGGGTGCATCGTGCGGCAGCTAGTCTGCCGTGCCACCCGGCGCGTCCCTGGGTTCGAGGAGCTTCCTCAGCGTCCCAACTGAAGCGGCCAGGTCGGCCTGGCACCTCCCACGACTTCCGCAGTGAGCGCGTCTCATCTTGCGTTGCTCCGGTGACCTCGCGCAAGCATTGCCCTTCTCCGCTGCAGATGCTACAATCCCCGCGATCCACCGCGCAAGGGAAACGATGAAGCGCAGGCTGACCTTCCTCCTCGTCGTACTCGCGGCGCTGCTCCTCTCCTACGGCGTGCTGGTCCGCGTGGCTCCCGTCCCGAGTCCGCCGGAACCCGCAGCGTCCGCTCAGAAAGGCGGCCTCAAGGCGCTCGCCGCTCCGAGAGACCCGGGCGAATACGACAGCGTGACTGTCAAGATCGTGATCCCTCCTCAGGCCGAGTTCCCTGCCATCTGGGCGCAGGGAGGCGGATGTCCCCACAATGTGATCAGCGCGATACTCGGTGCGCAGATAGGTGGCGCCGGCGGCGTCCCGGTCTTCAGCGTCCAGCCTGGCAAGCCTGCGGCCGAAGCCGGCATCCAGCCCGGCGACCGTCTCGGAGGCCCCAACGACTGCCCTAGCTCGCTGTCCGGCTCCTTCGCCCCTGGGAAGGAGCCGCGCACCATCACATGGACGGTCCGCCGCCCGAAGAGCACGGCCCGGCAGCATCCTGTTGGCAAGCCCCTCGCCGCACCCCAGCAGTCGGATGCCGCAGCTGGTTCTCGGTGATCGTCACTCTCCTCACCGGGCTCTCAGCGTTTCTCTTGCTCGGCCCGTGACACCTCGCTCACACAACCGCACTTCGCCCGCTACTCGCATCTAGCCGGGGGCCGAGTGGCAGAGGACCCGAGTCGGGCTGTGCCGCTTGACAAGACCGGCTGATCCTGGGACCCTCCAGCTAACCTGAGCCATCGTGCAGAGCGATTGGGAGGAACCGATCGTGAAGTACAGACCTTTGGGGAAGACCGGCTTGCAGGTTTCGGCGCTTGGCCTGGGATGCATGCGACTGCCGGAGCATGATCCGGATCTGGCAGCGCAGGTGGTGGACGCGGCGATCGCGGCCGGTATCACCTACTTCGAGACGACCAGAGGGTATATCAACGGCAAGTGCCAGCATCTCGTGGCGGGCGGGCTGAAGGGCCGAAGCCGCGGGCTGATCGTGTCGGGCAAGGCGGGAGTTGACGAGGGCACAACCGCGGACGGCTACCGGCGCGAGATCGACCTGCAGATGGAGATCCTCGGTGTGGACTACCTGGAGTTCTTCCAGGTCGGGTGGTTCAGTCTTGGCAAGCTGGAGGCGCTGACCAAGAAGGGCGGAGCGCTGGAGGCACTGGACAATGCGCGGGCTGAGGGCACGATCGGGCACATCGGGTTCACGGGTCACGATAAGCCAGAGGGCTTCACGAAGCTGATCGAGACGGGGATCTTCGACAGCCTTACCATTCCATACAACATGCTCGATCGGTCCTACGCACCTACGATTAGGCGCGCGGGGGAGCTAGGGGTGGGCGTGATCGTCATGTGCCCGGTTGCCGGCGGGATGCTCGCCAGCCCGGCGCCACAGCTGCAGGAACTCATCCCCGGCGGCGCGACGACGACGTCGGCGGCCGCCCTCCAGTTCGTGTTGGCGAACCCGGATGTGAGTTGCGCGGCGTCCGGCATGAACACGCTCGAGATGGTGAACGAGAATGTGGCCACCGTCCATTCCTTCCAGGGGATGACCGAGGTCGACCGGGCGCGGGCCGAACGCATCCTGGATGAGTTCGCCACTCTGGGCGAACGCTTCTGCACCGACTGCGGCTACTGCATGGACTGCCCGAACGGCGTTGACATCCCGCGGAACTTCAGGATCTACAACCTGGGGCGGGTCTACGGGCTGATGGACTGGGCCAAGCAGGAGTACTCCAGCATGGAGGCAGGCAGCCGCGCCGAAGCGTGTGTGGAGTGCGGAGAGTGTGAGCCCAAGTGCCCGAACAAGCTCCCGATCACGGCGCAGCTCGCAGAGGTGCGTGAGGCGTTGGCGTAGGGAGCGCGGTAGGCGCCTCGGGATCGCGAGGCAGACCACCTGGGCCTGGATCGGCGCATGTGCCGCCACGGGGCAGTCTCGTCCACCCAGATCGCCCTCGGCACCGCCCTCGTCCAGAGCGGTGTGGACATCAGGACCGTGCAAGCGCTTCTGGGGCACCCCGATCTGCAGACCACCGCCCGGCACCTTCACTCAGACACGCGCACCAAGCAGGTCGCCGCGAGCAAGCTAGCGCGCTCCTAGGGGCTATGCGGACGCAGGAAGGTAGCGCTCCTTCCGACCCGGTCGGCAGGTGAACGGCCAGCTGCACCTAACCCCTTCTCCACCGAGTCCACGAGGAGCACGAGCGATGACAGCACGCGAGATCCGGGAGCACTTCCTATCGGTCGCAGACTGGGCGGATCCCGCACAGACGGTTGACCGCATCATCATCGGAGACCCAGGTACCGAAGTCCGCCGCGTCCTTGTCACGTGGATCAGCAGCTTCGGTGCCGTCCGTGTCGCAGTGGAGAGAGGCTGCCAGATGATCGTCACCCATGAGCCGACCTTCTGGGTCCACGCCCAGGAGCTGGACAGCCTGGCCCGCGAGTCGGACCCGCTGGTTCGTGGTCTGGGGATCCGCAAGAAGGAGTTCATTGAGGAGCATGGGCTGGTCGTCCTTCGCATCCATGATGTCTGGGACCGGATGCCGAAGATCGGCATCCCCTACGCCTGGGCGCGCTTCCTCGAGCTGGGGGAGACGCCGGCCGAGGTAGGGGGGCATGGATACCAGCACCGCTACGACACTGAGCCGGCATCCTTGGATCAGCTTGCCCGGCGCATCGCTGGGAAGACGGCGGCACTGGGAGAGCCTGCGGTGCAGGTGATCGGAGACGGCGATCAGCCCGTGTCGAAGGTCGGCATTGGCACCGGCTGCGCGTGTGACCCCGCGATCTTCCAGCACATGGGGTGCGATGTCTCGGTGGTCTGTGACGACGGGGTCTTCTACTGGAGAGAGCTGCAGTTCGCGGCCGACAGCCACCACCCCATCATCCGGGTCAACCACGGGACCTCCGAGGAGCCAGGGATGGTCACCCTGACCGACTACATCAACCGGACGTTCCCCGATCTCGAGGCCCAGCATCTACCCCATGGCAGCTGCTTCCGGCTGGTAGGGCGCCTCTGAGCTGCGCCGACCCCGCGACAGGCGTTTCCTGCAGGAGAAGCACGAGGCGCGTCGTGGATGCATACCGGCACTTAGCGCCTCCGTGGTCACGTGTCAGCTACTGAATCTCGCCTGGGGATGCAACGGCGAGATTCAGCCAGCTACGTCTGGAACCCGGCGCGAGAGCAATACTCGTCATCACTTCAATGTGCGAGCATGGGTAGGATCAAGCGCCCTGGGAATGGCGCTTGCGGCCGCCCTGCTGGCAGATGCCATTGAGGCGACTGCGTGCCGCGCGCAATCGTTGCGCGGCGCCCACGCATATGCTACTCTCTGCCCGATCTTCTGTGTGTTGTAGATGCTGCGGCCTTCTCGAAACCGAAGATCAGAGCGGAGGACTTCGCATGAGACGGCATCGCGCAGCCATCGCGGCCGCCGCTTGCGTTCTGCTGCTGCCGGAGCTGGGATGTCTGTCGGCCGGAACTGGGCTCGCGGCCCAAGATAGTGACACCGCGGTTCGTTCCGAAGCCGAGGCCGAAGGCGACGCGAACGCTGCGGCGGAGGTCGTAACGGCCGCCGCGACCATCACTGTGAAGCCCGAGCAGTGGGGGGTGAGCACTCAGTGCATCGGCGGGACCGAAGGCAACGCGCGGTTCGACATCGCCGACCTGCTCGACTGCGGCCTCAACACCCTTCGGATCTACGGCGACATGTCGCGCTTCGAGCCCACCGATGACGATGCGAAGTATGGCTCACCGTCCATTGCCCAGATCAGGGCCGACCCCAGCATCATCCCCTGGAAGCGATGGGACGAGGTGATGGATTCGGCCTATGCGCCGAACGTGCCGCAGGTCACGTGGCGAAGCATGTTCGAGAACCTCAAGCGAGGCAAGGTCAGGACCGTGATCTCGCTCCGCAACCGCGACACGAACCTCAACCCCTCCTGGAGTCCGGCCGTTCCCCAGACGGAGGCGGACTGGAACGAATGGTGGGAATACGTCTTCGCCATGGCGTACTGGCTCAACGTGCGAAACGACTATCGCGTGGACGACTTCGAGGTGCTCAACGAGCCCGACAACTCCCCCCAGCAGGGATGGCTGGGCACTCGCGAGCAGTACTGCGAGATGGTGAAGATGAGTAGCGAGGCCCTCGATCATGTCTACAGGACCTACCTGCCCGGGCGCACCTACCACGTGCACGCACCCGCCACTGCCGGCCCCGGGTGGGTACCCGGTGTCCTTGCCGAGGCCGGAGGTAGCTTCGACAGCCTGAACGTGCACAACTACGCATGGTGGGACAAGGGGGAGTTCGTGCGGAAGATGCATCGTCGCCTCGCCGAGAGCGGACATCCCGACTACCCCATCTGGCTTTCGGAGTGGGGCACCTACGACGTATCCTACGATGAGCTGTACATGGGCCTCGCGGTTGCCGAGAACCTGATCCGGTTCAGTCAGCCCCAAGATGACTATGTGTACGGGAGTCACATCTTCTCGTTCTACGACTGGGTCTACGATTCGGGGACAGGCTGGGGAGTCATCACCGGCGAGGGCAAGCGCCATGCCACCTACTATGCGCTTCGCCTGGTTATCCGCGCCTTGGCGGGCGGAAAGCCGACGTTCGAGGCGACCGCCGATCCGCGTGAACTCCACGCCATCGCCACCAGGGACCCCGACGGTAAGGTTAACCTGCTCGTCCTGAACTGGAGCCAGACGGTCTCCTACCACGCCCGCGCCGATCTGTCGGGCCTGCTGACCACCGGAACGGCGACCATCCGGGAGTTCAGCGCGCACCACCGCGACGATGTGGTCGGCGAGATCGCAGTTGCTCAGAGCGCCGCTCAGTTCACAGTGCCGGCCTACTCGGCCGTCTTGGTGACAGCGCGCGGAAGCTGATCAGCCTCGGGAGCGAGTGGGCCGGACCTGCGGGCCTGCCGCTAACGGGAGGGCCCTCCCGCGCTGTGCGCTCCTCCAGACGGCCTCGCCCACCCTCAGCGCCTCCACCCCGTCGTAGAGGCTGGCCGTGCCTGGTGTGCCCGAAAGCACGCACTGCGCGAAGTGCTCCAGCTCTCCGACATAGCCGCAGAGCGCTTTCCCGCTTGCGGCAGAGATGAAGTTCGGCGCCCAGCTGCGATAGGCGGCGCCGAACGCTTGCTGCGGTCCAGGTCGCCAGTCTCGGGCGGCATAGTGGGTCACAGACAGCATGTTCTCGACTGAGAGGCTTTCCCCCAGGCCGCTCGCATCAACGCGCTCGGTGATGTCCCGCCACGGCTCCGCGTGATCCAGGCTGTTGAGGTCGAGCGTCCCTATCGCGCCCGAGGCTAGCTCTACGCTGATGGCATAGGCGAACCGGTGCTTGGTCACGGCGTGCAGCCGGGCGTGCACCTGGACCACATCCCCGCCCAGGTAGCGCATCAGGTCGAAGATATGGACGACCTGCCCCACGAGGAACGCATGGGGCGCGTCCAATCCCCAGATATCCGGATACTCCCCTTGGGTGAACCGAAGATGGAGCTGTTGCAGTCCCCCGAAGGCCGGGGCTTCCATCAGGCTCTTGGCCAGCATGTAGCCTGGAGCGTGCCGCTTCATGAACGCCACCATCCCCCAGACGCCCGCGCGGTGGGCCGCATCGGCGAGCCGTTGCGCACCCCGCGCGTCCATGGCAGAGGGCTTTTCCACGAAGATGGGAAGGCGACGTCGCAGCACTTGCAGTCCCACCTCGAGATGCATCTGCGGCAGGCCGCAGATGCAGACTCCGTCCAGTGACTCCTGGTCCAGCATGGTCTCTACGTCGGTGTACCAGCGATCCGCGCCGTAGCGTTTGGCGGCCTGTTCCGCGCGATCAGCCTGAAGGTCGCAGACGGCCTCCAGCCGGGCGCTTGGCGCCTGGACTAGGCTCGGATACAGCATGCGCGTAGCGTGCGACCCAGCGCCGACGAATCCGATACGAGCTTGCTTGGGCCCTTCCACCGTCCGCCTCCTCAGAAGCTGTGTCACAGCCCGATGAACCGCGCCGCAGGCGGCCCCTGGGGTGTGACCCTTCTTCTTGGGCTATGCTGCTTTGCGCAGGGATTGGCAACGGGCCTCCCAGCGGTCGTTGAGTCGGTCCAGTCGGAGGTGCAACACGGCCTGGGCGCCGGTTTTGGTCCAGCGGGTGCTCTGGCGTTTGAAGCGCAGGCCGATGACGTGCTTGCAGCCCCCTTCGACCACTCCCGACCCCAGCGGCCAGCCGGCGGCGCGGAACAGGTGATAGCGCAGCCGCGCCTGGTGGGTCTGCAGGTAATCGGCGCACTTGCGCAGGGTGCTCTGGCTGTCATCATCGCCGGCCGCCACCAACTCCCTCAGGTGTTCCTCCACCGCTTCCGAGCGGCCCTCCCAGACCTCCGTCTTCCAGCTCTCCACTATCGCCGTCGTTTCCGCGGTGCCCTCGCCGTGGATGACTCTGCCGGCTTGCCAGAGATGCTCGGTGAGGTGGTACCAGTCCAGGATCTGGGTGGCGCGAGGAAACAGCAGCGACGCCATCTCCCACACCCAGGGCGCGCCGTCCCCGATCACGGCCTGAGCGCTGGCCGTGGGCGCTCCTCGTGCCAGCGCTTCCTGCCACAGCGTCCCGGAGAAGTCTGAGGATGACTGCCAGTCCGCCACAAAGCTCACCTGCTGGGGCGTCGCCTTCGGATCGCCGCGATCCCAGGAATAGCACGCCCCCACCTTCACTTCTCGCCAGCCGTCCTCCAGGTGGGTGGTGGTGCCATCGATCTGCACTATCAGTGCGCCTGACACTGGCTCCGCATACGGGGCGGGCGCCACCGCCTCCTCACCCCAGCGCGCAACGATATCTTGGGCCGCATGCAGGGACACCTCCACCCCCGCCAGTTTGGTCAGACTCCCAAGTGCCTCCCGATAGGGCAAAGCCCCGCATTCCCAGGCGACGATCTCCTCCAGCGCGAAGCTGAAACCACCAGCCCACCTCAGCCATCCGTCCGCCGGCCGCACTCGCTTCCCGCACTGGGGACACAGCAGATACCGGCGGCGCACCTTCACCGGCCCCAGCAGCGTCAGCGCCTCTCGGCTCTCCTTGCTGTGACTTCGCATCGCACGAGCGCAACACCTCACCTCCTGCTCTTCCCTCACCTCGATCGCGGCCTGCAGCGCTTCCTCCAGCACCAACCGGCCCACTCGCCTCACCCATCCCACCACCTGCTCTTCCGCCGCCTGCCCGTCCTCCGCCCCCACCACCTCAGCCCACAGGCCCTCCAACTCCCTCACCACTGCCTGCGCCACTCGCTCCTGCTGCTGCGACTGTGCTATCATGTCGGATGCTATCCTTTCTCGGTCTGTGCTCACACTCAGCCGAGAAGGATAGCACTTTCTTCCCCCAAGGCCCAGCCTTTGGGGTCACACCCGGCCCCTGCCCGGCCTTGACACAGCCCCCAACTGCGTTCCGTCACGCGCCCTGAGAAGCTGTGTCGGAGCCCGGTGAACGCGCGTGCTAGTGCCCAGTGCCACCTGCAACCGTAACTCGGATCACCTTCCATCTCCCTGCCGGGCACTCGGAGCACTAGGTTCGGTGACAGTGATCCGGTCCCCTTGCCTGGCCCCGTCGCGTATCGGTCAGGCTCGCGCCATGAAGTCAGATGCGAGCCTCAGGGAAAGCAGCTGAGAACCCGGGAGAACCCGTCGGCCGCAGCCCCTGATCTCTTCTGCGCCCGAGGCAGATCGCCAGCCCTTCCTTCTGCGACGGAGTGCTATAGAGTCTCTTGTTTCAAGGCTATGCCGCAGCTCGCCACAGCATGCTTTGCGTGGCGTCTGTGCGCCATCTCTTGCATCACCGGCGTTACGGTAATGCAGGAGATGCTGTAGCTCGGGTCCGAGAGCTTGTCAAGTCCCCCCCGGGGGCAGACATCCAAGCGTTGGGAGATCGCCGCGGCATGCGGCCTCATCTTGCGGCGGAGTGGCTGCCCCACGATGCACAACGCAGAGCCCCCAGCAAGTCCGACTGCGGCTTCAGCGCTATCTGGCCGCAGCAGCAAGGACTACCAGTCGAATGGTGTGCAGAGTGGCGTCTCCTGCCAGCAACCCGAGGAAGAACGGCAGCGCCGCCCGATGGGCACGCAGCCCGCCATACCGGAGGAGCAAGGCCTTGAACAGCCAGGTCCCAAGGATCACTGGGGTCATCGACTGGATGGTCGAAGATAGCGCGATCGGGAACGCTACCGGATGCAGCGGCCACCAACTGAAGCTGAGCTTGAGGAACATCAGGACGAGCGTAACGACGAAGCCAGTGCCCATGGCCATGCTGCCCGGCAGGTGTGGGCCCGCCTGGTGCCGCAAGTTGGTCGCCAGGTCTTCGGTGAGCCAACGGGGCACCGACAGCATCCACTGCGCGGTCTTTCCCGTCCCCAAGCCCATGCGGTACCCCACGTGAACGCTGGCCCAGAAGTAGCAGACCACGGCGAGAGGGGCGGCCAGGGCCAGGACAACCGCGGTGCGCCGACGTTCCATGCGGCCGCCTTCAGCCATCTTGAGCGCCTCCAGCTGCAGCGGCACGGGGCTGTTCCTCTGCGAGAGTAGGTAGGGCTTCATCAGTGTGAACATCCCCAGCGTCTTGGGGCCGAGCCACCGCGTGCCCGCCAGGTTGGCCAGCATGAAGTTGGGCATCGCCCACATGAGGTCATGCGTGGGCGGGCCCAGCTGGGCGCGCAGACGAGAGAGTGCCAGGGAGAGAGCGAAGTAGAGCGTGAGGAAGCTGGCCACCACCCAGCCAGGCATCCCTCCGCGCGCGAGGAACCACCACAGATAGCCCACCCCAACGGCCAGGCCGAGCACCGCGCCGCGATAGCTGAGAGCCTCCTGCGAGTCGTCTCGCAGTCGCGAGCTCAGGCCGAGGGATCTGCGCAGGACCTGTGCGATGTATCGGCGATCGAGCCAAAGGAATGCCGCCACCAGGGCGAGGAACCCACCAGCGGTCTGGTCTTGCCCGTAGGGGAACCCCCCGTAGGGGCTGACACACCAGCCGAAGTATCCCGTCACCAGGTACTCAGCTACCCACAGAACATCGAAGAAGAGGAGGGAGAAGGCCAAGTCAAGAGGCATCAGGTAAGACAGCCCGATGTACCAGGGGGTCCAGCTCACTGCTTGGTAAGGGATCAGGTTCCAGGGATGCCTGTGCTGTACGTACGCGCTGTAGTCGAAGCTCAGAGGTACGACCGGCAGAGCTGGCAACCAGCCCGTGAGCACGTTCCATGCTCCCATCCCGGACGAGATGGCGATTGCCAGCCACCACAGCTTGCTCCGCCAGAGGTGCGCGCGCTCGTCAACAGCCTGCACCGGGAGGATGGTGATCGGGAACGGTAGCTTCTCCTCGTCCGCCCAGCGCCGGCGGACGAGGGAATGCAGGCAGAGACACGCCCACATCAGGGCCCCGACGAAGCTCGCCCACCAGACGGCCGGGACCGCCCACTGCTTGATGACAGACCAGTTG
>Ga0315291_10004253_pt1 | contig 18286 bp, 18 predicted proteins | sample YL17G12_20_MG_FD_203070 | JGI IMG/M metagenome (GOLD analysis project Ga0315291, IMG submission 203070) | Sediment microbial communities from Yellowstone Lake, YNP, Wyoming, USA - YL17G12_20 | ecosystem: Environmental > Aquatic > Freshwater > Lake > Sediment | place: USA: Wyoming | collected...
AACTCCTCTCAGAAAATCTCGTTTACGGCAGTAGGAAACTGTTTTCCTACATATAATACATTAGCTCGGAAGCCTTGTCAAGAGGGAATTCCGAGGGGTTTTCAGAAGGTCTACGCGGTAATGATTTCCTGGTTCATCTCGCCAAAACTACGCGCTCCCCGTCGAAGACGGGAACGACATCGTAGAGGTCTATTCTGGAGGCAAATATCAAATCGTCCCCGGAACCTATAGATTCCAGGAAGCGTCCGTGCTCGCTTGAGGTCAGCACTCCGAGCCCGTTTCCTCTATTCGCTGCTGCAAGGTCAGAAGCTACGGAGGCAGCATCGCTCAACTGAGTCTCAATGCCATGCTTACGCAGACCACGAGCTATCTTGTCAACCATCATTCCAGCGCAGAAAAAGTCCTCCGTCGAGGGCCCGCCATAGCGTCCGGAGCAGAGGATGGCAACGCCTTCGCCCTGCCCTTCAGTCACCGCTTTCACCATTGCCGCTGAAACCGCTGATATATTTATCAAAGAGGCTATGTAAATAGGTCGCAGGCTGCCTGCATAAGCCTTCCTTATCGCGCCGGTGCCGTTCGTGGTATAGGAATATATCACCTTTCCACGCACCACTTCCTCAGTCATATACTCCAGAGGCGAGTTGCCTAAATCGAAGCCAGGGATGCCCTTTCCCATCTCCTCACCACCCAGAAGCCGCGAGCCTTGAGGCAGCTTGGCTGCGCCGCTCTTTGCCTCCTCAATGCTCATGCAGGGACGCACCTCTTTTGCCCCGCTCGCCAGAGCGGTGATTATAGTGCTGGTGGCTCTGAGCACGTCGACAACGGCGCACAGGCATCCCTTCAGCGTGTCCTCCTTGAGCAGCGTAGGGGATGCAATCACTTCCAGTTTCATCTCTTGACCTGCCTTGAGTAGTATAGCATAACTTCAGCAGTAGAGCGCAGCGAAGACCTTGACACCATGCCCCCCTGAGCATAGAATTCCCCATAGATTTTACTCGATGGGTCAAGTGAGACCGCTGTCGTAATGGAGGCTGACCATGTATATGAGCGATGTCATGACCACCAACGTGGTTACCTTACCCAGCAATACCTCTCTTGCAGATGCCAGAAGGGTGATGGAAGCGCACCGCGTGCGGCGCGTGCCCGTGGTCGACAGAGGGGTGCTGGTGGGCATAGTCACCCGCGACCAGCTCGATAAGGTCGGTCCCTCCCAGGTCCCCAGCTTCAATATACATGACCTCACACGCATCTTGAACAAGGTCACAGTGAAAGACGTCATGACCAAGAGCCTGATAACCGTTTCCCCCGACGCCACGGTGGAGGAGGGGGTAACTCTGGCTCAGGAGAAGAAGGTGGGCGCTCTGCTGGTGGTGGACAACGGGAGGCTCATGGGCATAGCCACCACCAACGACTTCTTCTACAGAATACTCAACCCCATTTTGGGGATAGGCAAGCCAGGCTCAAGGCTCATAGTCAAGAACTGCGGCGGCACCAAGCAAATCGAGCAAATCATGGGCATCATCAACAGACTGGGTTTAGAAGTGGAAACCATGTTCATGCTTCCCTTCCCTGAGCGCGACCATCATAACTTCGTGGTGCATCTGACTTCGGAAGACCCCTCCTCGCTGATTGCGGAGCTGCGCAAGCTGGGCTGCGAGGTGGAAAGAAGGGCTCGCTAACCAGTTTAGCTTTCAGCGCTCAGCTATCAGCAACGAATAAAATTGGGGTGTGCAGAGGGGCAAAGCCCCTTTGCTGGGGGTTTGGGGGTGTCCCCCAAGAGTGGGGGATTTAGGGGGTTGATGAACTAGCAATCCAGCGACTTCGAAGCTGACCGCAGCCTGCCTCGATATCCGCTCCCATGGATACCCTCACCGTGCTGGGGACGCCGCTCTCACTGAGCTGCCTCTGGAATTCGAGCACCTGCTTCCTGGGCGACGGCGCGTAGTCCCTGCACTTGGTGGGATTGCCCGCTATCAGGTTCACCTGGCAGTTGAGACCTCCGAGTAAGCGAGCCAGTTCGCGGGCATGGTTTGGGGAATCGTTCACCCTCTGGAAAAGGGCGTACTCGAAGGTGGGACGGCGCCCTGTCCTCTCGAAGTACTCTCGGCACGCCGGAATCAACTGGCGCAGGGGATAGCTTTTATTCACAGGGACGAGCCTGTTCCTGAGCTCGTCGCTGGCAGCATGGAGAGAGATAGCCAGCTCGACGTGGATGCTCTCCGTGGCGAGACGGCGAATTTGAGGCACCAGCCCCACGGTGGAGATAGTTATCTGCCTAGCGCCGAGACCCAGGCCCTGCTTCGAGTTCAGCGTCACCACAGCCTGCCATACCGCTTCGTAATTGGCTAAAGGCTCGCCCATGCCCATGAACACCACGTTGGTTACGGGTCTCCTTGCCAGGTCTTTCTCTGTATCAACCTGTTTCTCGGCACTCACCAGGCGCATGAAGTAAAGGATTTGCTCGATGATTTCGCCTGGTTTAAGGTTGCGCTCGAAGCCTTGCTGTCCTGTGGCGCAGAAGGGGCAGCCAATGGGACAGCCCACCTGGGTGGAGACGCAGACCGTGCGCCGCTCGCGGCTCGAGCCGGTGGGGGCGTAGAGCATGAGGCTGGACTCGATAGTCCTGCCATCGTCGAGCCTGAACAGCGCCTTCCTGGTCTGCCCGTCGGCGGAGACCTTCTGGGAAACAGGCGTAAGGCTGGACAGCGAAGCTGCCGAGGCGAGCTTCTGCCGCAGTTGTTGAGGCAGGTCGGTCATCTCATCAAAGGAGGTTGCCAGCTTCTTATAGACCCACCAGGTAATCTGGTCAGCCCGGTATGCAGGCTCGCCCAACGAGGTCACCAGTTCCTTCAACTGGGGGTAAGTAAGGTCAAGGATATTTTTATGAGCGGTTTCCACATCAATGCCCTTTTACTTCCTAATTCTACCATTCTTCCACCCAAAGTACATACGTAGGGGCGTTCAATTGAACGCCCCACTAAAATGTCATTCCCGCGCACGCGGGAATCCAGGCACCTGGACTCCTGCTTCCGCAGGAGTGACATAAGAATCTTGTCTGCACAAAAAAACTTACCTTTCCGTCTTCGCCCAGAGGCGGTTGCCGTCGGTGATGAGTTCGACGGTGCCATATACGTCGGTGCGATACAGGTGGGTGGTGTTGAGCCTGTCCAGCACCTCGGGGCTGGGGTGACCGAAGGGGTTGTCCACCACCGCCGAGCTATTGTCGATTCTGACTCTCATCGAACAGTGAAGTAAGTCGTTTGAGAGACAGTCTTCCCACCGTATGATGCCTCTACAACTATTCTCCAGCTACCTGGCGTGGTTCTTGTGCCGACCTTCCAAGTCCAAGATACATCCCCTGAAGCGTCCGCATACTTCGCATACAACCCTTGGGCTGTGCTGGGGCCAGACTTGTAGTATACATTTATGTCGCATAATGCGTTTGGAACAGTCTTAGTGCTCTGTCGCAGATACGCTGATTACCTCGAAAACCGTCTTAACCTTAGCGGTTATCCATTCTTTGAGATAGTCCACTTTCTCTGACAGAGGCAAATCCCACTTAGGGTTTATCTCAACTTTGACTAAAATCTTAGCTCCCGAAGCATGAGTGTTTACTATGTTTCCTCTGAAGCTCAACACTCTCTCTATCTCAACCTTAGCACGTTCAAGGTTTGCTTTGGGTGTTCCTAAGATTGGTTTTAAGATGACTTTCATTTTTCTCCTACCTACAGATAATCAATAACTCCCCAAACCACAATCGAGATGGTGGTGTGTCTTCATTTGAATCTTATTATGTAGCTTCACGTCTTCCTCTGAATGAATCGAGAGTCCTTGGAAAAAAAGACGAACACCGCCACGGTTATAGCTGTAAGGGCAGCATCGGGGTTAATATTCAGGGGCTGGGGGGCTACTCCACATCCCCACAAGGAGGCAACTCGCAAATAACATCCCTGGAACCCCAGCCCCTATACACCAATCATATAGTTTGCGATATTCTACTACGATTTGCATGATAACACAAGAGCCAGAAAGCGCAAGCTGGAGTTACCAAGGGGCGATTCGCGGAGCTAACTCTGCGGGCTCGTGTGGTCTACGGTGGCGACTACGAATCCGCACACGCAGAGGACATTGCGGTTGCTATTAGCGCCCTGGAAGTAGGTGTTCTTGAGGTATTCGCCTGTCACCTCTTCTATTCGATGGAAGCCCCTCTGAGAGAGGAACTCAGTTATAGCCCCATCGGGTATCCCGAAGATAAAACGTTCATCTGTTATAGGCTCATCGATGAGTTCATAAGCTTTTCGTACCGTATCTATTCTCCCCACCCCCTCCCACTGAGAAGGATCGTCCAGAAACGATTTGAAGATGTAGTCAAATATGATAGAGCTGCCCTCGCCTGAATTCTTCGCTACGAATGCCAGGGTCTCATCCACCGCCTCCGCCGTCAGGTACATGGTCACGCCCTCCCAGATAAAGAGAGTCTTCAGCTTTCTGTCGTAGCCTTTCTCAAATAACCTCTCCTCGAGCTTCTCTTTGTTGAAATCGATGGGGATATAGACAACATGGTCGGGGAGAGAGCCGAATATTTTCTTTATCTTATCCTTCTTCACCTTTTGAGTGGCTGGATGGTCTATCTCGAAGACTTTGACCTTGCCGTTAAGTTCCTCGAACCTGTAGGGTCTGGAATCGAAACCAGCTCCCAGGATAACCAACTGCTCCAGGCCGTCGTTAGTGCATGTCTCCAGATAGTCATCAATGTATCTGACGCGGCCAATTACGTCACCGACCAGACCAGGGGCCACCCGCTCCACACACCAAACCGCAATCCTTGTAAGAAGTTGACTCTTTGTGACGATGCTAAATGTGGTGCCCAGAAAACGCTTCGCCAGAGGGTCATAACAAACCCGTTCATTCGCAGGTTTCATCGACTCGGCAACTCTCACCACCGTAGTTAGTTCTGCGGTCAGGCTCGGCTTTTTCTCTTTCATGCTACCAGCCCTTCCCAGCTGCAAAACAGGGCTTCAGCGAAGCCCTTACATAAAAACTTTATCACAAACCGCCATTCGTGGTCAAAGAGCCCACATGATGTACTATGAGGATTGTTTTAGACGAAAAGAGTTTGCTGTAGAATGGGAAACCCCTCCTGAGCCTGAATTTGCGGTTATAGCATTTCTAGACTAAAATACGCCCAACGATTCATCCCCGAGCACGATGACCCATTGCAAAGGCAAGGCAAATGTCAGAGCAAACATTCGAGCAATTCATAGGCAGCGGCGACACCCTCTGGGTGTATCACGATGACAGCCTCATCTTCAGCTCGAAAAAGGAGCAACTGACACCACTGCTGGATTACATAGATGTTTTCGTGCCGAAGGTTAAAGGGGTGAAGGTTTTCGACCGCATAGTCGGCAACGCAACCGCCCTGCTGCTCGAAAAGGCTTCCTGCAGTGAGGTTTACTCACCGCTGGGCAGCCGGTACGCTGCTCTGACGCTGGAGGATAAAGGCATCAGATATCATTTTCACAAGACCGTTCCCCATATTCTCAACGAAAAGGGCAACGACATTTGCCCTATGGAGAAGCTATCGCTGGACAAGAGCTCAGATGAGTTCATCGCGATTCTGAGGAAGAAACAAAAGGCTTAGCGGGCATCACCACAGATTGCAATGGTTATCTCTTGTCACGACTATTCAGCCTTATCTCGTCCAGGACAAGATAAATCACACACATGAAAGCCACGCCCGCCATCATCAGCAGCGAGCTCGGCGCAAGCCTCCAGGAATATTTGCCAGCCCATTCCACAATCGCAAGCATAACCATCAGCACACCATACGATAAGCCGATAGACTCAATCAAAACCCGCACTCTGTGCTTCAGAAAACTCATCTTTTGCTCCTCCCTCCTGATGTTATGGCAAGCTCAACCTTACGCAGGCTTTCGCCGCCTGCCTATTCTTCTGAGTTCGAAAACGACCGGGTTCGCAGGGTCAGGACAGGCAACAACCGCCTTATCGGGGTCACTCTCCCAGGGAAGAGAACCGCCGTACTGCAACACCGTGGCGCACGGGAATATGGTATAGAATGCCCACGAACACATGCCAATCGGTGTAACATGCCCAATTTCAAATTCATCCCCCACCCTGTGCCCGAGGGAGCATTTCCCTTTTATGCTGATTATCCTTGCCACCACTTTATACTGCTTTGCCATTTCGATTCCCCCTTGCCGAATCTCACCCTCTACGGGCAACGCCCAGATATTCACTATATGCGACCAGACGCGCAAGCACCCTCGCTGCCTTCTCCAGCGTATCATAGGGCTCCAGATAGTTTTGCCTAAGCTTCCTGAAAATCCTCCCCTGTCGCTTGGCGCCCCATATCATAGTTACGAAGATGACAGTCTTCCTATGCTTCTTCATCATCTCGATAGTCTTATTCAGGTTTCCCACCTCCGCCCTCTCCATGCCTCTGCGCAAGCGGGCGGCATCGTACTTCATGGAGGGCGGTATGCCCGCCCAACCAGCGAAGCTGGAGGTCATGGCGACGCCACCGATGATGATTACCGAGTCGAAATTATCATCCTCTATCATGGGCCAGAGAATGTGGTAGCTGACGAAGTCACCGGCAGGGTCCACGGGGTTGCCCCGAGACCATCTTTGAGATAGAAGGGTATTGATTGTATCCATAGTAGAAGCCGACAGGTGCGGAAGCTCAAGCCCCTCTTTTCTCAAGGCATCTGCAGCCATAACCGCCATCCCCCCTCCCATAGCCAGCACCCCCACCCTCCTGCCCCGAGGCAAGGGCTGCCCCAGCAAAGCCACAGCGACATCCACCATCTCCGTGAGCTCATCCACCCTGAGCACCCCGCATTGTTTGAACGCTGCATCGAGCACCTCGTTCGAGCCAGCCAATGCAGCGGAATGGGAGCGCGCCGCTCTGGCTCCGATATCCGAGCGACCCGCCTTCATAATCACAATAGGCTTCTTCTTAGTAATCCTCGTCGCCACCTCCAGGAAGCGCCTGCCCTCCCTGATGCCCTCCACATAGCCCAGGATAACGTCTGTCTTTTCATCCTGCTCCAGATACTCCAGATAGTCAACAAAGCGCAGGTCTCCCTCGTTTCCGCTGCTGATGAACTTGCTGAACCCCAAGCCCATCTCCAGCCCGTGGTTGAGGATAGACTGGCTCGAGTTCCCGCTCTGAGAGATGAGGGCTATGCTACCCTTTTTAACCTGCGGCAAAAAGGGCACGGTGTAAAATCCGGAAAAGGTATCGAAATGACCCAAACAATTCGGACCCACGACGCGTATCCCGCCCCGACGGGCTATGGCGACAATCTCCCGCTCGATTTTCTCCCCATCCTCGCCGACCTCAGCAAGCCCACCTGTTATTACGATGGCGACCTTGACCCCCTTCTGAACGCAGTCCTGCATAGCCTGGGCAAGCGCTTGAAAGGGAACGGTTAACACAGCGAGGTCAACGGGTCCAGGCACCTCAAGCAGGCTCTTGTAAGCCTTCAAGCCGAGCACCTCGGATTCCTTGTTGTTTATGGCGTATATCTCCCTGTCGCCCTTGCAAGTAAGCATGCGTCCCAGGATGTTGAAACCCCACTTGCCAAACACACTCGAAGCCCCAATCACAGCGGCTGAGCGAGGATTAAACAGATAGTCCAACTGCTCTTTAATATTCATATCCCTCTTCCAAAAAAGGTGGTCGCTGCTACAGCCAGCCTATAGTTTATCCCAGTGCTCGGTGACTGTCTATCCATCCAGAGACGTGTAGGTCTTCATATCAACAAGGAGACTGCCGGCATATCCAGAAATGGACGGGGAAAAGTTAAGGCAGAGGTTCCGGAGAATCTCTGCCTTAACCGAGGTGATAAGGCTTGGGAATACCAAGCCACTGCTTGGATCAAGGTAAGAGCCGAGCCGGGGTTCGAAGAAATGAGCGGGCTTCACTTTTTTGCTGGCTGGTAACAGCTTTTCGGGGTCCCTGCTCTTCCCCTTACCTCTGAACTCACATTACCACGCCGCTGCTGAGAAGTCGCCGTCCAGATTACGCATTCCCACTAGGTAAAAATACCTATTTTGGGGCGAAAAATACTGGTGACGGCTCCACAGAAGACCAGGTAGGACACGACTATCCTAGCTCAAGGCATATAAACAGCTCCGAAATCTGAAATTTGCCCCGTAAAAACCGTGTTTTCCATGACCAAAAACGTTTTTAAGGCGCAAAATGCCCCGGGTGCAGGATTCCCCAAGAGTGGGGGTACAGGGGAGTTAAAAGTAATTTGCAGACTATCTCCTCATTGGAAGTGGACTTCTTCAGGGTGCTCGTGTTAAAATAGTTCCCTAGACTTGAAATCTGGAAGGCTGAGAGGAATTCTCTGAAATGGGTGAAAAAGCGCAACCTGACCTGAAAACCTTCATTGAGAATGTCAATAAGAAGGACAAGAAGCACAACGGCAAGAAGGTTCAGTTCGGCTGGACCAAACGAAAGAGGAGGATGAAGGGCTAGACGCCCTTTTACCCTTTCACGTCCGCAGCCACAGTAAAGGGATGTCCCTTCCTATCGAAGTCGGGCAGGTAGTCCTCCGCCGCACCCATCTCCTGTACCCAGCCGTTCTCTAAACCCACCTCTTCCAGCAGCCTGGCAACCTCTTTATACTCAGCCTCTGTAATCCTTCTGGAGAGCAGAGGGTGTTTCCCGGCGCGGTGCGAGGGATGGTACTGCGCCATTACAGCGACCGCTACAGTGGGCGAGACCTCCCGAGCCAGCCACCTCAGCGATTCCTCGCTGCCCGCTATCCGGTTGGGAAGTATAAGGTGGCGCACAATCAGTCCGCGCTGCGCTACACCGGATTCATCCATCACCAGCTCCCCGACCTGCCTGTGCATCTCCTCGATAGCGGCACGGGCATGCTTCACATAGTCAGGAGCTCCGGAGAACTTTTTCGCCCATCTGTCTGAGGCATATCTTAAATCAGGCAGATAGACGCTGATTATGCCATCAAGCTCTTTCAGGGTATCTACAGAATCGTAGCCGCTGGAGTTATAGACCAGGGGCACACGCAGTCCCAGGGGCACCGCCTGCAGTACAGCCCGCACCAACTGGGGAACAAAGTGCGAGGGCGAGACGAAGTTTATGTTATGGCATCCCACCTCGTCCTGAAGATAGAGCATCTCTTCGGCCAGTTTAGAGAAGGGCATCTCTTTGGACTGCTGCTTCCTCCAGTCCTGGCTTATCTGGTAGTTTTGGCAATAGACGCATCTCATGTTGCAGTTGCCGAAGAAGACCGTCCCCGAGCCCTTGCTGCCCGAGATGGGGGGCTCCTCACCATGGTGAGCACAAACAGCAGAGACTATGGGCAGATAGCCGGAATGGCAAAATCCGCGCTCGTTATCCAAACGGTTGACGTGGCATACCCTGGGACAGATGTCGCAGGAGGCTAACCGCGCCTCAAGCCTCGCAGCGCGACGCTTGAGTTCGCCGGAGCGGTATAGAGCAAGATATTTGGCTTCCATCAGCTTATTATTCTAAGCCATCAATTTTCCATTGTCACCCATAGGACAATAACATCTGCAGTCATAGGGTAGGGGCTCTGTCCCCTACCCTGGCAAGGCAGGTGTCAGAGCACCTGCCCTATATTGGACTGATGCGATTTTTGTGTCACTCCTGCGAGAGCAGGAGTCCAGGCGCCTGGATTCCCGCCTGCGCGGGAATGACATATCAGTGCTGCACTCCCCATAAGCAGTAGGGGCGTTCAATTGAACGCCCCTACACAAATGTTACAGCCACAGTTGGAGAATCAGAGGAATTAGAGTCCCTTCTTCACCATGTAGTCTGCCAGGTCGGCGACACGGCAGCTATATGCCCACTCGTTGTCGTACCAGGCAAGCACCTTGACCATGTTGCCGCCAATGACCATGGTGCAGAGTCCATCCACAATGGAGCTGGCGGGATTGCCCTTGAAATCTATGCTGACCAGCTCTTCAGTGCAGAACTCCAGTATGCCCTTAAGCGACTTCTCGGCAGCGCTGCGCAGGGCATTATTCACCTCATCGACTGTTACATCCCTGTTCAAATCGGCTACGAAGTCCACAACCGAGACTGTGGAAGTGGGCACGCGCAGGGCGATGCCGTGTATCCTGCCCTTGAGCTCCGGTATTACCTGGGTCACTGCCTTGGCTGCGCCGGTAGTGGTGGGGATGATGCTCAGCGCCGCAGCGCGGGCGCGGCGCAGGTCGCTATGCACCGTATCCAGTATTTTCTGGTCGTTGGTATAGGCATGACAGGTGGTCATCAAACCCTTGCTCACCCCGAAGGTATCGTGCAGCACCTTAACAATCGGGGCTATGCAGTTGGTGGTGCAGGAGGCATTGGATATAATGCGGTGCTTGGCGGGTTCATACTTGTTCTCGTTGACACCGAGGACTATCGTGATGTCCTCGCCCTTCGCCGGCGCCGAGATAATCACCTTCTTGGCACCCCCCTGACAATGAGCGGCAGCCTTGTCCGCATCGGTGAACCTGCCCGATGACTCCACGACTATCTCGATGCCGAAATCCTTCCAGGGTATCTTCGCAGGCTCTTTCTCGGCTATGACCCTGACTTTCTTGCCATCGACTATTATAGAGTCTGCTGTAGCCTCAATAGTGCCCGGATATTTGCCGTAGTTGCTGTCGTACTTAAGCAGATGGGCGTTAGTCTTGGTATCGGTCAAGTCGTTGATTGCCACCACCTCCAGCCTGCCCGCATGGAAGTCATTTATCGCCTTGAATACCTGTCTCCCCACCCTACCGAAGCCGTTGATGCCAATCTTGGTTGTCATTCTATGACCTCCTCAATATTTCTCTAAGACTTCACTGATAGATTATGATTACTGTTTTACTTAAGTCAAGCCTCGGTTGGGGTATTTCAGGGATATTTTCGACATTCGGGGACAGGCGAGGGCGCCTGCCCCACCAGACCCTCTGACCTTCAATCGTCAGATTGCTTACTTTGCTCTGCTGCACGCTTTCGCTTCAATACATCTGTGAAAGCCTCGATGCGCGTCTTCACGTGGCTGTTCAGTATGAAGTCCGAGTTGCCCTCCAGCGTCAGCATGGGTACATGCATGGCATGGCGAAATATTATGTCGCCTATGCCGCGATGGCAGAACGCCTGGACATAGTGGATGACGCCATCGATGCGCCGTCGGTGCAGTTGGCTTAGAATATCCCTGGAGCGCCCTCTTATAGAGTAGGGATAGGTATAGTTGCTGTACTGCTCGGCAAGCGAGTGCCCAGGATGGGGCATGGCGAACTGGCGCTGTATCTCGTTGTAAACAACTCTAGCGCCGTTGCGCTCTATGTAGGGATAGAGTCCCGTAGCGAAAACAGGTGGCACTCCGATATAGGCGAGCCGCAGGTAATCTTCAGGATAGGGCTTTCTATCTCCAGCCTCAGCCAACAGCCCGCTCAGCTTGTGTTCGTACTCCAGATGGTCGCCATTGAAATCAGAGGCGGAGACCAGCCAGTAGTGGTTCTCCAGCCCGCTGACAACGTCTTTCTTCCAGGTAAGCTCATCCAGCTCCAACGCCAACTGCCTCGCCTTCTCAAGCTCTTTTCTTACCTTTTCCGCTTTGGCAAGGTTCGCGCCCAGCGTGTGCGCCAGATTTTCTAGAGCCTTTTGCATCAGAGCAGCATCGGGGCTTTCGGGGTAGGCGAAGGGAAGGACATCGAACCCCTTGAGCCTGAGCACCTCCATGAGCATGATGGTGTTGGAGCAATCGCCTGTGGTGACGCAGAGCACGTTCTTTATGTCATGTTCCATGCAGGTGCCGTAGATGCCTTTTATCCAGGTGCAGCAGTTCTGAGGGAAGCCGGACTTCTCGGCTATATTTACCAGCTTCTCTCTGTCAGCGCTGTTTATAAAGAGGTTATTGAGGTCAACAGGCTTATAGCCCGCTGCCAGCAGCACCTCTATGGGGACTGTGGTGGTGATGCCGATGGTTTTCATATCTTCTTCAGCCCCCTAAATCCCCCAATCTTGGGGGACTTTGGGAGTTGGGGGACACCCCCAAACCCCTGACAAATGGGCGAAGCCCCTCTGCACTCCCCAGAAGTAACTTCACTTACCTCCTCAACTTGCCGAACGCCTCCCTGCCAGCATACTCAGCCTTTTTGCCCAGTTCCTCTTCAATTCTAAGGAGGCGGTTGTACTTGGCGACGCGCTCGGAACGGCAGGGTGCCCCTGCCTTTATCTGACCGCTGTTCATAGCCACAGCGAGGTCGCTTATGGTGGTATCTTCGGTCTCGCCGGAGCGGTGGCTCACCACCGATGTCCAGCCAGCCTTCTTCGCCATTTCCATGACTTCCAGTGTCTCCGAAAGCGTGCCAATCTGATTGAGTTTAATCAGTATCGAGTTCGAGGCGCGCTCCTTGATGCCGCGGCTGAGCCTCTCTTTATTCGTGGTGTAAAGGTCGTCGCCCACAAGCTGAATCCTGCTGTCCAGCTTCTTGTTGAGAAACTGCCAGCCGCCCCAGTCATCCTCCGCCAAGCCGTCCTCAATACTTATTATGGGATAAGAAGCAACCAGCTTGTAGTAGTAGTTCACCATCTCGGCGCTGGTATAAGACAAGCCCTCCTTTGCCAGAACGTATTTGCCTTGGTTGTAAAACTCCGTGGAGGCGGGGTCGAGGGCGATGAAGCACTCCCTGCCAGGCTTGTATCCAGCGGCTCCGATAGCAGCTATAATCACCTCCACCGCTTCCCTGTTCGTAGCCAGCCTGGGCGCAAAGCCCCCCTCGTCGCCTACAGCCGTGTTCGCCCCTTTCTTTTTGAGCACCTTCTTCAGGGCGTGGTAGACCTCAGAGCCTATCCGCAAGGCGTGAGCGAAGCTCTCCGCGCCTGCAGGCACCACCATAAACTCCTGCAAATCCACCGAATCCTCAGCGTGTTTGCCGCCGTTGAGTATGTTCATCAGGGGCACAGGCAGGAGATGAGCTTCCGTGCCACCGAGATAGCGATACAGGGGCACACCTTTAGATTTGGCAGCAGCATGAGCCACTGCGAGCGAGACGCCCAGTATAGCGTTAGCTCCCAGTTTCCCCTTGTTGGGCGTGCCATCTAGCTCTATCATGCGCCGGTCTATCGCTTCCTGCTTCAAAGCCGACATCCCCACTATGGCAGGGGCGATTATTTTCTGAATATTATTTACTGCCTTGAGCACACCTTTACCCTGATATTTAGAGGGGTCGCCGTCGCGCAGCTCCACTGCCTCATGGCTGCCAGTGCTCGCCCCAGATGGCACGGCAGCCAGCCCCACTGCGCCGTCGTCGAGCAACACCTCGACCTCAACCGTGGGATTGCCTCTGGAGTCAAGTATCTGGCGTCCCTCTATGCGCTTTATAGTCTTCATTTCGTCTCACCCCCGATTGCAGCCAAAGCCTTCTCCACAGCCTCTTTGGGGCTTTGAGCAGCTATTATAGACCTGACGGAGCGCCCCTTCTTAGCCAGCATCCAGGTGTTCAGCCCGATAACTGGTACATTGTTGCGCAAAGCATAGGCAATCTCAGAAAGAGTGCCGTATTTGCCACCGATGGCGATGACAGCCTGGGCTGTGTTCACCACAATCACATTTCTAGCCTCGCCCATACCTGTTACAACAGGGATATCCACATGCGGATTGGCTTCATCACGAGTGCTGCCGGGCAAGATGCCCACAGTAACCCCTTTAGCGGAACGCGCCCCTTTACAGGCAGCCTCCATCACCCCACCCAACCCCCCACATACCAACGTAACGCCGCGCTTAGCCAGCTCGACGCCGACCGCCTCAGCCAGCTTAGCCTCCTCCTGAGAACACTGCCTGCCCCCGACTACAGCCACGAACATCCTTTTGCCCTTCATAGAGACCTCCGGGAAATTGAATTGTGATTTCTCTACGCTGATAGCTGAGAGCCCAACTTGCAGACAAGGGGCTTAAGCCCCTTGTCTAAAACACCTTATGCCTAATCAACCAAGGTATCATTTAGCCCGTGGGTGAGAGCTTTCGTACACCTTACGCAGATGCTCAGTGGTGAGATGAGTGTAAATCTGGGTAGTGGAGATATTGGCGTGCCCCAGCAGTTCCTGTAGCTCCCTGAGATTCATCTTGCCACTGTGAAGGAGATGCGTGGCGATGCTGTGGCGCAGAACGTGTGGAGTTATATCAGACTCTATCCTGGCTTTCTGTGCGTAGCCCTTCAGTATGAGCCATAAGCCCTGCCTGGTGAGACGCTGCCCACGGCGGTTGAGGAATAAAGCGGCCTCTTCATCAGCCCTCGCCAGACGAGGTCGTGCATCATCGATATAGGTCTTTACCGCTTTAATAGCCTTGCTGTGGATAGGGATGATTCGTTCTTTGGAGCCCTTGCCAAAGCAGCGCACAAAGCCAGCTTTCAGATTTACATCGCGCACGTTCAGCGATACCATCTCGCTCACTCTCATCCCCGTAGCATAGAGCAACTCCAGCATAGCCTTGTCACGCTTCCCCTCGGGCGTATTTACCTTATCGGGCTGCTCCAGCAATTTCTCGACCTCCTCAACGGAGATAGCCTTGGGCAGAGCCTTCCCCACCTTGGGTCCGGTTATCCCTTCGGTGGGATTATTCTTCAGAGCACCCTCTGCAACCAGGAAATTGAAGAAGGATTTAATTGCAGCCACCTTGCGCGCCATAGTCGCCGGCGCATAGCTCTTCTCCCTGAGCGTGACCAAGTAGTCCAGTATAATGGCACGGTCTACGCTGACCCAGGTTACCTGCTGCTTATCCTCCTTGGCAGCCTGCTTACAAATAAACTCAGCGAACTGGCTGAGGTCGTTTTTGTAGGCATCCAGGGTATTGTTAGAGAAACCCTTTTCCACCGAGAGAGAAGAAATAAAGCTGTTGATTCCCTCGTCCATTGCTCTCCTCCAAAAACTAATTAAGGCTGGAGCCCGGCATTCTCAGCGGAGGCAGGTCGAGGCACCTCTCCTCGCAGATCTCCTGATAGATCAGCACCAGCTCCTTATCGAACAGGGCTCTTTTTCGCTTGAGCGCCAGCACCCGGGCACGGGCAAGTATGTCCTTCGCCAGGTCATCTGGCAGTTCGATTCCGAACTCGTTGGCAAACTTGAATAGAATAGTGTGCGAGCCGCTGTGTTTGCCCACCAGTATCTGCCTCTGCAAGCCTACTTCCTCCGGAGAAAAAGCCTCATATGTAGGCGGGTGCTTGAGCACTCCATCGGCATGGATACCCGACTCATGGGCAAAGATATTGTCACCAATGATTGCCTGGCTTACCGACAGGGGTCTCAGAGAAGCCTCAGCTACATACTTAGAGATAGCGCGAAAGCGGGTGGCATCTACGCCGACGTCTATTTTCTCTATGTGCTTCAGAGCCATGACCACCTCGGCAAGGGAGGCATTGCCTGCCCTCTCGCCCAAGCCGTTGACCGTGGTGTTGACCCACCTAGCACCTGCTCTGATACCAGCTAAAGCATTAGCCGTAGCCATGCCGAAGTCGTTATGGGTGTGCATCTCTATATCGAGTCCTGTTTCCTCTATCAGGCGGCATATAGCTTCGTATGTCCTGAACGGGTCTAACACCCCAACGGTGTCGCAGAAGCGCAGGCGGTCGGCACCGGCATCCTTGGCGTTACGCCCGAACTCAGTAAGAAAGTCCGGGTCAGCCCGGGAAGCGTCCTCAGCGTTAACCGAGACGTACAGGTCGTGGTGCTTGGCATACTTCGCAGCTCTTTTAATGCTGTTCAAGACCCACTCGCGGCTCTGGCGGAGTTTATGCTTTATGTGGATGTCCGAGACGGAGATGCTCAGAGCCACAGCCTTCGTGCCACATTGCAGAGAAGCATCTATATCGGCGATGACGGGACGATTCCATGTGATAACGCTAGCCTTCAACTCCAGGTCTATGATAGCCTTGATAGCCTCCAGTTCATCGCCGCCCATGGCTGGGATGCCAGCCTCAATCTGGTGCACGCCTAACTCATCGAGCATGCGGGCGATGTGCACCTTCTCCTCATTGGTGAACACAACGCCGGCGGTCTGCTCGCCATCCCTCAGGGTGGTGTCGTCTATCAATACAGACGGAACTGGCTTCTTCCTGCTACCACTCATCCAGATTAAACCTCACAAAAAAAGCAACGTTTTGAAGCGAAACAAACCAGCCAACATAACATAAAGCTTTCATAACATAACACAACAAAACCCTTTTTGCAAGGAGTATAATTTTTCTTGACACACCATCTTCATGCAAGTATAATTCTGCGGAGGGTTCCCAGAAGGGGGGGATATGTGTGACCGAGGTAATGATTGGTGACAATGAGCCTTTCGAGAGTGCTCTGAGACGCTTCAATAAAAAGGTGCAACAGGATGGCGTACTTGCCGAGGCGCGTCGCAGGGAGCACTACGAAAAGCCCAGTGTGAAGCGCAAGAAAAAAGAGGCTACCAAGAAAAGGAAGACAGCCCGAAGTTCGACAGCCCGAAGTTCCAGAAGCTCCGAACATCGGTAGCACCAATGGCAACAGGTAATCCTTATGTTGCAAGAAAAATTTATGAACGACCTCAAGGTGGCGATGAAGGGTGGCGATAGGAAGCGCCGGTCTGTAATCCAGCTTGTGCGGGCAGCCATAAAGAACGCCGAGATAGCGAAACAGAAAACCCTGGACGATGCCGATGTCCTGGGCATCATCTCCAAGGAGATAAAGCAGCGTAAAGAGAGCATCGAGGAGTTCAAAAAGGGCAACCGTCAAGACCTGGTAGATAAGGAGGCGGCTGAGATGGCTATCCTCCTGGAATATCTGCCCGAGCAGATGTCTCGCGAGGAGATTATCTCCGCCGCCCGTCAGGTGATTAAAGAGGTGGATGCGCAGGGTCCCAAGGAAAAGGGCAAGGTAATGCAAAAGCTGATACCTCAGCTTAAAGGCAAGGCTGAGGGAAACGAGATAAACGAAGTCGTAACCGGGCTGCTCAGCGGCACCATAAGCTGAGAGAAAAATCGAGAAAGTTGTAGGGGGAACAATCAGACAAGTCTGATTGTTCCCCCTCTTAATTTATATCAGCGTAGTTGCCCAATTTATTGGGCGGTTCCGCCTGATCCGCCTTAGGCGGAGGCAACTACAGTTCCAATGTACCCACATATTCGAAACCTCGCTGGACAATATCCAGGAACGGTGATAAATTAACCGTATAGGGGTTGCCGCCCCAGCAACGAATCGAATTCTGTAATATTACCCCCGGTATCCTCTTTAGGAGACAAAGGCGGAGGAGGTCAACATGGTCAGGCAAAACGTAGCGACTTTTGAGCTAAAACTCGATGCTTTCCCCAGGATTTCACGTCTCTACGACAGACTGATGAGCTCCAGGAAGGAAATCTGCGTCCAGAGAGCACACTACCTCACAGAGTACATGAAAGGCGAGGGGGCCTGGTTCGAGCCACCTGTCATCAGGCGAGCCAAGGCTGTTGCCCATGTTCTGAGAAACCTGGACGTGAAGATATATCCCGATGAGTTGATAGTAGGAGGCATCACCAGCAAACGGCTGGGGGCGACTGTCTATCCTGAATTCATCAGCCTGCTAATCTGGCCCGAGCTCAACACGCTTGCGGAAAAGGGAGAGAATTCCCTCAAGATTGGCGATGCGGAGAAAGATGAGCTGGACAAGGTGATTTTCCCCTACTGGCAGGATAAGGTGGTGACTGACTACGCGGAGGACTTCACCTCACCGCCTACGCCCATAGCTCTACTGGGAAGGTTCGGCATTTTCCTTCTGACCGAAGCCGGTGGCATCTCCCATACAGCGCCGGATTACGAGAAGCTGCTGAAGGTGGGGCTAAGGGGATTGATTGAGGAGACAAAGGGTAAAATCGAAAAGCTCGACCACTCCCCCTCCACAGACTCCGAAGCACTCAAGAAACGTGCCTTCTACAAAGCTGTGGAGATAATCTGCGAGGCTGTGATTGAATTTGCACAGAGATACCGACAGGAAGCGCTCAGGCTGGCTGGCGCAGAGAAAGACCTCGCGAGGAAGTCCGAATTAGAGGGTATCGCCCGTATCTGCGAAAAGGTTCCCGCGGGACCAGCCGAATCCTTCCAAGAAGCGCTTCAGAGCATGTGGTTCGTGGAGGTTGCACTTTACCAGGAGAACTACGAGCAGGCACTGTGCTTCGGCAGACTCGACCAGTACCTCTATCCATACTACCAGCGCGACCTGGAGAGAGGCGCCCTCACAGAGAAGCGAGCTGTGGAGCTTCTGAGCTGCTTCTACATAAAGAACTC
>Ga0315291_10004256_pt1 | contig 18280 bp, 18 predicted proteins | sample YL17G12_20_MG_FD_203070 | JGI IMG/M metagenome (GOLD analysis project Ga0315291, IMG submission 203070) | Sediment microbial communities from Yellowstone Lake, YNP, Wyoming, USA - YL17G12_20 | ecosystem: Environmental > Aquatic > Freshwater > Lake > Sediment | place: USA: Wyoming | collected...
TCCCACGGGACGGCCCGGCAGGTGGGACTGGTGATAGCGTCCCCGAGCCCCTATGCACTCGATATGGCAGCCGCCCGGATCATGGGCTTTGCACCGGAGGAAGTCCCCACCATCCGGCGGGCCATGGCCCGGGGCATCGGGCCTGCTGACATCGGGAAGATCTCCTTCCCGGGCGAGGCACTGGAGGCGGTGCGTGTGCCCCCCTTCCGGCACCCCGGGCCCGTGATCCTGGGCCGGGTGCCTGTCCCCCTCCTCCACCTGGCCGGGCGGCTGCTGGCCTCCCGGCCGGAGATCCGATCCCAGGCGTGCCGGAAGTGCGGGAAATGCGCCGATGCGTGCCCGGCGGGGGCCATCACCTTCCGGAAGGGCAGGGTGCCCCGGATCCGCAGCCACCGGTGCATCCGGTGCTTCTGCTGCCAGGAGCTCTGCCCCGAGGGTGCAGTGGAGGTGACCTATCCGTGGATCCGGAGGGTCCTGTTCGGGTGACCGGGGGCAGGGAGGAGAGAAGCCCGGCACCCTGGACCCGGCTCAGGGCCTTTGCCGACCTCGCCCGCCTCCATTTCCTGCCGGTCTGGCCCCTGGTCTTCTGCTCGGGCCTGGCCCTGGCCGCGGAGACGTATGGAGGGTTCTCCTGGACCCTGGGGGTAAAAGCGGTGGCCATGGCTGCCTGCGGGTTCACGGCCGGTCTCGTGCTCAACGACTACATTGACCGCACGCTGGACCGCAGGGACGTGGATCCTGCTTTCACCCGGTACTGGAGGCCCTTCGGGACCCGGCCCATCCCCTCAGGGACGGTGCAGCCCCGGGAAGCCCTGGCGCTCTTCCTGCTGCTCGTAGGTGCTGCCACCGCCATCGCCCTCACCCTTCCCTGGCCCCGGCCGGCGGTGCTGATCGGCCTGGGACTGTACAGCTACGCCGCCGAGGCCTTTTACCAGATCGCCAAACGGCACCAGCGGTTCCCCGTGGCGCAGCTCCTGGGCCGGACAGACTTTGCCCTCTTCCCCGTGGCAGGCTACCTCTGCCTGGGGGCCCCCGATGGAATCGCCCTCCGGTTCTTCCTGGCCTTCTACCCCTGGACGCTGGTCCACCTGGGGGTGAACGACATGGCGGATCTCGAGAATGACAGGGCCCGTGGCCTTGCCACCATCCCGGTGCTGTATGGGACGCGGGGCACGGCAGCCTGGATCGGGGGGTGGACAGCCCTCCACCTGGCGGCAGGGGCCTTCTTCTACCCTTCCCTCGGGATCATCCCCCTGGCTTCGTGGGCGATCGCCTCCGTGCTGCTCCTCGCCGTCACCGGGTGGATCTTCGCGGACCCGGTGCCGGAGAGGGGACTGCGGGTGCTGCCCCTGCTCCACCTCTCGCTCCTGGTCTCCTCGCTCGGGATCCTGGCGGGGGCCGCCGTCTGATGGGGAGGGCCCTTCCAGAGGGATTATCTGTGCCGGGCGTGGATCCTCCCCCATGGCGCTCTCACCAGAGATCCGGAGGAGCGACCCCGGCGATGACTTTCACCGGTGCCCCAACTGCGGCTACTCCCGTGGCTTCCACTGTTCCTTTGCGCGGGCGGCGGAGGGATCGGCCCGGTACCGCATCATCCTGATCTGCCCGGAGTGCGGGACACGGTTCGAGATCGGCTGGTCCGCAGCGCTGGAAGGGTGAGGGGAGTTCGATCCATGACCCGCGACGTGATCGAGGCCCAGCTGGAGACGATCGAGCAGGTATGGGGGATCCGGATTGCCAACCGCGGCCAGCTGCGAGACTGGATCTTCGAAGAGACTGCTGACCCGGTGGAGATCCTCTCCGTCACCACCTCTCTGAACACCTGGATGGCCCTCAACCAGCCGGAGGGGAGCGTGCAGGTGTCCCGGTCCCTCTGCGAGAATATCTTTGGGGCCGTCCGCTCCCGGCGCAGGCAGGAACGGTGACCGGGTGCCGGATCCACGGGTTACTGGATCTCAGATCCAGGCTCCCCCCCGCCGGTCCGAGCGGGGGGACGGGATCCGGAAAAGGCGGATGGCCAGGATCGGGGCCAGGATGTTCACCAGGAGAAAGACCACGATCAGCACCGAGTACAGGGCCGGGGTGAGGACGCCGTACCCGACCCCGATAGAGAGCATGAGGAGCCCGTACTCGGACATGGGCAGGAGGAGTGAGGTGATCTTGGCCGATTCCACGAAGGAGTAGCCCAGCAGCTTGACGGGGACCAGGTAGGCCAGGAACCGGATGCCGGTAAGGGCGGCGAAGAGGAGGAGGAGGAGGCGGGCGTTCTCGGCAAGGGCGATGAGGCTCACCGAGAGCCCCAGGGAGGCGAAAAAGATGGGAATGAAGAAGGCTTCCCCCAGGTCGCTGATCTTCCTGGATATCACCTTCGACTGCTCGGTGCGGCTGATCAGCACACCGATGAGCATGATCCCCAGGAAGCTGGTCATCCCCACCGCCTCGGTGACGGCACCTGCCATGAAGGCCAGGACCAGCGTGAGGGCGACAAGGGCCTCCTCCAGCCGGAAGACCCTCACGGAGTTGAAGAGCCGCTGGATGAACCGGGAGCCGACCCGGCTCATCACCACGAAGGTCCCCACGATCATCAGCGCCAGCTTCAGGACCGGCTCGTAGGAGACCTCCTGGTACTGGAGCACGTTGATCACCGACGAGATGAGCAGGAGCTCGATGATCCCGTTGATGATCTGCAGGCCGATGACCGCCTGCCCCTCCCGGGTGGAGATGCCCCCGATGGAGAGGAGGGTGCGGGCGGAGATCGCGGTGGAGGAACCGAAGATGGCCGCCCAGACCACCAGTGCCTGGGAGAGGGAGATCGAGAAGACCGAAAGGAGGGTGACGAGAAGCGCGTAGATGATGACGGCCGAGACTGCCTGGGCGATCACCAGCTTCTCGATGTCCTTCTCGATGCTCTGGAGGTCGATGGCCATCATCGTGAGCAGGATCAGAAGCATGATCCCGAGCTGTGCCACCAGCTGGATCGTTGCGGAGCCTGCAAGGGTGGTGAAGAGAAAACCCATCAGGATGCCGGCCAGCAGCTCGCCGGCCAGGGAAGGCTGCCGCAGGCGCTGGAAGAGGGATCCGCCGATCTTTGCCGCAAGGAGCAGGATCGCGATCTCCCAGAGGCCGAAGTTCACCGGCCATCACCCGCGTGCATCTGCCGTACTTCTTGCGGTGAGGGGGAGATATGGGTTTCTGTGGGCGGCGAAGGCAGGAAAAAGGGACAGGATTCCTTGCCTGGCCCTGGTTCCCGGTGCGGAACGATAGTGACCGGAACGAAGGGTACGATGGCTACGACTGACCAGCAACATCCGAAAGGAGAGACTATCCTCATCGGGGGAGGGCAACGGGAGGGGGCTCTGCCCCCTCCCGGCCTCACCCCTGGAGAGGATACGCGGGGGGAAATTCCAATCCTGCTCCTCTCACCTCGCCTGTGGGGGATGGCTTCTCCCGCCATCCGGGAACTGCCTCACTGCCCCGCATCCCCGAATATTTAATTACCCATCAGCCTTACCTCTCTTTCATACCTGAATCCCGTGCGTGAGATGCGGGATACCCAGGAGGATGGAAAGAATGCCCCCGAAAAAGAAGAGCAGTTCCAGTGCCCAGAAGGCCAGTGGACCGAAGGCGACCGCCCGGAAAGCCCCTGCCAGGAAAGCAGCGGCGAAGACCGCCGTGAAGAAGGTGGCTGCCAGGAAGACCGTGAAAAAGGCTGCCGGACGGACGGCGGGAAAGGCGGCTCACCGGTATGTCTGCAGGCTCTGCGGATACGTGTACTCGCCTCAGATCGGGGAACCCCGCAATGGTATCCCCGAGGGAACGGCGTTCGAGGACCTGCCGGAGACCTATGTCTGCCCGGTCTGCGGGATGGTGGGGAAGGGGAAGGTCGGGAAGTGGGGCTTTGACCGGTGGGTGCCCACCCGCTACCTCTGCCGCATCTGCGGCTACGTCTATGACCAGAAGCGGGGGGAGCCCCAGCACGGGATCAAGGCGGGGACACCCTTCGAGAAGCTCCCTTCCAGTTATGTCTGCCCGGTCTGCGGGCTCGATCCCAAGATCTCCCGGGAGTACGGCAAGGTGGGAAAGGCCCAGTTCGACCCCCTCATGATATAAAGGGGAGCGGTCTCCCCACCTCACCGGGGGGCATTCCCCCCATACACCCACCCCATTACCGAGGGAATCTGCCCTCGAACAGTACTCGGGTGTGAGTGCCACATTCGCATCACCTTCGGTCTTCCCCCCTACTCATGAGGAAAAAGACAGGACCTGAATATCGTCTCAGGGGGGTGAGTGGTTCACCGTGAGAAAACCCACCCTAAAACAAATGATAATACCGTAAGACAACTCTGTTTTAGTAATGTCCATGGATCTCCCGGGCGGACCCACCAGGGACGAGGTGCTGGCCATCGACCTCTTCAAGCTGGAACTCCGGCCGACTGACCGGTTCCTGGACCTGGGGTGTGGCACGGGACGGGTCTCCCTGGAGGCAGCGCGGCAGGTGAACAAGGTGTATGCCGTGGACCGCAGGGCCGAGGCCATCACCCATGCCAAGGGCCGTGCCGCTGCCGCGAGGGCTGCAAACATCGAGTTCTTCCACGGGGATGCCCTCGACTTCCTCCAGGACCAGGACGACGGATTTGACTGCGCGTTCGTCGGGGGGAGCCGGGACCTCCCCCGGGTGCTGGAGCGCCTGGCGGACCTGGTCGAACGCAGGATCGTGGTGAACGCGGTCCTCATCTCGACGCTGCAGGAAGCCGTGGGGACCCTCCAGCGACTGGGTATCTTCCGGGAGGCGGTGCAGGTCCAGGTGGCCAAATCCTCGCCCCTGGCCGGCAATTACCGGTTCACTGCCGAGGACCCGGTTTTTGTGATCGTTGGGGGGAGGTGCTGATGCTCCTGGGCCTGGGCCTTGGCCCCGGCGACCCGGAGCTCCTGACCCTCCGGGCGGTGAGGCTTCTTGCGGAGGCAGACCGGGTCTTTGTCCCCGGCGGGATCGCGCACCGTCTGGTGCAGCCCTACCGGGAGGCAGAGGTGCTGGAGTTTCCCATGTCGGGTGGTGAGGCCCGGGTCCGGCGGTGCCTGGAAGAGAACGCGGACCGGATCGGCCACCAAGCCCTCCGCGGTCTCACGGTCTTTGCCCTGCTTGGGGACCCCTGCGTGTACTCCACCTTCTCCCGCCTGGCGCAGGTGGTGCGGGAACGGTGGCCTGCGGTGGAGATTGCAACCGTGCCGGGTGTCTCCTCCCTCACGGCGGCAGCCTCGGTGGCAGGGGTGAGCCTCTCCGGGGGTTTCACGGTCTCCGATGGCCCGGAGCCCTCGGACCGGATCCTGCTCAAGGTCCGGAGGCCACGGGAAGCGGCAGCGCAGCTCCGAAACGAGGGGTACCGCACGTTCGTGCTCGTCGAGCGGATGTACCTGGACGGCATGAGGGTGTGCCGGGGGGACGACCTTCCGGAGGAGAGCGACTATTTCAGCATCCTCCTGGCGAGGCGGTGAGATGATACCGGTGTATATCGTGGGGGCCGGGCCGGGCGATCCCGACCTCATCACCGTGCGGGGGAACGATCTCCTCCGCTCTGCGGACGTGCTGGTGTACACCGGCTCCCTGATCAGCCCGGCGCTTGTGGCCCGTTCACCTGCTGCCGTGAAGGTGAACAGCCACGGGATGCGCCTTGAAGAGCTGGTGGACCTGATGGAGGAGCATGCCCGTGCAGGGAAGACCGTGGTGCGCCTCCACTCCGGGGACCCCTCCATCTTCGGCGCCATCGTTGAGCAGATCGCAGGGCTCCGCGCCCGCAGGATCGGAGTCGAGATCGTGCCCGGCGTCTCCTCCATGAACGCAGCGGCGGCAGCCCTCCAGACCCAGCTGACGCTCCGGGACGTGGCCGAGGCGCTGATCGTGGCCCGGCCGGCAGGGAAGACCCTGGAGTCGGACGAGATCCGGGAGCTCTCCCGCCACCGGGCCACGCTTGTCATCTTCCTGGGTACCGAGCAGATGGAGGACGTCCTGTCCCGGGTGGAGTGCCCGCCCTCCACCCCCGCCGCGGTGGTGTACCATGCCTCCTGGCCTGACCAGAAGGTCGTTACCGGCACCGTGGCCGATGTGGCCGCGAAGGCGAGGGCGGCCGGGATCACAAAGACCGCTCTCCTGATCATCGGCGGCGTGGTGGATCCGGGAACAGGGGAACGAAGGAGGTCGGTGCTGTACTCATGACCGACACGGTGGTCATCGCCCTCCCCCATTTTGCAGCCGACGCGGCACGGGTGGCGGAGTTCCTGGGTGCTGAGTACCGGGCATACTCCCGGAGCGTCTTCCGGGAGGTGTTCCCCCGGTACCCTCGGATCGTGGCCCTGATGTCGGCCGGGATTGCCGTGCGGCAGATGGCACCCCTCCTCGCCGACAAGTGGTCGGATCCTGCGGTCGTGGTGGTGAGCCCGGACCTCCGCTTCGCCATCCCATTGACCGGCGGCCACCATGGGGCCAACGAGCTGGCGCGGCAGCTCTCGGGCATGGGCATGGTCCCGGTGATCACGACGGCCACGGAGGCCACCGGCAGGATGTCTGTCGAGCAGATGGCCCGGGCGACCGGCACCGACGTGGTGAACCGTGACTCGACGCGGACTGTGAACGCCGTTATGCTGGACCGGGAGGTACCGGTTTACTCGGTGGCAGGCCCCGCCGTTGTGATCGTATCGCCGGGCGTATCGGTGCTGGTCCGGGAGGGCGAGTACGCGGTCGGGGTGGGATGCCGGCGGGGGGTCCGGAAGGAGGAGGTCATCGGGGCCATCACCTCTGCCTGCACCGATGCGGGCATCCAACGGGAGCAGGTGCTGGCCTACGCCACCACCGCCCGCAAGGCCCACGAGAAAGGGCTCATCGACGCCATCGTGGAGCTGGGCGGAAGCCTGATCTTCCTGGACGATGACGCGATCCGGCGCGAGCCCGCCGCCTCCCCGTCCCCCGCAGGGCGCCTGGGGCTCCCCGGGGTGGCGGAACCGTGTGCGCTGGCCATCTCGCGGAAGAAGGAACTGGTGCGGGGGAAAGAGATCTACGGGAGGGTGACGGTTGCCATCGCCCGGTGAAGGGAAGGGGAAGCTCTCCGTGGTGGGGACGGGCCCGGGGCCGCTGGAGCAGATGACGGGGAGGGCCCTTGCAGCCATCCGTGCAGCAGAGTACGTGGTGGGCAACCGGACCTACCTGGAGGCCATCCGGCCCCTTCTTTTGGGGAAGCAGGTGCGGGAGTCCTCCATGGGGAAGGAGGTGGAGCGGGCGAAAGAGGCGGTGGAACTGGCCGCCTCCCACACCGTCGCCCTGGTGAGCGGCGGGGACCCCGGGGTGTACGGCATGGCAGGCATCGTGCTGGAGGTGCTGGAGCGGACGGGCCTTGTGGTCGATGTCGAGGTGGTGCCGGGGGTCACGGCCGCGACCGCAGCGGCCTCCCTCGCAGGTTCACCGCTCTCGGGGGATTTCGCGGTGGTCTCGCTTTCGGACCTCCTCACCCCATGGGAGGTGATCGAGAGCCGGCTGGATGCCGCCTTCTCGATGGGTGTCCCGGTGGTGCTGTACAACCCCCGGTCCCGGGGCAGGCCCGGCCACTTCGGCCGGGCCATGGCCATCGCCCGGAAACACCGGGCAGGGGAGACCCCGGTTGCCGTGGTCAGGAATGCCTTCCGGGAGGGGGAGGAATGTCTCTTCACCACTCTGGCCGGCATCGGGAAGATGGAGGACCGGGTGGACATGCACACCACTGTGATCGTGGGAGGAGAGGAGAGCAGGTTCTGGAGGTGCGGAGAAGATGTCAAAGGAATCATCACGCCCCGGGGATACCACCGGAAATACCTATACTGACCCGGGAGCCGATACGCCGGAGGGCTACGAGATCTCCCGCAGGAGCCGGATGCTGGCCCGGGCTGCGGTGGGGGACGCGACAGTGGAAGACCGGATCCGGCAGCGGTGCGCCATCGCGGTGGGGGACTTTGCCATGGCGGACCTGCTGCGGTTCCGGCACGGGCCGGTGGCCGCGGCGCTCATGGCCCTGGATCAGGGTGCACCGATCCTGGCCGATATCCGGATGGTGGCTACCGGTATCCAGAAGAAGGGCCACCGCAGCCGGGTGTGCGTTGCCCTGGATTACGGGAAGGCGCTTGTTGACGAGCGTGGCATCACCCGCACCTCTGCCGGTTTCCTGGACCTCGCCTCCCGGCTGGACGGGGCTCTCGTGGTGATAGGGAACGCCCCCTCGGCACTGTTGACGGTCTGCAGCCTGGTCCAGAACGGGAAAAAACCTGCCGTGGTGATCGGGACGCCGGTGGGGTTTGTCAATGCCGCCGAGTCAAAAGCGCTCCTCCGGACCCTGGAGGTGCCCTCCATCTCCACCGAGGGGACCCGGGGGGGCACCCCGGTGGCGGTGGCGGCGGCCAACGAGATCATCACCCTGTTCCTGGAGCGGAGCCATGCGGGACCCGGTGACTGACTTCGCGTACCCGGAGGAGTGGGTCCGGGCCTGCAGTTCCGCAGCGGACCTGGCGCTCGCAGCTTCGGGGCTCGGCGTCCTCACCTCGTCCGGGAAGGTGCTGCGGCGGGGCTACACCACCGGTACCACGGCTGCAGCGGCAGCAAAGGCCGCGATCCTCTCCCTCCGCAGCCCTGTCTCCTCGGTGGAGATCCGGATCCCCTGCGGCCTCATCGTCACTGTCCCGGTCCGGGCCGCGGACGGTGCTTCTGTCTGCACCAAGGATGCGGGCGACCACCCCCGGGATGTGACCGCCGGGGTGAAGATCCATGCCCGGGCTGTCCGTGCCCCGGGGGGAATCCGGATCGATGCCGGGGAGGGGATCGGCACATTCGCCCGGGAGGTGCCGGGGCACAGGACGGGGGATGCTGCCATCAGCGATCCCGCCATGACCTGCATCCTGAACGAGGCGAAGAAGGCAGGCCTGATGGCAGGGATCCCGGGAGCTGTTGTCACCCTCTCGGTGCCGGAGGGGAAGGCCCTCGCCGTGCAGACGCTGAATCCCCGGGTGGGGGTGGAGGGGGGCATCTCGCTCCTGGGAACCACCGGTCTCGTGGAGCCCTGGGATGACCACCTGGCAGAGTCGGTCCGGGACCGGGTGGCTGCCGCCGACCGGCCGGTCATCACCACCGGCCGGATCGGGCTCCGCTACTCCCGGATGCTCTTCCCGGACCGGGAGGTGATCCTGGCCGGAGGACGGATTGGGGAGGCTCTGGCCGCCGCCCGGGGCGAGGTGACTCTCTGCGGCCTCCCCGGCCTGATCCTGCGGCACCTGGACCTCTCCATCCTGGAGGGGACCGGCTGCGCCACGGTCGCCGAGCTGCAGGAGCGGCCGGAGTTCAGGCGGCTCCTCCGGCAGGCAGTGGACCGGTTCCGGGCCTCCCACCCAGGGGTCACTGTCGTGATCCTGGACCGGCAGGGACACGTGCTGGAGGGAGAGCCATGAAGGTGGTGGGAGTGGGCTGCGGGCCGGGGATGCTCACCGAGGAGGCGATCCGGGCCATCCGGGAGGCTACCGAGATCCACGGGTCCCGGAGGGCGATTGAGATGGCACGCCCCCACATAGCGAAAGGGTGCCGGGTGGTGGAGATCCGTGACTACAGTACCCTCGCGGATCTTCCCCGGCAGGCCGTGGTCCTCTCCACTGGCGACCCGATGCTCGCCGGCCTGGGGCACCTTGGAGGGGAGGTGATCCCGGGGATCTCCTCCCTGCAGGTGGCTGCCGCCCGCCTGCATATCCCCCTCACCAGGGTCGTGGTGGTGGATGCCCATGCCCGGGACCACGCGGAGGCGGTGGAGCGAGCGGCAGGCGAGATCCGGCGGGGCATGGTGGTCTTCCTCCTCACCGACCCGGGGTTTGACCCGGCCACCCTGGCCGCCGCGCTTCGTGGAATAGAGAGCCAGATCCGCATCGCGGTCTGTGACCGGCTGGGATATGAGGATGAGCGGATCACCACCGGTTCCCCCACTCATCCCCCTCCGCCGGGCAGCTCCCTCTCCTGCATCGTGGTTGGGGAGTTTGACTGAATCCGCCCCGGCAACAGACAGACCATTCTCTTTTCGGGGACTTGCAGAAACCGAATGCCCCCCCCATCCTCCCCGGGGGGTGGGCACGGGAGGGGGGAGACCCCCCTCCCGAACCGTAGCATCACGCCGGATTTTTCACCGTAACCTGACGGAACATACCCGGCATTCATCCCGTCCTATCCTTCATCAGGATGGGTGCGGGAGGGAAGAGACCCCCTCCCGGCCCCTCCCCCTCAGGAAGATGTCCCTCCCTGTCGGGATACACAGCGGAGTGCCTTCAGACCCTTTATCTCCCGGCATGGAGAGCATCCGGGTGGTGAGCGGGATGGCACGTGCAGGTTCCTTCTGGCTTGCGGTCTTTGTGGGATTCGTGATCATGTTCCTCCTCTCCTCAATGGCGGTTATCGGCCCCCTGGCCGGAGGTCTCGTGGCCGGCCTGATGGCGCGCGGAACGGCATGGAACGGGGCAACGGCCGGGTTTGTTGCCGGGATCATCGGGGCGGTGGTGGCAGCAGCCCTGATCTTCCTCGGAAGCACCCTGCTGGGAGGGCTCTTCCGACACGTCCTGGCCGGGATGCTCTTGGGCATGGGGATGGGGCTGCTCTTCATCCTGATGGCCCTGTACGGTGCGATCCTGGGGGGAATCAGCGGGGCAGTCGGGGCCGCCCTCCGGGACTGGGCCACCGGAACGTTCCCTCCTTTTTTCATCCGCTTTTATCACCACCGGCGCGCACCTCAGTACCGATGTGCGGGATCGCAGGGCAGCTGGTGCTGGACGGGAGTGTTGCAGACCCGGCACTGCTCCGGGCTATGGCCGACCGGATCCGGCACCGGGGTCCGGACGGGGAGGGGTTCCATGTGGAGGGTCCCCTCGGGCTTGCGCACCGGAGGCTGGCCATCATCGACCTCTCGGAGGCGGCCGCGCAGCCGATGGCCACGGAGGACGGCACCCTCCGGATCGTGTACAACGGCGAAATCTACAACTATGTGGAGCTCCGGGAAGAACTCACTAGCCTGGGCCACCGGTTCCGGACCGCAAGCGACACCGAGGTGATTCTGCATGCGTACCGGGAGTGGGGCACCGGCTGCCTCTCCCGGCTCCGGGGCATGTGGGCTTTTGCCCTCTGGGATTCCCGTGCGGAACGCCTCTTCTGCGCCCGTGACCGGTTCGGCATCAAGCCGTTCTATTATACCCTCCATGGCGGCTCTTTCCTCTTTGCCTCCGAGATCAAGGCCCTGCGTGTTTATCCCGGCGTGGGCACCCGCCCCGACGAACGCACGCTCCTCACCTTCCTGGCCTGGGGCGTCTCGGACCACTCGGAGCGGACCATGGTGGACGGCATCCTGCAGATCCCGCCGGCCCACTACCTGGTGGTGGGAAAGGATGGAATGGAGGGGCCGGTCCGGTTCTGGGATCTCGTGATCCGGGAGGATCTCGGGGAAGGTGGCCGGCGGGGGGACCAGGCGGCGGCCCGTGAGTTCCTGGAGGTGCTCCGCGGGGCGGTCCGGATCCACCTGCGCAGCGACGTGCCGGTCGGCACCTGCCTCTCGGGCGGGATCGACTCCTCCACCCTCACCGTGCTCATCAATGACCTGGTCCGGGAGGAGCACCCGGCATCGGTGGGGGAGCGGCAGAAGACCTTCTCGGCAGGGTTTGCCGATCCAAGGTTCGACGAGTCCGCATATGCGGACCTGGTGGCGGCCCGGACCGGTGTGGACGCCCACCGGGTGGCCCCGGACCCAGAGGGCTTCTTGCAGGACCTCCCCCGGCTCCTGGAGGTGCAGGACGAGCCCTTTGCCTCTCTCTCCATCTATGCCCAGTTCTGCGTGATGCGCCTGGCCGCCCGGCAGGTGAAGGTGGTGCTGGACGGGCAGGGGGCCGATGAGCAGCTGGCAGGCTACATCGGGTACCAGTGGAGCCACCTCCGGGGGCTCCTTGCGGCCGGGCACCTCCGCACCGCGCTCCGGGAGGTGACCGGGATCCTGCGGTACCACCGCGGTTTTGTGCGGGATGGTCTGATCCAGCTCCTGGTACGGCGGCGAAGGAGGTCCCTGATCCGCGGATCACCGGAGGAGATCCTCCGCTACCGTGGATCGCTCCCCCAGGTGCTGTACCGGGAGATCTTCTCCACCAATCTCCCTGCCCTCCTCCACTGGGAGGACCGCAACGCCATGGCCTTCTCCATCGAGTCCCGGGTCCCGTACCTGGACCACCTTGTGGCCGGGTTCCTGGCGGCACAGCCCATGAACCGACGGATCCGGAATGGGGTCACGAAACAGATCCTCAGGGAGGCGATCCGGGGGATTGTCCCGGACGAGATCCGGTGCCGGATGGACAAGATGGGCTTTGTCACTCCCGAGGAGGTCTGGATGAGGGAGGCCCTGGCACCGCGGATGCAGGAGATCTTCTCCTCGGCATCCTTCTCCTCCCGGCCCTACTGGGACGCGGAGGCGGTCAGGGCCGATTACACCCGGTACCGGGAGGGCAGGACCCCCTACTCGCAGGAATTCTGGCGGATCGCCTGCACGGAGCTCTGGCTGAGAGCTGCGTTTGACAGGCGGGAAGGCGGGACGGGCCCGTGATCTCCCCCATTATCCGGGATCGGTAGCAAGAGAATAGCTCCCGACACCGGAACACAGGATTGGAGAGACTATCCTCACCGGGGGAGGGCGACGGGAGGGGGCAGAGCCCCCCCCTGGTCCCACCCCCATGAGGAGAGGCCCTTCCGACCGGTTATCAAATTTCAGATCTTCACGGAGCGGGCACCGGACCACCTTCCCATCATCCGCCCAATCCGGGATGCACCTTTATGAGATAGTTCCCCTCTCTTAGCTTCATGCAGCTGGTGATCGGCAGCGCAGGAGGGCGTGACGTCGCCATCGACGCCCAGGAGCTGGTCACGGGCAGGACCTGCCTGATCGCCCAGTCAGGAGCCGGGAAGAGCTGGGCAATCGCGGTGCTCTGCGAGCGGCTCTGCGCGGCCGGCGTGGGCTTCTGCATTGTGGATACCGAGGGGGAGTACTTCTCCCTCAAGGACCGGTACCCTATCCAGTGGGTGGGGATCGACGACCGGTGCGACCACGACATCCAGAAGCTGGACGTGCGGGAGTTCTTCACCCGGGCGGTGGTGAACGGCACGCCGGTTATCTTCGATGTCTCCGAGGCCGAGATGCGGGAGCAGGTCACCGGGCTTGCCGAAGCCCTCTATGAGATCGAGTCCCTGCTGAAGATCCCCTACCTGCTGATCCTGGAGGAGGCGGACAAGTTCATCCCGCAATCCAGGGACTCCCTGAAGAAGATCGAGGAGATTTCCCGCCGGGGGCGCAAGCGCGGCCTTGGTCTTCTCGTGGCCACGCAGCGGCCGGCGCTCGTCAACAAGAACGTGCTCTCCCAGTGCAACAACCAGATGATGGGGAAGCTCTCCATCGAGAACGACTTAAAAGCCGTGGACCTCTTCTTCTCCTCCCGCGAGGAGGTGGAGAGCCTGGCCTCCCTGGAACCCGGGGAGTTTTTTATCATGGGCCGGTTCCTCAAGGAGCGGACCCGGATGCGCTTTGGGCGCCGGGAGACCACCCACAAAGGGGTGACCCCGCGCCTCCAGCCCCATGCCCCTGAACCCCGGGACGGGATAGCCCGGGCGGCTGCCCTGATCGCGGCACCTCCCGCGCAGGAATCCCATCGGCAATCCACCGGGCAACCCGTTCCGGTGACCTGGATCCCGCCTGCTGCGGCCCAAAGGAGGGGGATCCCCCCGGCGGTGACAGAGGACCGGGCACTGGTGCTGGCATCCCAGGTCCGGCGGACCCCGCGCCTTCTCAGCCGCACGGAGGAACGGCTGGCCTCCTGCACGCTGGTCCACTGGCCAGTGCTCTCGGTCGCCGGAAAGTACCTGGGCGGGATCCTGCGGCGGACGCCCCGGGTCCTCACCTTCCAGCTGGAGGGGGTGGGCGCACACCTGCTGGACCTGCGGAAGGGGTTCCGGGTGCGGCCCGGGTTCTCGGAGGTGATCGGCCTCTCCACGGATGCCATCCGGCTCGTTCAGGCCATGCCTGCCGATGGTGCCACCGCTGCGGAGATGGGGGCCCTCCTTCAGTGTGACCTCCCGGCGGTCCGGGAAGCCCTCCGGGAGCTGCAGAAGCGCAAAGCCGCCACCGATGCCGGGAGGGCCGGCCGTGCGATTGTATACGTGCCCCTCCTGCAGATGCACCTCCCCCGGCTCTCCGCTCTGCGGGCCGTGCCGCCCCTCCCCCTGGGGCCGGTGAGCGGGAAGGTCAGCAAAGATGTGGTCATCACCCAGGAACAGGTGAGGAACGCCCTGAAGGCCGTGGAGCCCACCGCGGAGGTGACCGGCATCACCACTTTCACCTACCCCCTCTGGGAGGCGGTCTTTGCCGCCCCGGGAACCCGGAGGAGGGTGTACCTGGATGCAGTGACCGGGGACGTAGTGAAGGGATTTCCGGGAGCGGCTGACGACGAGGGGTGAGATGCGCGGGGACCGCATCCCCCCACGGGAAAGGGGCCTGAATTACCCCCAATTTTCGCCCCGGACCCGTAATCTTTTTAAATGGTGATGCGAGATATTCCATTGGTAACAGTTGGCGCCCCGGATCCGGGAAATCCGCGGATTGGTCGGGTGCGGGCTGTGCCGATGGAGTAATGGTACCTTCCCAAAGGTGATACAACCATTATGGAATCAGGCGAAGAAGACGACCCAGGGCCTCATAGCTCTTTTCAGCTGGTGAGCCACCGCGCTCTACCGGCGCAATCGATTGTCATCCAGACCGTTCAGGCACACAGTCCCTACGAATCCCGTGACCGCAAGGGCCGGGTCACGCAGGGCAAGGTGGGGGACATGCGGGTGCAGGTGTTCCGGGAGGCTCCCGGGGAGTCCTGCCGCATCCCCTGGCTGGAACGTGGCTGGAAGAGCAAGCGCCTCTCGCTTAACTTCATGAACGCTCTCCATTACGGCCAGCGTCTGGAACAGGCCATCCGGATGAGAAACTGCGTCATCTCTCCGGAGGTGAGGGACCCCGACCTGCTGAGGAAGGTCGTGTAGATCCTTCACGGGAACAACCGGATCATCCAGGAATCCCTCTCTTTTTCAGTTCTTTTATCCCATGACTTGCTCCGCGAGATGATTGCGGGCATTCCCGTGTCCGGATTGGGATCCATCGGGTTGTGCGCGATCATAACGGTCTGTAATCCTCGGGATCATACACCGGGTAGCGATCTATAGATGAGAGACGGTCACCCCGCACGGACAGCCCCTGTACGTGAGATGGAGAAAAGACCTGGCAGGAAAAAAGGGGTGGATTCTGGACTAATAGGTGTTTCCCAGGGGCGTTCCCCGGTTGATGGACGTCATGATCTCATCATGGATGAGGTTATCCATCATGAGTGAACCATGGTTTGTCGTGATGAGGCCGCCCGAGCCCTCGACGGAGCCGGCCTGGATCGGGTGCCGGAAGATGTTTGGCCCGGTCGGACCGGGGGTATTCGAACCGCTGTCTATCAGGACCGTACCGTCTCCCTTTGCCTGGGATACTGAGGTGGTGCGGTACCATGTGCCATCCGCATTCAGGGCAAGGTTCACGGTCTTGTCTGTATCAATGTTGGTGGCGTAGATGTAGTGGTATTCCACACCCGGCTGGGGAGCGTAGGTATAGGAATTCGTCACCTGTACATTGATACCGGCCGGGGGATTGGGTGGCAGGGTATAGGCCGTGTAATCCTTGGGCCCTCCCCAGAGAAGCAGGTTCGGCTGGCCGCCGGGGGTAGTGATGTTCGCGTCCACCATCGCCCGGTTCCACTTCGGGGAGAACATTTCCTTGTAGATCTGCGTGATCCCCTTGAACGGTGTACCGACGGTGATCACCTTCTGCACGTTCCCGGGCCGCTGGGAGGCGTAGTACTGGCTCACCAGTCCGCCGAAGCTGTGGCCCACCAGGTTCACCCTGGTCGAATAGCTCGAGGCCTTGGCGCTGGTCACAAAGCCCTCCACATCGTTCAGGATGTCGGATGGGACAGCCTGCTGGGGATGTTTGTACATGGCGTCGAGCAACCCGGGGGCATAGAGGTTGCGGTACCCGTTCCCGTCATGGTAACCCCTGGAACTCAGGTGACTGGAGATGGGTTCGTATCCGGCATAATTCAGCGCCCAATCGATCAGTAGGTCATTCTTCACCGTGCAATGGGGATATTCCCCGGGCGGGCACGCACCGTGGAAGACGATGACCGGCAGGCGGACCTCGGCCTGCCTGCTGGCAGATTTCGTCTCGGTTTCCCCTTCATAGGACGCGGTGACGCTCACCGGGACCGGAAGGTCGGTTGAGAATCTGGAGACGCCCTCCGTCTCCAGGTTGAAGCGCAGGGGAGTTGAAGCCGAGACCTGGCCCCCGCTCTGGGTTGACCAGACATTGCCCGGGGATGTGTACTGGGTCACATCGAAGGTCCTGTCCAGGGGCTTTCCATTGATGGAGATGACAACACGGATGTACCGCTTGGTAGCTGACGGCAGTGCGGCAGGGTACCGGATGGACATGCCGACCCCGAAGTCAGTCGGGGAGACCATCTCGCCGTTCAGATCCTTAATCTCCAGCTCGTTGGGATTCGGGAGCGGCGAAACAATATCCTTCACCGTGAATGCACCGGTGGCGGTGGCCACCTGGTTGTCCGGGTTGGTCACCACCACGTTCCAGGCACCGGTGGCGGCACCCGACGGGATACCGAAGGATGACGTGATACTGGTTCCGGTCACCGAGGAGATGGAGGGGACCATATCCAAGGACCCGGAGCGGGTCAGCTTCACCGTCGCACCAGTCACAAAGTTGGTACCGGAGACGACGAAACTGGAGATCGTGAGCGACCGGCCCCCCTCACTCGGCGAAACGCCGGTAATGGTGGGTGCGGGTGCCGGTGTGGTTCCTCCTTTCAGGTAGAAGTTGTACAGCTGGTCGTAGCTCGGTGTTCCGGATGTCACGGGACTGGCGGTACTGTAGGCCGCGTTCCACGGCAGGCAGGCGTTGTTCGGGTTTGCCGTGATGGTGTACTTGTGGTTCGTGTCGCTGGACCTGGGCACCGATGCCTTCCACATGCCTTTGGAATCTGTCCTGGCACAGATGGTGGTCCCGTCGGAGTTCCGCTTCAGCTGGACCCCGATGTTGGGGATCCCTGACTGGGTCCTGTCATTGGTCACGTTCCCCGAGAACAGGACCGTGCTGGAGTAGAGATAGAAGTAGGAGAGCGACTGGTCCCGGTCCGACAGCTTGTTGATGATTTCGGTGGAGTTCAGGTACGCGGTGTTGGGATTGAAGCCCGACCCGTACTTGTTGGCCATGATGTTGATCCGGTGGTCCGGGTTGCTCGCGGATGAGGAACGGTCCACCATCGCGCTCCACTTCCCATCGCTGCCGGTGGTCACCTTCCAGGACTTCCCGTCGTGGCGCCAGAGGTACACCTCGATCCCTGACAGTGCCACGCCCTTGTCGTTCTTCACCATGCCGTCGAACTTAATGGTGGTGGAGACCAGGGTAAAGTACGAAATGGACTGGTCCCGGTCCGGGAGCTTGTTGACCACTTCGGTGGAGTTCAGGTACGCGGTGTTGGGATTGAAGCCCGACCCGTACTTGTTGGCCATGATGTTGATCCGGTGGTCCGGGTTGCTCGCGGATGAGGAACGGTCCACCATCGCGCTCCACTTCCCATCGCTGCCGGTGGTCACCTTCCAGGACTTCCCGTCGTGGCGCCAGAGGTACACCTCGATCCCTGACAGTGCCACGCCCTTGTCGTTCTTCACCATGCCGTCAAACTTGACGGTGCTGGAGGTGAGGTAGAAGTAGGAGAGGGACTGGTCCCGGTCAGCAAGCTTGTTGACCATTTCGGTGGAGTTCAGGTACGCGGTGTTGGGGTTGAAACCCGACCCGTACTTGTTGGCCATGATGTTGATCCGGTGGTCCGGGTTGCTCGCGGATGACGAGCGGTCCACCATCGCGCTCCACTTCCCGTCGCTGCCGGTGGTCACCTTCCAGGACTTCCCATCGTGGCGCCAGAGGAATACCTCGATCCCTGAAAGTGCCACGCCCTTGTCGTTCTTCACCATGCCGTCGAACTTGACGGTGCCCGTCGGGAGGCGGAAATACAGGGAGCGGTCCCGGTCCGGCAGGATGTTCACCTGCTCGGTGGAATTGTACCATGCGCCGTTGTACTTGCCGTCATTGTTGTTCTTGTTGGCCATGACGTTGTA
>Ga0315291_10004257_pt1 | contig 18276 bp, 14 predicted proteins | sample YL17G12_20_MG_FD_203070 | JGI IMG/M metagenome (GOLD analysis project Ga0315291, IMG submission 203070) | Sediment microbial communities from Yellowstone Lake, YNP, Wyoming, USA - YL17G12_20 | ecosystem: Environmental > Aquatic > Freshwater > Lake > Sediment | place: USA: Wyoming | collected...
TTAACAATATTTGCTAGATCAGCGCCGGCAAGTCCTGGTGTACCCTTCGCAATGATTTCAAGATCAACATCTTCTTTAAGCGGAATATTTTTAGTATGGACTTTTAAAATGCCCAATCGCCCGCGAACGTCAGGACGGTCAACAACAATCTGCCGGTCAAATCTTCCCGGACGAAGCAATGCATTGTCAAGGACATCCGGCCGGTTTGTTGCCGCAATAAGGATAACCCCCTCATTATGCTCAAATCCGTCCATTTCAACAAGGAGTTGATTCAAGGTTTGCTCCCGCTCATCGTGCCCTCCTCCGAGACCAGCACCGCGTGAACGCCCAACCGCATCTATCTCATCAATAAAAATTATGCAGGGCGCATTTTTCTTTCCCTGTTCGAACAAATCCCGAACGCGTGAAGCACCAACTCCTACAAACATCTCCACAAAATCGGCACCGCTGATGCTGTAGAATGGAACCCCTGCTTCACCGGCAACCGCCCGGGCGAGCAGTGTCTTTCCGGTACCCGGGGGACCAACTAACAATGCACCTTTTGGTATCTTTCCGCCTAACCGCTGAAATTTCTCCGGCGACTTTAAAAATTCGATTATCTCTTGAAGTTCTTGTTTTGCTTCATCAGCTCCGGCAACATTTTCAAATGTAACCTTCGGCTTATTTTCAATGAGCAATTTTGCTCTGCTTTTCCCGAAAGAAAATATTCCACGCGTTCCACCAGACTGAAACCTTCTCATAAAATAAACCATAACTAATACCGGCAGAAGAAACGGAAATACCCACATAAACATGGTTGACCAATCTACCTCTTTTGGTTTGAAAGTATATTTCATACCGAACTTATTCCATTCATCAAGCTCTTCTTTATAGAATTCAGGGAGATAAACTTTAAACCGTTTAATAGTAAGCGTGGGTTTGTTTTCACGGGCTAACGTTTCATCCGCATGCAATACTCCCTTCATTTCACGTTCTACAATAACGGCTGACTCAATTTTACCATTTTCCAAAAAATTCCGGTACTCCATATAGCTTATTTCATATTCGGTGCCAGATTGGAAAGAACTTATGAGCTGGAAAATCAACCAGAACCCGAGGAGTAACATCAACCAGATGACAAAGGTTCCGCCTCGTTTACGCCACTGTGTTTCATCATCTCGGGGGATCTGCAGCTTCGGCCGCTTCCCCGGCTCTTTTTGCTGAGACTTAATCCTTTTTTTTGGATTATTTTCATTATTTAAATCATTCTGTACCATATATAGATTCATAAATGACAGGTTCCTTTTAACTAAATTCAAACAATTAATTCTTAATTAGTGTATATTTTAATCCAACGACATCGGTAGTTTCTGGCGTAATTTTCACCCGGTCATCAATCCGCAGTCCGCATATCCAGACAACTTTTTCCTTATCTATAAGAATCGGTATTCGCTTTCGTATGTCATATGATATTTTTAACTCATTAAAAAAATCGCTCAATTTTTTTGTATGACTCATTCCTAATGGATGAAACCTGTCGCTCAATCTCCAATAGCGTAATTGCAGTGGTTCATTCAATGTACCTCTGTCAACTACTTCATCCCAGATACCTTGCTTTATTCCAGAAAAATCCTCCACTATACTGTTTTTATCAAATGGAATTGTGCACGACTCAAATTGAAACTGCTCCTCTGGAAATGTATATTGTTTTCCGATTTCTATTGGAACACATAACTGTTTCTCCAAATCCCTGCAAAGAATGAGTTCACTATTTGTACAATAAAAACATAACGACTTGGAAATATGCCGATATTTTTTAGCCGTATTCTGAGATGTTATCCTCACTATCGTATCAGCGTACCGATAACATCGCGCCTCATTCTGTTCCCCTAACAACTTCAAGCATTCTGTAAGAATCAGTTGTCTAACTATTGTAAAGTAATTGTTGAAAGCCGTAATATCAAGTATTATTTTATCTTTTGACTGTTCAACCATTACTGCTTCTAATGCTGTTCTTGATAGTTTATTTAAAAATTCACTCATCTGCTGAAAGCGTTCCCCCTGTTTAAAGAGTATCTGGTCAATATTCGTTCCGATTGTTTCACGCAAATATGGAAGTACCTTCAGTCGCATAATGTTTCTCGTATAATCAACCTTACTATTGGTTGAATCCTCAAAATATGAAATATTGCGGATGTGCGAATATTGAAGGATATCTGATTTATAAGCCCAGAGCAAAGGCCGAATAAATATGCCTCTGCATTTGGGAATACCGCCAAGTCCTTTGAGTGTAGCCCCCTGTAAAATTCTCATTAACACGGTCTCAATGAAATCATCCCGATGATGAGCAGTTGCCACTGCACAGGCACCGTACTGCTCAGCAGTCTTCTGTAAAAATTCATACCGCAACCGACGGGCACTCTCCTGTAAAGAAATCTTATATTCTTGAGCAGTTTTCTTTACATCTCCAGTTCCTCTCTCAACTGATAATCCATATTGAGCCGCCACACGACGAACAAATTCCTCCTCCTGCTCAGACTCTTCCCCACGAAGTCTATGATTAAAATACCCCAGAACAAGAGAAAAACCGCATTTATTACGATTTTTATCAAGCAAATGAACCAATACTGATGAATCAACACCTCCTGAATAGGCAATTAGAATAGTATCTGAAAAAGTAAGGGGAAATTCTTTATGAAAATGCTTTTCAAACGCAGCTTCAAATCGGTCGGGATTAAATCTATGTTTTGGGAATTTTTTCATTTTAATGTACAGTAATACTTTGAAAATGTTATCAGATATAATATACAAATATAATAATCTATCTGCAAATAGATGCTCATTATATAAAACAAAAAGCCGGACAAATTGTTTCCGGCTTTTTAAGTAGCGGAGAAGGGACTTGAACCCCTGACACGCGGATTATGATTCCGCTGCTCTACCACCTGAGCTACTCCGCCGTCATATTGATTTTTAATTTATATTAAATATAAAATAAAATCAAGAACAAAAGTATCAGAGCGGCTCTTTGAGTTTTTCTCTAACATTATTCAATCAGGCACTTTATACTTTTTTAATTGACTTTTATTTAAATATATAGTACAATTAATAGCTTTAGATTTAAAAACTTATAAAATTATAATAAACAATCGAATAAACTGATTGAAAGTGAGGATTGTATTTGTATGGCAGAGGTAACACCGGGAAAAAAGCCTGAAATACGCGGGATAATGAATTCGATACGGGAACATACCCATCTTATCCTATGGATGCTCGTTTTTTCATTCGTCGGGCTTATTGTATTGCAGTGGGGAATGGATATCTTGGGTCTCCGCTCCCCTGTTAGCAGAGATGTTATTGCAAAGGTTGGACGCACGGAAATAAAATATAGTGTCTATATGACACGCGTCCAAAACCAGTACGAAGCATATAGGAATCAGTTTGGTACCGCTCCGGAAGAGGCAACAATGCGTATTATTGAAGAGCAGATATTTCAGCAGATGGTGAATGAGATATTGATAAATAAAGAAATACGAAAAACAGAGCTGTTTGCCACTGATGATGATGTAAGAATTGAGGTTCACTATCGCCCACGCCCGGAATTTTATAATAGCTCGGAATTAAAAAAACCGGACGGTTCATTTGATGAATCGAAATATGAAAGCATTTTACGGCAGCTCAGTAAAAATGATTTATTATTTCTTGAAGCTGATGCCCGTGCACGGATTCCCCAGCTTAAACTTAATGACATGCTATTGGCAACTATCCGTGTTACAGAGATTGAAATACAACAAGCATTCTTGACAAGTGAACAAGCTGCCACTGTCGAATACATACAGGTTGAGCCAAGCCGTTTTGCAAATACTTCTCTACCGGTAACTGACCAGGAAATTACTGATTATTACAAAGCACATATAAAAGACTTTTTTGAAAATGAAACCCGGCAATTGCGATACGTAGCTTTTTCAACTGAGTCTACTGCTGACGATTCTGCAGAAATTTTAAAAAAATCTGAAGAATCTGTAAAACGAGCAAAAGCCGGGGAGGATTTTGTTGCATTAGCACACGAGTACACTGAATCTGATGGCACTTTAGGAACTGTTGCGAAAGGCTCGATGATACCGGAATTGGAAAAAGAAGTATTCTCCGAAAAAGTTAAAAAGGGTGATATTATTGGACCAGTAAAAACACTGAATGGCATCTATATTTTCAAAATAGAACGGATTGTCAAAACAAAAAGTAAAATAGATTCTATTGAAGCAAAGCAGATATTGTTTAATTTCGTGGCGAGTGCAAGTACCATGCAAAACGCTGAAAACAAGGCTCGTTTGTTTATGGCAACTGCTCAGGAAATCGGTTATGATAAGGCGGCTCAGCAAGAAAAAGTGCCCATTGAAGATATATCGCCATTTGCAAAATCAAGTATTACACCCGGATTTGGAGTTAATTTTGACATAGAACGATTTGCTTTCAGGAATGAAATCAAAAAAGGAAATAAGCCGATAAGCGAACCGATTCAGACATCTATTGGATTGTGTGTTTTTGAGCTCTCAAAAGTTAATACAGAACGAACAAAAACGTTAAAAGACGAAGATGTAAAAGCACAGATTGAAGATATTATTCGTGAGCAAAAACAATTACAAATGGGACAAAATCTTCTGGCACAAGTAAAATTAGCAATTAACGCCGGCACACCGTTTAAAGAAGCGGCAGAAAAAGAAGGTCTCACGGTGAAAAACGCTGGACCTTTTAAATTAAATGATTACGTCGCAGACATTGGCAACGATACAGAATTTAATTCCACCGCTCTTGGATTAGACCCCGGCAATGTTTCAGAGCCCTTAATCGGAATTAAAGGGGCATATTTAATTCGTTCTATAACAAAAGACCCATTCAACCAAGAAACATATAATGCGAAACGCACAGAATTAGTTGCTAATTTGCTCCAGCAAAAACAAAACACCGTATTCAGTAACTGGATTCAGAAATTGCGAAAAGAAACAACAATAACAGATTACCGCGATAAGTTTTTCCTAAAATGAAGAGAAGAATTTAACAAAACCTTTGAATTTTAATTAATTGAGACCTTTAAAAATTATCATTTTTTAGTTATGGAGAGACGTAATCTCTACAAAAGCCAATTCTAAAAAACCGATTAAATCAAAGATTTTTTACTACCAAGAGCAATAAATAGATTACATTGATATTATTGTTGATGATCTTCATTTCACTGAGCTTAAACAAAGCGTTCACTATGGAGCCACAAAAAAATGCAAACAATTTATTGCTCCCCATAGTAACTGCAATTATATGGTAAGTTCCCTATCGCTGGTTCAGGTTTGTAATCCGAACCAGCAAAAATTATTCAAGTTTGAAACTTGAACGTATACAAATTTTTCACCGTTTATTCAATTTGGAAAATTGAGTGAAAAATAGTTGGTAGTGCAGTTTTGATTGTAAAAGGACAGAAATTAAAATTTTACAAAGCCAAGCTTTTATGATTATTCGCATCGCAATACAACCCGGGACGTAGTTGAAAGAAATTTAACATGTCACATAAAAACTTCATATTTCAATTCTCTATCATTTTATTATGTATTCCGCTGTTTTCGTTCGGTCGGGCGCAGGAGGATATTGCTCCCAATGCTGTCATTCCAAGTGCGAGGCAGGTAGAATATCAGAAAATGGAGTTCATCGGGTTCATCCATTTCTCTATCAATACCTTTACGGACAGAGAATGGGGATATGGTGATGAATCACCGGAACTTTTTAATCCGACGGAATTTAATGCTGAACAATGGGCGAGCACAGCAAAAAGCATCGGGATTAAGGAACTTATTTTAACCGTTAAACATCATGACGGCTTTTGCTTATGGCCCTCAAAATACACGGAGCACTCTGTTAAAAACAGCCTGTGGAAAAATGGGAAGGGAGACGTTGTCCGGGAGTTTGTGGATGCCTGTCGGAAATATGGGATTAAAGTCGGATTGTATCTTTCCCCCTGGGACCGGAATCACGCCGATTACGGAACGCAGGCATATATTGACTATTACCGGAATCAATTAAAAGAATTGCTGACTGAATATGGCGAAATTTCCGAAATCTGGTTTGATGGAGCAAACGGCGGTTTAGGATATTATGGCGGAGCAAATGAAACTCGCCGTATAGACCGTAGAACATATTACGATTGGAAAACGACCTGGAATATGGTAAAGGCGCTTCAGCCGAATGTCCTTCTCTTTTCCGATGCCGGTCCTGATATTCGGTGGATTGGCAATGAAAATGGATATGCGGGCGAGACCTGCTGGTCAATGATTAATTCAGAAAATATCATTGTAGGTGAAGCAAACACGCGTTATCTGAATACGGGTGACCCGAATGGGAAAAACTGGGTCGTTCCGCTCTGCGATACCTCCATTCGCCCGGGATGGTTTTATCATCAATCTCAGGACAGCCTTGTTAAAACTCCCCATCAGCTCGTGGATATTTATTATAAGTCTGTTGGAAGGAACGGTGTCCTTTTATTGAATGTTCCTCCCGATAAACGCGGGCTGTTTAATGACAAAGACATTCAAACGTTACGGGAGTTTAAAACAATTCTGGACGAGACGTTCAAGACGAATTTAGCATCAGGAAAATCTATCCAGGCGAGCAATTACCGGATGAATCATCCGAAATTTGCACCCGCAAACATCATAGATAAAGACGAATCCTCCTACTGGGCGGGGGACGATTCAGTGCGGGAAGCGTCTCTTGAAATAGATTTAGGAACACCGGTCGTCTTTGACCGCATTCTTATACAGGAACCCATTCAATTTGGACAGAGAATATCAGAATTTGGGATTGAAGGCAAAATCGGCGGCGAATGGAAGGAATTAGCAAAAGGCACAACAATCGGATACAAGCGTATCCTTCGCATATCACCAGTTCAAGCTGACAAAATACGTCTTATCATTAAAAACGCCACTAACACCCCTGCCATATCTAATTTTGGTTTGTACAAATCATCAGATAAGGAATAATAGTAATAGACAAATTAAATATTATTTCTGCGAATTTTCAGAATTTTCGCGCTGGTAGGGGCGAATAACAATTCGCCCAAAATAAAATGACAATTCGCCCCATAGAATCGGAGGGTCGAACCGCCGTTCGCCCCTCCAAATGGAATCAAAATCATTGTCGTTCTTCATTGCAGGATTCAAAACTTCAGTATATCGAAAAATCGGATTTCTCATCTGGTAGTGCAATTATTATGAGCATATCATTTGCTTATTTCGTAGATTGCCCCATCCGCATAAACATTTTTGTCGTCGCGGCCTCCCCAAATGATGAGCTTGTTTCCATATAAGATCACGGTGTGATAATCTCTTCCACTTATGGGCGCCTCGGTCATTTCTTCCCATTTCTTTTTTCCCAGGTCATAGCTTGCACTGCAATACATACTCCAAACGAGGAGCTTGTTTCCGAGTAACCCTTGCGGCGTGGGATTATATCCGAATAACCCATAGGAATAGAGTTCTCGGGCGTGCTCGCTTTTTAAAGGGGCTTCCGTGATTTTTTCCCAGGTATCCGTCTCAATAGTATAGATGGCTCCATCGTAATAGAACTTGTCTTTCATTCCGCCCCAAATAACGACCTTGTTGTTCCAAACGAATGCTCTGGGAAAGAATCTTGCCTCAAGAGGTGCGTCCGCCATTTTTTTCCATGTATTTTTGTCTATATCGTAGATTGCCCCATCGGATTGGCTCTCACGAGAATCCGCTTCCACGGGCCCGGGGCAGCCGCCCCAAATAATGAGTTTGTTTCCCAACAAAATTGAGGCGCTCCAATTTCTTCTTTTAATCGGGGCTTTGGACATCTCCTTCCAAGAATTTTTATCAATATCGTAGATTGCGCCGCAGTTTTCTGGTTTTCCGACATTGGGGGCGCCCCAGATGATGAACCTATTTTTATTGAAAAACGGCGGCCAGTCATCAATAGCCTGAATCGGGGCCTCGGCCATTTTTATCCAGGCATTTTGAGCGACGTCATAGATTCCTCCCACAGGATTGAGTTCACGCGTTTTCCCGATGCCCCAAACGAGAACCTTGTTCCCTAACACTCCTGATGTGTACGGCTCTGCCCCTAAAGTGATAGGAGCTTCTGCCATCTTCGCCCAGGTATCCTTGTCAATGTCGTATATCGCTCCATAGGGTGTATTCTCGCCGCCCCAGATGATGACTTTTTTCCCATAGGCGAGCATTGTGAAATGCTCCCGTCCTTCAATGGGAGCTTTTGACATCTTCTTCCAACTGTCCCGGTCAATGTCGTATACCGCCCCATCGCTCACAGGATTATCTTTGATTTCTCCGCCCCAGACAACAAGCTTGTTTCCTACCAGGACCGTGCCGATTAAGCTTCTAACTTGAATAGGAGCGGCTTCCGCCATCTTCTGCCAGGAACCCGCCTGTGTTTCTTTCTGCGCTGTTTTCTGCCCGGCGAAGCCAATGCCCGCTTGAACAGCCCAAATCAAAACAACAATGATAAAAACAATAAACCAGAATTTTGGTTTCATTCTTTCCTCCTTCTTATCTTAAAAATTTAAGAATACAATATAAATTTCCGAGATCTTTGATTTAACGCAGGCTATCCACCCATACTAAATGGGCGAAATTATATAACAATTTTAAGCTCATTTTTTGGTAGCCGCTCCGCCCCTTTAAAAAGAGGCGGATAGTTTGCGATTTAATGGATTTTTTCAAAGGTCTCTAACTTATTCAAAGACATATTACTATACTCGGCGTTCAAAGGTATCCCGAAAGATACCGCAGGCACCGAATTTTTCTTTAAACCGGCATAATCCCCAATTCGGCTGCATCCGCAGAGTAAACGTTCCAAAGTCCAAATATGAAAATCCCTGCCGATATGACTCCTGTATCAGATGCCAGATAATACTGTCAACAGGGCGGACACTCTGAAAAGAATGAATATGGGCAATATAAAACGCTAAATTAACACGCGGATTACAGGCAAAGGTTACAATACCCCCTATCATCTCATCTCGAAATTCAGCTGCATAAAGTTTTATTCGTTCAGGGAATAATTTGTGTAAATATTCCAATTCCTCACGTGTGTGTGTCGGCTTTACATTATGCCGCATCTCAAGATTGTTCTTTAATATGTTATAATACGATTTTATATCATTTGATTCCTTTACTAAAACCCCTTCACGTTCGGCTTTTCGAATTGCCCGCTTTACCGTATCGGGAAAATGATAATAAATCTGTTCCGGACCCGGCTGCAAATCAACTACTGATGATAATTCTCGAATACGATATGAAAATCCGTTTGCAAACAGTGCAAAATCTACATAAGAACTATATTTACTGTTATAATATATCGGCGGAACTGTCATAATTATTCTATTGCAGTGGAACATTCTGGCGTTCTGGATAAGGATATCAACGAATTCAACAATCTCATCCAATCTTGCATCTGCCGGCAAAACAACACCGCCATACGATGCACCGGGATGCGAATGAAACACTCGTTCATCTTCAAAGTCCCTCACAACTGCCGGAGTCACTGCGCAAAGCTCATTCTTTTTTGTAAAAACAAGTGAAGAGTCAGTAAAACGACCTGCAGGATGATAGTTTAAAAATTTTCTTAAATGAAAAATAGTACCATTATTGGCTTTTTCTACGAATGAATCCCACTCAGATGTCAAATCGGGTGAAAAGGGAGCATATTCAAGAGTCATCATTCTCCTCTGTTTATTCAGCAATAAATGTATTTAATAACTCTGCTACTTTTTGTGCTTGATATTTTCGAGAAAAGTGCTTTATCGCATTCCAGTGTGCTTCTTTTTCCGCACTGCTTTGGGGGACAGCGAAATCTTTTGAATCCCGCCATCGAGAATAAACCTGTACAATGAATGCCGATGCTTCCTCAAAATTTGTATCTTCAAGAATACAATATTCTTTACAATATTGTCCGATTATCGTCCGCGCCTCTCCCACAGGAACAATCGCTAATAGAGGAATCCCTGATGCAATATATTCAAACAATTTGCCCGTAATTATACTTCCATCGGGATTATTGGTAATAGGAAACAGCAACAGATGACTTGCAGTAAGCTGTTTCACCGTGTCTTTGTGGGAAAGATACCCTATAGTTGAGAGTTTCGGCATCAATCCGCTTTGTTCAACACAATGAATAAACGGTGGATACATATCCCTGCCAATTATCTGTAGTTTCAGATGATTATTAAAATCCTCATTAGATTCCATCACTTTCTGAATAACCGGTAAAAAGACCTCTGGATTCGACCAATACGTAATTGTTCCAATAAATGAAATAGTAAAACGTTCATTCTTTCCACTATCCGGCGAAGAAAAATCTTCTTCATCAAACCCGTTATATAAACAAATAAACTTGTCTTTAGAACAATTATATCTATCTGATAAATATGAAACAAGGGTATTACCGTAGCAGGTTACCGCACGTGCCGTTTTCAGAGTAGATTTTTCTAACCAGCTATTTATTGAATAATATAATCTCTTTTGTTTAAAGAGATGATTGTTTGACCATCCATCGCGAAAATCTGCAATCCATGGTATTCGGAATACTTTTGCAAGGCATAAAGCTATTATATGAGTCGAAAACGGCGGTGCAGTTGAAATAATTGCCCGAATGTGTTTCTTCCTGATAATTCGAACAGCCTTTAAAAAAGCAAACGGAAACCATACTATTTTGGAATCGGGAATAAAAAAATAGCGGTCGAAAAAGCGAAATACGTTTTGAAAAAGTGACGGACGCTTCGCTACCGTCATTGTGTCTTTTTTTTGAAAAAAGACTTTCTTATTTCTTCTAAAAATATATGCAAGCCGAAGGGGATCAAGTGAGCCGGCTCGCTGGATATCAACTGCCGGCACAAGCGTTTCAAGTTCATTTAAGAGCGTTGGATCCTTTTGGTAATAAAGAATATCTTTAACTGTTACGATGGTTACATTCCAGCCGTAGAGAGGTAGATATTTTGCTAATTTTGCAGCGCGCTGAACACCGCCCATTCCACACGGTGGAAAATAATATGCCAGTAATAACACATTCTTTCCAGAGTTTTCTGATAGTCCCATCGAAATTATTCTCTGTGAAATGAAAAGAGGATTTTATACAACGACAAAGTTCTTCCACTATTACTCAAACTGCACTATTGTTTCGTGAAGATTGTGATAAATCAGTATTAACAATTAAATCAACCATACTTTCTCCGAACTGTTGTCTCAGCAATTCTGCCATCATTTTCGCATTCTTTACCGCATGACCAGCGTGGCAATTATTAAAAAAGAGATAGATTTTTGAGGTTTTTCGATTGATTTCCCTGATACGTTCAATCCAACCCGAAAGTTCTTCACCGGTATATAAATAATTATATCTGTCACCCTGAGAATTATCCCACCAGGCTGACGCATTCTTGCCGTGAAACCGCACGTATCCAATATCTCCGGTCGTGATGGACTGCGGTGGAATTAATCCTGCAAGCGCAGGCTCATCAACACAACAGTAATTAATCGTGTGCTTCGCCAAAAAATCATAGACAGACGCCTGAAGCCAGCTATTGTGTCTGAATTCGACAAACAGCGGTACATCACGGCTGTCTAACTTTAACTGACTCAAATATATTCTGTTTTCATTTGTATTTCGAAATGAATATGGAAACTGGGCTAAAAACCCTTTCAGCTTCATAGCATTTTTGAGAGGATGTACGGCGGAGTGGAGCAATTCCATTGCTTCGGAGGAGTTCTTTCGGGTATGGGTTGATTCTTTATACACTTTTATGATGAAATCAAATGAATCGGGTGTTTTTTCTTCCAGAGATGCAAATACACGCATCGGGGGAATGCGATAATACGTGGAATTGATTTCAACTGCATTAAACAACCGAGCGTAATATGAAAACAACTCATTCTGTTTCAAATTGGAAGGATAAAAAACACCTTTCCAGTCTTTAAAGCTAAAACCTGAAGTCCCTATTCTAATCATACCGATTTCCCCAAAAATTAAAACCGAGAAATGATTGTCGGTTTTTTGGGTGATGGTAAAACCTGTTGCGCGAAATTACAGACAATTGTTTTATCGGAGGCAAATTATGATTGCTCAATTGAAATTAATACCATATTTTCTTTGAAAAGACACTTATTCATATAATATATTTGTGGCATATCAACATTAATTTTATAGTATATATATTTTATTCTCTCTGCGCTCTCTCCCCGAGTACTCGGGGTCTTTTCCTCTCTGCGGTTAATTATTTTTACCGCAAAAGAATGATATTAAAGCGAATTTTACAATTGTGCCAACAATGTTTCTGCATCCCGTGCTTCTCTTGTATTAGGGTATTTTTCTATAATGGTGCGGCATTGTTTTTTTGCTTCATCTTTTTTACCATTTTTTACAAGCATTCGTACAAGTCCTAAAGTATTTTCAGGCGTATTGAATTCGTCAGGATACTCCGTTACCGCTTTCTGGTAATATTCCGCCGCTTCTTTATACATACCGCGCTGTGCGTAACTTGCGGCAATACCGCTCACGGCTGAACTTTTTAAAAAACTTGGGCCATCACCAGTCTTTATATAATTTTTATATTGTTCCTCTGCTTGTGCATACTTGCCTACTTGATAATATGCCGTGCCCAAATAAAACATTCCAGTACTGCCGATTGAAGTATTTTTGTATTTTTTTAAAAAATCTTCTAATTGTTTGACTAACTGGTCGTTATATGACTGACGCTCAATAAAACCGAATTCAATCTGGTATAAACTGCTTGCTGCTGTAGCTTCTGAAGACTTATTATTTTTGTATATAAAAACAATAATAAGCAACAAAACTAAAGCGGCGGTAGCGATTAATATTATTTTCTGCCACTCGGTTTCAAGGTACGTCCGAATTGTAATGATAGTGGTTGTAAGTTTGTCTTCTTTAACCTGCTTGCTTGTAAATTTCTGACGTGGTTTAAGCATTGTTCTTCATCCTGGTTACGTTCTCAATAACATTTTATTATTTAATAAATTTTAAATTTATATTATTTATAGCACAAAATAAAGTAAAATTGATACAGTATTTAATTTTTGCTGTATATTTTATTATTTCAGTAATTTTATTTACTCTTCTTCATCTTTTTTATCAAGTCAATCATTTCAAGAAGCGTAATAGCGGCATCCCAGCCTTTATTACCGCTTTTTGCGCCTGAGCGGTCAATTGCCTGCTCGACGGTATCGGTTGTTAATATCCCGTATACAACGGGAATAGACATTTGAAGATTAATCTGCGCAATACCTTTTGTTACCTCAGCCGCAATATAATCAAAATGGGGAGTATCCCCGCGAACCACTGCACCTAAACAGAGAACACCATCGAATTTTCCGGTTTCTGCGGCGGCTTTTGCCGCTTTTGGTATTTCAAATGACCCCGGAACCCAAAAAACCTCAATGGTATTACAATCGGTATTGTGCTGTTCAAGACATTCCAGTGCCCCGTCTAACAGATTTTTCGTTATAATTTCATTAAAACGGCTTATAACAATGCCGACTCTAACACCTTTTCCAGAAATAGTACCTCGATAGATCGTTGCCACGTTGCCTCCTGATCTTTAAATGGTTATTATGTATTGAACATATATAATTGTTTTAAATACAGTACGATCACCTGACAAATTACATTATGACAATTCATCCAGAATCAAATGTCCCATTTTATCACGCTTTGTTTTCAGATATTTATAATTTACTTCATTTGGCGGTATTTCAATATGGATGCGTTCTACTACCTCTAATCCGTATCCCTGCAAACCGACAATTTTTCGCGGATTATTCGTCAAAAGCCGCATTTTCCGAACGCCCAAATCATAAAGGATTTGTGCACCAATGCCATAATCCCGCAAATCTGCTTTAAAGCCGAGCTCCTCATTTGCTTCAACGGTGTCTTTGCCGTGGTCCTGAAGAACGTAGGCAAAAATCTTATTTATGAGTCCTATACCGCGCCCCTCCTGACGCATATATAACAGCACCCCGCTTCCCTCTTTTTCTATCTGGCGCAAAGCACGATGAAGCTGTTTTCCACAATCACATCTGAGCGACCCCAATACATCTCCGGTAAGGCATTCTGAATGAACACGGACGAGTATTGGTGTCTCCGGAATGAGTGTTCCCTTTACCAAAGCTAAATGGTGACTTTCATCTAATAAACTTTTATACAGGTGCATTCGAAATGTCCCAAACACCGTCGGAAAATCAATCTCTGTTAACTTTTCGACTAATTTTTCTGTGCGGCGCCGGTACTGGATTAAAGCCTGAATCGAAATGATTTTCAAATTATATTCGCGGGCAATCTCTTTTAAACGCGGCAGGCGTGCCATTTTGCCGTCTTCATCCATTATTTCACACAATACTCCGGCAGGATATAATCCGGCTAACCGTGCCAAATCAACCGCCGCTTCGGTGTGCCCTGCACGGTGGAGCACTCCCCCATCCCTTGACCGCAGCGGGAAAATGTGACCGGGACGTGCCAAATCCTCCGGTATCGTTTTCGGGTCAATCGCCGTTATTATTGTGTTGGCACGGTCATACGCAGAGATACCCGTTGTAGTCTTCAACCGGGCATCTATTGAGATAGTAAACGGGGTTTGATGCAATGCTGTATTACGCACTACCATATACTCAAGTTCTAACTCATCAGCCCGCTGCTCAGTAATGGAAAGACAGATTATTCCCCTTCCGTATTTTGCCATAAAATTTATAATCTCCGGCGTGATCTTCTCTGCTGAACAGACAAAATCCCCTTCATTTTCCCGTTCTTCATCATCAACGACAATAATCACATTACCCTTTTTAATTTCTTCCAATGCTTCACTAATCGTATTCAGTGAACCAGGATTCTGATTGACTTCTTCAAACATATTTGTACCCTTCTTCGCAATTGACAAAGTGCATAATTTCAATACAATGCCGCACGATACTTATCCCGTATGTTACCTTTATTTCGGAGAATATATTTGCCCATAATGTCTGTTTCTATATTAACAAGCTCTCCATGTTTTTTAGTTCCGAGTGTTGTATGCGACAGCGTATATGGAATAACAGCAACACTAATAATATCATTTCGAATATCCGCAACGGTTAAGCTTATTCCGTCAATGGCTATTGATCCTTTTTTCACGACGCCGGGTACCAGTTCAGCGGGTATTGTAAATTCATAGAGAATAGTATTGTTAGATATAATTTTTTTTAAAAAGGCTCCTGTTCCATCAATGTGCCCCTGAACAATATGTCCGTTTAACCGGTCACCAAATGCAAGCGCCTTCTCTAAATTTACTTTCCTGCTCACACTATACGAAGAGATGGTTGTCTTCGCCGCAGTTTCTTTCACCACATCAACAGAAAAAGCATCACCCAAAATAGTTGTTACCGTCAAACAGGCGCCATCCATTGCAATACTGCTCCCTTTTTTTACATCATAAAGGAAATCTTTTGCTTCTATCTGTAATATGAGCCGGTCTGCCCGCGTCTCTGTGGAAAGGACCGTTCCAATTGATTCAATTATGCCGGTAAACATATCTTACTTTATTGATAATGAGGTATACCATTTAATAAATAATCTTTACCCAAACGTTTCATTGTCATACGAACGAGTTCAATTGGTTCACCAGTTTTAGAAAACGACGACAGTATATTTACTCCACTTCCCATCATATAGGGAGTGATAATTAACAGAATTTTGTCAACCAATCGTTCGCGCAAAAAACTGGTAAAAACTTCTGCTCCGCCTTCTACAAAAACGGATGAAATACATAATTTCCCTAATTGTATTAATAGTTTTTTTATATCCACTCTCTGATAATCAGGGGTACCGGCAGATAATATTTCAATTCCTTTATTTTGAAACTGTTTTATTCGCTCAGCAGAAGCAGAAGCAATCGCCACAATTATTTTTCCCTGATGAATTGTATTAAACAGAGCCAAATCAGGATTGAGCGATAAATGAGTGTCAAGGACGACCCGCACAGGAACTCTCCCTTTAACCAGCCGCGGTGTCAATAAGGGATTGTCAATTTCCGCCGTGCGCCTCCCGATAAGAACTGCATCGTATTCAGCTCGTAAGCGATGAACATACTGCTGAGCTTCTATTCCTGAGAGTTGATACCGTGTATCTATTAGTTTTGTAATTTTCCCGTCTATGCTTTGTGCCATTTTTACCGTTACGAACGGCTGTCCGACAGTAATATATTTTATATAGAATTCGTTGAGCTCTCTACATTTTTCTCCAAGCACATTAGTAACAACCTTAATCCCTGCTTCCTGTAATACCTGTATTCCTTTCCCATTAACGATTGGATTGGGGTCCTGTATACCGAGAACAACTCGTTTTATTCCAGATGAAATAACGGCATCGGTGCAGGGCGGGGTTTTCCCCCAATGGATACAGGGTTCTAAATTGCAATAGAGTGTTGCCCCTTGAGGATCAGCACGTGCTGCTTTCAAAGCAGTAACTTCAGCATGGTTACTCCCATAGCTTTTATGATAGCCTTCTCCGATAATTAACCCGTCTTTTACCAGCACTGCTCCGACAAGTGGATTGGGACTGACGTTTCCTTTTCCTTTTCTGGCAAGGCTGATTGCTCTTTTTATGAAATACTCATCAGTCATACAAATAATTTAATTTTTAAATATGAGACCTTTGAAAAAATCAGTTTTCAGTCCCGAGTACTCGGGATTTATGTGGCACCCACAAACTTGTTTGTGGGTGTTTTAAATAATCATCTGTCCAAACTCCATAATTTTTCAAAGGTCTTAATTTATCATTTTAACACACAGAAAATTATGGAGATAAAATATATTGACTATAAACGCATAAACAAATAAGACCTTCATAGAATAGTATACTATATTTTTATACTTTGCTTCTCTGCGTCTCGGCATTAAAAAATATAAAAATTTTGTAAACAAAAAACCCGAAGCAGAATACTTCGGGGCATTATGATTATATAAAGTTAAACGGTATCCAAAAATCCTCTCCCATCCGGACTGTAACCGTCGGCATCGGAGTTTCACCGATTCTTGTCTCGAATATTCGGAACTCGCGGGCTGTACCGCCGGTGAGGGATTTCACCTCGCCCCGAAGACTTCTGGCATTCTGTAGTACGTAACTACGTACAAATTACTGTTTATTAATATACAATATTTAAATTTTTAATTCAAGAAAATTTGTATTCTTCTTTAGAGATTCCACCCTGCATAGTATTTCCTCTGATGTTTTATTGTTTTTTATGAATTTTTTCAAGCTCTGTTAAAATAGAATTGACTGTCTCATCAGCGTATACTAAGGTAGTTCCGGGCGCATCGTTGTATCCTTTTTTATCTTAAAAATATTTATACAAATCGTGCCAGAGGCAGATCCGCCTCTGGCGGACTATGTGCTATTTTATTTATACACTTGTGGGTAAGGCTTCTCTCCTCAAGAATCACACGAAGGGAATCCCGAGTACTCGGGACTGTATCAATAACTCCATCTCCTCTACTCCCCTTCTCCCTCCGCCTCTGGCGGACTCCAGGGGGATACCGTGTGAGGGGTATTTACCACTTATGTGTATTTTTTTCTTGACATTTATAAAAAATATCACTAATAAATAACAATTTGGAGAGTGATATGAAAAATTTTATTATTTTTTGTTTATTATTTTTGTTTAGTTGTTCTTTTGTTATATTTGCTCATGCTCAAAAATTGAAAACAGTTAATACACCTGCTTTTATAATGAACAAGGAACCACTATACAAGAATTCAGAATATGTCACACTACAGAAGCTGTACTCTATTGATTTAGAAAAGACTGATGATTATTTCTTTGGTGATATTCCAGCGAATATGGAAGCAGACGATAAAAATAACTTATATATATTGGATTATGTTACATCAAAAATAGCAATATTTGACAGCTCGGGAAAATTCTTGAAATTATTAGGGGGAAAGGGGCAGGCACCAAAAGAATTGGAAAAGCCAGTGTCTATGAGTATTGATCGCAATAAAATATATATATATGAACGTAACAAAGGTATAAAGATTTGGGATCTCAATGGTAAATACATAAATTTCAAGGTGTTTCCATATACTATTTTTAAATTCAAGAAAATTAACAAATAGAGACCTTTGAAAAAATAGGTTTTTTGGTTTATTTAGATTTTTAAAGTCAATTGTAATAATTTTTTCTGTTTTTGGATCAAAAAAATGTTTAAAAATGGTTTTATTGAATCATATGAATCTCCAATT